>Ga0247840_10009430_pt1 | contig 12623 bp, 10 predicted proteins | sample LaCruzMarch2015__FD_192404 | JGI IMG/M metagenome (GOLD analysis project Ga0247840, IMG submission 192404) | Freshwater microbial communities from meromictic Lake La Cruz, Castile-La Mancha, Spain - LaCruzMarch2015_17m | ecosystem: Environmental > Aquatic > Freshwater > Lake | place: Spain...
GGTCGAGGAGCAGAATGATGGTGCCCTCCACGCCGTTGACTGAAACTTTTTCAGCCTGCTCGATGGCTCGCGACACCAGTTCGGGGCCCGCACCAGGCGTCAGTTGCTCCTGCCAGCGGGCGGCGTTGCCCTGGAGCGTGCCCGAAGCCGGAATGATCGTGATCTCGCCACCCCCCCCCGCGGCATCGGAGCCTATTGTGAGCGTAGCCAGACGCATACCGCTGGCTCCCAGGTCCGTCCAGCCAGCAGGCAGGTCGTACTCGAGCGCAAGTCCGCCGGGAGCCGCCATAGTCCCCCGGCCGGCAGGCGATGACGGCCCGCCGATCGCGGTCCGCGGGGCCTTCTCCACCGACCGGGGCACGGTGTAGGTTCGCAGGTCGTTCGGCTGGATGTCGGCAGAGGGACGGCAGGAGGCCGCCGACCCGGCAACGATCACACAGCACAGCCAACGGCTCGAGGAACACATCATGCCAGTATCGTAGCACGGGGGCCCGATGCCGGGGATTCTGAAGTCCCTACCGCCAGCCAAAAACCGAGGAAAGTGGATTTAAAAGAGGGCTCGACAGGCTCAGTTCGCCCGGGCTACCGATGGTTCGCATCAGGTCGAACATCACGAAGCCGCCAGTCATCAGCAGGAGGGCGCAGCAGACCAGCCCGCAGATCTGCCAGACGCTGAAGCGTGTGTCACGGACCACGTCCACGGCGTCGATCTCGCCGAGATCGGTCCCGGCTGCAACCGCGTCTGCCGGCATGTCACCACTGAAGTCGGAGCTTTCGCTCGCCTCAATGGGGAAGAAGCTCGAGTCACCCGACTCCGGTTCCACGGCGACCACCGAGCCATCATCCTCATCGACGTCAAGGTCGCCAAGGTCGAACTCGTCTCCCGCCAGAGCGGTGGCGCCGTCTTCGTCGAGTTCACCTCCCTCCAACATCCCAATGTCGATTCCCGACACGGCTGCGTCGCCATCCTCCAGCGAGAGCCCGCTGTCGAGCGCCCCTGAGAGGGCGGCTCCGGCGTTGGTCAGCGGACCCGAGAGCACCGCAGGGTCGACGTCCGAACCGAGTACCAGCGAACCTGTGGCATTCGAGCCGACGGCGTTGCTGGGCTGCGAACCGATTCCAATACCGGAAAGGTCGATCGCAAGTGTGCCGGAATCGGCCGGGGCAGCGGCCTTGCCCGCCGTCGGCTTTCCTGCCGATTTATCCAGAGAGACCGGCAGGGCAGATGCCGATGCGGCGAGCGATGGCGATGAAATACCGACGATGGAATCGAGATCGAGATCCATGGCGTCGAGCCCGAACGCCTCGCCCGTGCCCAGCATCGTCTGCGCAAGATCGTCCTGAGCGGCAGTCCCGGCGCCAAAGATCGACTCTCCCGCAGGGGCCACCCCCGATCCGCCGCCACCGCCCGTGGGACTGTCATCCGCCAGGCCGATGCCTGACAGGTCGAGGTCGACAGTCTGTCCGGGGCCGGCGACCGGTGCGGAAGGGAGCGGTGTTGCCGCAGCGATCGACTCGTGTGGCGCCCCGGCAGCCACGTCATCCAGGTCGAGTTCCAAACCCAAGCCGGATGGCTCGCCTGCGTCAGCACCTTCTGCCGAGAGCCGCTCGATCTCGTCGATCTTGAATTTGAGCGTTGCCCCGTCGCGGAGTGGATAGAGCTTTTTTCGCTCCACGAGACGATGCACCTCGTCGACGGAAACGCCGAGTTGGCGGGCAGCTTCTTCGATCAGGAGGAATTTTCCGGCCATGGTACCTTCGGATTCACAAAAACCGGCGATCGGACCTTACGATCGGACCTTGCGATCGGACATTAGATACTTGAGGCCGCACACCTCTTCCGTCCCCACTCCTTCTATTGTCGACGATCAGCGTGGGAGAGTCCACCGTGGCCAACCGATGTGGTCTCAGCCGACATTGCCGGCAGGGCCGTCGCGGCCGGTTATTTCGGCATTTCGAGCATTTTCTTCAGGGCCGCTGGTTTTGGTTCTTGGGCGTTGAAGTCCTCGACCATCAGATCCCAGCGAACGTCTCGTGTGCTCTTGAGGGTGAGCGTGCCGCTGGAAGGGTCGACGTGGTAGATGGCCAGAGCCCGGTTTTGCTGGTCGACCATCAACAGCATCTGTCGGCCATCTTCGAGGGGCGTTGCCTGAATCCAGAGAGAGCCAATCTGTTCGCTCGGTCCGACGGGCAGCGGACGCCCGGCCCGCTGTGCGGCCAGCCCGCCGCTCCCGAGCATCGCGGCAAGGGCGACCCCCGCACACACGCAGCTCGAGGCAATGAGAACCTGTCGGACTCCACTGCGGGCATTCCAGAAATGTCCCACAGCATGAATCGCGGGTCGAAGCACGGGAATCCAGCCGCTCGGGTTCTGCATGGGGTTCTGCATGGGATGGGCAGTCCGGAGTGGAGGCAAGTGGATGAGGCCGGGGAGGCAGGCTTGAACGCCGCACCACCGAGTGAAAAGTCTACGGTCGCTCACACGCAGGCGACAAGCGAGCGATGCCAACAAACGACCGCCTGCGGCTGCCCAGATTGCCTCGCCTGCCAGGGCCGTTCCGCCTCACGCACTGTTTCGGTTTGTCGGATGTTTCGATTCAATCGGTCGGGCAGAGTCTACCGATGGAAGAGGGACGTCGGTACGACTATGCGTTCCGGCATCGTCGCTTCCCGCCGTTTCGGAGGACATTCCACGTGTCGAAACTCAATGCCGTCGCGACCCTTCTGATTCGCTCGCCCTTGCTGTGGGGGGGGGCGATCTCCTTCTGCTTCTTCGCCATGATTCACGGGGGTGTCATCACCGACGTCAACGTGGTGCGGTATCTGGCGGGCCACTGGGTCGAGTATGTCGAAGTCGTGATGTTCTGCGTCGGCCTGTCGGCCCTGCTGCTGATGGTCGCCGACTTTGCCAGACAGCGGCGGCACGTCGGTCGGCAGTGGCTCGAGCCGATTCCCGAGGGGGGGCAGAACCCGGCCGATGCCCCTGCCCTCGCCGCAGTCCTCGACACGGCCGCTGACGAGGGCGGGCCGGCCGCGTCGGGCTACCTCGTCCGCAGGCTTCGCGAGGCCGTCGATCTGGTGGTGCGGACGGGCTCGGCCGACTCGCTCGAGGACCATCTCAAGTATCTGTCCGATCTCGATGCGGCCCGGGCCGCGCAGAACTACGGCCTGGTGCGGTTCGTGATCTGGGCCATCCCGATCATGGGCTTCCTGGGCACCGTGATCGGCATCACCGTGGCCATTGCCTGCCTCTCGCCGACACAGTTGGAGAACATCTCCGGCGTGGTGGCCGGCCTCGGGACCGCGTTCGACACCACGGCGACCGCCCTGGGACTGTCGATGGTGCTGATGTTCATGCAGTTCATCATCGATCGCTACGAGCAGTCGTTGTTGGCGGAGGTGGACTCGGCGGCATGGGCAGCACTGGCAGGCCGGTTTCAATCGCTCGCCGGGGACGGTGGTGCGACGCTGGCGGTCGCGCGGCTCAGCGAAACCGTCAGCCGCAGCTCGGCTCGGCTGCTCGAGGCGCAGGAACAATCGTGGCGCTCGCTCGAGCGGACCGCTGCGGGGAACCTCTCGAAGGTGCTCGACGATGCGGGCCGCACGCTGAATCAATCGCTCTCGCAGTCGCTCGACGGCACGCTGGCCAAGTGGAGCGACTCGCTCGTGGCGGCCCACGAGAGTCTGATCTCGAGGCGCGAGGATCGCTGGACGCAGGCAGCCGAGTCGCTGGCGGCCGCAGTCCGCGGACTCGAACACCACCATGGCAGCATCGCCGACCAGACGGCACTGCTCGGGAAGGTGGTCGAGGCCACCCGCGACATCGCGACGCTCGAGCGGTCTCTCGACGCCAACCTGAACACGCTGGCGACGACGGGCCGTTTCGACGAGACCCTGGCGACGTTGGCCGCGGCGGTGCAATTGTTGGCGGCACGCGCCGGCGACGTCACCGGCGAATCGCGCCGCATTGAGCTGCAGCCCGCCCGTCGCGTCGGAAAGGTTGCATGAGCCGCAAACAACCCGCTGCCGGGCCGACCATATCGCTGTTTCCGTTTCTGGCCGTGCTGCTCTGCACGATGGGTGCGCTGCTGGTGCTGCTCGTCCTGTTCAGCAGGTCTGCCAAACATGGCGAGACTGCCGAGGCAACCCGTGAACGCGAACAGCTCGAGCAGGAACTGGAGCTCGCGCGGGACAGCCTCGCCTGGCGGCGGGATCAGTTGGCCGGCGTTCGCGAGCGGACGGCCGAGGAATTGGCCAAGGCCCGGATGCAACTGGCTGGCGTCGAGGAGAACACCCGCGGCCTCCAGGACGAACTCGAGAAGCTCGGCCGCACGGCAGCGGCCTTGGCGTCAAACACGGGCGTGATCGCGGCTGACGAAGAGACACTCCGCGGGCTCGAAAAGAAGCTGACCAACGCGCGGGAATCGCTCGACAAGGCCCGTGCCGACCAGAAAACGAAGGCTCCTGCCTACGCCGTCGTGCCCTATGACGGCCGCAACGGCACGCACCGTCGTCCCCTCTACATCGAGTGCTGCGGCGATGGCGTCTTTCTGCAGCCCGAAGGAATCCGGCTGAGTCCGGGCGACTTCGAGGGGCCGCCGGGGCCCGGCAATCCGCTGGCGAGTGCGTTGCGGGCGGCGCGGGAACACGTCGTTGCGTTGCAGGGAGGCACGAACGATCCGGCAGCGCAGCCCTATCCCCTGCTGCTGGTACGGCCGTCGGGGGTGATGGCCTACTACGCCGCTCGGGAGGCGATCCAGTCGTGGGGCAGCGACTTCGGCTATCAGCTCATCGACGAGGATTGGACGCTCACCTTCCCGCCCCCCGATTCCACGCTGGCCCAGGTGGAGAGGCGGGCGATCGAGGAATCACGGGCGCGGCTGGCATGGCTGGCGGAAGTGCGGCCGACGCGGCCTGTCAAGCCGCCGCAGCAGTACAGGGCCGCACCGACCCGCGGCGGCGTGGTCGCCGACGGCGGCCCGAGCGTGCTCGGCGATCAGTCCCGCTGGGACTGGAAGAATACAGCACAGGCAGGAGGCTCTGTGGCCGGCGGCAGCCCCCGTCCGGGAGGCGGTGGTGGGGGACTTGGCAGCGGTGGCGATGGCTCCGGTGAGGGCGGCTCAGGCGGCAGTCGGGGCGACGGAAGAGGGCCCGCCGGTGCGGGTGGCTCGGCAGGCGCTGCGGGGTGGGGCCAACAGGGTGGGGCCACAGCCGGCGGCAATCCCGCCGGCGGCACGGCCGCGGTCGGTGATCGTTACAGCGGCACTTCGACGTTTGCCGGTGGCAGTGCAGGATCGGCCGGTGGCGGCGGCGACAGCGCTACGGGCAGCCTGGCTGCGACTGGCAGTGCGGGAGGGACGAGTGCCGCGGGAGGGCCTGGTAGCGCGGGGGCGGCTGGTAGCGCGGGGGCGGCTGGTAGCGCGGGGGCGGCTGGCACTGCTGCTGGCAGCGCGGGGGCGACTGGCACTGCGACGAGCCCAGGTGGCACGGGGAACGGCACCAATTCACAGGGCGGCTCCGCTGGAGGCGGCAGCGGCCCTGCCATGCCGGGCCTTCACCAGGCCGGGGGCAGCGCCGCCGGACAGGCCGGTGCTGCGGCAGCAGGCGGTTCGGCGTCGTTGTCGCAATCGCGCGGCAGAAACTGGGCCAGCCTCGCCACGCAGGATCGCCCGATCCCGCTCACGCGACCGATCCGCCTCGAATGCGGGCTCAACGAATTCAGGATGCTCGACGACACGGGCCGCCGCGTGGAATACCGCATCCCGCTGACAGGCGACACCGCGGCGGCCATCGATCCGCTCGTGGCGGCGATCCATGCGAGGGTGAACACCTGGGGCATCGCGGGGGATCGCATGTACTGGAAGCCGCAGCTGGTGCTCTCCGAGACGGCCGACGGCAGGTCGCGGCGCGAGGATCTCGAACGGCTGTTGGCCGAAAGCGGCATCGACACCCGATCCAAAGACACTCGTGACCAGATCCGTCCCCTGCCCCCGATCGAACGGACCTCTGCAGTCGTGCCCGCCCGTTGAACCGTGGAGTCCGCGTGATGCCGCGTCCCAGGCCAGAAGATATCAGCTCCGCCGGTCAGGACTCGTTCCTCGACGTGGTCACCAACATCGTCGGCATCCTCATCATTCTGGTGATGGTGGTTGGCGGCCGGGTGCAACAGATCATTCTCACCGCACCGCCAGCCACGTCCTCGCGTGTGCAGGGCCTTGAAAAAGAAGTGGAGCTGCTCGATCAGCAGGTCGCCCTCGCGGAGAGCGACGTTCACGAGTTGGCCGTCCAGGGGCGCACGGTGGCGACGGCCGCCGCCTTCGCGGGCGAGGCGCGATTGCAACTCGCCACGGCGGTCTCGGCCGCCACGCTGGAGGTCGAGCGAGTCAAGCAGGAGACGGACGTCGTGAAGGTGAAGGCGGCAGAGTCGGCGGCACGGCGCAAGGAACTGGAAGCGGAGGTCGAACGCTGCAAGCTCGAGGCCGAGGGGCTCTCGCACGTGCCGGCCACGACGAAGGAGGTGCTGGCCTATCCGACGCCGGTGGGCCGCACCGTCAACGGCGAAGAGATTCACTTCCGGCTGGGCGAGGGGCGGATCGCGTTCATACCGATCGAGGACCTCTTCGAACTGGCGAAGTCGCAGACGCGGCGGCATTCCGGCTCGCTTGCCGAGATGGCTTCGCGGATCGAGTCGGTCGGCCCTGTGCAGGGGTTTTCGCTCGATTACGTCATCGAGGCGAAGGTGGACCAGTCACGGGGGCAGGTGCTGATCCGGTCGCGAGAGTGGGTGGTTCGGCCGGTCGGCACGGGCACCGGGGAGACCTCTGACGAGGCGCTTTCGCCCCACTCGAAGTTTCGCCTGATTCTGGCGGCGGTGACGCCCGAGACAACGGTCACGCTCTGGTGCTATCCCGACAGCTTCGACGTCTACCGCAAGGTCCGCGAGGAGTTGCACCGCCAGGGCATCCCCGCGGCCTGCCGGCCCATGCCCGAGGGGGCCCCGATCGGCGGTTCCACCGAAGGCAGCAAGTCGGTCGTGCAATAGGCCGCGGCAGGCCGAGGACCAGGGGCGGTCCATGGTGGTTCCAGCGATCCACGGCGGCGGATTGAGCCGGGGGAATTGAGCTTCCCGGAGACCGACGGGATTTCCTAAACTCCCGACGTTGGCAGCCGCTCACTGAGGGAGACCGTTGGCATGACAGACACGATGGCAGGCCATTCCTGGCCGGTGGCAGGGGTGTTTACGAGGGTGTTTGCCGGTCTGCTCCTTGTCGGCGGAGTATGCTCCGCCGGGCTGGCCGGGGCGGCAGATGCCCCGCCGTCGGTGCCGGCGACCAATCCTTTGGCTGAATTGGTCACCCTCCCCTACCAGCCGCGGGCCAGCACGCAGGGGGCGATCCGGCTGGTGGGATCGACAACGCTCCAACAGGCGGCCGCCCACTGGGTGCAGGGGTTTCAACGGATCCACCCGCAGGCAAGGTGCTCGATCGAGACTGCCGGCTCCGAGGTGGGCTGGAAGGCGCTCGCCGAGGGGAAGGCCGACATGGCCCTGCTGAGCCGGCCTGTCAGCGACGCAGAGAAGGCGGCCTGGAGCCAGGGGCATAAGAGCAGGCTTGCGGTCGTGGTCGCCGGCTTCGAGCGGTTGGTCTGGATCGTGCACCCGTCCAATCCCGTTCGCGAACTCATCTGGTCTCCCGAGACCGGCATCCTGCAGGCAGCAGTAAAAAGCGGTAGCGTAACGCCCGAGTCGCTGGCAGCGACGCACTGGGACCGTCTGAATGGAGACACATCCTGGAGCGACGTGCCCATCCGGGTACACGGCCGAGGGCTGACGTCTGGAACACGTTGGCACATCGATCGGATGCTCACCGGCGCGGTGCCGTGTCAACTCACGATGATCGAGCACAAGGCCGGGGCCGAGTTGGCCGAGGCCGTGGCTGCGGACCGCGGCGGCCTCGGGCTCGTCGGCGAGGAGCATGCCAATCGGCCCGACGTGAAGCGTCTGCCGGTGCTGATCACTCCCCAGGCGGCGGCCCTGGCCGATGCCGTGGTGGGATCGGATCGCAGCCCCGACTGCCGGCCGCTGTTCCTCGCAGTGGCCATTCCCCCCGAGGGGGAGATGGCAGCTGAACTGAGGGAATTTCTTGAGTATGTGCTCAGCTACTCGGGGCAGTTGGATGTGGCCAAAGATGGTCTGCTGCCGCTGTCGCGTGGTGAGATCCATGCCCAGAAAGAGCTGCTCGGGTGGTCGATGGCGAGGTAGTGGGAGCCAGTAGAAGCCCTGAGCGCAAGCGACGGGATGGGAATAGAAGCCCTGAGCGTAAGCGACGGGATGGGAATAGAAGCCCTAAGCGTAAGCGACGGGATGGGAATAGAAGCCCTGAGCGTAAGCGACGGGATGGGAATAGAAGCCCTGAGCGTAAGCGACGGGATGGGAATAGAAGCCCTGAGCGTAAGCGACGGGATCGGGATGAACAGACTCTTCCAGGCTCAACAGGAGCTTATGTTTCACATATGACTTCCATCGGTGATCGTTGTTCGTCGTTCGTTGGGTTCCGATTGGCCCGTATGCGGCCGGTTGTCGCGCTCGCCTGCCTCACCTCGGTTGGCTTGGGAACGGGCCCGGCGCGATCGATGGCGCAGGACGTCCGCACGCGAGATGCCGGTAGTGTCGTCGCGGGGTACTCCTCTGCCGCCGCTGTTCCCACTGCTCCCGCTGTTCCACGGCCCGCGCCGCTTCCGCTGGGCATCATGGCACGCAACACGGCCAACGGTGTCGAGGTGGTCAATGTGAATCCAGGCTCGGTGGCCCAGGCCTCGGGCCTGCAGGCGGGCGACACGATCATCAACGTCGCTGGCTATCAGGTCGGGATGGTTGAAGACCGGCTCTACGACGTCGGGGACGAGGTGGCCAGACACCTGAATGCATCCGGTCAGGTGCCGCTTCTGGTGCGCAACGGTCGAACCGGAGCTCTCGCGACCATGCCCGTACAGTTCGGCACGGCGTCGCGGGCGATCAGCGGCGTGCTCAATGCACCGCAGGGGCTGCAGGTGCCGTCGACCGCCGTTATCACGGTTCGGTTGCTCGACGTCACCGAGCCGCAATGGCGGGACGTCGCCCTGACCCAAGGCCAACTGCCGGCGGCGCGGGGCTTTCCCGTCTCCTATCGGCTCGATCCGCCGGTGCCCACCGCGGGGCATCGCTACGCGGTCGATGCCCGCGTGGAGGATGGTGGTCGCCTGCTATTGCAGACGGCCACGCCGGTGCCGCTGGCGGCGCTCGACCGAGAACAGCGTGTCGATCTCGCGCTTGTGCAGGCGGCTGCGCCACCGACGGCGGTCTCGGTCGTGCCGAGTGCCCAGATTCAGCAATGGATCCAGACCTATCTCGGCCGCCCGCCGCGGCCCTACGAAACGGAGGTCTGGCTGGCTGACCTGCAGCAGGGCAAGTCACTCGCCGACGTGCAGGCGGGCATTCTGAGCAGTTCAGAATATTTTGAGCGGCAGCGGTCCAGCCGTGATGTCTACGTTGCCGAGGTGTTTCGGCAGCTCTACGGCATGCCGCCGACGCCGGCGCAGCTCGCAGACATGCAGCGGCGGTACGACAGCGTGCAGGGTGTGCGGTTGCAGTTCGTGCAGCAGTTGCTCCAGCAGTCGCGGTAGCCGTTCGTCGACCGCCTGAGAAGTGAGCCCGATCGTGTGGCAGCCTGTGCGGCGTGCTCGCGTGGAAGAGACGGCGGCTCCGTGGGCCGGGGTCAGCGACTGCCGGCCGCTCGGCCAAGAAAAACCGGTGTGCCAATGCGGGCGTTGAACCGTTCGTTGGCACGGCCCTCCACGATCGCCGCCTCGATGAAGCCCTGGGAGCCGACGAGCACCACGGCCGTGCCCGGGACCGCTTCGCCGTAGGTCCGCACGATGGCCGTGATCTCGTGCTGGCCGATGCGGAGCCGGCCGGCGGCTTGAAGTTGCGGCAGGAGCGAGGTTGGGAGGTTTGTCACCAGATTGCCGAAGGCGTCGATGTGGATGATTTCACCGTGGATGCCCGTCGGCGTTTCCTGCGGCATGGGCAACGGCAGCCCTGCGAGTGTGGCGAGCGGATCGCCCAGGAAATCCGGATCGAGTCCCTCCAGGAGCCGCACCGCCGCCGGCGCGAGCACGTCGCGGCCATGGAACGTTGCCGCGGCATCAGGCGGCACGTGCAGCCGGCGGGCCGCCATCAGCGGCAGCCGCTGAAGCGCGAGCGAGAGCACGCCGTTGTCGGGGCAGAGAAATTCCTGGTGCGATTCGGGAGTGCCCAGCCGGGCCCAGACAAGACCGCGGGCGGTGCCGACGCCGGGATCGACGACCACGATATGGAGCGTGCCGGATGGAAACGCCGGGCAGCCCTGCCCCACCAGCCACGCCGCGGCGCGGATGTCGTGCGGCGGCACGTCGTGGGAGATGTCGACGAGCGTGAACGCAGTCCTTGCATGGAGCAGCCGGCCCTTGAGTTCGGCTACATACCCGCTCCCGGAGCCGAAGTCGGTGGTGAGCGTGACGACGCGATTCATGCCGCTTGCCGTCCTCTAACCTCTGCAACGCTGCCCGCGGCGGCCGTTACTCCATCCCGCGGATCAGGTCCAGGCAGACGGCACGCACCTTCCCCGGGTTGACGTTGGCATTCTTTTTCTTCGCCTGTCCGATCAGGCCGGCGGCGGCCTGCTCCTTGCCACTCTTCACGTCGGCCACGATCTTCGGGTTGGCGGCGAGCAACTCCCGGCAGAGCGCGATCACGTCATCGTCGCTGACGGCCGAGATGCCCAGGCTCGCCACCACATCGTCGACCGACCGGCCACTCGTCACCATCTCCGCGAAGATCTCACGGCCGCGGCTGGTATCGAAGTCGCCCTTCACCACGCGGCCGATCAGATCGGCCAGGCCCGCGGGCCGGACCGGAAAGGTGGCGACGGTGCCATTGGTCTCGTTCAGCACGCGAAGCACGTCCTGCTGCATCCAGTTGCTGGCCACCTTGCCCTCGCCCACGCGGGTGGCGAGATCCTCGAAGTAATCGACCAGTTCGGGGCCCTGGTTCACGAGCACGTCGGCATCGTAAGGCGAGATCTTCCACGTGTCGGCGAGCGTCTTGCGGAGGGACACGGGCGGAACCCCCATTTTCCCGCGGATCGAAGCGATCTGCTGTTCAGTCACCGTCACCGGCACGAGGTCGGGCTCCGGAAAATAGCGGTAGTCGCTCGACTCCTCCTTCTGCCGCTGGGCCCGCGTGATACCGGCGGGATCGTCCCAGCCACGGGTCTGCTTCGGAGTCTTACCCATCTCGACCTTCGTCGCCTGCCACTCCTCCCACTGTCGGGCGGTTTCGTAGACGAGTGCCCGTTCGACCGATCGAAAACTGTTCATGTTCTTGATCTCGACAATCGGCGTCTTGGCGACGCGGCCATCGGCCTGCGGAATATGCAGGTTGACGTTCGCGTCGACGCGGAGGCTCCCCTCCTGCATATTGCAGTCGCTGACCCCGAGATAGACAAGCAGGAGTTTCAGCTCGTTGAGCCAGGCCCGCGCCTCCTGCGGGCTGCGGAGGTCGGGTTGCGTCACGATCTCGCAGAGGGGCGTGCCGGCGCGGTTCAAGTCGATGCGGGTGTCGCCCGTGCCGGCTGCCTCGTCGTGCATGCTCTTGCCGGCGTCCTCTTCGAGGTGCACGCGAACGATGCCCACGCGGCGCGGCTCGAAGGCCCCCTTCGGATCGACCACCGCGAGCGATCCGTCACTCGAAAACGGCAGGTCGAACTGGCTGATCTGATAGCCCTTGGGAAGGTCGGGATAGAAGTAGTTTTTGCGGTCCCACTTCGTGAACGGGGCGATGCGGCACTCGAGGGCCAGGGCCGACCTCAGGGCCAGGTCGAACGCCTGCCGGTTCATCACCGGCAGCGATCCGGGCAGACCGATGCAGGTCGGACAGACCTGGGTGTTTGGTGCCGCGCCAAACCGCGTCGAACAGCCGCAGAAAAGCTTCGTGCGGGTCATCAGTTGCACGTGCACTTCCAGGCCGATGATCGTTGTGAAGGGGGTGACAGTGCTCATGCCTTGGCCTCCCCGATCGCCTTGGGTCGGCGGCGATGCCAGTCGGTCAGCCGTTGGAAACGGTCGGCCGCCTGCAGCAGCAGCGGTTCGGCGAGTGGCGGCGACTGGAGCTGAAACCCGATCGGCAGCCCCGACTTCGTGAATCCGCAGGGAAACGAGATGCCCCCCACGCCCGCGAGATTCGTGCCGACCGTGTAGAGGTCGACCAAATACATCGCCAGCGGGTCGTCGGTCTTTTCACCGAGCTTGAACGCTGGCGTGGCCGAGACCGGACCGCCGATCAGGTCGACTGTTTGGAAGGCGTCGAGATAGTCCTGCCGGATCAGCCGCCTGACCCGCAGCGCCTTGGCGTAGTAGGCGTCGTAGTAGCCGGACGAGAGGGCGTAGGTGCCGAGCATGATCCGCCGCTTCACTTCGGGTCCGAAGCCCTCGGCCCGGCTGCGGCAATACATTTCGACGAGCGGTGATTCGAAGCCGGCGCCTTTTGTGGCATGGCCCTTCCCGGTTTCGGCCCGGTGTCCCTTCCCGGGCTCGGCCCGGTGTCCCTT
>Ga0247840_10009431_pt1 | contig 12622 bp, 7 predicted proteins | sample LaCruzMarch2015__FD_192404 | JGI IMG/M metagenome (GOLD analysis project Ga0247840, IMG submission 192404) | Freshwater microbial communities from meromictic Lake La Cruz, Castile-La Mancha, Spain - LaCruzMarch2015_17m | ecosystem: Environmental > Aquatic > Freshwater > Lake | place: Spain...
AGTTCAGTGACCGGCACCGCACCGCGGCGCAGCACCTCCCCGGTGTCGCGGCGCGAGACGATGTGTTCACTCACGGCGTCCGCCGGCACCAGGCCGCCCAGGTAACAGATGCGCTCCACCCCGGCGGTGGCCGCCGCGGCGGCGAAGTTGGCCGCCGCCGCCAGGTCCAGGCGCCCGAAGTCCTTGCCGGCGCCCATGGAGTGGACCAGATAGTAGGCGATGCTGACCCCGGCCAGGGCCGCGGGGAGGCTCGCCGGGTCGAGTGCGTCCGCCTCGACGATCTCCACCCCCGGCCAGCCGCGCGCCTCCAGGGTCTTGGGCTTGCGCGAGGAGACGCGCACCCGCGCCCCGGCCGCCAGCAGGCGCGGGACCAGATAGGTGCCGATGTAGCCGCTGGCGCCGAAGACGAGTCGCAGACGGGGGTCTTGGGAGAGGGGCATGGTGCATCCGGGGGTTCGTGGCTGGAATTGGTCTGGAGTGTCGCCTGGCCCTGGTTGCGGCCGACGGCGATCGGTCCGCACAGCGGACCCTACGGGCGCGCAGCCTCCCCGTAGGGTCCGCTGTGCGGACCGACAACCTCGCACTTCACGCGATGGCCGGATTAATGATCAAGGCCGTCGCCTGGTATCCCCCCGCGGCTGGCACGCGCGCTCAAGGCCCCACCGGCAGACTGGTGCGCTCCACCACCTGGCGCAGGACGAAGCTGGAGTGTACCCCGCTGACCCCCTCAATGCGCGTGATCCGCTCCAGCAGCAGTTCTTGGTAGTGTGCCATGTCGCGCACCACCACCTTGAGCTGGTAGTCCGCGTCCCGTCCGGTGAGCAGCAGGCACTCCAGGACCTCCGGCATGGCCGCGACCGCGGCGTCGAAGCCCGCGAAGCGCTCCGGGGTGTGCCGGTCCATGGAGATGCTGAGGATGGCCACCAGGGTGAAGCCGAGTTGCCGGGCATCCAGGAGCGCCCGATAGCCGAGGATGATCCCGGCCTCCTCCAGGGCGCGCACCCGCCGCAGGCAGGGCGAGGGTGACAGGCCGATGCGGTCGGCCAGGTCCTGGTTGCTCAGGCGGCCCTCGCGTTGCAATTCGTCGAGGATGCGCCGGTCGTAGCTGTCCAGTTTCATAATTTTGCCGGGCTTTAGCGCTTTCGTGATTGGATTGTTTGCGTGGCCCGACAAAATTAGCAGAAAATTGCTTCGATAGGCCATCCCCGTATCAAGTTCGCAATCATCTCCCGGGCGGCCCCGGGTAAGCTGTCTCCCGTCGGTCAACCCGTCGACACCCGGCAAGAGCCTACCAGGCTTGCGCCCCCGAAGGCCCAGGTCCCTACCAGGAACGGGTCGGCCTCAGTGCCCAACCAGGCGAGGCGATGCTTGAGCAGGCAGTCAGGCGTGCGGCACACGCGATATCCCCCAGGCTGGCGAGGACGCCGGACTCCGGGCCAGGGAAGGCGGCGGCCGCGTGGCCGGAAACGCGCAGGATGAAGCGGAACCCCTTGAACCACGACGATTACGATCATTTGGAGTAGGCGATGACCCCCTTTGACCACCGCAAATACCGTCCGAGCCCGGTGCTCGCCATGCCGGCGCGCCAATGGCCCGACCGGACCATCCGGCAGGCCCCCATCTGGGCCAGCGTGGATCTGCGCGACGGCAACCAGGCCTTGCTGGAGCCCATGGGGCCGGCGCAGAAGCGGCGGCTCTGGCAACTGCTGGTGCGCCTGGGCCTGAAGGAGATCGAGGTCGGCTTCCCGGCCGCGAGCGTACCCGACTTCGACTTCGTGCGGCGCCTGATCGAGGAGGGCCAGATCCCGGCGGACGTGACCATCCAGGTCCTGGTGCAGGCGCGCGAGGACCTGATCCGCCGCACCTTCGAGGCCCTGGACGGCGCGCCGCGGGCCATCGTCCATCTCTATAACAGCACCTCGCCGGTGCAGCGCGACTGGGTCTTCGGCAGTGACCGTGAGGGCGTGAAGGCGATCGCCGTCCAGGGCGCCCGCTGGGTGCGCGAGGCCGCCGCCCGCTACCCGGACACCCGTTGGACCTTCCAGTATTCACCGGAGAGCTTCACCGCCACCGAGCCGGACTATGCCCTGGAGGTCTGCGAGGCGGTGATCGACGAGTGGCAGCCGACCCCGGCGCACCCGGCGATCATCAACCTCCCGGCCACGGTAGAGGTGGCGAGCCCCAACCGCTTTGCCGATCAGGTGGAGTGGTTCGCCACCCACATCAGCCGGCGCGACGCGGTGATTATCTCGGTCCATACCCACAACGACCGCGGCGGCGCCGTGGCCGCCGCGGAACTTGCCCTGCTGGCAGGAGCCGACCGGGTGGAGGGGACCCTGCTCGGCAACGGCGAGCGCACCGGCAACATGGATCTCGTCACGCTCGCCATGAACCTCTACAGCCAGGGGATCGACCCAGGCCTGGACCTCAGCCACCCGGACGAGATCCTGAGCGTGGTCGGCGAATGCACCGGGATCGTCACCCACCCCCGGCACCCCTGGGTGGGCGAACTGGTGTATACCGCCTTCTCCGGCAGTCACCAGGACGCCATCCGCAAGTGCTTGAAGCGCCAGGACGCCCAGACCCCCTGGCAGGTCGCCTATCTGCCCATCGACCCGCTGGACCTGGGGCGGACCTACCAGGAGGTGGTGCGGGTCAACAGCCAGTCCGGCAAGGGCGGGGTCGCCTTCGTAATGGAGCGCGAGTTCGGGCTCAACCTCCCGCGCTGGCTCCAGGTCGAGTTGGCCCAGGTCGTCCAGCGCGAGAGCGAACGCCTGGGCGGGGAGGTCGAGCCGGCCGGGATCGAGCGCCTGTTCCGCGAGCACTTCGTGCGCGACCAGGGACCGCGGCGGCTGCTCGGTTACCGGCTGATCCGCAACGGGCACGACCATATCGAGGTGCGGCTCGGCGATGGCGCGGGTCAGCACACCCTGCGCGGGGAGGGCCAGGGGGCCATCGCCGCCTTCGTCTCCGCCTGGGTCGGCTTCGCGGGCCAGCGGGTGCAGGTGCTGGACTACCAGGAACACGCCATCGGTGAGGGCACCGACGCCGAGGCCGCCGCCTATGTGCTGCTCAATATCGACGGGGCGCGGGTGGCGGGGGCGGCGATCGATCGGGATGTGGTCGGGGCCTCGCTCAAGGCGGTGCTTTCGGCGCTGAATCGGGTAGTGCCGGAGGTGGTGCCGGAGCGGTTGCAGGTCAGGCAGGCGGAGGCGGCCTAGCCCGCTGCGAGGGCCGCACTCACAATGCGGCGTGCCGTGGTTGATCTCCCCGCGGGCGCCGCGTGCGCTGCCCTAACAGGCTGTCGGAGCTAGCGATACAGCGGACTGAATCAAAACAGTTTGCCCTTTTGGGCCAAAAAATTTTTTGCCTTCCTAATCAATTGGTTACCCCGCTAAGTCCGACAGGCTGCAAACAGCCCAAGGACCTCGTGCCCCGACGTCGGCATGCCTTCAAAGTCGGCGGGGGGCTCGCCCACCGAAACAAATCCCAGGCAATGCCGATCGAGGGGCGGCTCGCGGAGCGGGTCTTTCTGGTGCTGTGGGCTTACTGCTAATCGCGGCGACGAATCTGGGGATAATCGGAATAGCGTGCGAGCACTCTCAGGCAGCCATTCGCGGCCGACCGGCATTTTTCTCTTTCCGCGCTATCGTCCAGCTCAAGGCCATCAAAACGGCTTTGAAACAGGATATAGGCGAGCGCAATATAGGCCATGTCGGCACTATCCATCAGCGTCACAATTTGATTTATTGATTCCTTATTCTCCAAGAGTGATCTGATCCGCTTCCCAATTTCAGCCAGTTGATCGAGGTCGACCTCGTATATGGCGGACAGAGCCATAGCTACCTGAAGTTCCTGGTATTTGCCCTTGGCCGTCTTCATCAACGGCTGAGCGTCCGAATACACTGGCGCGCTAAGTTTCGCCTTTAGCGCCTTGTAATCAGCCTTGAGTTTGGCCAGCCTTCCCTGGTGGTCTGCAAGCCGTTCCTGCCGCACGATTTCAAGCCGCACCATGACTCGTAATGTTTCAAGTTTCATATGCTTCTCGATGCCTTAGTGCTGATTCCAGTGTCACCGTGCCTTGCGACCGGGGCAGCTTAACAGGACTGCTGCCAGGCGCTTGGGGAAATCGAACGGAGATTCCAGAAATTTATTAACCGGCTCCGGTTCCGTAGGTGTGTCGTCGGGATGGGGTCGATATGCCTCTGGTACCGAGCTTAAATACAGGTAAGGCGTTTCTTCGTGGAACTTGTGGAGCCACAGGCCAAGCGTCTGGCCCTCATTTATATCGGGGTTGATCAGGTCAGCAAACGGCTTGAGCTCGTCAGGAAATTCGGATGGCATGTGCAGGTCGATCACGATCAGGTCGAATTTCTGCATCGCTTCAGTAATTTCGCGAACCGCTTCAGACAAGGTCTTGGCGCGAGTTATCTCGACCGTTCCTTCTGTCACCTCCTGCAATTCTTCGAGAAAAAAATCGATGACCTCGCCGCGATCCTCGACAAAAAGGATACGCCTGCCTTTGAGAATCTCGATGTCGGCTTGATTTACATTTTGGTTCATCGTTTGCTCCTAGGCGTCGTTATGCGCCAATTGACAGGAAGGCCATGTAAGAACCGCGACGACCCGCGGCACTGCCTCTTGATTATCCTGGTTTTCCAACTCGAGGTTGCCCCCGATCGCCCGCGCCAGGCCCAGACTCGCGGCAAGGCCGACATGCGAGCCGTCAAACCTGGGGGCCGCAGGCTTGATAAAGGGTTGGAATTTCAAGGCGTCTTCTTCCGGTGTCATCTGCCCCGGATTCGATATGAGCAGACGCCAATCTCTACCGGATACCGTCGCTGCGACACGAACATCTTCGCGCCCGTACTTGACCGCGTTGTCAATCAGGTTGCGTATGACCCGCTCGAATCCTGTCTGCTGGCCGCGCAGATCGACCCGCCAGACGGGCGAGCTGAGATCGGCTGGCTCCAAGTGAAAAGCTGGCCGCAAATTGCGGCTGGAGGCGCCGTACTGGCGCAGGATATCACTCAGGATGGCCCCCGGGTCGCTGAAAGTGCTGGTGGCTGGAGAGACCGCGAAAGGTCGACCGATGTCCAAGAAATTCTCTGTTAAATCAAAAATTTTTCGGACCTGACGCTCCGCCGTATCAAAAAGACGTTCAGCCCGCTCGGGGTGCCGCCGCAACAGTTCTAACGGCTGTTTGACCAACAGGAGATCCGAACGCAGTTCATGTACGAATGCATTGATGGAATGTCTGCGCTCCTCATTGACCTGCAATACCTTGAAATACCAGCGGTAGCGGTTCAGCAGTGTCTGTGCAGCGCGCAGGTGATGAGCGAAAAAGGCATAGGGCCTGGCGTGCCGAAGGCTGATGGCGCAGATCGGCTCTCCGCCCACCTTCACCGGCAGCACCAGCGTGCTGCCGAACTTACCAAGCCATTCCCGAGCACGCCCCGGCTTGCCAGCGGCGGTAAAGCGTTGTTCGAGTTGCTTGCGTATTGCTTCGGCGTGCGGATAGGCGTCAAACCATGGGATTAACAATGGTTGGTGGGTAGCCAATACTCTGACCGCCGGGATCAGGTGGTCCTCTGGGCGCAGGCGCACCCCTGCGAATAACTCCTGCGAAGCGGCCGTGGCGCCACGTACGGAGATCAGTCCGGTAACGGTGGACCTAACGACGAGCAACCCATCCTCGGCGCCTGCCACTTCTACCGCGGTTCTGAGCAGGGCTTGTTGCATCGCGTCTGATCCGTAAAGGCTCAACATCTCCTTTTCCAGTCGATCAAAGCGTTTGGCGGTCTTGATGTCGTCGCTTTGTTCGTCGGCCTTAAGGTCGTCGATCACGTTGTTCAAGGCCAGGCGCAAGGCGTCGCGGGTCGATGGGGTGAGGCGTTCGGCGGCATCGGCACGGGCCAGGGTCTGCTCCCATTGTGCGGGCATGTCGAAGACAAAGAGTCCTACCGAGCGATAGGCGTCTTCTTCTTCGGTATAGCGGATGACCGGAATTTCAAAAACCGCGACCGGCACTCGTTGGCGCCAGAACTCCTGCCAATATCGCAGTCCTGCATCCAGTGGATCGGGCGAGTCGGCAGGTTGCTGCTTGCAGACGAGTTCGTCTGGCCTTGGTTTGTCCGGACGCTGGTACTGACTGATCCGCTGGGCCAACTCGCCGTCCAACCGGTAGCGTCTGGGATACTCCGGGGCCGGGGGGTCGCCGCCAGCATAGTTCTTAAGTTCAAGCAATCCGATGCAATCTTGAAACGGCGGGCTGCCGCATCCCGGCAGATAGTGGACCCGATAGTAGCGTCCGTGTTGAAAACCGGCGTCGTGCATCACCCGAAAGACCTGGTGCACCGGTTCGGGTGCCTCCGGCCAATACCGCTCGACCGCTTGGAGACGCGTGATACGATCACGTTCGCGCCGCACTTCCTGTTGCCATTGCCGCTGCCAGGCGGCGTGGATATGAACGACCAGAGGCGACGGGGAACATTCCCTTGTGATCAGCCGTTCCAGGGCCTCCAACTGCTCCAGACTCTGATCAACCGAAATGCCCAAAGTGTGGACGCGGTGCAGTTGGCCGCGCAGTTCATCGGTCACCTGCCGCAGTTTCGTCAGGGCATCAGTGCGCCATTGCGTATCCCCCGCGGGGACTCCCTTGGGGAATAGCGCCAAGTGTCGCCGTAACATGGTAAGGTCCGGCGCGGTTTGGCCGCCCGCAATGGCCTTCTCGACCGCTGCACCTAGTTGCTCAAACAAGGTATCGGGGTCCGCCCTGAGCCCTGCCGCTACGGTTCGCCAGGCGCTATGGTCAACCGCGCGCAGGAGCACCCCGGAGTATCTGTCCAAAAGCGCCAACAGTGCGCCCTGAGCCTTGGAATGCGCGCGTAGGAATTCGACTAACTCGACACCCGCCTCGGCGGGTCGCGCGAAGGCCGTAAGGACTCCGTCCTCGCCGTAGCCGATCTGGTGCAGAACGATTCCCATCAGCCCCTGGGCAAAGCCAGGGTGAAGGGTTCGCGTACCTTGCACGGTCTCCTCTAGAACCAGGGTGAGCCAGTCTCCAAGACAAACATATCCGAGCGGGGATAGTTGCAGGCGTTGCAGGACGGCGCTACTGACGAAGGGGTAGCCGCGCCAAACTTTATCGCGCGCGACACTAAGCACCTTTTGCCACAGGTCGTCACGTATCTTCTGCAGGGGATCGTCGGGTTTCAGATCGGCTGGCGTATGGGTGAGCAGGCTGGCCAGCGCCCCATCAAGGGTGTCCCGACAGAGGTCGATGAAGCGATCATCGAGACGCGTCGGCAGGCGGGTCATGGCCTCGCCCAGGGAGCCGAAGACATGGGCACGCAACTCGCGCGCCTGGGGATCGTGCCGCGTGCGGAATTGTTCCAGCAAGTGCAGCACTGAGTCGAAGTCACCGGCGCCAATCAGCCTTCGGGCGGCCCAGCAGGCGCGCAACGGCTCTTGGATGGCGGCCTCAGTCTCGGTCCAGCGATGACACAGTCCGAGGTCGTCTTCCAACGTCTGAATTGCTTGCCGGACTTGGGTCTGGACGGCATACCAGTAATCTTTGTGTTCCGAATCGGCGAACTGCGCAGAGACGAACAACAGCGGGTCCTCGCTATATTCAGCGGGAACCTCCTCCAGAAGGCGCGCATCGCCCCGCAGGGTGCCGACTAGGTGGTGTTGGACCTTAGCATCTGCCACGGGGCCACTCGCGAGCGCCGTGAGGTGGTCGCCAGGCAGGTCCAGAATGCCGAGATGGCGTCCGACTCGGTCATAGAGGGTAACGGTATCGCGTTCCGTGATGACCGCGATGGGGGCAAAATGCTGCTCAGAGGGAAGTGATCGCCGCCTGATGCCAATCCCGATCACGGCTCCGGGGAGGATACGTGCCCAATCCAGGCGGCCCTGATTGTCGCAGGAACGCAGAACCCCGTCCTCGCCGCCCGATAGGATCTGTTCATCGCCGATGACCTGGAGTGCGTATTGGGGGCTGCCAACGGCCAGCACCTCATGGGCGCGCCAAGCCCCTTCGGGTGTCGCTTGCCAATTCAGGAGATAGCCGGGGCCACCGGTGGCGCCCCAGAGGCGGCCCTGGTGGTCCCACGCCAACGCATTGACTCGGACCCGGCGCTGCCAAGCCGTCGGCGCCGGCAGATGCCGCTGCCCCTGCGGTAGCAAGTGCCCCTCGGCGTCGAGGTCCAACAGGATCACCGGACCCCGCGCCCGGGGCAGCCATTCGACTCCGATCGCCACCCGGTAGCCGCCGCTGGCTTTGATTCGGACGGCTGCCGAGTGCAAACCGGTAAATGGCCTTTCCCCGGCGGTATCAAGCAGGCGCCGGTACTGGGGTAGCACGCAAGGCACAGCGTTTGGACTGGGGATCACACCCACCTGATCCTCACAGACCACCAGCAGCAGGTCCTGACCGAGCGGCAGCAGCGCGCGGATGTCAGAGACGCCGCCATCCGGCCCCGCTATCCGCGGCCAGTCTCTCGTCGTCTCGATCGGCCGTATCCGTTTGGTACTAAAGTCGTTGCGGAAGGATTCCAGGTTGGGCTCGCCGCGCCGACCGAAGACCTGGAGTCCGCGGCCTTCGTGATTCCGCACAATGGTGACGGCATCGACGCGCCCGCTGGTCTGCACCGGGGCCAGGATAATCTCGTTGAAGAGACGCCTGAAGCGGAGTCGCTCAGTCAGTGCGACCAACTGCCCCAGTGCCGCATCGGCTGGGGTTGACTGACCCGCTTGAAGGAGTTCCGCTACCTTCGCGGCGTGGGTGCGCAGAAGCCGTTTTGCGTCCGGCAGGGTCTCGATCAGATGGTCGACGCTTTTGGAAAGTTCAGATGTGGCCTTGACGGGGGCGCGGAGTGTCGATAGCCAGCCTTCCAGGCGTCTGACCGCAAGCCGGGTGCGGTAGGGTCCCTCGGCGAAGTGTTTCAGGAGGCTCAGGTATTGGCTACAGGCCCGCTCATGGCCCGTAACCTGACCCAGGGCGAGCGGCTCCATCAGGTGTTTGATGGTATGTGCGATATAGTCGATCACCTCCTGACGGAGGTTTCCCAGGGGCAGATCATCATTGAGGTTTAGGTCGTACCAGATACCCCCAGGTCGATGCAAGAGAAGGCCCAAACCCAATAACTGCTTTCGGCTATTCGCCGCGTCAAGCCAGTCACGGAGCCGATTCGGGTTCGCCTTGGCCCGTTCCTCCAAAAGGTCCAGCAACGCGTCCCGCTCGTTCTTGTCCTGGTTGCGTTGGTCATCCGGCCGAAAGCGATCACGCAGCAGGCGCACACACATCAGGCCCCGATCGCGCACCAAGACCGCCAGGTCGTACCAGGTCCCATCCGGGGCCTGGTCCAGCGGTAGAATCGCCTCGGGGACCCCACCCAGATCGACCTTCTGCTGACTCTTGTGGTCCTGGTCCAGGATATGCAGGCAGTGGTCGTCGCAGCCGACCAGAACAAAGGATGTATCGGCATCGCCCCGGGAAACCATTGCCAGCGAGCGGACATAGCCGCGGAGTCGCCTATTGTTGGGGCTCCGGTTTAATTGGGGAGCGTCGCGGCGGCCGATCCACAGGCGTTCATCGTCGCCCCCGACGGCGACCCAATCACTCGTGGCGGCTGCCGCCCTGAGGGGGAGGCCGGGGCGATGTGCGTCGAGTTGGTAGCGTTGCCGGTCGTACCGGCTGCCGCTGAACAGGTGTCCGCCGGCGGGCGGTTCAGCGCTGGTGTTCCAATAGAACGCATCGCCGCCGTCCCAGCCGCCGATCTGGCGTAGGTCGTGCAGCCCCGGGTCGGGGGCTGGACGCAATTGGTGACTATAGCGGATGGGCGCGACTCCGGCTGGGTTGCCATGGTCGGCGCTACCGAGGTCGAGATTGATGTGGTGCTCACCGCTCGGGGTCAGCAGGCGGATACGCACTCCACCTTCCCGGTCGCCGGTGCAGAGGGCGCGCTCCAGGTAGAAAAACCCCCAGGCCCGGTCGTCGGTGCTGCCGGTCCGATTGAGGTGGAGGAACTGGGTTTCGGCTGCCGCACCGACGCAGTCCGGGATCAGTCTGAGTGGATAGAGACCGCCTCCCGCCGCGGGGGCGTTGGGCTTGACCAGGGCGTAGCGCCACAGGCTGAAGACCCCGTCGGTCCCGACCACTGCCAGCATGGGCCATTTCAAGGCCGGGGGCAAAGGCAGCCGAAACAGCCAGCGCAGATTGCTGTGGGTCAGCGGGAATCGGGCGGCGTCGTCCGCCCAGGCCAGGGCGCGATTGGGCTTGAACAGGTAGGGAAAGATCAGTCCCAGGGATTCGGGGGTGCCAGCGCGCAATGCCGCCTCGATATCTGGACGCGGCAGCGGGTTGAAGGCGTGAAGGTCAAAGGGTTCCGGGGGCATCGGCCGATCCTGGGCAGAGGTTTCACCTGATTGACGAGCCGCGGCAAAACGCGACCCAGCGACTTTGGCACCGTGGCAAGCCGCAGTCAAGAGGAGGAAATTCCGCAGGCTTGGGGTTCAGTCCGCGGCGTCGTCCGGGTCCACGCCCAGTGCCCGCAGACGCTCGGCCAGGCGTTCGGCCCGTTGTCGCTCCCGCTCTGCCCGTGCTGCCTCCCGCTCTGCCCGCGCCGCCTCCCGCGCCGCCCGTCGGGCCAGTTCCACGGAGGTGAGGAAGGGTTGTCCCGCGGGGTCGAAGAGGTCCAGTCCCGTGGGTGTCAGGGCGAAGCGCACCCCCAGCCGCAGGCTGCTCCAGCCCCCGACATGGGCCATGGCGGCGAGTCGTCCCCCCTGGCGCAGCCAGATGCGTAGCGCGTTCTCGGCCGGGTCGTAGACATAATACTCCTCGACGCCGTAGAGGTCGTAGAAGGCGAGTTTGTCTGCCATCTCCTTGACGCTGTTGGACGGCGAGCGGATCTCGAAGATCACCTGGGGCGCGATGCCGTCCTCCTCCCATTGCTTGTAGGAGCCGCGCCGGCCTTTGGGCCTGCCGAACGCCACCAGCACGTCCGGGGCAATGGGGCCGGCCAGACGGCGGTCCGGCACCGGGTACCACAACAAGTCTCCGGCAACGAACACGTCCGGGCGGTCGGCAAACAGGATCTCCAGGTTTTCCTTGATCTTGACCAGCCAGTCGTACTGTTGCGTGTTTTCCGCCATGGGTTGGCCGTCGCTTTCCGGGTAGGGATCATCGGGGTCGATATAGGACAGGGGGTTCATGGGCCGGCTCCGCTCAACTCGACTCGCCGAAGATGTAGCCCAGGTCGATGTCGATCGACTCAAAGGGCGGGATGCGTGCCCGGGCCGGGGTCTCCGGCGGCCGATACGCGGCCGAGAAACACACCCGGTAGCTGTCGCCGTCGAGTGCATAGACGATGAGGGTGCGGTCCTCTGGGGAGAGTATCCAGTAATAGGGGACGGCGGCACGCTGGAGCAGCAGCAGGTGGTGGACGGTGTCCTTGCGCTCATGGCCCGGGGAGAGGATCTCGCATACCCAGTCGGGGGGTAGGGTCATGACGCCGCTGGGGCGCTCGGGTACGCGTTCCTTGCGCCAACCGGCGAGGTCATGAGCAGGGCATTGATGTTCGCTGTAGCGGACGCTGATCTCGCTGACGATCCACCAGCCGCCAGGGCCTCCAGCGCGTCGGAAAACCTGGACTTCATCGGACAGGGCCAGTTGGGCGAGACCGTGCTCGAAGCGCGCCATAGGGCGGCGGACGAGTTCGCCGTCGATCAGTTCGACGCGCTCATCGTCCGCTTCGATCAGGTCATCGACAGTCCGCAGCTTCAGGGCTTGCATCGTCGTAAAGAATACCTCTCACGGAGACACGGAGACACGGAGACACAAAGTCAAGAAATCCCACAAGATGATAAATTCAAGATGATAAATTCTTTTTCTCTGTGTCTCCGTGTCTCTGTGAGAGGATTTGCACCGCTCGGCGTGGCGAGGTGCTCTAAGGGGGCTATCGGCGCGCCATCCCTGGCGCCCCGCCCGCCTCAGGTGATGACAGTCGGCTCGGCCCGCCCGGTACGCTCCTCGATCTGGGCGAGGTCCCGGGCGATGCGGATCAGCGGGGCCAAGGCGTCCTGGGGGTCCTGGTGGTGCTTGGTCGGGTCGGGCTCGTAGGACTCGACATAGACCCGCAGTGTGGCGCCTTCGGTGCCGGTGCCGGAGAGGCGCAGGACGATGCGGGCGCCGCCCTCGAAGCCGATGCGGATGCCCTGATGCTTCGACACGCTGCCGTCGATGGGGTCGGTGTAGGCGAAGTCGTCGGCATAGGCGACGGTGTAGGCGCCCAGGCGTTTGCCGGGCAGGGCCGGGAGCAGGACGTTCAGGTGGTTGACGAGGCCCGCGGCGGCCTCGGCGTTGACCGCCTCATAGTCGTGGCGGGTATAGAAATTGCGCCCGAAGTGACGCCAGTGCTCGGTGACGATCTCGGCCACGGACTGTTTGCGCACGGCGAGCAGGTTGAGCCAGAACAGCACCGCCCAGAGCCCATCCTTCTCGCGCACATGGTCGGAGCCGGTGCCGAAGCTCTCCTCGCCGCACAGGGTGATGCGCCCGGCGTCCAGGAGGTTGCCGAAGAACTTCCAGCCGGTGGGGGTCTCGAAGGACTCGATCCCC
>Ga0247840_10009435_pt1 | contig 12621 bp, 17 predicted proteins | sample LaCruzMarch2015__FD_192404 | JGI IMG/M metagenome (GOLD analysis project Ga0247840, IMG submission 192404) | Freshwater microbial communities from meromictic Lake La Cruz, Castile-La Mancha, Spain - LaCruzMarch2015_17m | ecosystem: Environmental > Aquatic > Freshwater > Lake | place: Spain...
GTTCTCCCCGCAGCGTCTATCTAGCCAATACAAGATCAACAATCAGATCAAAGATATTGAACAGGCCGTCTTAAAACGCCGTAACTCCCTCATGGATAGTTATGCAAAGGCAGTTAGAGAAAAAGATAGGGATACCCAAAACGAGATAAGAGATGAGATCAGGGAGTTTAACAAGGCTAACCCCGGTAAAGGTCTTGCTATCACTCAAGAAACTATCCGTCGGTCACTCAAGAAGCGGGAGTCTATCTCCAAAGAAACCGAGAAGGGTATCTTTATTGCCAAGGGTGTCCGCCCACGGATTTCTGAATACAAAGATGTTGAAGAGCCCCAATAAAAAACCCCGGCTGGTTAGGCCGGGGGAAGCCCCGAGGAGGTGGGGCATAAGGAGAAGCGCTTTCATTCTCCCTCAGATCCTCCAAACCCGCAATCCCTGTACCCCCTTTTCGACCACTACCCGGTAGACAAACGCTATACCCTGCTTTTGTGCCGCTTTTCGGAAACTGTTTAGGGTCTCGGTAGGCTGCATACACGGTATAAACATAGAAGTACCAAGGGTAAACCTCTCCCAAGGCACCTCAAAATCAATCCTGTCCGAGAATATTTTGGTCATCTCTCTGAGTAGGAATCTCAACACCCATCTTCTCCGCGTTAATTACAACAACGTCAACTGGGGCGGTGTTAATGTAAGTGCCCTTTGACATGCCCTTTTTAGTGACTGCTATTAGTGAACCGTTTGACTTAAGTTCTTTTATTACACCGCTATAGTTCCCACCGGTCTCGGCTAGGTACTTCTTAAAATGCCCCGCCAACAGATAGATATTCTTAGTGTCTGGCTCCATACGGATCAACAACTCCCCCCGAGGCTCGCGTATTGGTAGCGGAGGGGTTGTAGAGCGCAGGTCTGCCGCATCGTCAATGATTAGGGAGTTCTGCATATGCTTGAGAATATAGTGGGATACGATGTCGGTCTTGTTAGTCTCACTCTTAGTGATTGTGCCCTCACGGATCTCAGAAACTATGCGCTCAATAAATTGAAACTCCCGCCGCAGGTCGTAGTTAATTAACCCAATCTCTTTGGCAATATGACCACCGGCTAGGTTACACCCCGCCAAGGCCGCATAGAAACGGTACGGAGCATCAAGGTTCAGTTTGTCAATCAGTTTAGAAGCGTACTTTTTACTTAACTCAGCCGTTGCTTGAGGGGCCGCTTGTATAGCCGTGATGTAGGGATGCCAAGCAAACCCGTAGTTCTCCATCAACTGCTCGTCAAATATAGCGCGACCTTCCGCCATAGTGAGAGTGTCCACCTTTGCCATATCATATTCTACGCACCGGAATATCTCGCCCTGCGGTAGGTTTTTGATTAGGTGTAGTTTGTTGTAAAACGACTCATTACCACTTAAGATACCTATGGTTGCCCATGTTGTGAGGTTAGCCCGCAGACTATTAGAATTAGCGTTCATGCGGTCTTTTCCACGGCCTTGTGTAATACCGTAGAGGAAAGCAGATACTTCTTCCGGGGATAGGTTTGTCAACTCATCGACTGTCAGAGGCAGATTGTTAAGTATCCCCATCCGTAGAATCAAAGAATTTTTAGTGTCGTCAGGTGAGCGTAAGGGTAGTTCAGGATGCCCCCACACCGAGTTGATAACCCGTAGCACCGTGGTCTTACCCGTGCCTGAATTCTCGTGCATGAGATTAAGAAGCACGCCCTTGTGGTTGGTTGTGTATTTAAGAAGCGGGGCGCCAAACGCCGACAATGCGGCAAAGGCATGCCCTTCGTACCCGTCTTTAGCGTAGGTGTTAAATACTTCTTTCCATGCCTCTAGGTTGCCCTTTTGTTCAAACCAAGGAATCATGTCTGATGTCGATACGGTGGGCGGCACATAGCGTTTTTTGCCATTGGTAACTTCAATGTCGCCTACGACAAAAGACTTAAATTTAGGAGTCCAACCAAACTGATGGTATGCGTCGTCTGCTTTCATTTGTACCTGTAGTTCCCCGGCTGATTTAACAATGTAGGCTTGAATCTCGTCCCATCCCTTACCAAAAGTTAGCACTCCCCGACTAGATAACTCAGTCCTCATGGCATCTTTGGCTACGAGAGAAGACATGGCTACCGTAAAATTCTTAACACCATCTTTAGGAAGATGTAGCCGCATCCAAGCAGACTCACCCACATTAGGATCCACAATCCTTTGGATAACAAAAAGATCATGGGGGTATACAAGTCTTGAATCGCCATCGTCAAGGGTTCTGTAAATGCCACCGTTTTTACCTCTAAAGTAAGGAAATGGGATGTCTGGTATGTCGTAGGTAATCTCGTCTACGATACCCTCTGATATTTCTTTCTTGACTACAACTTCTTTATCTTCTGACCGGGCAATGTCTGTGCCTAGTCTGATAGGAGACTTAATCTTTCCTAAGTGTGGGCAACCTTCGCACCCACCGGCTCGGTACTCTTCAAATGTCGTGCAATGGTACGGCCCCTTGTTTTCACCACGGGTATCGGATGCTTTCTGTTCTGTCTCGTTGTAGTCGTACTCAGGGTGCTTGCGTGAGATCTTATGGATTGCCGTGTCTCGATCTTCACAATGTTCTGCAATGGAGAGAGCCGCTCTCCACATGTTGTAGTCAACCTTCTCTTTATCGTGCTGATTCTGATAAATGAACATGAGTTGCTGGCAACCACGGCCCTCGGCAGACCGGATCATGATGTTCTTAAACATCGACACTTGGTTACCCATCAACGCCTGAGTCAGCGCACTAACGGCCTTCTTAGCCGCCGGGGCGGCAACCGATACGGATACTACCGGTATGAGGGTCTTTAGGGCTTCAACATCATAGAAGGTATCCGGCGGGGTCAGCAGTTTGACTTGCCGCACCATGCCATCTTTTAGATTGTAGGTATTGGGTACTCTAAGAATCCTAGCGGCGTCAGCCGTACAGCCTTTGTCAATCAGCAGTTTGTGTTTGACGCAGAGTGCCTTGAATCCCGTGGCTATGGGTAGCCACTCCTCCATAGATAAGGCTTTCTCTAAAGGCCAGTACACATGTATGCCGCCGCCTGAATCCACCATGCAGGGCTCGGGTAGTCCGGTCTCTTCTAGGAAACGCTCAAGGTCAAGTAAGGCTTCTTCCTTACCTATGTAACCCTTACCCTCAGCAACCTTCTGTTCTCCGCAGTCTAAGTCAGCCCATATAGATTTGATCTGATGGACATTGACCTGCTCCCTCGGCTTGGGTGCATTAGGATCTTTAAATGTAGATAAAGCAAAATAAACATCTCGCCGCTCAGCAACGAATGTATCTATTACTTTCTGTGTCTCGCTAAGGTTTGGAGTAAAGAATTGAATCGCTGGTCGGGCATCGCCCTTCTTCAGTCCAACGATACAGTATTGCCCTTCCCCCGCAAGAATGGCTCTCAGGAATTCTTGCATTGTTTACTCTGTTGATAGGGTGGCTATAAATCCTTCAATCTCCTGCACTCGTTTATTTCGAGGCTCTTTGTCTCCGCTAAACCATGTATAGATAGCCGCACGAGAAACACCAAAATAATTTGCTACTGTCTGTGCCGGGACATTCTTGGCAATGCAAACTCTGCCCAACCGTACTCCAATCTTGCCGTCGTCCGCTTCTTGATTTTTTTGAATGACGATCTGCGTATAACCAAACATACTCATACTTTTCCCCAAAATTAAAAGTGTCGGGTTCCGTTAACCTCGCCCGACGCGAGTTGTGAGCCACACCTAACAGATGGTGTTTCCGGGGGGTGGAAAGGGTTAGTCGTCCCACTCGCCAACAAGTTCCTCAACCGATTTACCGGCTGATTCTTCTTGCTTCTTAGCGGAACGCTTAGTTGGTTCTTCAATCGCCTCGGCTGGAGCCTTTTCTGCTTTAGCCGCAGGTGCGGCGGCAAGGGCTGGCTTAGCCAAACGCTTCTCCACTACGCCATCGGTTTGCGCTACGGTCATCGTAATCGCGCCTTTGGCCTCGGTGGTTTGCGCCTTCAAAGAACATAGGTTGTGCTCATGCTCTTCAAGAGGACGTACTGGGGAGAAAGTAAGGGTTGGTACTGCGGCATCCGTATCGAAACGAACTTCTGTAACCACATCCTCAATGTTGACACCATGTGCCGCAAGGTAACGGACATAGGCTTGAAGAGGCATCTTGCCGCCTTCAGGTTTGCCAAAGATCGAAGTTGCTGGCAGGGTTAATTGGAATACATCACCGTTAAAGTCATTAGCGAGCACTACCGCCAAGCGTTGCGTGTACCGGCAAGCACGGCTATTTTTCTCACCCGACCCTGCAATATTCTGCGGGCAGTCTGCACAGGTAGAGCCTTGGGGTTTCTCAACACCTGAGTCGGGGCGCACCCCGTCAGACGACCAGCAACTTGGGCGTAGGGTCTCGCCCTCTACATACTTCTCAGCGTAGAAGGTACGGCTTACTGCCGGGGCGGCGGCTACCACTACAACATGTAAAAACCGCTCATCGGATTTGGCAGTCTCTTGACCACCAACCATCATACGAAACACCCCACCCTTGATAGAGATGCGCTTGTTTTGGCTTGCACCCATCAGCGCACGGGTTGTGGCGCTCAGGGAACGGTTCTTCAAGTAATCGGGCAGGCTGCCCTTAAACAGCGAAAGTTCTCCACTCATTTGCTTCTCCTTACGGTTGTTGAATAACGAGCCTCAGAATTAAGACCCATCGGTAAAAGATCGGGATTTTCTTCTAACCACTGCTTCATATTGGTCTGATGCACTCGGCGCTCTAGTAAATCAAAGGCTTTGTGGGCCAATACAAAGTCGTGCATGGACTCCCAATCCGAAGTCCAATAGCGGGTCTTGACCGAACGGATAATGGTTCCGTGGGGGGTCTTGATGCTATCTGCACCTGTCTCTTTACAAATATCGAGCATCTTTTGCTCTATGACTTCCATCTGACTTTTGAGGTCATTGTCTTGCTCCTCAAACTCCCTAACCATCTCTTGACGCTTATCACGCATCTTGAGATAGATCTTGGCAAGTTTGTCTGCTGTTATATCCATGCTTGGCTCCTAATCAATTCTCTACGGTATTGTTTACTTTGTCAACTTCATTGTAAAAAAGTTCCGTAATTTTTGAATGAATATCCTGTTTGGATCGGAGCATGGTGTAAATGCGCCCTTCTACGGGACTTCCCTGAAGGTGAACTACGGTTAAGGCGTTCTTTTGCCCCTTGCGGTGGGCACGGGCGTTGGCTTGGAGGTAAGTTTCTAGGCTCATGGTTGGCCCGAACCATATAATTGTGTCGGCGGCTGTCAGCGTTACACCATGAGATGCGGCCTGTGGCTGTATTATTAATACTCTAGGGTCAGTCGTTTGCTGGAAAGCACGGAAGATGTCGGTGCGTTTGTTGGGATTAACCGCCCCAGAGATGACCGCAGAAGAAATGCCATTAACGGTCAGGGCCTCCGCCACCACCTCAATCGCATGACGGAAGGGTACGAAGATAAGGACTTTGTTGTTTGTCTCCCTTATCACCTCTAGCATCACATTGATACGGTTCTTGCCGTCAAAGGCCACCACCTCGCCTGAGTCCGAATAGACCACCCCACAGGACAGTTGCAGAAGTTTGTTCATTACTGTCGCGGCGTTGACTGCTGAGATCTGTTCATCGGCAGCGTGGACAAGCATATCGTTCCTAATCTTCTTATAGTAGACCTCCTGTTGCTTGGTCAGGGGCACTACCCGAGTCGTATAGGTTATCTCCGGTAAGTCCATGCATTGCTCTTTGGTAAACCGAATTGCTGGCTGAAGTGCCCTATGTACTAGGTCAACGGCTTGCGGTCTAGGAACCCAAGTAAACTGTGTAACTTTGAGTAGCACCATGTCTTGCCACCCCGTAAAGAACTTGGGAACCCGCTCAGGGCAGACCAACTTAGCCAAGCCGTAGGCATCCACAGGGGACTGAGCGGCGGGTGTACCCGTCAGCATCCATAGCCAAGTCTCGTTGAATAGCAGGTTATAGAGGCACTTCCAGCGGCGGGTCTTAGAATTTTTGTAGGCGTTAGCCTCGTCCACGATGATCAGGTCAAACTTAGCCTCCTGTAATTCTTTCAGGACTATCTCAACCCCGTCGTAATTTATAATGACAAACTCGGCATCTCCCTGAATTATTTTCTTGCGCTTATGCGGTACGCCGTGGGCTACATCGACTTTACGGTGCATGGCAAAGGTGAAGAGGTCATCCCCCCAAGCCGACTGCATAATAGATAGGGGACAGATAACTAGGACACGCTTGATAATCCCCAACTTCATCAGGTAGTCAGCCGCCCAAATACAGGAAGCGGTCTTCCCCGTGCCTTGCTCATTGAAGCAGAAAGATCTTTTATTTAGAGTTAGAAAGGCCGCCGTATTAATCTGGTGATCCATTGGCTTATGGAAGCCGGGCCAGTCATAGTCTCTTTGAATAGGGGACGGAACTTTTTTTATCCTTAATCCGCTAAGGACTTGGGCTTCGTCAAGACCCCAATTAACCAATACCTCCGTGACGCCATCGTGTGCTTTGACAACGCGACTTTTGGGTATTGTGGCTAGGATTGGATCAGGATTTTTAAGGCGTAAAAGTAATGCTTTGTTACTAATAATCTGCATGAGGGCTCTCAAGAAAGGTGCGGGTTCCCAGCCGGAAAGGATCTGCTTGGAGGCATAAAGGCTGTGCCCGCTGGTATGGTTACACGAGTCAAAACAGGAGGATGGAACACCTTCTGCAAACCCTCGACCTAGACCCACTCATACCTTACGGTCTAGGATTTCCCTCAAAAATTATTTCTTTCGTTCTCTCGTACTAACCTCAGACACCAACTTCTTCTGAGAGTTCCGCTTAAATGACCTATTCGTACTAGGGGAAACTACTGATACCCCATCGGAGTTTTTGCCGCCCTTGGATAAGGCTCTGCGGTGGGCAATGTCCTTGCCTTCCCTAGCATCGGCCTTGCCGTTGCCGTTGGCATCTGTACCCTTTTTGTCCATCTCACGGCGGGCACGCTGGCGTTCCATCCGGTTTGGGTGTTCTCCACGGGCTTTTTGGAGTTCATATTCCCGCTTATAGGGGCGGGGGCTTTTGGTGTACGGCATCAGGCGTTCCTTCCATTGTGGGTGCAAGAAGTGACCGGACAGTAACTACGGCACGAGAAGTTGGGCTTTGGGTTCCAAACATTTTCTTTATAGGTCTTAAATAACCAAGAGTAGTTAGTCGTCCAGTCTCTCATTATCCCAAGAACATCGTCCCTCGTATAGTCCCTTTTAATCAGGTCTTTACACACCAAAAAGAGCAAGCCACCCTTGATTTTCTGTACAGCAGGAAAGTGGGCAAATGTGCATAACGCCATGAGATCTAACTGTTTGGTGTCAGCATACTTGCTGGTCTTGCCTGTCTTGTAGTCCACGATCCGGGCCTCGTCCCCATTAACTATGACAAGGTCTGCAATACCCCGTAGCCACACGCCATCGCCAAAGAACCCACAGGCAGTGCCATCCTCCCGTAGTCCCATCTTAAACTCCGCATACTTCTCCCCCGGCATACTCTTTAACTTCTCAAGCACGGGTTCAAACTGCGAGAATTGCGGGGGCAGAGGGGCATCTTTTAAAACATAATCTTCACAGGCTTTGTGGACAGACTCACCATACATAATTGCTTCGGTCTTGGGTTCACTGACATCTTTCAGGATGCGAATGTGATGGTACTTCTTGGCACATTGCTGGAACAATGTCATTGAAGAGTAAGACCATGTAATAGGTTTTGTCATGGAAAATCTTTAATGTGGCTATTGATTGCCGCCTTCATCATGCGTAGTTCTACGATTGTTTCGTCAACCAAATCGCTGGCTTGCATGAATCTGTTTTGTAAAATGTTGTCACCTATTTCTTTCAGTAACTTTTTTGCTTCTAATTCGTGGCACGAATAATCTAGTTTAATCATTAGCACTCTCCATACAATTTACCTGAACCTACTTCACAGGATACTGGAAGTCCCTGCGCCCAATCGGGAGTCCAAGACATACATTCTTTCACATATGCCTTAGCCTCTTCAACCTCTTCGTCTTTAGCCAAGCACATAATAGCGTCATGCACAGTTAACACAACCCGGTAGTTTTTCGCAATCCGAACCATTTGCTCCGCGATGATACACCGTGCAAGCGCCTGAACCACATTCTCTACAACCTTACCGCCGTAAATGTAGATCCCCTTTTCGTTGCGGGAATCGTAAGTATAGATCTTTCTATCCTGACCGTTGGGGGCAACTTCTTGCTTAACAGATAAGTTATTATAGAAAAGTTTAAGTCCGCTAGGGAGAAGAAACCCTTTTTTGGATACCTCGACAACCCCTGATTTGCCAAACCCACAGTGACCTCCACTAAGCATAGCCGCTAGGGCGTCTCCACCTTTCCCCCACAGGTCTTTAATGCGAGGGTTTGCACTACGATAAATTGTAATGATTCGCTGGGCTTCGTGTTCGTCAATCTCTACGCCCTGCAACTTGAGCATTAGTTGGAACTTGACATGCCCCATGCCGTATCCACACCCGAGGATTGTGGTCTTACCAAAGAATCGCTCGTCTTTGTTTATCTCGTCTGCTGGTTTGCCGTAGATCTTTCCAGCCATGAGTTTGTATACATCCTCGCCCTTGGCAAACGCCTCAACTAGATTGTTCTCTCCAGCCAGCCACGCCAGCATCCGCGCTTCGATCTGCGCTGAGTCTGAGTCAATTAGGGTATACCCCGGTGGGGCTATGATTGCTTTCTTAATCGCAGACTTGCCATCACGGGCTGGTAAATTTTGCAGGTTCACTTTGTCAGACCCACCCCAACGCCCCGTGTGTGCGGCGTAGTATTTCAGGGGTACGGGTAGCATACCTCTCTTGCCGATACCAATAAATCTTTCTGTACGGGTCTCCTCAATCGTAGTCTTAACGCCTAGTCGTGCCGCCACTAAGTCACGCACTCTCTCGTCAGGATGTTCTAGGAGAGTCTTAAATGCAGTATCAGTCTTGGAAAATGCCCATGCTTTCTTATTTGTACGAGGCGAAATCTTTGTAGGTGGGTCAACGCCAAGGGCAGACAGGGCTATCGCAAACTTGTCGTTGGACATAATGATTTCTTTATTAGAGTCTGCCTCCTCTAGTAGCGCCTCTTTCCGTTGTTTTACTTGTTCCAGATGTTGTTCCAGCAGCGGGACATCAAGCATTAAGGCTGGTTCAGTAAACATCTTAATCGTCAGATCAATGACCTTGAGTTCTTTTACCGGCACACCTTGGCGCAGAATCTTAAACAACTGATAAGTCAGACGCACATCGTTCTTGCAATACTCTCCGTAGGCCGCTAGGTCATCCTTAGTAAACAACGCCCGCATTTTACCCATAGCGGCAACAACTTCCGTACCCTTCTCGCCTAGCCCGTACCGCTCGGTTAATACTTTTAGTGAGCCACCCGCATCCACCCCATGCACAGGCCGCGCCATGCTCAGGGTATCTAGCCAAGCCTTCGGGCGAATGTCAAAGTGCCAATTGAGAATAGCCCCATCAAAGATCGCATTGTGAGCGAGGGCGTAACAATCAGCCCAGTTGTAGCGGGAGAGAAACTCAGCAATCTCAATCTTAGTTCCGCTGAACCACTCCGGTTCACCATCATCAACCTGAACGGCAACACCTACCACTTCAAAGCGCGGGTCTCGTATGTATTCTTCTGTTGTTTGTTTTGCAAATCCTAAGTCACGGTCATAATAAGTCTCAAAGTCTATAGTTAGAATGTGGCTCAAGTTTAATCCTTACCAAAAATTGTGCTACGCCATAGTGTTACCACGGGCATGTGATTGTGCATTTTTACAGGTTCGACTTTTGTAATCGATTGTATCCAACCAATTTGTTTCAACGCTCTGACTCCCGAGACCCACACATTTGGATGCAAATCAGACGGCCTACGCAGTCCCCGCTTGGCGCAGTATTCTCTAAATTCATCGCCTGTTACCTGTGGCTTTATTGATAACAACTCTTCTGCTAACTCAATATAATTTTCTACAAACTCAGGATTTGTATTCATCGCTTTTTCCCAGCACTTCCCAGCCAAAAACATAGCGTTATCAATCCGTTCTGTTCTTGTGTCTATCATTTGAGATTACCTCCTGATTTAACAATGTCTCCCCCGTACACATAGGTTCCTACATGCTCTAGTTTGATAAACGGATTAGCGTAGATCTTGCCGCCATGCTTTCGCCACAAATCACAGAAGTGATAATCTTCCGACAGCAGCGCCCCCGTGTTATCAATGCTTGTTGCAAAGAACTCATGGGTTAGTGGCTTGACATACTCGCCGTCTTTCTTAAATGTAGACACCCTGTATGTCGGCACATGAGGTATAAGATCCTCAAAGACTTTACGCTTAATTAACATAAACCCTGTACCGCCGTGACGCACTTCCATTATTCCCGCTTCGTCACTCTCTGTCTGATTACCCACGGTGTTAAACACAAACGCACCGCTATAATCTTGTAGATTATCTTTGCCAGCCTTAGCCGCTTGGGCAACCTTATCCCAATCAACTTCTTTCTTGGGGTAAATACCGCAGATAATATCTTTATCAGCCGCAAGTAATGTGGCTACTGCCCGTCCGTCGAAAGATATGTCAGCATCTATAAACATCAAATAGTCCATACCCTTTTCAAGAAACAGTCTAGTCAACTCGTTACGGGCACGGGTAATCAGGCTCTCATTAGTAATCTGCGCCCAGTAAATCGGAACCTGTAACTGCTTCATCATATTTACCGTGCCCAACAGTCCTGCTACATAGTTTCCTGTACACATCCCACCGTACATTGGGGTAGCAATCATAATGCTCGGTCTTTTTTCTTGCGGGGTTTGATTCTCTTGCGTCATATAAAATCCTTATTTTTAATTCCTAGGTCTAGGGATAACTTCTCGTTTTCAGTCTTAACTCGGTGATACGCTTGTTTCCAATGCTCAACTTCTTTCTTTAACCGTTCGATCTCGGCTTTGTATTCTTCAGGAGTCATTCTTTCACCTTATAAAATTTCTTAGTTCCAATTCGTAACATGTCCGCAATACCATTTTCAACAAACCTGTTCAATGTTCGGGCTACCCTGTTCTCGCTTACAATCCATGTCTTTGCAATAGTCTTTGCTTGCACAGGAGTTTTGTGAGAACACAAATACTCCCACACATTTTCTTCAAACTCAGTCATCTCAACTGCCATCGTCTATCCCCTTATCCCTCTTGCTTCCCATAACACCTGACTCAATCGATGCAATATCTCTTCCAATTGTTTTTTGTTTTCGTTGTACAGGCGCTCAGACAAATAGAAAAAGCAGGCGGCCTTACCATCATCGAAATCCATGTGTACCGAATCAAGTAACTGACTAACCTCATCAAACCTGTAGGACAATTCATCAAGGTCATTGCTTATTTGCCATGCCCCTTTAAGAAGTTTGTCTAAGTCCTCTGTCTTAACTAAGGCCATCGAGGGGGATTTCTTAGCGGATTTTTTCTTCATGTGTTTTTCTCCTTTAGTTTGGCTTCGACTTCCCTGACTAAAGCAGAATCAAAGAAATCATAATTACCTCTCCAAGACTCGACCTCATCTTCAGTCAGCCCAACCCATTCACGCTTTGGTGGTGCGGTGTAGAGTTTTGTCCAAGTGCCATCAGCCTCGTATGGGTCTGATGTAAGTGAACCGTCTTTCCACATCCACGCCACAGGCTCATGTTCACGTTTTGCTGTTTCATCGACACGTTCTGCTGATATGTTTACGCCATCACCATCACGCTCATCGTAGGCAACACAGCCACGCTCCCAACAGCCACGGTCTAAAGTAAGGGTTTCTTTGGGGGTGCAATAGTTAGGCTTACCCCCGCAATAAGACTTGACAGGCGGCTTTTCTGACCTTGCTCGTATCCTTCCTGCCGCTTTAATAAGCACCAAGCCTTCATCACCACGGGCTAACCCATCGGCCTCCACCAACTTCGCACACGCCTCACGCTCATCAGCCCGGACTAACTCAGCAAACTTCTCGACATCCAACCCATCGACAAGATTCATGCACTCGTTATACATCTTTATGTGCGTCATCTTTGCCTTCATGTACTCTTTTATTCTTTTCTCATCTTCTAGGTCTCTCATAGCAAAGCATCTCCTAGTTCATTTAACATCTTCTGTCTTTCTTCTTTATCGGTTGTGTTTTTCACACGGCTAAAATACTTTGCTACAAGTTGCCGCTCTTGCGGTGTTTTGAAAGGCCACTCCCATCTTTCCCATGTCAGCCCTGATGGATGACGGGATGCACGGACTTGATCGGTCATTTTGTTTTCCTAACAATGAGTTGGTATCCGTTGTGCGCCATAGCAATTTCATCCTCAAACATATTTACAAACGCATCCACTGCAATCTTCGGGCGTTGCATAGTCTCAAAGCCCTGCGGTTTCCACAGATAGTCGTCAAACACCATAAGCCCATTTTTCTTTAACAGAGGCCATGCCATGCACGCATCGGTTAGCACATCCTTGGCAACATGCGACCCATCTATGTAGATAAAATCAAACTGTTTGTTGTGGGTTAGTAAACCTG
>Ga0247840_10009440_pt1 | contig 12617 bp, 21 predicted proteins | sample LaCruzMarch2015__FD_192404 | JGI IMG/M metagenome (GOLD analysis project Ga0247840, IMG submission 192404) | Freshwater microbial communities from meromictic Lake La Cruz, Castile-La Mancha, Spain - LaCruzMarch2015_17m | ecosystem: Environmental > Aquatic > Freshwater > Lake | place: Spain...
ACCAGCACGATCAGCGGTTCCTCGAGCGTTTCCGAGACATCCAGCTGGTCCGATTCGCTGGCGGTCAAAGTCGGCGTGAAGACCTCCTTCCAGTGCGGGGTTCCACTTCTCGCGGATGGCAAAGTGGAGGTTTCCCTGGAAGTGACCAACACGTACACGTGGTCCGGTTCAGAGACGCGAACCAAAACGTGGTCATTTTCCACTCCCGTGACCATTCTTCCCGGCGGAGAAGGAGTTGTCCTCGTGGCAGCTACTATTTCCACAATGGCTGTTCCGTATACCCTGACAGGAACCCTCATTCTCAGCTCCGGGACGAGAATGCCTGGGCAACTCAAGGGGATATACACCGGGACCAACTCACACGACTTAACGGTCACGTTCCAGCCACTGGTCCCCGGTACCTTGGAGGGAATGGAATCGAGCACGCAAGCGCTCAAGGCGACCGCAACGTACAGTGCTGCAAGCTGACGAGATCTCGGAAAAGCCAGGGTTGGAGTCAGTTTTCTTTGAGCCAACGAGGGGGCAAAAACCCTCGGGGAGAGTTCCTGCCAAAACCCGTGCCTAACGCAGGCGTGCAGGCGCCGGCTTACAGCCGCGCCTGACGACCAGCGTTAGGCCCACCTGAAGCCTGTCTACGGATCCGGAGTTGACGAGCACACTTCCTGTAGCTACAGTAAAGCGTGCAGTTCGATTTTGACCCTGGCAAGGACGCTACCAATCTGAGCAAGCATGGCCTATCTTTGGCGGCTGCAGCTGAGCTCAGCTGGGATGCAGCACTCGTTTGGCTCGATGATAGGGCTGACTATGGTGAAGTAAGGATGGTTGCCCTGGCCCCAATAGGAGACATACTCTTTTTTGTAGCCTTTGTAGATCGCGAGCCAGCAAGAAGAACTATAAGACTACGTAGAGCCAATCGCCGTGAGCTCAATCACTATGACAAAGCCACTCAAGAAGATCGCCTTGAAGATCCCGACACTTGAGGAAAATCAGTTGATTACAGCAGCGGCGGAATCAGATCCTGATGCACTTCCGCTTACTGACGATCAGATGAACGCGATGGTCCCCATGAGCATGGTTCGCGGTCGACCGAAATTGACAAATAAAAAGCAGCTCGTTTCAATCCGATATAGTCTTGAAGTCATTGACTTCTTCAAGGCTTCCGGAGCTGGTTGCCAAGCTCGTATGGATTCTGTTCTCAAGGACTATGTCGAGGCTCATTCCACTGGCGATGCAAAGGGGGCCTAACATCATCATGCACCCGACCCGGCGCAATGTTATTGACTCGACCAAAAGCTTCTTCGGGCGGGTGATGATGAGCGTTAGGCATATGAATCAACTCCTCCGATTCCCTACAGATCTTTCTTCTATCTGAATCATTTCCGCGACACGCACCAATGGCAGCCCGAAAGCACATACCAAATGAAACGAAGCTGCGTCTATTCTCCGAGGCTGCTGGTCACTGTCAGCGCCCAGATTGTCTGCTTCCGCTTTTTCCCGCAGAGATGGGAGGTGACATGCACATTGCTGAAATGGCTCATGTCATCCCTCACGGAGTGATTGGCCCTCGTCACCAAGAAAGGCCAGACGGAGACTTTGAAGCAGGCTCGTCCGAAAATCTAGTTCTTCTGTGTCCTACTTGCCACACGATCGTTGACAAGGACCCAGCGAGCTACAGCAGAAGCACACTCCTCAGTTGGAAGCAAAACCATCTAGCTGCTTTGGCCCGCCATCAAGGGATTTGTCCTTATGCTGAGCGTCGCCAAGTCCGGGGTGCCATTGGGTCTGCTATGGCAGAGAACAAAGCGGTGTGGTCTGAGATTGCCCCAAACAACGGATCGCAATTTGCTTATGACCCCGAGTCTGGAGTTGCAAGGACTTGGGAACAAAGGATGCGCAATGTCATTCTTCCTAACCACTTCCGCATTGAGTCAATCATAAAAGCGAATCTAGACCACTTGACAGAGGCTGAGAGAGAAGTATTTGCCAAGTATCAAGAGCATGTTCGCGGACTCATTGAGCGGCACATCTGCGGGATCTCTGGCGGCGCCATTCGATACCCTACGGCTATGGACGGTATCTTAAAATGAGTTGGCAATTAGATTATGCGCTAGAATTCATAAAGAAGAACTTTAGCAAGGCGACAGCACAGCTTCTCCATGGCGATGCTATTCAGATCTCCTATCCAGACATGCCTGACACAATAGCTGTGATCTCGGCGGATTATCTGATTAATACAGAGACAGCTAAAGCCTACTGCTTGCAGTATCCGGAGATGGATTTTCTTTGCGGTTACCGAAAACAGTGCGCGTGGGAAGGTGGGGCGATTGATTTCTTAGTGCATCATCATGTTGGTTGGGGAAGTGCTGGCACCCTTGGCTCAGCGCTGCAAACGGGCGAGGCTAAGACCGCAGCACATAAAGACTACGCGTTCTCCTACCGTCTGATAAGGCAGAACCGGCTCGTCGTCAAAGTAGAACGCGAGTTTGACCGCGTGCTCCGCCTCACTCTTTCTGGCGGACGGATGGTTAGAGTTGGAATGATTTTGGAGTATGAACCAACTGCTGATGCCATTCGCACATTCTGGGATCGGTTCGGGCCAATCGATGTTGCCTGGAACATCAATCCAAACGGACACCCAACCGTGGAAGCCATAGGAGCTGGACGAAATCTAGGCTGCGAGGTGATGAAGTGGGACGAACTTCGAGAGCTGCTACAAACTCATTGATGTCGGCCAGTCAGGTTGCCCGTCACATTCTTGGTTGCTGCAAGTCCATGCATAAGTTTCAAGTGTTCATGTTTGGCTCATCGCTCTACGGCGTTGGCAGCGACATCGACATTTTGATTGTTGGTCCATCTGGTGAGTCTCTGTCCCGGTTGAAGACTGATCTTAGATTCGCGGCAGAGGAGATTCCACTAGACATCTTGTGCATGCTCAACGAAGAGGCCGAAGAGACGCAGTTCGTAGTGAGAGAGGGGTGCGTTCCTCTCGCCGATGTCGCCGCTGCAGAAAGGTGGAAGACTGAAGTAGATGGCCAGCCAGATCTGCATTGAAGGGATAGCAGTTTGCGCATCCTGCCCCAAAATGTGATACTGCCGTGTGCTGATTACCAATCCATCGCTCAAGCTGCCCCACTTCGGCAAGACCTTCAGGTCGAACAGAAGCAGACAGTGGATCACCGCAGCTCGGCCTTACAATGCTCGCCTCCACGGTTAGCTTAGATCGAACGCTAGACCCTTTCCGGGCTTCCTCCTATGAACGATAGAATCGTCGTTTCAGTCCTCGGGAACCGTAATTCCGGAAAGAGCACTACTTGGAACACGCTTTTCATCGCACGGTTAGGACAGGCATCCAAATTCGCCGTCTCCACTTCAACACCACCGAGTATATCGAAGTCTTTCTAGTCAGCGGCTCTCCCGAAGAACGTGAGACCTACGTCGGAGACATCATCGGACAGCAGACGCCGAGGATCATTCTTTGCTCTATCCAGTATCGGGCCGACGTTACCCAGACCATCGACTATTTCTTGCAGCATGGTTACTCTATTTATACCCAATGGCTCAATCCCGGCTTCTCGGACTCCGGGGGGCGACAGCCCGACACACTTTCCCTGGTTCCATATTTACTCGACCACGGTGCGGTTCTCAGCATCCGGGAGGGCACCGTAGCACCAACGCCACGAGTTCAGGAATTGAGCGACTTTCTTTACGGTTGGGCACACAGTCGAGGACTTATCCTGACATGAAGCAAGTGCCTAACATCCAGATGCAGAAGACGGGAGCGGGGTTGTCTATCAAGGCGATGCGTCCCTGCCCGCTTCTGATCTGGGGCGTTCGAAGGATGTGTCGACCTTGATGGGAGCTGCCAGGGCGGCGTTGCGCGGCCGTAGCCAGGTGGCTACACTGGATGGATGGTTGAAGTCCGCCAGACAGAGCGGTTCGTCCGATGGCTTGCGGATCTCCGTGATCTGAGAGCCCGGTCGAAGGTTCTGGCCAGGATCGAGCGCCTAATCGGCGGCAATCCTGGTGACGACAATCCCGTTGGGGCCGGCGTGTCGGAGTTGCGGATCAACTACGGCCCTGGATACAGGGTCTACTACCTGCAGAGGGAAACCGCCTTGATCATCCTTTTGGCTGGCGGAGACAAGAGCTCACAAGCCAAGGACATTGATGAGGCCCTTCTGTTGGCAGCCAACCTGACAGAGGAAACCTGATGAAAACCACGACCACCCCCTATGACGTTGCCGAGCATCTCCGAACACCGGAGGAGATGGCGGCCTACCTGGAAGCCTGCATCGAGGAGGCGGATGGTGATGCTGCCTTCATTGCCAAGGCCCTGGGCGATATCGCGCGGGCCCAGGGGATGACCCAGGTGGCCAGAGAATCAGGACTTTCCAGGGAAAGCCTCTACAAGGCCTTATCTGGAGAGCGCAGCCCGAGCTTTGACACCATCCTCAAGGTCGTCTCGGCTCTTGGACTGAAGTTGAGCGCCAGTGTGAGAAGTGAGGCAGAGGTGGCTTGAGCTTTGCAGATGAGGCGTAGGTCCGCAAACGCTGCCTGTGGAGATGCGACACCTTCGAACAAGCCCCTGGAGTGGACAGGCCGCCGTCAAGTCTGCTTCGATGGCGATAGCTTCTTGCCTGCCACTCAGGGGCAGCGTTCGAAGGATTATAAAGACACTTCATCGGAGAGCCGACATAGGTACCAGAATTCATCAACAGCAATCATTCTGCCTAATGTGTGATTCTGAGAATAAATGGGCACTTAGGCTCTAGGCTGCTGCTTGAGACAGCAATGACACATTCTCTAGTGCTATTTATGTTGTCTTGAGCTGGCAAGCTTGTTGGCTCTGACTTATCAAAGAAAGCTTATATCGAATCTGCCACATTCTGTAATCCCGGGAGTTGGAATAGGTGCATTTACTCCTCAGTTTTAAGCGTTTAACGTGTCTAGTTCAAAACCTTCTTGAACGTTATCTGCATTGCTTCATATGAATACGCTTGCTCAATCAATGAGCCTGAAGGGGAATTAGTTATGAATATGGATCGTCCATCTTCCGCTCTATGTCTTGCAGAATTTCCTTCTCTGTGCGAGTGTCTGAATAATAGTTTCTACTCGGTTCGCCCACCAGGAATGCACGCAGACTTTCCACCCATTTCAAACGGGCAGACTGCTTGCTCCAGTAAAAGTTACCAATCACGCCAACAATAAAGAAAATCACACCTGCGTTGCTATTGCCACCGCTCCAAAGAGAAACTAATGCAAATAATCCCAACATAGTAGGCCAGAATGCTAATACAATTACGGCGCAGATCTTTATTGCAAATACTGCGACTGCCACAAGAACCAGAAGAAGCAGTGCTGTAAAGATGAATGAGAGCACTTCCAACTTAGTTCCTCTTCAGTGTCATAATATCCAATCTTACCCTAGATCGATGGAGTTGTGGCCCGACGTGGAAGCCAGCAGCGAAGCATTGCGCGGCTGTAGCCCTTGGGCGACAGTAGTCGTATGGTTGAAGTTCTACAGGCAGAGCGGTTCGTCCGTTCACTTGAAAATATGCGTGATCTGAGGGCCAGGCGAAGTTTGTGGCCAGAACCGAGCTCCTCATCATCTACAACTCTGGTGACGTCAAACCCGGTGGGGGCTGCATGTCGGAGTTGCGGAACAACTACGGCCCTGGATACAGGGTCTACTACCTGCAGAAGGGAACTGAGTTAAGCATCCTTTTGGCTGGCGGAGACAAGAGCTCACAAGCCAGGGACATTGATGATGCCCTTCTGTTGGCAGACAACCTGACGGAGGAAACCTGATGCAAACCACGACCACCCCCTACAACTTTGCCGAGCATCTCCGCACTCCAGAGGAGATGGCGGCCTTCCAGGAAGCCTGCATCGAGGAGACGGATGGAGATGCTGCCTTCATTGCCAAGGCCCTCGGCGACTTTGCTCGGGCCCGGGGGATGACCAGGTTGCCAGAGACTCTTGGCTATCCAGGGAGAGCCTCGACAAGGCCTTATCTGGTGAGCGCAGCCCGAGCTTTGACTCCATCCTGAAGGTCGTCTCGGCCCTTGGCCCCAAATTGAGCGCCAGTGTGAGAAGTGAGGCGGAGGTGACTTGAGTTCTCCTGTCGATGCAAAGGCCCGCAGAGGCTGCCTGTGAAGAAGCGACACCTTCGAACAAGCCCCTGGAGTGGACAGGCCCGCCTTCGAGTCTTCTTCGATAGAAATAGCTCCTTGCCTGCCACTCAGGGGCAGCGTTAGCCAGCGTAAAAACCCACGTAGCTTGACCGAATGCCGTACATCACAGACCTTCTGAAAGGAGCGATCGAGCCTCTTCCTGATCGAATCTCGCTTGAGCGGTACGTTCAGGAGTCGGCGTTCGTGACGCGCTACCTCTCACGCGTTGTGAAGGACAAGGCCCTCGTCGTCTACCACGTCCTTTTTCACCTTTCTTGGTTCGAGAGCGGGAAGGGAGAAATCATCGTTCCCTGGGCACGGATCGGATCATTCATTCGCTCTGAGCAGGGCAACATCATCGACAATCTCACGACAGTGAAACGCAGGCTGCCGGACCTCTTCGAACACAAATGCATCGCCGTCAACCGCCAGCGCGGCAACGCAAACGAAATATCCGTGCATCTCCCCAGCGACATTCCCGCGTGCCGTGAACTTATCGATCAAGAAGAGCAGGAAGCGCGAGTGGAACCGCAGGAAAACGACGTACGAGACTACTACACAGATCCTGGTCGCCGACTAATGGTTCTTGCCCGCGACAGGAGCACCTGCGTCTACTGCACTGCAGTTCTCTCCGAAGAGAATTTCGTTCTTGATCATCTTCAGCCAGTTGCGCAGGGAGGGACGAACCGAAAGCACAATCTCGTCGCGGCGTGTGAGGTCTGCAATCGGCGGCGTGGAGAGTCAAAGCCGATTGAATTCCTGCGAGAGAACTATCGGCAGCAATTGGTGACGCAAGAAGAGTTCCTGCGGCTGAAGGACTATGTTGAGGCGTTGCTTGCGGCGAGCGCTGGCTAACATCATCATTCACCCGACCCGCGCCCTAATGATCTGTGTCAGCTAAAGCTCTTGCGGGCGGGTGATGATGGGCGTTAGAGAGATGGAGTACAGGGTGCCGAATCGTCAAGTAGTCTAGTCTGCGGATAGCACTTCCTGGGGACGCCCCCTATGGTCAGGCGATGGCAAAGCTGATTCGGCTCTCGTTCCCGCTTTCCGCAGATCGAAAACTGGATGTTGACTTTGTGAACATCCTTGGCGTCAATTCCAATGATGGTTGGCGCTGCGAGCCGGATAAGAAATATCCTGACCCCACAAGCTGGCCTTTGAGTCTAGACCGCAATCAAGGTATGATATCTGGGGAATGCCCCCCCAAACTCCCCATAAGGCCTGCATCCCCTGTATTTCCTATTTAGTGTTAACTATGGCATTGGCCCAAATCACCAACTAAAGGGCAACTGCCTCATTCATTCAAAACCCGAATCAGTGTTTCGCATGTGAACCAATGAACTTCCTTGCGCGCATTGGAAACATGTTTTCCAGGATTCCCACTTCAATATGGGTGGTTGTGCTCGGCCCGCTAATTGCTATTGCTGGTAGCGAGATTCAGAAAGCTGTTGACACTAGCATATACCCCGAGATTAATAAGGAGCGAATCAAGGCACTAGAGGGTAAGTGGGAAGGTTTTGGGATTCAACTTATTGCCGATGATGAGTCAAAGCGAAGACTCAAGAAGCGGGAGGTCATAGTGGCTAAGACCACCGATGAGGATCCAAAAAGCCTTCTTACTATGTATAATGAATGTACGTTCAAAGCTTCTATGGGGGAGAGTGCCGTGCCACTTGTTTGGTATCCAGCTCATCTATCTCTGCAGGTTGTGAGATCGTCATTTTTCTCAAGAAAATCCCTACAAGGCGTCTTAGAGATCACCCCTGTCATGGAAAACCTTTCGCACACAACGAATATATACAAAGTAACGGGAAGGCTTGAGCAAAGTGGTGACTACATCAGACTTGATTATACAAATACTGATGCTCGCAAGAAGGATTTCGGCACCCTTCTACTAGAAAACACAAGTGATGGCAAGCTATGTGGTCAGTTTTTATCTTATGGTCCGATAAGCCGCGGCATCGTTAATGGTAACTATATCTTTCCTGAGAAGACGCCCTGATCTCTACTCAAGTTTCCCTAGTAAAAGACGAGTCAAGTGATTTCATCAACAAATAGAGGTTAAGCGATGCCCGAAAGGCGACTGGTTCGCATTGTAGATTTTAGCCACGCCAGTGGCTTCAGGGAAATTCAACTGGAGTATATATCATGGGTTACTTTGATGCTCAAGCGAGAGCATGGCATCAGCCTAACGGCCGATAGCACAAATCAACTGATGGATGAAATAGCGTCTCACTGGCCTCTTTATAGTGGGTGTCTTGGATGTTTTTTCTTGGCTTATATTGGCAAGAACGTTGGCGGAATGGCTGGCATCAGGAACGTCTCTAAAGATACATGCGAGCTAAAGAGATTGTACGTTTCACCCCTCCATCGTCGAGTTGGGATTGGAAGTTCTTTGGTTGAGCGGCTAATTTTTGTAGCGCGAGCGCTTGGCTATCGGAAGGTTAGGCTAGAAACTCTAGACTTTATGAAGCCAGCGATTCGACTGTATGAATCTTATGGCTTTGTCAGGGCACCTGAATTTGAAGGCACTGAGGGCCGCGGCTATGGCATTCATGATCATGAGATTTACTTTAGCAAAAGTCTATAGCCATCCATCGTGCATTTCATTTAATATTCGGGGAAGAGGTCTTACACCTTTGTTGTGGGCTTTTACTGGCCCCATCAACACCATGAACAAAGACCCTGCTGATACAGGCCAAAGATGTTGAATGACGGGCAGCCTTCACCACTTCGAAAATCCCATCACTCAGAACGGTACCTAGATTCCATACGATCGGGCCTGTTCAACGTCAATCTGGTTGAGGGGCGTCGCACCAATCAGGTTGTCGGCTTGGCAGAAGAGCCGTGACTGGCAGCCGAGGAAGGTGAAGTTCATTGTGCGAGTTTTTTCAGATGTGATGGCGGTGGTGGCTACGAGGGTGTTGCCGCTTCTTGAACCTGTCACTCCTGCCACTCTCTAACACCGCCATTCACCTGAGCCGCCTCCGCGAAGCTATTTTCTTCGCTGCACACACCCAGCGGCCAGGTGATGGCGAGCGTTGTTAGCCTTACGAAGATGAAAATAGCGAAGCGTTGCCTGTTCTGCATTTGGAGGTAAACCATAAGACATCTTCACTAAGTTATGCTCGACGATCGAATGGACGTAAGTATGGTGACGCTTTCATTCCTATTGTCAGGGTGGCGTTCCAAATGTCTCCAAGGTCTCTATGTTTGAAGCTATGCCGGTCCTTTGGTTATTTCGACTCTAGGGTTAGGGCATCCAGAATTTCGCTGCACACAGTGAGATGAAAGTCTCCGAAATCCTCAAGGCAATCAAGGATGATGGCTGGTTTCAAGTGACGCAAAGAGGAAGTCATCGTCAATTTAAACACCCAAGTAAACCAGGAAGGGTAACGATTGCTGGCAAGCCGTCCGATGAGCTGGCAAAAGGCACTCAGATGAGTATCCTGAAGCAAGCAGGACTCAGAGGATCAGAACAGCCATGAAGTACGCAGTAGTCATTGAGAGGGCAGGAAAAAACCTCTCGGCCTACGTACCGGATCTCCCTGGTTGTATCGTAACCGGGAATTCTGTGTATGAAGTTGAACAGCTAGTGCGTGAGGCGATCTCGATTCATCTGGAAGGTTTGCGAGAGGATGGGATCGAGATACCGGAGCCCTCTTGTGCCGTTCAGTATGTCGAGCTTGCTGCGTAACCTGATTGAGGCGAAGGCTAACATCCAGATACAGAAGACGGGAGCAGAGACTTCTTTCTATGTTCAAATCTCTGCCCGCTTCTGATCTGGAGCGTTAGACAGACAGCAAATCATTCTAGAACAATGCCCACAATCCCAATTTGTACGTATTGCAACTCACTAGCAACAACCATTGACCATGTCCCTCCAAGCCTCATCTTCCCCAAGCCCCGCCCTGCAAATTTAATTACCGTACCAGCATGTTATGACTGCAATAACAGTGCTTCTCTGGATGACGAATACTTTCGCTTAGTCACTGCATTGGAGGAAAAGTCCGGTGAACACCCTGACTCAATAGAGCTACTACCTGTCATAATTCGATCCCTGAATCGGAGGCAAGCCCAAGGCTTCCGAAAGACATTCGCCAGATCTCAGTTTGACTGTGACATTTTTACAGAGTCGGGATTATTTCTAAAGTCCGCCATTGGATACAATGTTGACAAAGATAGACTTAATGCGGTTTTTGAAAGGATAACAAGAGGTCTATTCCTGAACACGTTTGGTCGCAGGCTTCCGCTGGAAACCAGGGTGTCAGCATCTCAAGGTCGCGGGTTGGTAAATCCATCAATTGTCGAGTTTGTCAAGAAGATTCTTGAGGAAGGATCAAGCTGGAACTGTCTCGGAAATGGTACATTCTGCTGGAAATACTCAACATGTTTAAACCAACCAGAAACTACTGCATGGATCTTCGTTGTCTTTTCTTCAATAGTCTTCATCTCGACAACAATTGGAGAGGACCCAGCACGTTGAGAATGCATTACCCCGATCTGCTGTCTAACATCCAGATCCAGAAGGCGGGAGCAGGATATTGTGCACATCATCACCTTGAAGCCTTGCCCGCTTCTGATCTGGAGCGTTAGGTAGCATTCAAAACCACTTTTGACAAACGCGGGTCGCGCAGCTAATATTTAAACAAACAATCTTCAGAATAGGCGCATTGGCCATGGAAATTGGTAATCCCTTGATATCTGAATATAAGAAAGAAGTAGAAGATACCATTCGCTTAGTATGCACTATTCAGACTATTGTGGCAATTGTGATGGGAGTGCTGTCGTGGAAGATCCAGGATTTGCTTGGCGAAGGCCTGGGAGCAATGGCTATTCTTTTCAGCTTGGTTAGCATTCCAAGTGTAGCATCATTTGGTATTAATCGGCTAAAAAGATACGACAGAGACGACTGGAAGCGAGAACACCCAAATTTGGATTACTCTGGGACATGGGATATCAAGGTCAGATTTTTGAAAGCATTTAAGGTTTCGCTTCTCGAGGAAAAGCCACCTGAGCAGCGTGGACGCTCAGAGATACACCAAAGTGCACTCGGGCTGGTGACAATTTCTCAGACTATTGAGACAATACGCGAAAGTGTCAAACTCGGCATTGTTGACATCTTATCAACTGTGATTTCAGCAGATGGTAGAAGATTATATACAGTCTACAAGATGAATGGTTTTCTTGAAGACGAACACAAAGGGATGCGAAGTCAAAGCTATGGTTTTGGTGAAATTTCAGTAAATGACATTGAAGCCCTGAAACCTGGTAAACGGCCTAGCTCCTTACAAACTATTTGGTATGACTGCGTCCACAGCGAGAGCAATGAGCAGACGGTCTTCATAGGGGAAACCACATATACTCGATCATCATCCTAACATCAAGATACAGAAGACGGGTGCGGAGGATGCCTCCTATGTCTAAGCTATACCCCGCTTCTGATCTTGGCGTTGGCTGAAGGAGAATGAAAAATGGTACCCGTTCAGGGGGCGGGATGAACCTGAAACCCATTGCACCGCAATGGATCTGATCCGCTGACCGACGTTCGAAGATAGCTTGAGAACCATCGCCGTGGCCCCAACAACCCCCATTTAAGACATACAGCCTCACCACAGGCACTACTGGTAGTGTTACTGGTAGTGTCTCGGGGTCCCGCACACACCATATCCACCCCCTGAACGGGTAAGAAAAATGAATGATCAGACACCCCCCCCGGATCCACAGAAGCAAAACCTTGGATGTGCGCCATATGCCATCGGTGGCGCCTCCTTCATCCCGCTGCTTGGCGTTCCTCTTGGAGTTGTCGCCGTAATCTGGGGCTTGGCTAAGCTCAAGCAAGGCGGATGGAAGGTTGCCATTCTTGGTTCGCTCGGCATCTCGTTGACGGTAGCTCTGTACGGCATACTGTTCTACGAGGGATTTATCAAGCGCGGCGGCGTGTTCGACGAATTGCGTGGCCAGATGTCGGAACAGATGCTTGTTTCTGTAGTCAAGGAAATCGAGTTCTACAAGGTTCAGAACGGGAAGTACCCTCAGAACCTGAAAGATGTAGAACCGAAAGGCAATCCGCAGGGCCTTGTTTCCATCTACGATCCTATTCAAATGCGGATGGGAGATCAGGAACCCAAGCTCTTTCACTATGCATTGGTGAACGGTGGAAAGAACTACCATCTGCTGTCTGTCGGGGCAGACGGTGCTCCGTATACCGAAGACGATATACACCCAGTTCTCGATCAAGCAAAGATGAAATCTATCGGGTACGTGAAACCAGCCAACAACGAACTGAACCCTACAAATGAACCCGCCGCTGGCGGCTCCATTTGAGGGTTAGTTCAAGCGTTATACGGAGCCTAAGACAAGGGTTTGCACACGAGATCGCCGTCTCGCACTCTTTGGCAACTTGCCGGTTTGACGCTATAGTTTACAAATGCCAGTTAT
>Ga0247840_10009446_pt1 | contig 12611 bp, 13 predicted proteins | sample LaCruzMarch2015__FD_192404 | JGI IMG/M metagenome (GOLD analysis project Ga0247840, IMG submission 192404) | Freshwater microbial communities from meromictic Lake La Cruz, Castile-La Mancha, Spain - LaCruzMarch2015_17m | ecosystem: Environmental > Aquatic > Freshwater > Lake | place: Spain...
CGTATCTGGCCGAGGTGGTCCGCCAGCGGCGCCAAGGACTTCAGGCCCCGCCGTTGCCGTCACCTGCCATCTGAGCGGGGCGGCCCGCCACGGTTGCTTGGCAACCAGGGGGGCTAAACGGTTACTGTAAACTCGATGTTTCGACTTAACAGCTGACTCTCCGTTATCCAATTTCCATCTAATCCTCTAGGTTTTCTTGCTTCCAAGGGATTCGGCCGTCGCCAGCCACCCGCCGCGACCGCAACCAACATCAACCACCGTCATTGGCTGATATATTTGATAAATAAGCTGCAGTATCACGCCGGCTGATTGCAGAGAACCACCTGCCTGCCGTGAATAAAAACGGCCGCTATAATTTTTCCGACATCGTGCATGTCTCTGTTGCTGACTTTCAGTGGCGCAATCGGCGCCTAATTGGAGACCAAGTATGGTGCGCAGTCTAGGCGTTCAGTGGGTGGCGAGCAAGGCGGTTCGCTGCCACGGTGTGCCGCGGGCCGGACGGTTGTGGGCGCTGAAGCTATCGCGACCGCGATAGTGCGGAGACGCTTGACCGTTGCGGTCCCAGCGGAACTCCCAGAATCCTTGGGCGGCAATCTTGTCCGTGAGCGTCTGCTGCTGAACCGCAGCGGTCTGCAACAAGCGCTGCGACTGACCGGCGAGTCCCTCTGTGGTAACCTGCGCATTCTGCTCGCCGCACCGCCAAGGTAGTGCGGGCAGCCTGCTTTGGATGTCCGTGTTTATTCTCAAGTATCTGATGCACTTGATCTATCGTAGTTGCCTGCGAACCGCGGAACGGATCGTGGCGGATGAAAGCGAGCCCCGACGCCTCGCCGTTGGCGCCGTGGCGGGGGCCGCAGTATATGCTCTTGCGGCTAAGTCCCCGGCGCTGCGCTATGCCGATCAACGGGTGCTGGCCGTCCCCGACATTAAGGTCAACCCGAACGGCAAACCAGGAGAGGCGGGTGGACCGGCCACACCGATCGGCTGACGGGGCACAGGCCATCCTGCGCGCGCGGTCGTTCGGGCTGCCGCTGTTGGTCTGGCTCAGCTGTTGGTCAGGGCTCAACGCTGGTCCCTGGTATCTCGAAAAGCCCCCGCAGGACCTCATCGATTGGGTCAATGCACTGCGCGTGCTGGGGCCCTTGCTCCCCCTCGTGCTCTGGCCCCTATTGTCGCCGCTGCTGCGGCAGCGACACCGGTTGCCGACCCTGGCCGAGGGGCTATGGATCGGCTATGCACTGTTGTCGCTGCAAGCCGCGCTGCTGACCGGCACCGATTTCCCGGTCTGGTACTGGGCGTTTGCCTATCTCGGCGTTTTCGCGGCCATCGACTGGTCTTTCGGTGGCGGCGATCCGCTGCCGCGGGCGATGGTGACCAATCGCCTGATCTGGCTGTTGGCGACCCTTCTGTTAATCGCGATGCTGTTCGTCGCACGAGACGCGCTGCTGGTGCAGGGGAAGCTTGGCATTACTGCCCACGGGTTGGTCCACCGGGCGGATCTCGGTCGGTTCGGACCGATCTCGCGCTCCACCGGCATGGCGCGTCTCGCGGTGGTCCCTGCGATCGTCGGCTTGGTGATGGTGCTGGAGCGGCGCGGCCTTTGGCGCCTGCCGTGGGCGGCGTTGAGCCTGGCCGCGTTGCTGGCGATCTGGTTGTTTCAGGCCCGCCAAGGCATCGTCGGGACTGCATTCGCGATGGGTTTTGTGGTCTGGGTGTCCGGGGGACGGGTACGGTTCGTCGGCATCGCGATGACGGTGCTGGCCGGGTTGGCGCTGCTCGCGGGGCTGTTTCCGCAGGACTGGTTGGACTACATCAGCGCGTTCGCCACCCGCGGCGACGGCTTGTCGAAATTGCAGTCGATGACCGGCCGCGACCTGATCTGGCGCCTGGGCTGGCGGGCGGTGGAGGCAGCGCCGTGGCTCGGCTCCGGACCCGAGGCGGATCGCCGTGCGATCGGCCTGAATGCGCAGAACGGACTGCTGTACGCTGCCCTGGCGGCCGGCTACCCGGGCGCCGCCCTGTATCTCGGCGGGCTGCTGTGGGGCTGGGTGTTGTTCGTCCGGGCACTGCTGCGCGGTTATGCGAGGGCTGGCGCGGAGCGGCTGTTCCTGCTCCAGGTCGGCGGTATCATGGCCTATCTGACCATCCGCAACATCCCAGAGAACACCGCCGCCCTGTACAGTGTCGATTTGTTGCTGCACGCGCCGCTGCTCGCCTATCTCGGCACCCTCGACCGGGTGCGGGGGCCGGACTGGCGGCGGGCCCGCCAGGCGCGGGCGCGACTACCGTGGGCCTTGGCCCAGGACCAGTCCGGTCAGCGTGTGGGTCAGGTCGCCCGTGGCGCGCCGGCGACACCTGTCTGAACGTCTGAAGATCCGGCGAGGAAAACATGAGTTTGATCCTGATTGATGGTCTTGGCGTGGTCCCGGCTGGCGATTGGACCAAGGCCGTCCCAGCATGAGCAACAACCTGACCCTGGTCTGTGGCGCCGGCGGCTTCATTGGCGCACACCTGGTACGACGATTGAAGGCGGCGGGCCGCCGGGTGCGCGGGGTGGACCTGAAGCTGCCGCCCTTTGCCCCCAGCACGGCGGACGAGTTCGTCCAGGGCGACCTGCGCGATCCCGACCTGGCGGCCCGCGTGGTGGCCGGTAGCCGCGAGGTCTATCAACTCGCGGCCGACATGGGCGGCGCCGGCTTCGTCTTTACCGGCGACCACGACGCTGAGATCATGCACAACTCGGCGCAGATCAATCTCAACGTGCTTGAGGCCTGCCGCCGTGCCGGTGTGGGCCAGGTGTTCTACTCCTCGTCGGCCTGCGTCTATCCGCGCCGCCACCAGCACGACCCCGCGGCGCCGAGCACGGCCGAGGACTTGGTCTACCCGGCGGACCCCGACAGCGACTATGGCTGGGAGAAGCTGTTCAGCGAGCGTCTGTATTTTGCCTATGCCAGGAACCACGGCCTGCGGGTGCGGGTCGCCCGTTTCCATAATGTTTTCGGCCCGGAGGGAAGTTGGAACGATGGCCGCGAGAAGGCTCCCGCGGCCCTCTGCCGCAAGGTCGCCGCGGCAGCCCGGGGTGGCCGCATTGAAATCTGGGGTGATGGGGAGCAGACGCGCTCCTTCCTTGCCATCAATGAATGCCTCGAGGGAGTGCAGCGCTTCATGGCGTCGGACTTCTGCGGCCCGCTGAACATCGGTTCGGCGGAGATGGTTTCGATCGACCAGCTGGCGCGGATGATCATGGAGATTGCCGACAAGCCCCTGACCATCGAGCATATCCCCGGTCCGCTCGGGGTGCGCGGGCGCACCTCGGACAACCGGCTGATCCGCGCCCGGCTCGGCTGGGCCCCCAGTCGGCCCCTGCGTGAGGGCCTGGCGGCGACCTACACCTGGATCGCGGCCCAGGTCGCGGCGGCCGCGGGGGCGCCATGAGCGACACCGTCTGTGCTCAGGCCGGGGTAGCTCTGAACCAGGCGCCGCGCTCGCGGGTGACGATCCTGGGCGCGCAGATCGATCGTCTTGACAGCGATGCCGCGGTCGCCCGCATTGAGGGCTGGATCGCCGAGCGCCTGTCACGGCCGCGCCATGTGGTGGTGACCGGCTTCCATGGCATCTGGATCGGTCATCGGGACCCGAGCTTTCGCGCGATCCTGAATCGGGCCGATTTGTTCTGTCCCGATGGCATCGCGCCTATCTGGCTGGCGCGGCTGCGCGGCGAGCCCCTGCCGGAGCGCGTCCCGGGTGCCGAGCTGATGCGGCGTCTGCTGGTCGCCGCCGATGCCCGGGGTTACTCCAGCTTCTTCTACGGCGATACCACGGCGACCCTGGACGCACTGCGTCAACGCCTCGCCGGCGACTACCCGGGCCATCGCATCGTCGGCACCCGCTCGCCGCCCTTCCGACCCTTGAGCCCCGCTGAGGTCGCGGCCGACATTGATCTTATCAATGCCTCCGGGGCCGACCTCCTGTGGGTCGGGCTTGGCCTGCCGAAACAGGAGCGTTGGATCGACACCCACCGGGAGCGGCTGCGCGTGCCGGTGGTGATCGGCGTCGGCGCCGCCTTCGGCTTCCTCAGCGGACAGGTGGCGCGGGTGCCGGCCTGGCTGGGCGAGGCCGGTTTCGAGTGGCTCTGGCGTCTGGCCATGGAACCACGCAAGCTTTGGCAGCGCGACCTCATTGACGGTCCACGGTTTCTCTACCACGGGTTGCGCGAGAGCATCGCGTACCGGTGGCGGCGCCGGGATGACCGCTGAGGCGGCGCCGCGGCGCTCGACGTCGCCGACCATCGCCGGCGGCCCAAGCATCCGCCCCGGGCACCGGTGGACTCTGATGATAACCGTGATCAATGTTTCATTCGTTAAGCGGGTACTCAGATCATGACGCAGCTTCCCCAGGTCCCCGAATACGGGTACGACCAGGCCGGTCCCAATTGCTCCCACGCCTACCGGACGGGCGTTTCGAGGTCCTTGGCAGCGGTGACGCCCTGAACCGGGTCCTGGGGACCGGTTGGGACCTGATCGTCTCACAGGAAGTGATCGAGCACCTCTACGCCCCACGCCGCTTCGTCGCCGAGATGTTCGACCTTCTTCGGCCTGGCGGGGTTTGCATTGTCACCACGTCTTACCATGGTTACTTCAAGAATCTGGTGCTGGCCCTCAGCGGGAAGATCGTCGATTCCGGCACTTCCCGCTACGGGCTGGGGCCGGAGCGCCTGCGCCAGCATGGCATCGCGGCCGATAATACGGTCGCGATCGACGGCCTCGACTCGTCCGAGGTCTGGAGTGGGTTCCGTGTGGCGCGCCGGGCCCGCCCCGTGGGGCTGAGTATCCAGGCACTGCCGGGGGAGCTGCGCGTCTCCTGTGCCCACGACGGGTATCGGCGCCTGCCCGGACGCCCCCTGTACCGCCGCACCTGGACCCTGAACTGAGGGTGGTCTGTTGGTCCGCGATGAGATCCATGGGCGTTTCGCGCGGCGGTCGCGCGTCTGCATCTGCACCCGGGGTGGGCGTGGGACTAGCTGCGGATGGGCGCGGCGGGCGCCTGCAGTGGGACGGGCACGACCTTAGCTGGAGCATGGCCGGGGCGGCGGCGGTGCGGGTCGTGTCGTCGAGCTACCACCCCCGCTTCTGGGTCAGTGAGCCCTGTGTCTGCATTGAACTGGAATTCGCCGGGGCGCTGGCCGAGACCCGGTTGACTTGGCGCCCGGCCCGCTGAGGCGATTGCCGGATAAGGAACGGTTCACCGATAAATTAAACAATTGCATCAGGGACTGCCTGTAGCGCGATTGTCGTTGTCATAATCGAGGTTATCGTAACGCCCGGGATTCTCTCGCACCCCAAAGTGCGTCGCTTCTCCGATTACGATAACGACAACGATTGTGTTTAACTTGTTCTTGACTCGTTTCTAACCGTGCAGCACGAGCCGATGCACATCCTCTTTCTCACCGACAACTTCCCCCCGAGGGCAACGCCCCGGCCAGTCGCACCTATGAGCACGCGCCACTCTGGCTGCGTGCCGGCCAACAGGTGACGGTCATTACCGGCGCCCCGAATTTTCCGGAGGGGATCCTGTTTGTGGGGTATCGCAACCGCTGGTACCAGGTCGAATCCATGGACGGCATCCGCGTGGTGCGGGTCAAGACCTACTACATCAGCGCCAACGAAGGGTTCGCCCGCCGGACCCTGGACTACCCGCGCTGGCGGCGCAGTTGCTCGCCGTGCTCACGGCTACCGCCCGGTGTCGCGTCGCTCGAGGCCGCCCTTGGGCGCGCTGAGCACCCGCCCGGCGCCGATCACCCTAAAAGGGGATATCGTCGTCGAACGGCATACCGCCGCCCTGATCGGGGGCGGGGGGGGCGGCAGACCGGGCGCCACCGGCCGGTGCCGCTGCCGGAGTTGCCGGACCGCGCGGGGCGTCGTCGTAGGGGACCGAGGACCCGCCGCCGGGGCGGCTGTCGAGCATCTGCATGGTACCGCCGACACCCACATAGACCTCAGTCGTGTAGCGGTCTTGCCCCTCCTTGTCCTGCCACTTGCGCGTGCGCAACTGGCCCTCGATATAGACCTTCGATCCCTTGTGGAGGTACTGCTTGACGATCTCGGCCAGCTTGCCGAAGAACACCACCCGGTGCCATTCGGTGCGTTCCTGGGTTTCGCCGGTGTTCTTATCCTTCCAGGACTCGCTGGTGGCGACGCTGATGGTGGCCATCGCATCCCCGCTCTGCGTGTAGCGAACATCCGGCTCGTTGCCTAAGTTTCCGATCAGGATGACTTTGTTGATGCCTCTGGACATGATCTTCCTCGCACCCGCTCGATGCGGGTCAGCAGTAATGACATGGACTAGCTACGGGGACCGGGGCGCGGCCTGCCTCAGCCGACCACCGCCTGCAATCTTGTCGAATCCAGTTCGCGGCTGTCCACCTTGAGATAGGCGACCCCCTCCTCCAGTACCACCACCGCGTCGCGCACCCCGGGGACGGCCAGCAGGCGCCGCTCCAGGTCCAGTATGGCCTCGGCGCCGATGGGTCCAACCACGATCAGTTGGTTGGTCACCCGCTGCGGGGCGGCCATGGTCGCGGCCACTAACAGCCAGGTGAGCGCGCACAGGGCGGCGAACACGAAGACCGCGGGGGCGCCCAGGTATTGGTTCACCAGCCCCCCGGTCATGCCGCCCAGAAAGGCGCCGATGAACTGGGAGGTGGAGTAGACCCCCATGGCGGTGCCCTTGGCCCCAGCCCGGGCGATCTTGGAGATCATCGAGGGGAGCAGGGCCTCCAGCAGGTTGACGCCGGTGAAGAAGACCGCGAGCAGGATCATCAACGGTACCAACTCGGCGGCCCAGACGGAGAACCCGAGCGCGGCCAGCCCGACGGTGGCGATGCCCCCCATAAAGACCTGTTTAATGCGCCCGCGCCCCTCGGCGATAATGACGAACGGAACCATCGCCAATAGGCCGAGCAGCAGCACCGGCAGGTAGACCTCCCAGTGGTCGGCATTGACGACCCCCGCCTTCACCAGTGAGGGCGGGATGACCAGGAACATGCCGGTCATCATGAGATGCAGCGAGAAGATGCCGAAGTTGAGCCGCAGCAATTGGCCGTCGCGCAGCACCACCATCAGTTGACTCGCGACCGGCTCCGCGTCCCGGTGGACCGAGCGTCGCTTGGGGTTCGGCACCACCAGCCACAGCACCAGGATGCCGGCGAAGGCGAGCAGCGCGGTGACCCAAAAGATCCCCGCGAGTCCCCAGAACCGGGCGATGACCGGCGCGATGATGAAGGCGAGCCCGAAGGCGATGCCGATGCTGGCGCCGACCCCGGCCATGGCGCGGGTGCGCACCTCGTCCCGGGTCAGGTCCGCGGCGAGCGCCGTGACCGCGGCGGACACGGCCCCGGCCCCCTGGATCACCCGCCCCAGGATCACCCCCTCAATGCTGGTGGCCAGCGCGGCCATCACGCTCCCGAGTACAAAGACCGCGAGCCCGCCGTAGATCACCGGCTTGCGCCCGATCCGGTCGGAGAGCATCCCAAACGGGATCTGGAGGATGGCCTGGGTGAGCCCGTAGGCGCCGATGGCGAGCCCGATCAGGAGCGGCGTCGCCCCCGTGTAGCCGTCCGCGTGGAGGACGAAGACCGGCAGGATCAGAAACAACCCCAGCATCCGCAGGCCATAGATGCCAGCCAAGCCGAGCGAGGCGCGACGTTCGTCGGGGGTCAGGGGGATGACTGCAGGTTTGGCAGGGTTCACGGCGCAGACGCTGGGATGACGGCAAAGACCGGATGATACCAGCTTCGGTCCGCCGGGGGCGTCCGGGTCCGAACTGGGTGCGATCAGAACTGATGTGGTGACCGAGATCGCGGGTACGCTGTCGTTGTCGTTGTCGTGGTCGGATTATTCGATTACGACAACGACAACGACGCCCAGTCCGTGAGAATGTCTGGTAGCTGTAGGGTACGCATCGCGTATGCGGCTCCGGCGGTCGTGGCAGCTTGGCGGGCACGCGATGCGTACCCTACACAATGTTCGTTAATACATCAGTTCTGATCGCACCCTCCGGGCGGCCGTGGGCGGGGAGCTCGAGTGGGTGGGGCTGGTCATCCGGGGCGTGTGCGGGGTGGCCGGTCCGCGCAGCGGACCCGGCGCCGGGTCGTGCAGGGGCCGGGCGCTCGGCGGCGCGGCGGCCAAGCTGATCGACGGACGAGCGCTGTCGGGTCGGCAATAGCCATGATCTTTTTCGAGTTGTTCGCCTTTTTCGGGGACTGATTTGACGCTCTGAGGTTATTCTAGCCAGGCGGGGGCGACCCGGTGCAACCGGGGCCGTGAATCCCCATCTTCGGCACTGATTCGAGTCCGTCCGACGCCAACCCCGACTCCCTGCCCCGAGACCTTGCTATGGAATATAAGGATTACTACAAGACCCTGGGTGTCGCCCGCGATGCCACCGCGGACGACATCAAGCGCGCCTACCGCAAGCTGGCGCGCAAGTACCATCCGGACGTGAGCAAGGAGCCGAACGCCGAGGCCCGCTTCAAGGATGTCAACGAGGCGCAGGAGGTCTTGAAGGACCCGCAGAAGCGCGCCGCCTACGACGCGCTCGGCAACAACTGGCGGGCTGGCCAGGACTTCCGGCCGCCCCCGGGGGGGGCCGGGCCCCAGCAGGGATTTCACTTCGACCCCAACGAAACAGGCGATTTCAGCGACTTTTTTTCGAGCCTGTTCAACCGCGAGTTCCGCGGCGCCAGCGGGGGCAGCGCACCGCGCAAGCGCCGCGGTCAGGACCAGACCGTGCGGGTCCAGATCGACCTGGAGGACGCCTTCCAGGGCGCGACCCGTCAACTGCGCCTGGAGATTCCGGAGGTGGGCGCGGACGGGCACATGACCAGCCACGAGCGCACGCTCAATGTCCGGATCCCGGCGGGGGTCACCCAGGGCCGCCAGATTCGCTTGAGCGGCCAGGGCGCACCCGGGGTGCACGGCGGGCCGGCCGGGAACCTGTATCTGGAGGTGGACATCCGGCCGCACCGGCACTTCACCGCGGACGGCAAAGACATCGCGTTGCGCCTGCCGATCGCCCCCTGGGAGGCCGCCCTGGGTGCGACCATCCCGGTGCCGACCCTGGGCGGGCCGGTGAACCTCAAGATTCCGCCGGGGTCTCAAACCGGCAAGCGGATGCGCCTGAAGGGGCGCGGGCTCCCCGGTGATCCGCCGGGCGACGAGATGGTCATCCTGGAGATCGTGGTGCCGTCGGCCAAGACCGAGGAGGCGCGACGGGTCTTCGAGCACATGGCCGAGCAGTTGCACTTCAACCCGCGTGCGGAGCTGGGGGTCTGAGACCATGGTAAAGAGCGAAACACGCATCGAAGGGGTCGTCATGGACGAGGGGTTTGTCGTCACCCTCGCGGAACTGACCCAACTGTGCGGCTCCAGTGGCCGCACCCTGCAACTGCTGGTAGGTGAGGGGGTGCTGCGGCCGCGGGCCGGCGGCGCACCGGGCGAGTGGCGCTTCGACGGCGTCGCGGTACAGCGCGCCCGCCGGGCCTTGCGCCTGCGCCATGACCTGGAACTCAACCTGTCCGGCACCGCCCTGGCACTGGATCTGCTCGATGAGATGGAGGCCCTGCGCGAGCGCATCCGCGCGCTGGAACACCAGCTCGGCGCCCTCGACGGGCGCAACCGCGGCTAGTCAGAAAGCGCCGCACCCCAGTGCGGCGCGATCTCGCTTCGCCCTCATATGCGGAAAAGGCCTTGATCATAAATCCGCCCACCCCATTCAGTCCCGAGGCATCCGACCCCTTGCAGAACATGCCCTTGCGCGCGAACAGCCACATCGATCGGGCGGTCTTGGGCGGATTTATGATCAAGGCCTGAACAAAGCTAGGCTTACCATTTACGGAAAAGATAATTAAAAGCCATGCGAAAAAGACTTTCACAAATAGAACTCGACGAAATCCGCACATCGTTACTCGAACCCTATGGGCTTTCCGCAGGAGGGTTGCTACTTGCTTACTCTGATTACATCAGTGGCATCTCTGACATATGGCATAACCTTGTCGAAGAAAGCGACGACGCAGCAACATGTTTTAACGTCGCCTGCGCATTTTCCGCTGCAGCAAATCTGAATCCTTTAAAGATTTGGAAAATGATGCCGCCAGGCGATGATTCAGAATTAATATTTTCAGATCGCGAATATGAGTTTTTCTGTAGTGATATCCTTACCATCGTGATTGATGGCGCCGTCAAAGCTGTCAACGATGGACCAGACGGGGGATACGACTTATTCCATGTTCGCCGCTTCATTGAATACGAAGATTTTAATGCACTGACATATGGACAATGCAAGCGTTATCGCGGACCTGTTTCCGTCAAAGAGCTGCGCGAATTTCTCGGTGTGATCCATACAAAATATGCCGAAGGATATTTTTTCACCACAGGTCAATTTACCAGATCGGCGATGGATTTGCTTCGTGCGAACTTCAACATTGACCACAACAACAAATGTTATTTCGTCGACTCTGACCGACATAGCAATATCGCTGTGGCTCTTGAGGGGTTTTTAGATGCTGCATGTGGTCTTGATCCAGGTGACATCTCTGCGTCCTCGCCCCTTATTGAAAAGCTGAGATCCCAACTTCGAGAAATAATTCTAGAAAAACCTCCGCCCAAGAACTTACAAATGGAGCTATTTACTTAAACCCCCTGTCTGTCGGCCTAATCCTCAACTTAAGCTGCCTCTGGCGGGCGCGGATGCACCGAGAGACGAACGTCTACGCGTCGATCGAGCCGCCCCAGAATCTTCATTAGTCGGTCAATGGTGAAACGGTCGAGATCAACATTGCGGATGCGGGAAAAATCCGTGTAGGGAACGCCACTGCGCCGTCCCGCCGCACGGACCGAGAGCCCGTCATCGTCCAGGACGCGGATGATCTCTGTGGCCAGCAACGCCTTGGTTTGCTCCACATCGGCGTCGGCGAGGCCGAGGTCGGCGAACACGTTACCGCTGCCCCGCACAGTCTCCAGCTCATCGCTCATTGGTTATGCTCTTTCAATCGCTTGATCCGCTCGCGGACCAGTTCGATGTCCTGCTGGGAGGTTTTGATGCCAGTGCTCGATTTTTTCTGGAAGGCGTGGACCACCCACAGTGCCTCGCCGATCTGCACGGCATAGATGACGCGATAGGCGTCCGTACGGTAAGGCAAGACGACCTCAAAGACCCCAGAGCCGAATCCCTTCAGTGGCTTGGCGATGTCAGCCTTGCCCCCTTCCGCCGCCACGGTTAGCGCGCGGGCTGCAATGCGCTGCGCCGGCACGGGAAATTTCCCGAAATCCTTCCGCGCCGCAGTAATCCACGCGATTTCCCTTGTTTTCCTGGTCATATCAATATTGTTGTCAAATTTGCTAACGCCTGTCAAGTCGCCCGTCATATCGTTTCCCCGTGTCGTGCGTGTGACGGAGAGTGTCGGGTCACGACCATGAAGTCGGGCGTTTTGCCGTCTTCCCTGTCCCCGCTCTGCCGGGGTGACGCCTCAGTCAGCCGCGCCTGTGGGAACCTGATCCGGTCGCCGGCCCCGGGCTGGAGCTTTCGGCTTCGACGCTGGCTCAAACTCTAGGGCGGACGCATCCAGCCGAGCGTCTATGCCGGCCTGCAAGCCCGCGATGATGGCGCGCAGATCGGCGATATGGGCCGCCCGCTCGGCGAAGGTGGCCACTTCCAGGCGCAGATCCCGAAATTCCGCCTCTTGGGCCTCGCCGTGGCGGCCCTGTTACCTCGGCCAACGCCCGCTGTTCGCGTACTTCGGACCGCGCCTGCTCGTGCCCCTGGCGTTCTTGGGCGAGGTCTTTGGTGACCAAAAAGCGATCAGCCCATCCGGCGACAAAAAAACCTTTTGTCAACAACGCGAGCGCGTTTCGGGTTTACCAGGCGGCTTCTTTGTTGGGGTGGGGAGGTGCTCGCGTTCCTGTTAGGTACCAAAGCGACCGCGCGAGGGAACCGCGCGGTCGCTACCGGTCCTCATACCGATAACCGACCCCATAAACCGAGTGGACCAGTTCCCGCTCCGGCACCAGCTCCTGAAGGCGGCGGCGCAGCTTCTTGACATGGCTGTCGATGGTGCGGTCCGAGACCACCCGGTGGTCGCGGTAGATACGCTCCATCAGCCGCTCCCGGGAGAAGATCCGGCCCGGGGCCTGGTGCAGGGTGGCCAGCAGGGCAAACTCCACCGCGGTGAGTTCAATATCCCGGTCGGCGGCCGTCACCCGCAGGCGGTCGGGGTCCAGGGTCAAGGGGTCCGTGTCGGCGGGGTCGGCGACCGCCGCCTGACCGCCGGGCGCGGGGCCCGCACTGCGCCTCAATACCGCCTTGACCCGTGCCACCAGCTCCCGGGGGCTGTAGGGCTTGCACAGATAGTCATCGGCACCCAGCCCCAGACCGAGCAGCCGGTCGATCTCCTCCACCCGGGCGGTGGTCATGATGATGGGGACCTGACTCTCGGCCCGGACCTCCCGGCACAGGGTCAGCCCGTCCTTACCCGGCAGCATCAGGTCCAGGATGATCAGGTCCGGCCGGTGCGCGCGCACCCACTCCAGGACCCCCAGGCCATCGTAGTCGAGGTG
>Ga0247840_10009447_pt1 | contig 12610 bp, 14 predicted proteins | sample LaCruzMarch2015__FD_192404 | JGI IMG/M metagenome (GOLD analysis project Ga0247840, IMG submission 192404) | Freshwater microbial communities from meromictic Lake La Cruz, Castile-La Mancha, Spain - LaCruzMarch2015_17m | ecosystem: Environmental > Aquatic > Freshwater > Lake | place: Spain...
GTTTAACCGTCCTTTCTTTTTTATCCCATAGATAGAAGAAAAACCTGTGCCACAAGTTTTAAGAAGACTTTAGAAGATAAAAACAATTAAAACCCAATAATTTTTTCACAATCTACTTCATAGAACCAAATTGCTCTTGACAAAGGCATTTAATTTATTTTACAATGTTTTCATATGAATATTCTAAATCATCTTACTAACCTGGTTTTTGGTACTGTTTATGCACAAGGTCCAACTGATAGTGTTCAAGCGCAGTTGCCTTTTGTTATTCCTTCATTAACCGGAATATTAACTTTTGTAATCAGGTTTTTCTTTGTGATCGCTGCACTTGCCGCTCTTCTCTTTTTAATTTTGGGAGCAGTGGCTTGGGTGACATCTGCCGGAGAAAAAGAAAAGGTGAGCAAGGCTCAGGAAAAAATTCAAGCAGCAGTTGTTGGCTTGGTTATATTAGTTGCAGTTTTAGCTTTGGTTATCACTCTTGAACAGGTGGTGTTTAAGGGAAGCGTATGTTTTGGTATAACTTGTGATATTAAAACAGTTATCCCAGGATTACTTACTCCGAAAACACCTGTTGTACCAACCTTACCGCCAATCTAATAAATAAATGTACTTTTTTGTTCTCTTAGCACAGCTACGTAATTGGGAAGAACAAACTCCTGGAAATCCGTCTGGTTGTATTGTTGACGGAATCCCTACCTTGAAATGTTTTGAAGTGGTTTTTAACAACATTTTAATCATGTCTTCTGCGGTAGTTATCTTGGTGCTCTTTGTGATGTTTGTGATTGGTTCCCTTAATTACCTTACCTCGCTTGGAAACCCGGAAAAAATCAAGAAAGCGCAAGGAACCCTTAAGTTTGCAATCATTGGCTTTATTCTTTTTATTAGTGCTTTTTTAATACTCAACATCATTGATATTTTGTTTCTTGGAGGTCAAGGAAAGTTGTTTCGTTTGGAGATACCTAATTAGAGTACTTCAGTACATAAGTACTTGAGTACTAAGGTACTATTTAGTTGGAGAAATAAAAATCACTCTTACTCCTTTTTCTTCAGGAATGGGCGAGATAATTTTATTATTATTTTGGATTAAGCCGAATATTAGAAATGTAAAAAGCGCTAATCCAACTCCAATTAAAATCACTCCGACAGTTTTCATAAATTGATTGTTTCTTTAATTAAAAACGGTGGTTTTCTTTGGACTTCTTGATAGATTTTTCCAATATATTCACCGATAATTCCAATTGTGATCAGTTGAACACCACCGAGAAACATGATTCCGACAAAAATTGCTGTCCAACCACTGACCAAATATCCGGTGAAAAATAACTTACCAATAATCGCGTAGACAATGCCTAAAAAACCAATAAAGCCGGTTAAAAACCCTAAATAAGAGGCGAGTCTAAGCGGTTTTGTTGAAAACGAAACAATTCCCTCAAGAGCAAAGTTTAGCATTTTAGAAAACGGATAATGGGTTTCTCCAGAATGACGCTTTTCCCGATCGAAAAAAACATATTGTGCTGGAAAACCACCCCAAGCGACCAATCCTCTTAAGAAGCGTGACTGTTCATGAAGGTTATTAATAAAATCTACCACAGTTCGATCTAAAAGGCGAAAATCACCAACATCATCAGGAATTCGGGTATCGGAAAGAAAATTAATGAATTTGTAAAAAATTTGTGCAGTGGTTTTTTTCAAAAAACTATCAACTTCACGTTTTTTTCTTTGAGCGTAGACAATCTTTGCTCCTTGTTGCCATTTTAAAATCATGTCTTTGATTATCTCCGGTGGATCTTGTAGATCACTATCTAAGGTAATAACGCAATTGCCCTGAGCTTTTTGATATCCAGCTGTCAATGCCATTTGATGGCCAAAGTTCCGTTGGAAAGAGATTAATTTTATTTTTTGATTAGTTTTTGCCTCTTCTTTGATGAGCTTGGGTGTTGGGTCAATTGAGCCATCATCAACAAAAATTAACTCGTATTGAAAATGAGAGATTATTGGTAACAATCTCTTTAATAAGGGCTGAATATTATCTTTTTCATTGAAAACCGGAATAACAATGGAGAGAAGAAAGTTTGTCATGGTCTAATTTTAACAGAAAATGAAATGAGTTGATTCTCGAATTTGACTCTTAAAAAGAGTCATTCAGTGCCGTGAAGGCACCGTAACAAAACCGGTTGGTAAAATAGTAACTTCTACTTGTAATAATAACATAAAATAGGTATAGATGGGGCATATGAAAAAATATAAATGCCCCAGATGTTTGGTTACGTCTTTTGTTATCCGCTATGGTTATCGAGGTAGAATAATTCGGCTGTTTTGTAATAAATGTAATAAATCATTTTCTTTTAATCCATACTTTCTTGATAAAAAATCTATTGTATCTGATCATCTGGATGGTTTATCATTTCGAGCGTTGGCAAACAAATACAATATCTCTCACATGAAGGCTTGGAGAATATGTGAAGAAGAACTGCGAAAGTTGCCTAATAATAATCAATTTACTTTTAACTACTGTAACCGCTTCTCAAATATATACGTTTTTGACGGGAAGTACTTTAATGTTGCATCAGATAAATATAACTGGGTACTTTTATGGGGGTTTGATTACTTTAGGCACGATATTCCTGTTTTTACTTTAGCTCCAAGTGAAAGTTGTCAGTCTTGGGCTAAATATTTTTCATATTTTCGGATACTTGAATGTTTTCCTCAATTGGTTGTTTGTGATGATAATATTAATCTCAAAATGGCAGCAAGAAGTAGGTTTCCAGGATGCAAGATTCAAACTTGCTACAATCATTTTAAAGAGAATATTCGACGAGATTTACATATACGATCTGATAAAACAAATCAGTACAGAGATTTCATGAATCGTATTGAGTCAGTTCTTGATTCATCCAATAAACTTGCTGATGACACTTTTAATCATTGGATGTTTTGCTTGTTTAGAGATTACAACAATGATCCAATTGCGTTATCAGTTTTAACAAATATTGAGAGATATAAATCAGAACTTTTGGCTTACAGAAGTATCCCCAAAGCTCCTCTAACTTCAAATTTAATTGAAGGATTTAATAGTCATCTTGAAGGGCGCTTACAAAAGTTAAGGTCATTCCAAACCATTGAATATGCCAGACTTTGGTTTAATGGATATGTTCTTAAAAGAAGATTTACCAAATTTACAGATTGTAGCTCTAAGTTCCGCTATCTTAATGGTAAACGAGGGGTGGATTTAACAAAAAAAGAGCGGGTTGATTTACCGCTCTATTTTACTTAACGACCAACCGTTTTTGTTACGGTGCTATTGTGAGCCCACTGGGACTCGAACCCAGAACCAACAGCTTAAAAGGCTGCTGCTCTACCATTGAGCTATAGGCCCGATTTTTAGAATATAGAATCTGGAATATTGAATCTAGAATTTTAAATAACAGACTCAAATATATTTCAATTCCAGTATTAAATTGTAACAGGCAAGCAGGTTAATATCAATGTATATGATCTTTTAAAGTTATCCTCAGCTAACTTTTAATTTTGATAGAATAAGAAGTGTTTTGCCCGGTCGTCTAACGGTAGGACATCAGACTCTGAATCTGATTATCCTGGTTCAAATCCAGGCTGGGCAACAAAACAAACAAAACGAGACAGTCTCGACGAGACTGTCTCGTAATAGAATACTTTTCCTTTGTTTTAATGTTAAAATTAACATCTTATGCAAACACAGTTTTTCACCTTAAAAAACGGACTACGAGTTATGCTAGTTGATACAAATACTTTTCCGACTATAACGACCCTTCTTTTGGTTGGTGCAGGTTCGCGCTATGAGAACGAAAAGAATAACGGTGTTTCTCACTTTCTTGAACACATGTTTTATAAAGGGAGCAAAAAATATCCCAATCCGGAAATTATTTCGCAGATTATCGAAGGGATGGGTGGATATTGGAATGCCTTTACTTCAAAAGATTACACTGGTTATTATATTAAAGCTTCAACAGATCATTTTGAAAAAATGATAGATATGATTTCTGATCTGCTGTTAAATTCAACCTTTGACCCGGCTGAAATTGAAAAAGAAAAAGGTGTGATTTGCGAAGAAATAAATATGTATGAAGACATGCCACAACGTCGGATCAGTGATATTTTTGACAATGTAATGTTTGCCGGAAACCCTTTGGGATATGATATAGCCGGATCAAAAAAAACCGTTGTTTCTTTTAATCGTAATACTTTTGTAGATTATAAAAATCAGCTATATCACCCGAATAATGCGGTATTGGTAATAGCAGGGGGACTAAGTCAAAAGTCAAAAGTCAAAAGTCAAAAATACAATTCAAAAGTAAAAAGTAACAATAAGACAATGGGACAATGGAACAATTATTTAGAAATCATTGAAAAGAAATTTGGGGGGTGGGAAAATGAGGAAAATCATAAGTTTATTACGGTGAAAAATAGCTTTACAGAGCCTCGAATTCACGTACATAATAAAAAAACTGAGCAGGCTCATTTTTGTTTTGGATATCCGACTTTTAAAATCGATGACAAGCGCAAACCGGCGCTAAAAGTACTTGCAACAGTTTTAGGTGGGGGAGCTTCTTCAAGATTATTTCAAGAGGTGAGGGAAAAACGCGGGCTTTGTTACTATATCGGCACAGGATTGGATCAATATCACGATATTGGTAGTATCGTTACACAAGCTGGAGTGGCAAAGGATGTGGAAAAAGTAAAAGACGCAGTGAAAGCAACGCAAAAAGAACATAATAAAATAACTCAAGGTAATATTTCTGATACAGATATTGCACGATCAAAAGAAATGTTAAAGGGACGATTGTTGTTATCGTTGGAAGACTCGTTTAACATCGCGCATTTTTATGGAATAAAACAACTGCATGAAAATTCAGTTGAGTCACCTGAAGCTCGGATTGCGCAAATTGAAAAAGTAACAAAAGAGGAGATTGTTTCACTGGCAAAAGATTTATTTGTTAGAGAAAAATTAAACTTTGCTATTATTGGACCGTTTGATAAATTGAATATAGAATTTGGAATATAGAATTTGGAATGGGAATGAATAGATGGAATTTGAAATCTGGAATTTAGAATATGGAATTTGGAATTATGAATAATATAATATATAAGAAAATTTATAAGTTTACGGATTTGGTAGCTTGGCAAGAAGGTCATAAGTTAGTTTTAATGATTTACTCACTTATCAAACAGTTTCCTATAGATGAAAAGTTTGGTTTAGCCGATCAATTAAAAAGAGCTGCAGTTTCGGTTACTTCAAATATCGCCGAAGGTTTTACAAAAAAATCTTCTAAAGAAAAAAATCAATATTACAATCGATCAGTTGGTTCATTAACTGAGATACAGAATCAATTAATAATTGGAAAAGATATTGGTATCGTTTCTCAAGAAAACTATCTTAGAGTCACAAAGCAATCATTAATAGTACATAAATTATTAAATGGGTTAATAAGGTCAACTCGTTTAAAAGAATATGAATGAATTCATTATTCTTAATTCTTATTCCATATTCCGAATTCTAAATTCTATTAATCTAGAAATATATGTATGAACTCATCATTCTCAATTCTTATTCCATATTCCAAATTCTAAATTCCATATTCTTATTTATCATCGGTACCGCAGTCGGCTCCTTTCTCAATGTCTTAATTGATCGCTGGTCAAATGATCAGCCGATCACTGGTCGGTCTCACTGTGATTTTTGTAAAAAACAATTAAAGTCAATTGATCTTATTCCGATTTTTTCATTTTTGTTTCTGTGCGGTAGATCTCGTTGTTGCAATAAAAAACTATCTTGGCAATATCCGATTGTAGAGTTGGTGACGGGGATAATACTATTTGGAATATGGAATATGGAATTTGGAATTTGGAATGGGAACAAGGGAATGCAGAATGTAGAATTAATTTCTAAATTCTTTATTCTTAATTCTTCTTCTATATTCCAAATTCTAAATTCAATATTCTTGTTTGGAATAATCACCTGTCTAATCGTTGTTTTTTTCGCGGACGTGAAATATCAAATAATTCCTGATCAAATTCAGATAATTCTTCTTATTATCGGGTTTATACTGCAAGTGTCGTATATGTTATTGGCAGGATGTAATAATGGTCAATTGTTAAATTGTTATATTGTTAAATTGTTATCTTTTGTTGTTGCAGGAGTGGTTGTTATGATCCCGATTTTACTAATTTACCTAATTTCCCGCGGTCGGGCAATGGGTTTTGGCGATGTTAAATTAGCATTTAATATGGGTATTTTGTTAGGAGCAAAAGGCGGATTATTAGCCCTATATTTTGCTTTTATTTTGGGTGGAATTTTTGGCGCTTATCTTTTATTATCCAAAAAGAAAAAGCTAAAATCCAAAATCGCCTTTGGCCCGTTTTTGGTTTTGGGGACATTAATTTTATTGTTTTTTACCCCGCAGATTTATTTGTGGTTGAAACAAACTTATGGGTTCTAATTAAGATTTTTATTCTTCGAAGTACTCACTCACATAATATACGTCTTTCTTTTGACAGCGGGAAGAACCGGGTTTGTTTTTTTATGATAAATATCAAGTAATGCTCTAACATTTTCGTTTCCAACAATTCCAATTTCCATTGCGGCTTTTAGACCAGCTTTTTGTGCATCGGTTAATAATCCGTCTACCGAGTGAAGTTCAATTGGGGGGCTGACAATAATTTTTTCTTCAGTAAAAGATCCATCTGGTTGTCTTCTGTATGATGCTAAATCCCAAGTATCTGTTAGCTCAATTGTTTCATCTCTAAACTGTTCATAGGCAGATCGACGAGATGCAACTTGTTGTAAGCATTCAAGTCGTTGATCAAGAAAGACTTTTTCCAAAATTAATAAACCTTCAATTGATAGTTTTTTACCAGATAAAACGTTTTCTACAACATTTAGTGCGCCTTTATCCATTGCACATTCTGCCCCAATCTTATCGATAATTGCAATACCAATATTTGCCAGATCCACAATTAAGTCATCGTGGGACTTGCTAAAGTCAAGATAGCCTTCCCAGCCTGTGCGGACTAATTCGCCGTTCAAGGTTGCGCCGTGTAATAATACTGTTGCTCGTTGAAGCCTAACAAATTCCCAATGTTTATAAGCAGTTACATATTTCTTTGCCTCTTTAATTATTTGTTCTTGAGTTGCTCCTTGTACGAGCGCAGCTAAGCGTTTTAAAAACGGATCACGATCGGTTTTTTCAGCTTTGTCTTCAGGAAATATGACTTTGGTGGCAACAAACTCTGATGAAATCAATCCATGTCGACTTTTTTTAACCTGGTAGTCTGTTTTGACAACATCAAATGTTCCAGTATGGGTATTAAAAGGATGACTAAGAACGGTAACAACTAGATGTCGTGTTTTTTTATCATAAATTGTACTTATGTCTGTAACATTTGATGCAGTAGGATCAAATTCTAATGGCATAACAGAATGATGTGTGTTTGCATAAAATGCATATCCATCGACGCTAATTGGATTTTCGTACGTTGAGTTAATCACTGGTGTAAGGTTAGGCTGATCTTTGGCAGCAGTAAGTAAACCTGCAAATTGCTGAAGCGTTGTGATTTCTTGGCTAATAGCACTAGCATCAGCCGATTCTTGAGCCGTATGTTGTTGTAGCTGTAATAACCGCATACCTGTCTGTAAGAATTGATTTGACGCTCTTTGATTTTCCAAAACTTGCCTAGTTACTGGTATGGCTTCAAGAGTTTTATCTGGAACACGTTGTCTGATATTGACGCTGAATGGACAATAAATTTTTTTTCCAGCATTGGAAAGCGGAATCGTGCAAGATGTATATGTTGCCTCTCCATTTTCAACTGCTACAACAATTTGCCCACGTTTTTCTTCGTATGGAATCGGTTTATCTGACTGGAAAGCAGAAATCGGAGCTGATAAGTCTAAAGAATCAAAGCGAATATGGCGACCCTCAATATTTAGATATTTAAAAAGAGGATCAACGCAAGTAAAATTAGGTGTTACATATGAATCTTTTTTTAAAGGATGACGATCTCTTGTTTTAAACAGATGTCTACCTGTTTCGCCAGTATATGCCATAAACCCGATTATTATACAAGACCTGGACTGTTATATCAAGCGATATAAAATCTGCTGAGTTTTATAATTAAAATTATTGTAATATCGAATTGATAAATTGCAAACGATTTGTGTTAAAATCATTCTCTATGCCCCCAATTTTTTTTGGAATTGTAGGTCAGATTGCGTCGGGGAAAGGGGAAGTGGTTTAAATGATTATCTCTTAAAAAGAGAAATTGGGAGTTGTGATTGTTTAATGATATTTCTTAATGTTCCCATTGCTAAATCGCGCGAATGAAAAGGCACAGTAACATGCAATCTTTTTGTTGGATGGAAATATTGACGATGACTTCCTCTACTGTGATTAAGAATAAAACCATGAAAGATAAGAATTTTTTCAATTGTTTGTGGTCGATGTGGTACTAATCTTGGCATTTAAATGGCAAATCGAATGTTTGATGGAAATGAAACTGCAGCACGACTAATATAATATTCTTCAGTATCAGGTGTTGGGACTTCATCATTAGTCTTTATTAAACCCTCGACATGACAGGTGATTGCTTCTTGAATATTTTTTTTTGCCTCTTCAATTGATTTTCCGAAATCAGAAATCTCCAAAGTTGGCGCATAGGCAATATAATGTTTTCCTTCCTTTTTAATGACGATATTATATTGTAAAACTGTTGTTTTCATAAGATAGAGTATAACACAAAATAGCATCGATAGTGTCAACAGAGACTATACAGAAAAGGTGAGGTAGTGTATACCAGAACTTGAATTGTTACACTATTAATAATTGTCATTCTGGTAAGCGAGTGTTAGCGAGCGCATCCAGAATCTACTTTGATTCTGGAGTCGCTACGCTCCCCAGAATGACGATTGTTTATGTTAAAATCATCTCTTATGCCCCCAATTTTTTTTGGAATTGTAGGTCAGATTGCATCTGGCAAAGGTGAGGTAGTAAAGATACTCACAGAACAATATGGTTTTGTTTCGTTTAATCTTTCTTCAATCCTTCATAAAATTCTTGAAGAAAAAGGAATAACAAATTTTACGCGCGCGGATTTGCAGGATTTGGGTGATAAACTTCGAAAAGAAGAAGGAGAGGGAGTGCTGGCGAAGAGGGCGATAAAAATGCTCAATTATCAATGTTCAATTATCAATCAATCGAACTCCAATAATCAATTTTCAATAAACAATTCCACGTTTGTCACGAATTATGAACAGGATAAAAGAATTGTCATTGAAGGTATACGTAATCCGGCTGAAGTTAAATATTTACGGACTTTGCCGAACTTTAAATTGATTGCGGTTAAAGCAAAAAAGTCAGTGCGGTTTAGACGATTAAAAAAACGCGGCAAACCTTGGGATCCAAAAAGCTGGAAAGATTTTTTAGTGGTTGACCGCAGAGATAAGGGAATTGGACAAAAAGGTTATGGTCAGCAGGTGGGGAAGTGTGTAGGAATGGCGGATTATAATATACAAAATAATGGAAGTATCAAATTGCTAAATTGCCAAATTGTTAAATTGTTGAAAAAAGATTAACACGGATAGGATAGCGAATTAACACGGATGAAAACCCGTCATTCTGGTAAGCGAGCGTAGCGAGCGCATCCAGAATCTAAGGTTGATTCTGGACAATCGGAAATGGTGCCAGAATGACGACGATAATTTCAGATACGTTTCTTCAATAATGACATTTTTTCTTACCTTGTTTTTCATTGATTGATCATTGAGAGTTGATTATTGATCATTACTGAATGCCCATCATCGAATATATCATCGCATTTTGTTTTTTACCCATGGTTTTTTTCCGCAAACGGTATTTATCCCTATTTAATAAATCTTCCTGTTCATTAATCCGATCAATGGTTTGATCAAGAGAGATAAGACGGGATCCGAGTTTTGCCAGTTGTGATTCGGATAAAACCTGTCCCAGTGATGTGGTAAGAATTTCTTGTGTAAAAAGAGCAGAGACTTGGCGAAGTGATGGTTCATAGAGATTTGAAAAGCGTACTTTTTTTATATCAATGTGGGGCTGAATTTTTTCCGGCAGGTGATGGCAGGTGATTTCGGCAGTAATTGGTTGTTGTACGGCAATGCTGTTAAACTGTCCGTGGAAAACTATTATTTTTTGATATGCAGAAATGGTCTTTGCAATTGTTTGAAAATTTTCTTCGTCAAAATGGTCGTCGGGAAAATTGAGTTTTTGATAGGCGATATTATTGGTAAAGGTTTTCATCAGTTGCTCTCCTAATTTTCCCACTATAAACACGTCGGCTTGATTAGTTTTAATAAACTGTTGGAATGTTTGGAATGTCTTATGAATAATATCACCGTAAAGTCCGCTATTGGCGGCAATAAAAATTACTGCGGTTTTTTTAGATAGATTGGGAAGGATGGTGTTAATGTCACTGCCAACTTCAAGTGATATTTGGCGCAGTTCTTCATAAAAACGTCTGGCTGCAATAATATCGTTTTTAATTTTCTGCATTTTAGTCGCGGCAAGTTCTTCATAAACTTCAATCAGGCCTTGAAGTTCTGACATTTCCACGATTTGTTGAGTAAGAGTTTTGAGACTGAGCATGATGTTAAGTTAAAAACTGTTAAATTGTTAAACTGTTAAATTGCTAAACACATTGTCATTGCGACCCCGAGCGCAGTCGAGGGTGAAGCAATCCCGTTACCAATAGGACGTCCTATATTAATGGGATTGCCACGTCAGCCGACGTACGTCGGCTTTCTCGCAATGACAGTTTTTGTCAAAGACAGTTGACACTTACTTCATACCTTCACATGAAAATACCGCTTTACCAGTTCGTTTAATTCATCAAAGTTGTTGGCTTTTTTAACAAAATCTTCAACAGCAGTATGAAAGTGTTTATGCTCTTCATAGGATTTGATTAATACCTTAAATTTATCTTCATCCCATTTTCCTTGCCAAATCAGAGATGCAAAAACCAGTTGAAGGTTGACGGGGATTGGGTCAAATCCAATTTGGTCGAAAAAATGAATGAGATTTTCACCAACAGCATAGCGTTTTCGGATTTCGTCAGATAATTCCGGTCCAAAGCGTAAAAATCTTTTTATATCTTCATGGGATTTTAATAGTTTGAGAAGTTGGGCTCCAACATCACGCATCAGAGGTGATTGGGTTTGTCTGCCAATGCGGGTGACTGAGAGAAAAACATTAATTGGAGGACGTCTTCCTTGATAAAAAAGGTCAGTGTCGAAAAACATATGTCCGTCAGTAATGGACATGAGATTTGTTTGAATATATCCTGTCATATCACCACCAATGGATTCGGCAATTGGAAGACAGGTGATAGTTGCTTGTTTTTTATTGATAATAAAGCATCCGGCGCGCTCAAGTAGTTTTGAGTGAATATGAAAGATATCTCCGGGATATGATTCACGTCCGGGGAAGTATCCGGCTAATAAACCAATTTCGCGATAATATTTTGCATGAGTTGTCAAATCGTCCAAAATCAGACAGACATCTTTTCCCTGATCACGGAAATATTCTGCCAGTGACATGGCAGTATAGGGTGCGATAAAAATTTCTCCCGGGCTTTGGTTTGAGTCAGCTGCCACAATAATCGTATTGTGTTGTACAAATCTATTCTCTAAAAACTCTTCCATACTTTTTATCTCGGTTTTTCTTTTTCCAATGGCGCAATAAATACAGATAATTCCCATGCGGGCTTGAGATATCATAATTTGCTGAATAAAATGAGTTTTTCCGGTTTTGCGATCACCGATAATCAGTTCCCGCTGACCATAACCCAACGGAATTAAAAGGTCGGAAATTGTAACTCCGGTTTGAAAAAAACGTGTCACCTGAGTTCTTCCAGTAATTCCAATTGGCTGACTTTCAATTGGTTTTTTTTCATGCAGTTCACTGGGAAAACGTCGAATGCTGATTGAGTGACCAAGCGCATTCACCACATGTCCCAAAATTCCATCACCGGCTGAGACTGAAAGCTGGGATCCGGTACGTGCGGCTTTAGTTTTTGGCTTAAGTAAAGTTTTGGAAAGCATCAAAACATTGATCAAGTTACTTTCAATTGACATCACCCGGCCGTGTTCTCCGGTTTCAAAGGTGACACCTTCGCCAATCACAGCTGAGTCAAGTCCGCTGACTTTAACCAAGAACTCACGGGACTCAACCACCGTGCCGATTTCTTTGGTGTGTTCGACGCAATAGTTAAAGGAATGAATCATAAAAACATAATTGTTAAACTGTTAAATTGTTAAATTGTTAAATTGTTAAATTGCTAAACTGTTAAATATATTGTCATTGCGAACCCGAGCGCAATCGAGGGTGGGGTTATAATCCCGAGAATAATCGAGGGACAATCCCGTTACCAATAGAATATCCTATATTAACGAGATTACCGCGTCGCTCCCAGGTACTATTCAGGATGAGTTCTAAAACGAAGTGCAACATTTGTTGATAAAATCAACAGATGAAAAATATATCTAAAGGTTTGTATAAGCAGTTAAATCTTTCTGAGAGGGTTACCATTTATTCACTTCACGAGCAAG
>Ga0247840_10009449_pt1 | contig 12605 bp, 12 predicted proteins | sample LaCruzMarch2015__FD_192404 | JGI IMG/M metagenome (GOLD analysis project Ga0247840, IMG submission 192404) | Freshwater microbial communities from meromictic Lake La Cruz, Castile-La Mancha, Spain - LaCruzMarch2015_17m | ecosystem: Environmental > Aquatic > Freshwater > Lake | place: Spain...
TCTTTATCTGTCATGGTTATTATTTTCATTATTCCTCAGTATTCCAGATTTTACTGGTATTTCCGAGGGGGGGGTGACATTTCTATCTTGCTGGGGGTGACATTTTCATTTTGCTCCGACATAAAGACAACGTACCTTGCCTAATCTGATAAAAACTGATATAATCTGATATATAAGCAATTATCACTAAAAACATGGAAAAATACAGCCAAAATCGTAAATTTGACTATAGAATTAAAGCTCCAGAACCTCATATTGTGGCCTTTTTGGCTGCTATTGATGAAATGAGGGGGGCATTTAGAATTGGTCTTCGTATGACACCTCAAGCTGTCACAAACCTACATAAATCAGTGCTTGTAACGTCAGCCGGTGCATCTACTCGTATCGAGGGTTCAAAACTCACTGATGAGGAGGTGAGAAAGATCATGGAAGGATTTTCAATTCAAAAATTATCTGACCGAGATTCACAAGAGGTGCAGGGTTATCTTGAGACTTTGAAAAATGTTTTTGATAATTATAAAGATTTGCCACTACGCGAAGGTGTTATAATGTCACTTCATAAGGAACTGCTTAAGTATTCAAATAAAGATGACCTACACAGAGGTGGGTACAAGCATAAGGAAAATCTTGTAGGCATTCTTGATGCCAAAGGAAACATAGCCAAAGTTATGTTTGAGACGACGCCTGCATATCTAACGCAGAAAGAAATGACCGAACTTGTCGAATGGACACAAGAGGCCTTAGAAAAGGAATGTTTTCATCCACTTCTTATTATCGCAAATTTTATTATCGAATTTCTAAAAATTCACCCGTTTGAAGATGGTAACGGTCGTATTTCTCGTGTATTAACAAACCTGCTACTTCTGCGTCTTGGGTATCCATTTACTCAGTATATTTCGCATGAACAGATTATAGAGCAACGTAAAGATCAGTATTATCTTGCCCTCAGATCATCGCAAGCAACCTTTAGAAGTCAAACAAATCCTGAGGGAACAGATGAAACAATCTCACCCTGGCTCAATTTCTTTTTATCAGTTGTCAAAGAGCAAGCAAGCAAGTCAATTGCACTTGTCGAACAAAAAACGCATGAAGATGCAATGTCACCAAAGCAAAATGAGGTTTTAGAGTATTTGTTAAAAGTAACAGAAGCTGGTCCAGCAGAAATTGCTAGAGAAACCGGAATTATCATGCCAACAGTTCGTAAATCACTTGATAGGCTTATTGAGCTTGGTAAGGTAAAAAGAATTGGTCAGGGTCGAACAACAAGATACATAAAATTGTAAAATATAACGGCAATATTTAAAATTGCTCCAAACCCATATTTATACTATTATAATCACATGTCTAATGAAACTAATAAAGACGACAATATAACAACCTCGGTTCTACCGGGATTCATGGAGCTAACTCCAAAAGATCAAATGGCATTCGATAGAATGAAGGACATAATCGCCCTAACTTACAAACAGTTCGGTTTTATTTCTATTGATACCCCAGCAATTGAGCGATCAGAAGTTCTTCTTGCAAAAGCAGGTGGAGAGACTGAGAAGCAAATCTATAGATTCAATAAAGGGGATAATGATTTGTCCTTGAGATTTGATCTTACAATTCCGCTCGCAAGATACGTTGCTGAACACCAGCAAGATTTGGTTTTTCCATTTAGAAGATCACAAATTGCAAAGGTCTACCGCGGGGAGCGTCCACAGAAGGGCCGTTTCCGGGAATTTTATCAATGTGATATTGACATCATTGGAAGAGATTCACTTTCTCTGGTGAACGATGCTGAAATCCCAAGCATAATTTACTCCCTATTTTCAAAATTGGATTTTGGTCCCTTTGTGATTAAGATTAATAATCGCAAAATTATAAGTGGTCTGCTTGAGTCAATGGGTGTGGCGGAACTTGGCGTTGAGATAATGCGTACAATTGATAAGTTGGATAAGATTGGAAAAGAAGAAGTTGCAAAAACACTGCTTGAAATTGGTGTTCCAGAAGATATTTCTGCTGATATATTTAGATTCCTTGAAATATCTGGAACAAATGAAGAGATTCTGTCTATTTTAAAACAAGTGAGCGAAAAGCTTGCGGGAAACAGAGAATTGTTTGACTTGGGAGTTATGGAGCTTAGCGAAGTTGTAAAAAACATCAAACTGTTTGGTGTTCCAGATAAAAACATTGCAATAGACTTATCAATTGCAAGGGGGCTTGATTATTATACAGGAACAGTATATGAGACTAAACTTACTGACTTTCCCCAAGTTGGATCAGTTTGCTCAGGGGGAAGGTTTGATAACTTGGCAGAGAAATATTCTGAAAAGAAGTTCCCTGGAGTTGGAATTTCAATTGGGCTAACAAGATTGTTTTCACAACTAAAAGAGGCTGGAATAATTGATGCAACCGCTGGAGCTTCTACTCCAACAAAGGTCCTTGTAATTCCAATGGTAGAGGATATGAGTGTTCCATTTGCTATCGCGTCAAAACTACGTGATGCTGGAATTCCAACAGAGGTATATTTTGACGATGTTAAAGCCAAAGTCAAACTTGCTTATGCAAATAAGCTTGAAATTCCATATGTTATTTTGATAGGGGAAGATGAATTGTCAGCAGGCAAATATATGCTTAAGGACATGGTATCAGGAGAACAAGAAATGGTAGGGGAGGATGATTTAGTAGAAAAGTTGAAGAAGTAAAATAAGGGCTGTAGATATCATTTTATTAGAAACTTGCACATTTCAATAATATGTGTTAATATATAAACATCGTGAAAATAGATAGTTTAATTAGATTCAACCAACCAACAATAAGCCCGATAACGGGCAGTAGCATTATCGCCTAAAATTGATGACCTTAAAACGTCATCTATTTTTTTACAAAAATAATCATGAATACATTTTCAAAAATAACACAATTCTTCGCATGGTTTATCATACTAGGTCTTTCTAGGCCGTTTTTTAAGATTGAGGTCAGAAATAAAGAAAACCTTAAGGGTGTTAGGGCCCCAGCGATTTTAATCTCAAATCACATTAGATTTTACGATAGTTTTCTTTATAGAATCGCTGTCGGGCTGCGATCTCCGCTTGCTCCGCTTAGGTTCATGGGGGTAAAGAGATTCCACAGCCCCGTACTTAACTTTATAAGTGATATTGGAATAGTTCCATTTGTATATTTTTTGATGGGAGTTGTGACAGTGGTAACAGGGCAGGGTGTAAGTAAGAACCTGGAAGGCGCAAAGAAGGCCCTCCGAGGTGGGGCGGTCATTGCCATGTTTCCAGAAGGTAGAATGTATTACGATGACACAATTGGACCATTTAAGTGGGGCGCAGCAATTCTGGCGGAAGAAACTGACACACCACTGATGCCTTTTGCTATGAGAAAGCATGGAAGAAGAGTTATCGTTAACGTTGGACATTCATTCTGTATAGATAAGACAAAGGGTCCAACAGAGAATACGGAAATTATTAGAGACGTAATAGTGGATTTGTTTAATGAGATTAAGTTTTGATATTAACATAAATAAATAATTAACTGTGTTATAATGAATTATAAATTAAGGCAATAAAATAAATAAAATGGATAAAAAAGAAATAGAAAGTAAGCTAAGAAATAAAATTAGTATACCAAACGATCCTGAATTGGGGCTTGAAACTAATTCAATTCTAAGAAAATTGGCAAACGTTGTTTTAATACCGGTGTTGAACTCATTACCAATAAAATCAAGAAGATTGATTAAAAAAAGCAATAAGGCAGTAAATGATATTGTAAATAATGCTACAAGCCATAAGGCATTGGAGATTTTGTATAGTAAAGGAAGCAAGCATGGTGTTAAAAAGACCTATGAGAAGATTTCACAATTTGTTTGGTTTAATACAAATAATTCAAAAGGAGTAAGAAACAGATTAAAAATCGTAACGGATGAAATTAAAAAAATATTAGGACACAAATTGGATAGTCATGAAGTTATAAACATTGTTAGTATTGCAGCTGGCTCAGCTAGAGGCGTAATAGAAGCACTTGAGGCGAAGAAGCAAGCTGGTAAGGAAATTAATGTATATTTTGTTGATAAGAACCCTGAGGCTTTAACATATAGTAAGGAGCTACTTAAGGAATTCTCAATTAAGGATAATCCAAATTATAACTTTAATTGGATTAACGCTACTGTTAATGAGTTTTTGGACTCAGTTCAGGAAAAGTTTTCATTGGTTGAGATGGTAGGACTTATGGATTATTTTGATGACGAAAGAGCGGAGAAAATATTTACCAAAATCAACGGAGCAATGAGAGATGGAGGCTATTTTATAACAGCAAACATAAATCATAATTCAGAAAAAAGATTTGTTACAAAAGCCATTGGTTGGCCTATGATTTATCGTTCAGGAGAACACCTGGCCCGTGTAGTTCATCAGGCAGGTTTCCATCCAGACGAAATGACCATTTATTATGAGCCATTGAAAGTACATTCCATAGTGATAAGTAAGAAGATTTAAAAAAAGATAACCCAAAATGGATATAAGAAATATTATCTTGTTCATAGTTTCCATCGTAACAGCATACCTTAGCTTGTTTATTGTTAGAGGAAAAAAAGCAAGTATCAATAAATCTTTTGCCATGTATATTTTGTCAGTAGGGCTTTGGTCTCTTGGATTAGCATTATTTGATTTATCAAATAATGCAACTTATGCATTATACTTTGCAAAGTTCTACTATATCTCAGCGGCCGCAATACCAATGTTCTTTTTGTATTTTTCACTTTCTTTTCTTTCAGACAAGAAGGTGTCCAATTTTAAACATTCTGCTATAGCACTATCTTTTCTGATCTTAGCTTTCATAATAATTTTTACCAAAGGATTCATACTTGAGGATGTCTATCTAACGTCACCAAAGACTGTTAAAATTAATGATTTTGGATATTTAATATACGGTATCTATTTTATAATGATAATACTGCTATCTTACATTAAGTTATTCAAGACCTACCTAGAGCACAGGGGTAAAAATAAGCAAGAGGAATCTCAATTAAAACTATTGATGATAGGAACTCTTGTTCCATATTTATTTGGCATGTGGTATGACTTAATATTACCTTATTATGATTACAGCTATATTTGGGCAGGGCCACCTTTTGGATTAGCTGTTGTGCTTATAATTTTATATTCAATATTTAAATTTAAGCTTTTCAATATAAAGGTAATTACAACTGAATTATTAGCAGCCGCGCTATGGTTATTTATTCTATCCCGATTCCTTCTGTCTCAGACCTTAGAAGAAAAAATAATGGATGGAACATTGTTGTTTTTAACTGTAATTGTTGGAATATTCTTGATTAAAAGTGTTAGAAAGGAAGTTGAGATTAGGGAAAAGATTCAAAAAATTGCAACAGAATTGGAAGATGCCAACGTTCGTCTAAAAGAACTTGATCAACAAAAGACAGAATTCATTTCTCTTGCATCTCATCAGCTCCGCGGTCCGCTTACTGCCATCAAAGGCTATGCTTCAATGGTTTTAGAGGGTGACTTTGGTCCAACGACTGATCCGATCAAGGAAACGGTTAGCAAAATATTGAAATCTACAAGTGACTTAGTGGTGCTTGTGGGAGACTTCTTGGATGTTTCAAGAATTGAGCAAGGAAGAATGCAATATAATTTTGAACACTTTGATATTGCTGAAGAGGTTGAGACGGTAATAACAGAGTTAAAACCTACAATTGAGAAGGCACATTTGACGGTGAGTTATGATATCGACAAGAATCTTAATTATGCTGTTAATGGCGATAGGGGAAAGCTCAAGCAGGTTATTGGAAACTTGATTGATAACTCTATTAAATATACACCTCATGGAGGCATACATATTTGGCTGACAAGAAAGGAGGGTAATAAGATTTTGATTACTATTTCTGATACTGGTGTTGGAATTAAGAGGGAAGTTTTGCCAAATCTTTTTGAAAAGTTCTCACGCGCACCTAATGCATCTAAAACAAATATTCTAGGAACTGGACTAGGGCTTTATATTGCCAAGAAAATGGTTGAAGCGCATCACGGTAGAATTTGGGCTGAATCAGCAGGGGAGAATAAAGGGGCGAGCTTCTTTATTGAGTTGGAAGGGTCAAACTAGTGAATTGAACGGATAAAAAAAGGTAGCGTTTTCCAAATTTATAGATGATATTTTGTCGGCCAACTTTTTGATGTTTCGATTGTTTTCTGCTAAACTACTTCCATGACTGAAAAAACTAAAAAAGTGTTACTTTCTGGTGTTCAACCAACAGGTAGACCTCACATTGGCAATTATTTTGGAGCGATTAAGCAGTATGTTGATTTACAAGATCAATATGATTCTAAGATATGCATTGTTGATTTGCATGCTCTAACAACCATTCAAAATAAGGATGAACTATCAAGTTATATTCTTGATCTTGCTATAGATTTTCTAGCTATCGGACTAGATCCTGAAAAAGTTACAATTTTCAGACAATCAAATCTACCTGAAGTGACTGAACTTGCATGGATTTTTAATTGTATTACCACAGTCCCTTACTTGATGAGAGCACATTCATTTAAGGATGCTGAGGCAAAGAATAAAGAAATAAATGTTGGTCTTTTTGACTATCCAATTCTAATGGCGGCAGACATTTTGATTCATAATGCAGACATTGTCCCAGTAGGTAAGGATCAGAAGCAACATTTAGAAATTGCGAGAGATGTATCGGAGAAATTTAACAGGATATATAATACTGATTTATTCAAATTACCTGAACCTCGTATCATTGAGGAGGTCAGTGTTGTTCCAGGGATTGACGGACAGAAAATGAGTAAAAGTAAGAACAATCATATTCCGTTATTTTCGACGGATGAAGAAATCAAGAAGCTAGTGATGTCTATTGTTACTGACTCAAATGGAGGAGTTCCTGTAAATGTCTATAATATTCACAAGCTCTTCAGAGATGAGGAACATCTAGCTAAGCTGTATAAAGAGCATGAGGGTAAATATAAAGCCCTAAAAGAAGCTCTTATCGAGGATATAATTGCCTTTATTTCGCCCCTTAGGGTCCGTAGAGAGGAGATTGCCAAAGATCCTGAATTGGTACGCCAAATGCTCAAAAACAACGCTAAAAAGCTCAAAATTGAGGTGGACGAGATGATGGGTAAGGTTAGGGAGGCTGTGGGTCTATAATTGTAATTGGGATCAGGTGATTCTCCGGACTCGTCGTTTGGACGATTCTCCAGAATCGTAGTGGCGACCGCCCCGTGCGAAGTTGCTTTTTTGTGTTCTAGTTTTGATACAAAACTTATGATTTGTGTTGTACTTTTTTTGAGCGGATAATTAATTTTGAAATTTATCTATATTTTTATTGATAATTTTAATATAAGATTTTAGTAGAAAAAAGTTTTTCTGAAATTTGGATTTTCTTTAGAATTTCTTTATCGAAATATCATATGTCTTCTGTACAATATTTTTATTAGCAGTAAAATAATAAAAATTTAAAATGAATACTATGATAAAAGAATTTAAAAAATTAATCACAAGTAACTCAGATCAAACCCGCAGCGGTGGAGCTAATTTTGTTACTCATCAAGAATTAAGTTTGGTATATTCTGATATAAAAGGGGACATACAAGAGATTGATCACAAATTTAGCCTTGAGTTTGTTAATGTTAGAAAAGACATACTACTCCTTGATGAAAAATTGACGGGGGAAATTAGAATGGTTAGGGAGGATGCGCATAGAGATTTGATTGAAGTCAAAAATGAGATAATTGCAAGAATGTGTGTGTCTGAAGGAAATATTGTTGGACTTCAAGGTAGCGTAGCAACCCTCCAGGGTGATGTAAATACACTTAAGAGTACTGTAGCGACAATTCAAGACGATGTAAATACACTTAAGAGTGACGTAGCAACGCTTCAAACTGATGTAGTGACAATCAAAGCTGACGTAGCTGAGCTAAAATCTGATGTAGCTGAACTTAAGTCTGATGTAGCTGAACTTAAGTCTGATGTAGCTGAACTTAAGTCTGATGTAGCTGAACTTAAGTCTGATGTAGCTGAACTTAAGTCTGATACCTACTCAATAAAGGACTATTTGTTCACAAAATTAACATCAGACATTAAGACTGTTGTTAAGGAATGTTTGGCAGAGCAAGCCCTATCTTCATAAGAATTTAATATTATAATAAGTAGCTAGCAGAGTAAATTTGATTATTACCCAACTTTTGCTATACTTCAAATAAGCCGTTGAATCGTTAACACCGAGGAGGCGAGGAAAGAAAACCTGCAAATTACCCCTCCCGCACATGTGCGTACTCTGAGGCCAAAAGCCCGCGGGGAGTAAGCAGACCAGTAGAATCCTCCGTTCCATGCTACGCAAGCATAAAAGAGATAAAAACAGGGTGGCACCGCGACAAAATCGCCCCTGCAAATTTATTATTAAACATAATGAGTTTGTAGGGGCTATTTTGTTCCTCAAACTTGAAATAATTAACACTGCTGGACCGTTGAAATATCGGGCCAACAGTTGACCATTATTAAAATTAATATCATGGTCGCGCCAAATGGACACATGTGCGACATGATTTCACAAAATCAAATGAAAAACAGAATTTATATTAAAGACTTAAAAGAACACGCTGGCGCGGAAGTAACTATTGGTGCATGGGTTGATGTTAGAAGAGATCAAGGAAAACTTATTTTCCTTGATTTCAGAGACAAAACCGGAAGAGTACAAGGAGTAATTCTTCCTGGTGCCGATTCTGCAAAAGCTATTGGAGAAACCCTTAGGCCTGAGTGGGTTGTTGAAGTTAGAGGAAAAGTTAACAACAGACCAGAAAAAAACATTCAAGCTGAAAAACAGAATGGTGATATTGAGTTGGAAGTTCTTGAAATTATAGTTCTAAACGAAGCTGAAACTCCTCAATTTGAATTAGGAAAAGATACTCGTGAGGTTAATGAAGATACAAGATTAAAATACAGATATTTAGACTTAAGAACCGATCGTCTACAAAAGAACTTGAGACACAGACATAAGATGGCAAAACTTATCAGAGACATCTTTGATGAAGAAGGCTATATAGAAGTTGAGACACCTCTACTTACAAAATCAACGCCAGAGGGAGCGCGTGACTTTCTTGTTCCATCAAGACTTGAGAAGGGTGTATTTTATGCGCTTCCACAATCTCCTCAACAGTATAAACAGCTATTGATGGCCGGAGGAATTGAAAACTATTTCCAAATCGCAAAATGTATGCGCGATGAAGACTCGAGAGGAGATCGTCAACCTGAATTTACTCAAATGGACGTTGAGGCAAGTTTCGTCACTGAAGAGGACATAATGGCACTTAATGAAAAGATTCTTATCGATATTGTTACAAAGATGTATCCAGAAAAGAGAATCCAGGAAATTCCATTCCCAAGAATTCCATATCACGAGGCGATGGAGAAATATGGAATTGATAGACCAGACATAAGAGAGAATAAAGAAGATCCAAATCTTTTGGCGTTCTGTTGGGTTGTTGATTTCCCATTCTTCGAGCGTGATACAAAAGGTGGATGGACATTCACACACAATCCATTTTCAGCTCCAAAACAAGAGTTTATGGAAACATTGATGAATGCAAAGCGAAGCGATGATGGATTAGAGAAAATAATTGCAGCGCAATATGACATCGTGCTTAACGGATCAGAGATTGGCGGTGGAAGTATTAGAAATCACCAAGCTGAAGCTTTATTCAAAGTCTTTGAAATTCTTGGATATGAAAAGGAAAAGGTTGAAAATGACTTCTACCACATGATTAAGGCATTGAAATCTGGAACACCTCCACATGGTGGTATTGCATGGGGGTTAGACAGACTATTGATGTTGCTTGAAAACGAGCCAAATATCCGTGAGGTTATGGCTTTCCCAAAGACAGGAGAGGGAAGAGATCCTATGATGCAAGCACCTTCTGGAGTTTCAGCGGAACAGCTTAGAGAGTTAAATCTAATTATCAAACAATAAATATACGTCCAATTATATTTGAAAGAGATATGGATTGGGTTAGAGAAGCGGATGTAATAATTGCAGAAGTTACAACCCCAAGTCTTGGTGTTGGATATGAAATCGGTCAAGCAGAATCTATGGGAAAGAAAATTGTTTGTGTCTATAGAAAAGTTGAGGGTAAGAGATTGTCTGCAATGATTGCGGGTAATTCAAAGATGAATATTTTTGAATATGCAACACTAGAGGATTTGAAGTGGATATTCAAAGAGAATATCAAATAATTAATTTATTTGGTGCGTGTACAGATATTAAAATATGTTATTATAATATCTAAGTCATACAGACTTCTTTTTAAATAAATAATCTAAAGATATGAAATACCTAAAAAACAAATACACAATACTATCCCTTATTGTATTGTTGATAGTGATAATCACACTTATTGTTATTAATAAAGACACAATTGTTTCTAAATATTTTGGTAACAACTCTGCGTTAGTTGTATATACTACAAATCCTCAATTTATTAACTCCGGATCAGGTCTTGCTTCTGGATCTGGTTCAATGTCTGGATCAGGAACAGGCTCTGGAGTACTTGCTGAAGTTTACTATCCTGATTTGAACTTATATTTAATAGAAGTGACAAACACTCAGCAACTAAATCAGCTATATTCAAGAACGCAATTTATCAATCCTGAAGATAGAAATAGTTTCTACACCGTCTCGTCTCAAGCCTTGGCACGAGGAGGAAAACTAAGTTTTATCTTTGATACACAAAACATAGCTGGTGAAAGCGTTGGATATTACAATGGAAAGTATTTAAACAATGATTTTATAGACAAAGGTGTAAATTGTGCTACAAAAGCGACAGTCAGGAAGAAGCCGTCCACTCCGGCAGCTGCTGTGAGTAGAATAGCAAAATGGGTAGGAATATGCGGTGTATTATCAATCGCTCATTCATTAGTCTACAGCTTAGGCGCACCATTGCCTCCAGGTTTTCCCAAGGCTACTAGCACCAAATCCAACAAGGAGATATGGAACAGACCATTCTTGGATAAAATAACTGAAAAAGTTACACCAGACACGGAAAAAGGTGGAATTCCAATTTCCCAGTATGTACTCATTTATGGTCAATATTTTCCAGTTTCTACTGTAAGTTTTAGTAGTATTAGTGGTGGTTGGTTAAGTGGCTGGAATCAATTAATGAAATTTTGGAATAAAACAAAAAAGAAGGATTGTAAGTTGATTAGTGATGGTGGTGAACACATAAGTCATATAAAAAACATATATATGAAGGGTGGTAAAAAATATATTGAAATAACAGATACTCTTGAGCAAGGCTCTGCGGATCATTCAGACGTCCCTGTTAAATCAGGTGTGACCACACTTTCTATAGATGAAAATGGGTGTATGACAGCTTTTCAACATGATGCAAATGTATCCAAAGCAACAAAGGCCTATTGGTCACAAGAGAATTATAGTTCTAGGCTTTTTGGCAAGTGTAATTACGGTTCAGTAGAGTGTGTTACCCCAAAGTAAAATAGATGACAGAAGTATTTAAGGATACGCCCATGGACTATTCTACTCATATGTGGCATTATTCTCACATCCATGCGATACCACTTAATATCATTATTCCCTGAATCCACCACCTCATACTTAAATGAGTCTATTTTGGCACGTGCCCAAGAAAACAAGTTGATATCATTCCATTATTACAATCCAAGGAGCTTTGTGAAGCCCACCAAGGCACAGAAGGATAAAAATAAGCCATATCTTCAAGTTGACGATAAAGCCTACGGAGGAGGCCCTGGAATGGTTATTAAAGCCCAGCCAATCGCCAAAGCAATAGAGAAAGCACTTAAATTTGCTTCCAAAAAGAAGGACTTTACAAAAGAACTCATTGTATTTCTATCTCCTTCTGGTGAACAATTTACTAACACCTCTGCTACAAAAATGGCACAAAAATTCTCTGATATTATCTTTATCTGTGGAAGATATGAGGGTATTGACGCTCGTGTAAAGAAGATGTTTAAGATGAAAGACTACTCAGTTGGACCCTTTGTGACCACTGGTGGAGAGCTTCCGGCCATGATCATGATTGACTCCATCTCACGTCAAATTGAGGGGGTTTTGGGAAAGTTCGCAAGTAGGGAAGAATCAAGGGATGCATCGAAGGATGTTTATACTAGGCCTGAAATCGTCGAATTTAATGGTAAAAAATACCCCGTACCACAAATCCTTTTAAGTGGCAACCATAAGAAAATTGAGGGGTGGAGAATTGACAGAAAAGGTGGTACTAATTCAAAGTAAGTTGTCAACACCTAAAAATTGACACCTGTGGATAAATCATATACTATAGGGGTCTGCGTAAAGACGATTGAGTTTTACTGCTCTTTCGCGGACTCAACTGGATACGGAAAAAAAGTCCGATTTTTATGCGTAAAAATCGCGTCGAAATTAGCAAATTTCGACGATTGTGTGTTTTTTAACTGTATCTCTTTTTACCAATTTTCGTATAATTAAATAGACGCTTTATGATACGTCCCAAAAAGTATTTTTCACGTTTTAAGGAGCCGCTAGCGCCGCTTCCAAACTTAGTAGAAGCCCAATTAGAATCGTTTAAATGGTTATTAGATAA
>Ga0247840_10009451_pt1 | contig 12603 bp, 9 predicted proteins | sample LaCruzMarch2015__FD_192404 | JGI IMG/M metagenome (GOLD analysis project Ga0247840, IMG submission 192404) | Freshwater microbial communities from meromictic Lake La Cruz, Castile-La Mancha, Spain - LaCruzMarch2015_17m | ecosystem: Environmental > Aquatic > Freshwater > Lake | place: Spain...
TTTCCTCTGTCGGAACTGGAGAAATTCTGCAAATTACTCAAACCCAACGAATGCAAAGGCGAGTGGGTATTGAAAAAGTGAGGTGTGTAACGTCCCCTATTGCACATTCTCGAGATACCACTGATACGCAGCATTGCTTGCCGCGGAAAAGCGCTCGAGCGTCTCTTTCGCCGAGAACTTGCTTCCGGTTGGCAGCACCGCATTATCCAGGATCTCGGTAAGAGCGGCCTTGTTCGCGGTGTTTTCCCGCATCCCCCACCAGAGTGCGGACGGTACCGTCCGGTTGGTCAAGAGCTGCGAGGCATTCTGGCGAAGCGTCCAGTCGTATTGAAAGAGCGGCAGCGACAACTGAACCCCATTGACCAGGGCGCCCAGCGTTTCGCCGGTCCGGGCCAGCAGATACCCGCGGCTGGTTGCGTTCATGGCCGCCAGCAGCCCCTCGCCAGCGGCGCCGTCCACCACGTCGATCTTGGCGGCAGTGGTCGCCAGCGATTTGACATCCGCCGCAGCCAGCGCGGGGATGAGATCGGTGAAGAAGGTCTGGGCCATACGCCTGAGCTGCTCCCGTTCCACCGGGGTTAAGGTTATGGTTTTACCGTCGGCGTTGATGATGGTATAAAAAGCGGGATCTTCGGTGAGCTGGTTGAAGCGTGCAATCCAGGCGTCTTTCCAGGCCGGATCGACCGTCATGAACATATCGGTTACCGTTCGCTGGCCAAAGGAGTTCTTCCGAAACCACGCATCGAGATCGGTCCGCACAAGGGGGATCACCGCCTTGCGAAGCTCCGTCTGGTCTGCATTCTTCAGCAAAGTGCCGGGGTAATACTGCTTGAGCGTCCGGCTGTAAAACCCCTTTTGGGTAAAGGCGGCAAAGAGCAGGGCCTTGTCTTGCAGCAGCGTTTCCGCTGTCTTGGACGGCGAGGGGTGCAAACTGTCGATTGATTTCCCCTGCATGATGGAGGCAACTTGCTGCAGATAGAAGGTGGCCGGCAGACCATTCACGCCCAGGTTCGATTTCAGGTTCAATGCCGCATACTCCAGCGGGGAGTTGCCATAATCGAAACGCCGGCAATCGAGCATGGTCGCATCTGTGTCCGAGTCGGTGCAGAAGGGGATGGTCTTGTCCAGCGGCTTCTCCTGGTAGAGGAATCGCATCGCACTGATGTCGTGCGGCAGGGGAATCTGCTCCCTGTTGTACAGATTAACCACAAGAGCCGATTCAATATCGTTGTGATAGTCCATGACGCTGCTGGAGGGGATGACCTTGAGATAGGGGCCACTTTTCAAATAGTTCTCATAGAGCTGTTCGCGGGTGTACCCGCCGTGATCGGCATACAGGGTGCCGGCGAAGTTGTGACGCAGCCCCATGGTATGGCCGATCTCGTGGGTGAGCGACTCCTGGACGTACGCTTGCGAGGCCTTCAGGATCATCTCATCGGTCGCGCTCGCCGCCAAAAGAGCGGTCACGTTCTTTACCATCTGCGACTGCGCCGGGAAATCGCAGGCACGGGGGCTATAGAGGCTCTGCAGTGAAACCAGACTGCCCGATGATGACACGGATGCCTGCTGCTCGGCAATCTTGAGAAAGAGCCATGCCCGTTGTCTGCTGTTCACAGCGAAGACACTGGGCAGAAAAACCTGCGCATGCAGGATCTCGCCGGTCCGGGGATCGGCCTGCATATCGGCGTATGCAGAACCGGCGGTCGAATAATCCACCCACTGGACAATGTTCCGATCCATGTCCGGCGCGGAGACACCGGCCGGCGCATCGGCCACCGCGAAGATCTCCTCGCCCAGTGTCTTGTTCCAGTACAGCACCCCGTCCCTGATCGCCTGGCGGTATTCCGGCGGGGTGTTGGAGGAGATGTAATAGGTGATCGGTTTCCGGTTCAGGTTCCACTTCATGGCCAGAACGCTGGTCGTGCCGCCCGCTTCCAACTGGGGCATGACCGAGAAATATCCGGCATAGTCGAATCCGGGGGATGGGGTAGGCTTGAACGACGGATCGGGCAGGTAGGGCGAGAGGTAGTAGCGGACCTCTACATTCTTCAGGGCGCTCGCCTCCCCTTCGATCTGCGCCGACTGGCGCAGGGAAAGCCGGTTCATCCGGCTGGCATCCGCTTCGGAAAGAAAGCTGCTGCGGACCTTTGCGATTGTAAAGGAGGGTTGATATTCGGTGCCGAGCCTGTCGGACGCGTACATTTCCGCGGTCGTGAATATCTGGGACATTCCTTCGTTAAAATCGAAGTAGATCCATCCCTCTTCTTCCGCGACGATCGGGAATTCGGCAAGAATAATGGCAAACGGGGTATCGGGCATGACGGTATGCCCTTTCTGGGATTCGAGCATGAACAGTTTGCCCGCCTGTTTCTGGAAGACCACAATCCTGCTCTTCAAGCCGCTGAATTCCTGCGCGCTGTCGAGGGTGATCAAGTTTCCCTGGAACAGAAACTCCCGGTTCAGCGCCTCGGCCCTGATCGCCACGTTCATGTCGGCGTCCGTCCGGAACGATTCTGTGAGAACCGGAGACGCAGGCGAAGCCCCACCTCCGCCGCAGCCGACCAGCAGAGAGACGGCCAACAGGGCGATGAAAATTGTAGCCAGCCTAAACCCGGCAAGACAAACCGTACGCTTCATACTTCCTCCTGTTTGATTTTCGCGCTGTTTGAGTATCATGTAGGGGCGCTATCAAACAGGGGAAAAAATGTCAAGGGGATTTTATGGCAGGATCCTGATATCCCTTGACAAGCCAAAAAGGCGCCACTATACTTCGCGCCAAATCGAAGTCGCAACTTTCAACCCGCCACGGGTAACCAGGCGGTTTTTTTATTCTATAACGAGGAGTTTGAATCATGGGAGCAAATACGACGGTCGGCACGTTTATCGCCGTGGTCGTTGCGCATAGCATGGTTGATTTCATGGGCACGAGCGTATGGCCTGTTTACAAGACCCTTGCCGGTTTGGATGTTACCAAGGCCGGATGGATTGCCACGATCATCGGGATGAGCGGAACAGCGCTTCAGCCGCTATTCGGCTTGATCGCCGACCGGTTCGGGCCGAGACGGGTCATCTTGCTAGGCGTGCTTCTGACTTCGTTTGCTTTGCTGCTCGGCCCACTAGCCGATTATCAATCGGCGCTTGACCGGCGACTGCCGACATTGTTCGGATTGAGCGGCTTTTACCTTGTCGTGTTCGTGATCCTTGCTGCTGGCCGGCTAGGGCAGGACATGTTTCACCCCTCGGGGGCCGGGCTGGCGGGCAGCTTTTCCTCCCGGCGCGGCTCGATGTTCCTCGCCGTGTTCATCGCCATGGGCAGCATCGGCTTTGGTCTTAGCCAGATCGTGTTTCGCCTCGCTTACAACAACCTCGGCCATCACACCGAAATCCTTCTCATTCCCGTGGCGATCCTCTGGGTGTTTGTCTGGCTGCGGTGCCGGCCGGCCGAGGTGCCGTACTCCGAGAGGATATCCATCATCGGATCGCTCCATTCCCTTCGCCCGGTGGTGAGGCAGATCCTGGTGTTGTTCCTGATTCTTTCAATCTCCAGCGGTGTGCTGACTGGGCTTTTTTTCCTCATGCCGGAATTTGCCCAAGAGAGAGGTTATCCGGCCTGGATCGGGCAGGGCGGGGCTTTCGGTCTGATTGTTTTCGGTGCGACGGTATTCATGGTGCCGATGGGCCACCTGGCAGACCGCATCGGTCGGCGTCGGACGTTGATCGCGATGATGATTTTATCGGCGATGAGCTACCATGCGATTGTACGCCTGCCGCTGCCGGTGCCAGCATTCGTCTCGCTTTGCATTGTGGGCGGGGCATTCCTGGGGACGGTGAATCCGCTGGGCGTGGCGTTCGGCCAACGGATCGCCCCGCCGAAAAACATGAGCATCGTATCTGCGGTCCTGATGGGCTGGGCGTGGTGTCTCGGCAGCATTGCACCCAGCATTGTGGGCGAACTCTACCAGTACTTGGATCACAACGCCTCAAAGACTTTGGAGCTGCTCGGATCGGCGAATGTCTTGATGGTGATGATAGGTTTCCTGCTGCCCAAAGTCACAGACAATGTAGATTAGGCCTGTTTCACGTCCCAGATCTCCACCACCTCGCTGTCCATGGGTTTGATAAGAGATTCCTTTTCCGTGTCGGGACACTATGGGCGCGCGCGTTTGATCTCACTCATTGACGATCGCCTTCATGCCGTCAGAATCGGTCATGATCCTGGTGTTGTTTTTGACGAGTTCCAGGTTTATGACGGAGACAAAAGAGTTGCCCCACGCCTCGCCATCACTTAAGTTCTTCACCCTTGCAGAGACCGTTATCTTTTGCTCACCCTTCTCTTTCACCTGCACCGTGTAATGAAATATCTTCTTCTCGCCCGGTTTGAAGTCCACTATTTCCAGGACCTTTTCACCTTTCGCCAGCTCAAGGCCTTTGGGAAGCTTGATGGTCACCTCTACGGACTTGAACGGTTTTACTGTCTCGAGCGCAAGCACAAGGGGAACACTCTTTCCGACCGCCGCTTTTTGCACGGTCGGCGATAACGATCCGGTAATGGGCGTCTGGTATTTTGCCCAGAGCAGCGTAGAACTGAACATCATAACAAGAAAAAATATAACCGGGAGCCTCTTACAATCCCTGCCACTCCTCATGACAATCTGACCAATTTTCAACTTTGCAATAACCATAGGTATCAACAAATATTACCTCCAAACTCCGACACATTGGCAGTCCGGGACCGCATTCAATCGTGCGTGTACGACCCTCGTAGGTCTCATTATATTTGAACCATTTGGGACAAATCCCGGTAGGGGTGTGGCATGAACCACTGGCGCCTGCTGCCACGTTCACTTCACAATCTTTCTGATTCCAGAAGAGGTGCTCTCCCCAGACCGTTACCGCGATAGGAGTTTTGCATCCATTCCTTACTGTTACGGTATACGCCTCGGCGGGTAGTGCAAACGTGGCAAGGATCATGACGATAATGACGATGGCTGCGCATCTCTTCATTTGAGTACCTCATTGCATTCTATCGGTTGGATTCTTTATGGGCACGTGAACAACTTAATTATTGATATTGATAAGAACTTTCTTTCCCATGGCAGAAATATATATAGGGGCTTTTGGAGGCTTGTCAAGAAATATTTTGAATCTATTTTGCGTCGAAAATTGGTGGCTGGCGATCTGTAGCTTTTGTATTGCTACCCCTCATCGGGAGACCATATTAATGCATTAATATGGATTATCATTTTGATATAATTAACTATATATCGACATGCTCTTTCATTTGCGCCCCGGAATTTTATCTCCAGGAAGATGAACAAATCTGTTTCCATCTCCAAACGTTTTTGATATAAGATGGGTGAGGGTCCTTGGCGGGAATAGCAGAAGATAGGTTCGTATCATTATGAATACCATAACTCATGACATTAAGGTTATGACCTCGGGCGCCTTTACCGCAGCGCACCTTGAACTCATTCCGCAGTTGGAAATTCTTACCGGGAAAAAAATTGTCACGGCGGCAACTTCCATAGGAACAGGAGCGAATTCCATCCCGAATCGCTTGAGACGGGGCGAAGCCGTGGACGTTGTCATCGTAGCAGATGCTGTTCTGCGGGAATTTATCCGGGATGGTTTGGTTTTGTCTGAAACTTATACCCCCGTCGCGCGGTCAGCGATTGGAATGGCTGTCCGCGCTGGAGCGCCCATTCCGGATATCAGTACGGCCGAGGCGCTGAAACGTACGCTTCTGCAGGCGAAATCGATCGCATACTCTGCCAGCGTCAGCGGTCAATATCTCACTACCGAGTTGTATCAACGCTTGGAAATTGCCGACCAGGTGACAAGAAAAAGCCGGCTCATTGGAGGAGGTGAACGAGTCGGCGCTGTGGTTGCGCGTGGGGAGGCGGAAATTGGCTTCCAGCAGATCAGCGAACTGCTTCCCGTACCTGGGATAGCGCATATCACACCGCTCCCGCCGGAAGTTCAAAAAGTCTCGGTATTTTCGGCTGGCGTTGCCGCAAGTACCACAGATTCGGACCTGGCTCACTCAGTGATCAAATTCCTCGTTTCCCCGGAGGCGGCCCACGCCATCACGAAAAGCGGGTTGGAGCCCATTGGAATTCTTTTTTCGCGGGTGTGAGGCTGTTATACTCAAAAGCCTCCACCAGTCCAGAATGAACATAGTGGGCCAGATCGCTGTTCTTTTCAGTCCAATCGCCCAAGTCCGGCACAGATCCGGTGCCGAGTGCGGCCCAAATCAGATGCTGTTTCCCGTCTTTGATAAAATACGCGACTTACAGGAAGTTATTGGCACCACCCCTTCACCAGCAAACGATTCACCGCTCAAGTTTAACACGGACTCGTCAGAATCGGTATTTCAATCCTATCGTGAGGGCATTGGAACCACCCTTTTCAGCTAATAGGCCATAAGCGTTTGAGCGATGATGAAGACGGGTAATTAAGGAGAAGCGCGAATATTGAGGCAGGCCAACCTCCAACTCCATCATCCAATAGACTAAAAACTTGGAGGTATCTCCTTCAGTAAGCTTTTCAAGTGCCGGTTCAGCAGTCGCAAAAGACGGTCCAAGACCAAAAGCGACGCTGGTATCAATATACTTGTTCCACCAAAATGCTTCCCAGCGTGCAATAACAAGTGCGTTCAATTCCCAATTGTCCTGGATATTGAAATGCTTGACGACCTGTCCTTCAACCTCAAAGCTGGCCATTTTTTTATAGGTGCCAATCCGTCGTGCAAGAGTAACTGCCGTCAGATAAGAATTTGTAAAGTTCATCTGATCACCAAAACCAAAAAAATCTTCCCAATCATTGGTTGTCATTTGACCGGCATAGATATTCAATGAGTAGGGCTTTTCTTCTGCCTGATTTGAATAAGCAGAGGTAGCTGAAAAACCAATGAGAAGGATAGCTGTTACAGGCGCTAATATGAAAATAATTTGCACTTTTATGAAAATATGTTTCATGTTGTCATCAGTTTGGTGAGATCGACAAATTTGGCCATCTCACTTTATTCCCGTTTGAAATACAGCATTTTCTTCAAGGTTGACTTTTTACTGCTTCCAGGAAGTTCTCTTCACCCCCGCCCATCCGAAAAATCCCCCTTCGGACCTTACCACTTTCGACCCGAAATGTGCAACAGTACGATCACAAGGCTCCGGCAGTATGTGTCTGTCCTCATGGCGCCGTTGTCTGTGGGGTGTTCTTGAGGCTCTTGCTTCCCGCAAGAAGGAGTCAAACACTACACGGTTTTCGTCCTCAAAAAGTTGCAGATCAGCGGAATCCCTTTTTCGCGGGCGTGATGATGGTGCCGGTCTCTGACCGACTTGAGTTCTGTCATGCACGGATTGCGTTGCTACCACCTCTTTGTGATGCCTTCTGCCTGCAATACCGCACGAGAATCTGTCAGGAGCCTCTCTTTGAAAGCTTCTTGGAACTGCTATCAACCAGGAAAGAATGTCAAGGGATATTTAGCAGATTGTTAGGCGGTGGTAACGGGTTGTACTAAAGCATTTTCATCAAGGGCAGCGTTTTTATCACCACCCCTCATCGGGAGACCATATTAATGCATTAATATGGATTATTACTTCGATATAATTAACGATATATCGACACGCTCATTCATTTGCACCCCGGGGTTTTACCTCCCGGGGCCGCCCGGTTGAAGGATGGCGTTCATCGCGTTCTGCAGAGAGGTCATGGTCTCCATGACCATCTTTCGATCTCTCTTCACAAAGGAGCGGAGAAGAGAGAGGCAGGTCTTTCAATCTTCTCCCTCCTTTCCGATGCCCTTTAGAGGAAATTCCGCCAGCCATTCCGACTCCTCGCAAAAAGATACCAAATATCACTTGACAAGCAAAAAATGCCCCGATATACCACCATTTATCGCAATGCAATGCCTTGCGGCCATTGCAAAAGCGCCAATAAATCCCCTCGGGGAATGCTAGCAACAAAAGTGAGAAAGAACCACATTTTTCATCAAACGGGAGGAAGAAAAATGGAAGAGCAAAGAGAAGAGCAGGGCAAGAAGTATGCGAAGTTAATCGCCAAGGCATGGAGCGATGAAGCTTTCAAGGAGAGGCTTCTGACCGATCCCCGGGCGGTATTGGAGGCAGAGGGAATCAGTGTGCCACCAGGGGTTGATGTCAAGGTTGTGGAGCAGACGGATACGCAGTTCTATATGATAATACCGAAAAAGCCTGAAGCTATGCAAACCATTTCGTTTTATGAGGAACGTTTGGCGGCATGGCCCGGAGAATATACAGGCCCAGGCTGTGTATAGTTGCAATGAGTTTGAGGAGATAGAGGATGAAAAGCGCTGGTGCGGAGTTTGATATTGCGATCCGCGTGAAACCGGAGTTGCCGTGGTTGCGGATGGTCGAACTCACGGCGCACTCCTACCTGACGGCGAGGGCCTTTCCGCGCAAGCAGGTAGAGCAAACCAGTGCGGCCATTCTGGAGGCGGCGGAACAGCTCATCGCGCTGTGCGGCGAGCAGAATGTGACGACGCCGTTCGAGGTGGGTTTTACCTGGCAGGACGAGATCGTGCAGGTGCATTTTGTCTATGACGCCGCCATCCCCCTCAATCCCCATGAGGAGCCGAATTATGAGGTGCCATCTGCCGGGAAAGAGACCGGCGACACACTCGAAGGTTTGTGGCTGCATATCATCAAACGCACCATGGACCGGGTCTTTTTCCGTATCGACGGCAAACGCGCCTCCCTGGTGATGGTGAAATACTGCCGCGTGGAACAGCAGGCGCAGCAGTTGTGGGTCATGGGGCTCACGCCGAAGTTGCGGGCGGATCTGACGATTGAGAGCCAGGCGGATGAAGCCGGGAACCCTCAATCCGGCGACGCCCTCATTCATGACACCCGCAGCCAGAAGGTGCTCCGGCTGTCGCCCATCGATACGTTTATCATCAACCGCCTTGATGGAAAGTGTACGCTGGAAGATATCTACCTGGAGCACGCCGTCGAACGGGGGCCGATTTCGCCAGATCATGTTTTGCGGCTCTACGAGACGCTGGAAGCTTCCGGCATGCTGGAGGGCGCCGCCAACGCGACAACAGGGAAAGAGCGCTGGAAACGATGGCTTTCACCGGTCTTCAGCATCCCCAGACCCGACGCGGCCGTCGCCTGGGTTCACCGGCAGACGCGCTTCATGTTCAATCCCGCAGGCGTTACCGTTCTGGTTTTGATCGGGTTGTCGGGGCTGATTCCCCTTTTCATGAACTGGGACGCCATCGTTCACCTGCTGGTGCGGATGGATACCCTGTTCCTCCAGAATCCCCTCATGATCGCAGTCGCTTACCTGATCACACTGTTCAATGTGGCGATCCATGAGTTCGCCCACGGGACGACCTGCAAGCATTTCGGCGGGCAGATCCGAAAGCTCGGGATCATGTGGTACATGGCGATGTTCATCTTTTTTTGCGATACCACGTCGGCCTGGAATTTCCCGAAAAAATCTCAGCGGATATGGGTCTCGCTGGCCGGGCCGCTGGTTTCCTGGGCCTTCTTCGGAGTGACGGCCTGGTGCGCAGGCTTGACGGTGGCTTCCGCAACCCCCTGGGCCGCCCTCTGGATCATGATCACGCTGATGAATGCCTTTGGCATCCTCATGAATTTCAACCCGCTCATTCGCATGGACGCCTATTACATGCTCATGGACTGGGCGGAGATCCCCAACCTGCAGCAGAAGTCCTTTGATTATCTCAAAACGGGCCTTACCGGCTGGACGAAGAGGCGCACAACCACCATCGCCGAACCCATGCTATCCCCGCGTGAAAAGAGGATTTATTCCGCTTACGGGGTGTTGAGCGCGGCCATGTCATTTCTCTTCATCCTGCTGCCGTTTTACCAGATTGCCAACCTCTGGATGACCCACCGCCAGTTGTCTGTCTGGGGCGTCATGTCCTTCATCACGATCGTATTGCTGGTCGGAACCATGCTGCTCAAGGCCCATGCCCTGATCCATGCAAGCCGGCACCGGGAGTACAAAATATCGTGATCTCTTCCATAACCCCGCGCGAACTGAAGGTTGAAATCACGGATGCCTGTAATTTGCGCTGTAAATTCTGCTACCTTGGCGGGGATCTGCGTCAGGGTGCGCACTTCATGGCCGAAGAGGAGGCGCTGCGCTGGATCGACTGGACGGTGGACAACGCCGTTCCGGGCATCCGTTTCACCGGCGGCGAGGCGACGCTGCATCCGAAGATTGAAATGCTCTGCTCCTATGCCCATCTGCGCGGACGCTATGTCATTCTGAACACCAACGGTCTGGGAAATGCCGAGCTCTACCGCAAACTTTTCCGGGTGGTCCATGATGTGCGCATCAGCCTGCCCACGCTCGACGCCGGGCGCATGGACGGGCTTACGGGCGGCACGGAGGTGCTCGCCAAAAAGCAGGCGGTGATTCAGTTGGCGCTGGAGGCGGGTGTGCCGCACATCTGCCTGCTCACACCGCTGCTTCCGGAACTGCACGGAACGTTGGAGAATTTTGTGAAATTTGTCCAAACCTCTCCCCGGCTCATCTGGCTGCCGCTGCGCTACGAGGCGACGCCGGTGTGCCCGCGCCCCTGGACGCACGCCGATGCCCAGGCTTTTGCCGAAGAGATGGCGGATTTGATGGGCCGTTACCCGGAGCAGGCGCAGGGGATTTTCCTGGCCATGCCCTTCTGCGGGGTCAGGCCGACAAGTTTGGGCGCGCGGGTGTTTCATGGCCGGGTGCAGGATTGCGGCCCCTACGTGGCGTTGAACGTCAATGCCCGCGGGCGGATGCAGGCCTGCTTCGATGTAGGCGAAATGGAGGGCATCCGGTCGCTTGCGGAAATTCGGAACGCCCCGGAAATCCACGCCTGCGCGTCCGCCGAGGCGCTGCCCGAGGAATGCCGGCGCTGCGACCATCTCGCCCGTTGCGCAGGCGGCTGCCGCAAGCCCTACGGCCTGGTTCCGCACGGCGGCCAGTGGGTTGATTATCTTGCGGGATTTTTATATGAAAATACCCCTTCTCCTTCGACGGGGGAGTAGGGGCGGGTTTGAAACCCGCCCTTACGGTGTGGGTGATTTTCATGCTTCGTTGTGCCCGCGCCGGGCATGGGGGTTTATAAAGAGAGGAATTGCGATGGGCTGTTTTCAGATAAGGACGGGTCTTGCCACTGTCACAAATGGTGATTCCGGCTGGTTTATCATGGAGGAGACGGGGAAGAGGGTCGTTGCCTCCCCACTGATTTCGGAGCTGATCGGTTTGATTCGCCAATCCCTCGGCGACGAGGATGGGTTGGTTGCAAAGCTTGCAGATCGTTTTCCCGCCGAGCAAGTGTACTACGCGCTGATTCAACTGGAAAAACAGGGCGTGATCGTCAAGAGCGGCGGGAAGCAGGAATCTCCGGCGGATATTTTTCGAGCCGGGTTACACGGAGATGAGAGGGAAAAAAGGGGGGACAGCTCCCGATTTTTGCAGCAAAATTCGGGAGCTGTCCCCCTTTTTTCCCCGGCCCTGGTTGTGCGGATTGTTGCGATCGGCGGATCGGATGCGGATGCGGATGCCCTTGCTGCCTCGTTGTTCCGTTCCGCTGTGCTGAAGGCTGAGCGTTTGCAGGATTGGCGCGAAGCAGAAATGACCGCCGACGCCATTTATGTAACGGTTACAACGGATTATCTGGAGCCGGAGTTGGAGGCTTTCGGACGTCTCGCCCATGAACGCAAACTCCGCTGGCTGCCCGTTAAAGCGGCGGGGGTGATTCCGTGGATCGGGCCGCTCTTCCTTCCCGCAGAAACAGGCTGCATTGAATGCCTGCTCGACAGGCTGCGGGGGCATCGGCGTCTGGAGGTGGATCAGATAAGCGAAACCGGCGGGACACAGTCGCTGCGCCTCTCCGTGGGGCAGACCCTTCATTCGCTGGAAACGGTGGCGGGGCTGCTGGCGGTGGCGTTGGAAAAACTGGCGGCAGGCAAGGCGTCGGAACTGGTCGACGCGTTGTTCGCCCTCGATTTCCGGACGCTCAAACTGGAGCAGCATCCGCTTACGAAACGTCAGCAGTGTCCCCTGTGCGGGACGTTATCGCAAAAAAAAGCCTTCCCGAACGTTGTCCTGCCGAAAGAGCCGTTGCGCCTGCAATCACGGGAAAAAGCGGATTATCGCGACGGCGGGGAGCGGGTATGCTCGGCCGTGGAGACGCTTGAAAACTACGCCCATCTGATCAGCCCGATTACCGGTGTGGTGGGTCAGTTGACGACGCTTCCCGGGACGCCGGCCTGCTTCGGCCAGGTGATCAACAGCGACTGGAACGTCCGGGAAAACAGGGAAAAAAAGGTGAGCGATCAGAGTGCGCGTGCCTTTCCCGCCGGTTACAGCACGGGCAAAGGTCGGACCGTTCCGCAAGCCCGGGCCAGCGCCCTGGGGGAGGCCATCGAACGCTATTGCTCACAGTACGAGGGCTATGAACCCCGTTTCCGCGCCCCTTTTGCGGAGCTGGACGGCGTGGCCATTCATCCTTATGACCTGATGGGCTTCAGTGAGCGGCAATACCGGGATCGCGAGGCCTGGCGTGAAAAGGGGGATACGGCCTATGTGCCTGATCCTTATGAT
>Ga0247840_10009456_pt1 | contig 12586 bp, 7 predicted proteins | sample LaCruzMarch2015__FD_192404 | JGI IMG/M metagenome (GOLD analysis project Ga0247840, IMG submission 192404) | Freshwater microbial communities from meromictic Lake La Cruz, Castile-La Mancha, Spain - LaCruzMarch2015_17m | ecosystem: Environmental > Aquatic > Freshwater > Lake | place: Spain...
TCGGGGTTTTCTGGATGAACGAGCGCGACCTCGCCACGGCCAATGATCTCGACGGCGCGTTCAACAATGTCGTGGTCGATGTGGCGCCCGGCGTGGAGACGGCCCCGGTGATGGCCGAGCTGGACCGCCTGCTCGAACCTTACGGCGGCCTCATCGCCTACAACCGGAGCGACCATGCCTCGGCGAAGCAGCTGGACGACGAGATCGAAATCCTGAACGGCATGTCGATCGCCTTCCCGATCGTCTTTCTCAGCATTGCCACCTTCATGACGAGCGCCGTGCTCGCGCGCCTGATCCGGCTCCAGCGCGAGCAGATCGCGCAGCTCAAGGCCTTCGGGTATTCCTCCGGTCAGGTCGGGATCCACTACCTGAAATTTGCGCTCGTCATTGTGGGCATCGGCCTGCTGGTGGGCGGGGTCGCGGGGACCTGGCTGGGCTCAAACGTGGTCGCGCTCTATCAAAAGTTTTTCCAGTTTCCCTCCCTGACATTCCACCCCGACTATGCCGCGATCGGGATCGCGTTTCTGCTCAGTTCGTCCGCGTCCCTCCTCGGGGTGCTCGGCGCGGTGAGGCAGGCGATGCGGCTTCCCCCGGCGGAGGCGATGCGTCCGGAGCCGCCCGCGGACTTCAAGCCCTCCGTGCTGGAGCGCCTCGGGGCCACGAACCTGGTGGGGCCCTCCACGCGCATGGCGCTGCGAAACATCGAGCGCAGGCCGTGGCAGGCGGCCTTCACAGCGCTCGGGCTCGCCCTCGCGGTCGGGATCCCCATCGTTCCGGGCACCATGCGCGACGGGATCCACTTCCTCCTCGATTTCCAATGGACGCTTGCCCAGCGGCAGGATGTCACGATCTCGCTCATCGAGCCCGGTTCGGCCACGGCCTTCAGCGGCATCCGGGATCTGCCGGGAGTGATCCTGGCGGAACCCTTCCGCAGCGTCCCGGCCCGGCTGCGTTTCGGGCATCGCAGCCACCGCCTGGCCGTGACGGGAGTTCCCGCTGGAACCCGGCTGAACCGCGCGCTCGACGAGCACGGCAACCCGCTTCCGGTCCCGCCGGATGGCCTCCTCATCTCGGAAAAGCTCGCGGAGATGCTCGGGGCCAAGCCGGGGGACTCGCTGGTCATGGAGGTCCAGGAAGGCCGGCGGCCGCGGCGCGAGGCCACGATCCATGGCCTCATCACCGACTACGCCGGCCTGGCCGCCTACATGGATATCGACGCGCTGCGCCGGCTCATGCAGGAGGGGCCGACCGTCAGCGGCGCGCACGTTGCGGTGGACCGGAGCCAGTGGATCGCGTTTCTCAACGAAGTGAAGGAAGTGCCCCGGATCGGGAGCCTTGGCATCACGTCCGCCCTGCAGCAGAGCTTCCGTCAAACCACCGCGGAGTCGATCAACCTCATCCAGGGGATCTATTTCACCTTCTCGGTGATCGTCGCCTTCGGAGTGGTGTATAACAGCGCCCGCATCGCACTCTCCGAACGCAGCCGCGACCTGGCGACCCTGCGCGTGGTGGGATTCACGAACCGCGAGGTCGCGGGGGTGATGATCAGCGAGCTGGCCATGCTGACGGCCCTGGCCCTCCCGGCCGGGTTGTGGATCGGGGGCCGCATGGCGAACTTTATTGTCGAGTCGGCCAGCACGGAAACCATCCGCCTTCCCCTGATCCTGACCCACCAGACCTATGCCACCGCCATTTTGATCGTGCTCCTCTCGGCGGGCGTTTCCTTTTATGTCGTGAGCCTCCGCATCCGGAACCTCGACCTTTTGGGGGTTCTCAAAGCGAGCGAATAATGAAACCATCGGCACCATCCATGACCGCGCGGCCCACTCCACGAAAAAGCCTCTGGCGCAAAGCCCCGCTCTACGCAGCCGGCCTCGCGCTGGCCGCCTTCATCGTGTCGGGCCTCCTCCCGAAGCCGGTGGAGGTGGAGATGGGGCCCGTCACGCGCGGCCCGCTCACCGTCTCCGTGCTGGAGGAGGGCAAGACGCGCATCCGGAACCGCTATGTCGTCTCTCCACCGGTTGCGGGATACCTGCGCCGTGTCCCTGTGCGGGCGGGCGACCCGGTCGTGGCGGGCGAAACCCTGCTGGCTGTCATCCAGGCCTCCCCTTCCAGCTTCCTCGACCCCCGCGCCAGTGCGCAGGCCCAGGCGGCGGTGAGATCCGCCGAGGCGGCCAGGCTGCAGCGCAACGAGCAGCTGGAACTCGCGGAGGCCGAACTCGAACTCGCGCGGAAGGAATTGGCGCGCGCGGAACAGCTGCGGAAAAAGGGCGCGATTTCCGTGCAGGAATTTGACACCGCCTCGAACCATGTGGAGATGCTGAGCAACCAGCTCGGCTCGTCACGTTTTGCCTTGAAGGTCGCCGAATTTGAACTCGAGCAGGCCCGGGCGGCGCTCGTGCAGGCGACCGGGGATCCCTCGGAGAGCGGGCAGCCGATTGAAATCCGGGCCCCGGTTTCCGGGTTTGTGCTGAATGTCTTCGAGGAAAGTGCGCGTCCCGTGACTCCGGGCCTTCCGATCATGGAGGTCGGGGATCCCGGGGATCTGGAAGCCGAAATCGAGCTTCTCTCCAGCGATGCGGTGAACGTGAAGCCGGGGGCGGAGGTATCCATCGAGCAATGGGGAGGCGGACAGCCGCTGCGCGGCAAGGTCGCCCTGGTCGAACCGGGCGCATTTCTCAAGATTTCGGCGCTGGGGGTGGAGGAGCAACGGGTGAAGGTGAGGGTGAATTTCACCGACCTGCCCGCCGGTGTGCTCGGCGACCGGTTCCGCGTCGAGGCCCGCATTGTGACCTGGTCGGCCGGCAATGTTCTGCAAGTCCCCACCGGCGCCCTCTTCCGCCGCGGAAACGAGTGGATGGCCTTCACCGTTTCCGGCGCCCGCGCAAAGCTCGCCCGGGTGGAAATCGACCACACCAACGGGATCGCGGCGGAAGTCACAGCCGGGCTCACGGAAGGTCAGCAGGTCATCCTGCATCCGCCGGATACCGTCGCGGATGGCACGGCGGTGAAGCCGCGGCGGTGATTCCGGCCCGGACGGGAAGGGATCAGGGCTGCTTGAGGGCGGCGGTGATCGCCTCGACGATCTTCGGATCCTCCGGCTTCATGCCGGGCTCGAAGCGCGCGAGGACCGACCCATCACGCCCGATGAGGAATTTCCCGAAGTTCCATTTCACATCGCCTGGAAATTTTGCATCGGCTCCGGTGAGGGCCGCATAGAGCGGGCTCTGCTCAGGACCCTTCACATGAATTTTATCCATCAGGGGAAACGTGACCTGATACGTGGACGAGCAGAACGCCTGGATCTCGGCCGTCGTTCCCGGCTCCTGGCCGCCGAAGTCGTTGCAGGGAAATCCGATCACGACAAGCCCTTCGGGTCCGAACTTTTTGTAGAGGTCCTCGAGGCCGGAATACTGGCGGGTGTTCCCGCAGCGGGAGGCGACGTTCACCACGAGCACCACCTTGCCTTTGAAGTCCTGGAGCGAGGTCTCTTTTCCCTCGATGGTTTTGAAGGGGATGGAGTCGAGCGAGGCGGCGAAGAGCGGCGTGGCGGCGGAGACAAGGACGGCGGCGACAAGGTTTTTCATCGCTGCAAAGGGACAGCACCAGACGCCCGGTGTCAAACGGAGAGCGGATTTTTCTCAGCTCCCCATGAAGGGCTCCACCTCGACGAGCGTCTCGCGGAGGGCGCGATAGCCGAAGTGACCCTGGCGGACGCGGAGCAGGCGCGAGCCTTTCCAGCGGGACGACAGAACCTTGAGATCCTCCAGGGGGGAGACTTTGTCGTAGAGGCCGGCGGTGATGATGATGCTCTTCGCGTCGCAGAGCGGGATGCCGTGCAGCGGGGAGATCAGGTGGTTGTGCCGGGTGATCTGGTTCTGCGCATGCCCGAGGGACCGCAGCGAGCGGCGCATGGATGAGGCCCCGGGGTTTTCCCAGATCGCCTTCTCGACATTCACAATCGGCTGGACGAGCGCGAGGAACCGGAAGTCGCGCTCCAGAAACGACAGCAGGGCTCCGGTCCAGCCGCCGTAGCTGGTGCCGATGATGGCGAACTCCCGGGCCCCGCGGGTTCTGAGGAGCGCCATGAGCTGGCGCAGCTCGACCACCGCCTGGCGCAGGCCCTCGGCGTTGCGCACGAGGTCGGACGTGATGGCCAGCTCGCCGTTCAGGGTGTTTTTCGGCGTCCGGGAGTAGTGGTAGGGGAGGTGCGGAAACGCGACCGACCATCCGCGCTTGTTGAATGTCGCCGCCACCCGGCGGTAGCCGACATCGCTGGCGCTCATCAGAGCGTGCAACAAAAGCAGGACGGGGGCGTTCTTTCGGGCGGCGGGATAAAACCGCACGTGCGCGCGGTCGTTCTCGGCGAATCCGCTGGGGAGCGGGGTGTCCCATTCGATCCATCCGTCGTGCTGGCGGGGCCGGGTGGCCGGAGGCATGCGGTAATATTCCTCGCGGCTCATCGGCGAGCAGACGTCCAGATAGTCCTCCAGCTCCTTCTTGGTGCAGCTGTCCGCCCGGCGGCGCCACTGCAGGGCATTCATCATGCCGCACATGGCACCATCCATCCCCCAGGAGGCGGCTTTTCCGACCAGGCGTCTCATGGTTCACCCATCCGTTGTTGAGGGGAATGCGGGAGATCGTTTTCCCCGAGTCCGCAGCGTGCGATGAGATCGTCTTTCAGCCGCACCATCGCGGCGGCCAGATCCCCGCGCATCTGCTCGCGGGCCGCCCCGCGGGATTTGCAGTCCGGGGGAAACACCGGGGCTCCAACCGCCAGATAAACGCGGGCCCGGCGCCAGGGGAGCCAGTTTTTGGCATTGTAGAGGCGTTCGCTGCCCAGGATCACCACCGGCACAATCGGGCAGCCCGCATGGACCGCGAGCATCACCGCGCCGTCGCGGACGGGAGCCCCCGCGAGCATCGAACGCCCGCCGTCGCGGATTCCCCCTTCGGGAAACACGCCAATGACACGCTCCGTGGAAAGCCGCCGCAAGGCCTCGCGCAGCGCATGCCGGTCGTCTCCCCCGCGATCCACGGGAATCACATCCAGCCAGCCAAATCCCGTCTTCGACCATCCGGCGGAAAAAAGTTCGGACATCGCGATCCAATCGATCTTGCGCGGAAACCATCCGCTCAAAAACGGCGGATCAAAATGGCTGATGTGATTGGAGGCCATCACAAAAGCCCCGCGCGGCGGCTTGTGAAAAATGATCCGCCTCACGCGCGCCCCGCAGGTGAGCAGAAGGCGCAGCGACCCCACAACCAGACAATAGAAAACAAGGTGGAAAATCGAGGAGTTCACGGAGCCGGAGAGAGTAGCGGACAATCGCAAGTGATGCCAAAGGGAATCTCCGCGCCCGCCGGGGGGAGCATCTGCGAAAGTGGCAACTTCGCGGATCTTCGCAGGGGGCATGGGCGTCCCGCCCGTGTGAGGCACATCCCTCCGATACGCTTATCAGTCTCCAAACGGGCGGGACGCCCGTTCCCCGTGGGAGCTATCCCCGCTTGCGGCGGGAGGGTTTCGGGTAGGCCCGCTTGCTGCCCGGCTCGATCTTCGAGGTGCCCGTGCCGTTTTTCAGCTCGGCGATCTGGTCGCGGAGGAGGGCTGCGCGTTCGTATTCGAGATTGGCGGCGGCGGTGGCCATGTCCCGTTCCAGCTCGCGCACCAGCTCATGCAGGTCGAAGCTCGCGGCGTCTTCCTTGACGATGCCCTGCTCGACCTCGCGTCCCTGGAGGATCACATGGAGGCTTTCCTGGACGGCCCGCTTGACGCTTCTCGGCGTGATGTGGTGCTTCTTGTTGTAGGCCTCCTGCCGGCGCCGGCGGTAATCGCTCACCTCCAGAAGCCCCCGCATGCTGCCGGTGACGGTGTCCGCGAAAAGAACCACCTCGCCATTGATGTGCCGCGCGGCCCGCCCGGCCGTCTGGATGAGGCTGGTCTGGCTGCGGAGGTAGCCTTCCTTGTCGGCGTCCAGGATGCAGACCAGCGAGACCTCGGGCAGGTCGAGGCCTTCGCGGAGAAGATTGATGCCGACCAGGATGTCGCATTCGCCGGCGCGGAGGCCGCGCAGGATTTCGACCCGCTCGATTGTGTCGATGTCGCTGTGCAGGTAGCGAACCTTGAGCCCGATCTCCCGCAGGTAGTCCGCGAGGTCCTCCGCCGTGCGCTTGGTCAGCGTGGTCACGAGCACCCGTTCGCCCATTTCAATTCTGCGGCGGGAAAGCTCGATCGTGGCATCGATCTGACCCTTGAGCGGCAGGACGGTGATCTTCGGATCCAGGAGTCCGGTGGGACGGATGATCTGCTCGGCGATGAGCGGGGACCCGGGGGTGCTGACGTCGAGCGGGGGCAGCGGGCTGTCCTCCGTCCCGCGCTTGTGGCCCTGGAAAATGTTCACCCGCGTCTCGCCGAGCTTCTTTTCCGGATTCGCGATCCACTCCTGGTTTCCCGCGACGCTGTTGCGGACCTCAAACTGGCTGGGGGTGGCGCTCACGTAGATGATCTGCCGGGTCATCTGCATGAACTCCTCGAAGTTGAGCGGGCGGTTGTCCAGCGCGCTGGGGAGGCGGAATCCGTAATTCACCAGCACCGACTTCCGCGAGCGGTCGCCGGCAAACATCCCGCCGATCTGCGGGACGGTGGCGTGGGACTCGTCGATCACGAGCAGGGTGTCCTCCGGAAGAAAATCCATGAGGGTGTACGGCCGGGATCCCGGCGGGCGGCCGGTGAGATGCCGGGAATAGTTCTCGATCCCGCTGCAATACCCCATCTCCTGCATCATCTCGAGGTCGAACTCGGTGCGCATCTTGATCCGCTGGGCCTCGATGAATTTGCTGTCGCGCTCGAACTCGACCACCCGCGCCTCCATCTCCCGGCGGATGTCTCCCATCGCGCGGTTGAGCTTGTCGTGCGGGGTCACGAATTGCTTGGCGGGAAAGAGCGTGAACGTCGTGAGCGTCGACTCCACATGGCCGGTGAGGGGATCGAACTGGCTGATCCGCTCGATCTCGTCCCCGAAAAATTCCACACGCACCGCCTCGTCCTCGCTCTGCGCGGGGTGAACCTCGACGACATCCCCCCGGACGCGGAATTTTCCGCGGGCGAAAGCGATGTCGTTCCGCTCGTAGAGCATTTCCACCAGCTTGGAAAGAAACGCCTCGCGCGACATCTGCTGGCCGGGCTTGATGGTGACGAGCATCTGCAAAAAATCCTCCGGAGAGGCGAGCCCGTAAATGCACGAGACGCTGGCGACGACGATCGTGTCCCGGCGCGTGAGCAGCGAGCTGACCGCCGAGAGCCGGAGCCGCTCGATCTCCTCGTTGATCGAGGAATCCTTCTCGATGTAGGTGTCCGACCGGGGCAGGTAGGCCTCCGGCTGGTAGTAGTCGAAATAGCTGACAAAATACTCCACCGCATTGCGCGGGAAAAACTGCTTGAACTCGCTGTAGAGCTGCGCGGCGAGCGTCTTGTTGTGCGACATGATCAGCGTCGGCCGGCCGATATCGCGAATGATATTGGCCACGGTGAAGGTCTTCCCCGAACCGGTCACGCCCAGGAGCGTCTGATGCCGGTTGCCCGCGGCCAGCGAGCGCTCCAGGTTCTCGATCGCCTGCCCCTGGTCCCCCTCCGGCTTGTAGTGCGACTCGAGTTCGAATCCTCCGTCGCTTCTCATACGACCCGGTGCTGGATCTGTGCCCGCAGGATGATGTAGAGCACAAAAAAGAGCCCCAGGGTTGAGACGATGAGGACGAGGGAGTTGAACCACAGCACGCCGGCGCGGAGGCCGAGGTATTCCTTCACCGGGCCGAAGAACACATTCAGGTGGCGGTTCTCGCGGTAGTCGCTCTGCTCCATCTCCGCCTTCGAGATGAGATCCGTGACCTTCTGGTTCACGTAGAGCTGCTCGGCCGTGACGCCGCTGCCGGCACCTTTGAAAACAGAGCGGTCAAACGGCGCGCCCGCAATGATCGCATCCACCGGCCGGAATTGCGCATCCAGAGATTTTGGCGTGGCCGCCTCCAGGCCCGACAGGACCGCGAGCGTGTCCTTCAGATCCTCGAGCCGGTTCTCCTGCGAGGGGGTCGGGTTCTTTTCCGCGACCAGGCGGTTGATCTGGCTCTGGATGATTTCCTGCCGGCGTGTGAGGGGATTCAGCTTCGCCTGCGCATACACGAGCGCCTCGTAGGACCAGCGGGTCGGCATGACCTCGCAGATCAGCGGGACCTGGAGATCGCTCCGGGCCGGCATCGCGCTGTCCGGATGCTGGTTCACCCATTGCTGGATGCTGTAGATGAAATCAAGGTTCCGGTTCATCTCCTCGTATTTGATCAGGGCGCCGCTCAGGATGATCTGGGGGATGAGCACCGCCGGGATGATGAGGATGCCGGTCTTGCTCTCCGCCACCAGCGAGGAGATGACCAGCCCGATCGCCGCGCCGCTGCCGGTCGTCAGGAACATCGCGATAAAGACGATCCAGAACCCGCCCCGCAGCGCCAGAAGCCAGTTCCCGATCCACGCAAAAAGGGCGCACTGAATCACCGCAAAGGCCGCCAGCGTGAGGGCCTTCGCCAGCACATAATAGATCAGCCGCACGTCGAGGTTGCGCTCCCGCATGAGGACCGGCCGGTCGCGGATGATGTCGTCCACGCTGTTCGTCAGCCCGAGAAACATCGCAACCACGAGCGCCAGGAACAGGTAGGTCGGAATATGGAAGGCGGAGGCGAAATCATAGACGTCACTCTCCGAGTAGCGGAGGACCATGCCGGTGAGCAGCGCCAGGAGCGGGGCCTCAAGGATCGTCGTGAGAAGGTTCGCCGGATTCCTCAGCTTGCTGATGAACGCCCGCTTGAGCAGGACGACAAACTGGTGCCATTCCTCCCGCAGGCGGAGGGGTTCGCGGCGGCGTGTGGGCGCCGGCGGCGGGGCGGCCTCGCGGGGGGTGGACGGCGTCTGCACGTCCTTCATGAGCCGGTAGGCTTCGTATTTGTCGCGCCAGTAATCCGGGGAAAATCTCCGGGCCGGGACGAGCTGGCCGCGGTTGTTCTCCTCAAAAATGATATCGCCCCCGAGATCGCGCAGCGGGGTTTCCAGCACGTCGAAAATGAATTCCGGCCGGGTCGTGCCGCAGGCTTCGCACCCGCCGAGCGCCGTCCCGAAATGCTGCTGGTGCTCGGCCTCCGCAAAATATTTCAGCATCTCCTGGGGCGTCCCGAAGAAGACCAGCTTGCCGCCCCGGTCCAGGAGCACCGCCTTGTGGAACATCTGGAAAATCTTTGACGTCGGCTGGTGGATCGTCACCAGCACGATCTTGTTGTGCGACATCCCGCGGATGATCTCGATGACGTGCTCGGAATCCTTCGAGGAAAGCCCGCTGGTCGGCTCATCGAAGAGAAAGACATCCGCCGAACTCACCATGTCGAGCCCGATGTTCAGCCGCTTGCGCTCCCCGCCGCTCAGGGTTTTTTTGTGCGTGCTTCCCACCACAAAATTCCTGCGCTCGTTCAGCCCGAGCTCCGCGAGTTTGCCGTCGATCCGCCGGAGCCGCTCGCGGCGGGAGAGGTGCGGCGCGCGGATCGCCGCCGCAAAATTCAGGTTCTCCTCGATCGTCAGGTGCTCGTCGAACGCATCGTATTGCGGGACGTAGGTGACGTATTTCCGCAGCGCGTCGTAGTTGGCGTAGAGCGAGCGGTTGTTGAAAAGCACATCGCCCTGATGCGGGGTAAACTGCCCGGAGAGCGTGCGGAGGAGGGTGCTCTTGCCGCAGCCGCTCGCGCCCATGACGCAGACCATCTCGCCGCGCTGGACCGCAAAGGCGATCCCGTCGAGCGCGGCGGAGCCGTTCGGGAACTGGCAGACGAGGTCGCGGGCCTCGATCGAGCGGATCACGTTGCGCTCCTCCTCGATGAGCCGCTCGGTGAAGTTACACCGCAGGACCTGGCCGATGTCCACCCGGATGGTGTCCCCGTCCGCCAGGGGCGCGGAGTTCCGCACCGGGACGCCCCGCACGAGGATCGGGCGGTCGGATTGCAAGACCTCCAGCCGGCCCTCGCGCATGTCGTAATCGCAGGAGATCTTCAACAGCACGTCGCCGCCGGCACCCGGCGCAAGCAGGATGTCATCCTCCTCCAGCAGCCCCGGATTGTTCGAGACGAGGTATTCGTTCTTCGAGGTCTTGAGCTGGAAGCGCCCGCCATACGACCGCGCGCGCCTCCTCAAGTCTCCCAGGTTCAGCTCGCTGTCGTCGTGGAAGATGATCTTGTCCTCCAGCGTCGCGAGCACCTCGGTTCCCTCGTTGAGCCGGATCCCCTTGAGCACGGCATCCACATTTTTCAGGCCCCGCACCCGCACCCGCAGGCCGAATGTCACCTGGAGGCAGGAATCGCGGGAGCGGTTTTTTTCGAGCCGCACCTCGTCCGAGTCGCTCACCGCGACAAAGATCTCCGGGAGGGTCACGTTCTTTTTGGCGTTGAAATAGAAGACGATGTCCGAATACGCGAGCACCTGGTCATCAATGAGGACGCGCTGGCCGGCATAGAGGCGGGCGAAGTCGCCGGGCTTGAGCGCCCGCCCCTGCACGACGAGATTCCGCCCGCTGAGGTTCTTTAAAATCACGAGGTCGCCGTAGCGGTAGGCATTGAGCTTTTCCTCGGGAGCAAACTCGGCCAGAACCACGTCGGCATGATCCGGATGGCCGAAGCTCACCATCTCCAGCGGCGAGGCGCCCGCCTGGTAAACCGCCACGTCCGACTGGTCGTCCGAGTTCAGCTGATAGACAATGTCAATCGCCTGGGCCGCCATGCCGAGCTGCGACATGAACGAATAATACGCGACCACCTGGTCCTGCTTGAGCCCGGCTTTGGCGATCAGATCGTAGAGCTGGACGCCGAGCAGAATCTTGCGCTCATCGCTGAGCCGGCCGGCCAGCTTCTGGGCCATCTCACTGAGGTCCTGCTTCTCATGCAGCGCGTCGCGGAAGAGTTTGCGGAGCTCGGAGTAGACCGCGTCGGGATAATCGTAGCGCAGGAACCCCAGGCCGGAGTCGATTTCCTCCTCCAACAATTCGCCGTCGGCCCGCGCGAAAGCCGCCAGCACCTTGATCAGGGTGGGCAGCAGGTTCGGCCCCTCCGTGATCGTGCGCGGCTTCCTCCGCAGGCGCCTGAAGAAATGCCGCGTGGCCGAGCGGGCAAGGGAGACCGAGCGCAAGACGCCTTCAATGCGGCGCTGCACACGTCCCGGTTCCGCAGATGTCGGCGAGTTCTCCACTAACCCGCCAAGATAGCCTGCCCGCGTCCGCTTTGCAATGTGAGGTTCGCGGGCTCGCTTGTTTCCAACGAACCGCTACGGTGGGCGGATGAACGAATTCTGGAAAAACTGGAAACCCACCGAGCGCGCGACCCTCTGCTTTGTCATCCGCGGCGGCGAGATCCTCCTCATCCGGAAAAAGCGCGGGCTGGGTGCGGGGAAAATCAACGGTCCCGGCGGGCGCCTGGAACCTGGCGAATCCTGGCGGGAGGCGGCCATCCGGGAGACCCGGGAGGAACTGGGCGTGACCCCGGTCGGCGTGGAGGAACGCGGGGAGCTGCATTTTCAATTTGCGGATGGCTACGCGCTCCACTGCGCGGTTTTTGTCGCGGCGGACTGCATCGGAGAGCCTTACGAAACTGACGAAGCCGATCCGATTTGGACCCCGCTCGACCAGATTCCCTACCACGAAATGTGGGCCGACGATATTCATTGGATGCCGGGCCTGATTTCCGGGGGGCATTTTCGGGGATTTTTTCACTTCGACGGAGAGAAAATGCTCACATATGACGTTTTGTGGTCAAATAAATAATCCTGTAAGATGCTCGCTTGAAGCGACTTTTAAAATCGAGTCCTGATTATTTGAAATAATTCCTTGCAGGTGAGGGTCCGCATGATACGGTCTTCTCATTGAACAGTGTTCTGGGGGGAACAACAGCCCGTTGTAGCATTCGCTGCGGCGGGCTGTATCCTTTTTGGGATTGAGCGATTTCCTTTTTCAAAGTTAGCTTCCTCCTATGCCTGCCTCCGACGGTGAGTTTTTCCGGACGATGATCGCGCGGATCTCCCCCGACGACATTGTCCTCTATGCCAACAGCGCGTTGGCCTCCTACCTGAGGGTCAGCAAGGCCGATCTGGTGGGATCGCCCCTGGAGATCCTGGCGGCCCGGACGCAGGGCGAGATTTCGAGCTGCTTCCAGAGGCCGGAAAGCGGCCGGGCGAGCAACCGGCTCGTGACCGATGATGACGGGCGGGTTTTCGAGATCAAGACCTACAGCGAGGGCGGGGTCCTGGATATTGTCCTCGATGAAGTGACGACGGCGGCCTCTGTGAATCGCGATCTCCGGCATGTGAGCGGCACGGCGGTGGAGCTTCTCAGCGAGGAAGAGCTTCGCACCGCGCGCCAGCCCGAGCGGCGGTTCATGAGCGTTTCGCACACCCGCCTCAACGGCATTGCGCACCTTTCCGAGCGCCTGGCCCCGATGGAGACGCGGCTGATGCTGAACTCGTTTGTCGAGGAGTCCGCCGAGGCCATCCTGGAAACCGGCTGCACCTATTATC
>Ga0247840_10009460_pt1 | contig 12580 bp, 10 predicted proteins | sample LaCruzMarch2015__FD_192404 | JGI IMG/M metagenome (GOLD analysis project Ga0247840, IMG submission 192404) | Freshwater microbial communities from meromictic Lake La Cruz, Castile-La Mancha, Spain - LaCruzMarch2015_17m | ecosystem: Environmental > Aquatic > Freshwater > Lake | place: Spain...
GTGGGTATAAGGTTTTGAACTAAAGGCCGCTATTAGAAAAGCAAAAAGCCCTTAATAATTAAGGGCTTAGTACGTAAATCTTGGTTGCGGGGGCAGGATTTGAACCTACGACCTTCGGGTTATGAGGGCGACAGCCCCGAAGGACGAGATTTTTGAGCCCTATATCCACAGGGCTGAATCGGGGGGTATACTTAGGTATCAAACTAGGTATCAAAGTGAGACGTCCAAAATGACCTCTAAAAGCAAGATAATTCCTGGCTCACAGGAGTCCGTCCCGGGATACCCGAAAAAGCTCATTATTTTCCGTATCTCAAATTCTAAGTACTGGTGGACCCGTGTTTATATGAATGGGGCTATGAATGTCGCCTCTACGGGGGTCATTGACGAGAGAAACAACAAAAGACTAGCCCTAGAATTCGCCAAACAGTTCTATAACGACGTTTTATTGAAGCAAAGGGCTAATCCGAAGTCTAAGATCAAAAACGCCCAATTCTCGGTCGTAGCAGCTTCTATGATCGAGGTCGAGAAGACTACCGCTAAAAAGAGCCTCTACATTAACGACAAAGGGAAGGTCGAGGGCTTTTATATCCCTCACTTTGGTGAAAAGCTGATAACGGAGATTGAATATAGCGACCTAGTCCAGGTCATGGAAAAGCTTAATCAAAAGAAGCTCGCCCCAGCGACCAAGAAACATTATCTATCGCTCCTTAGCAAGATCTTCAAATACGCCGTTCAAGAGGGAATCCTTAAAGCAATTCCACCATTCCCAAAACTCAGCGAGCGACTAAAGACCAAAGAGAAACGGGATTACTTTACGTTTGATGAGTACCGTAAGATTAATAAGGCGTGTCTTGATCTAGCCTCACGTGGTGAGAAGGTAAGGGGAATCCCGATTACAGAAGAGCTCATGCTCCTTAATAAGTTCATGGTCAATAGCTTTTTACGCCCAACCGATATTCGGGTTCTTAAACACAAACACGTTAAGAAGGTCAGCGATAAAGAGGGGGATAAGAAGAGTGAATGGTTAGTTTTAAGTCACCCAGCAACTAAGACTACGGCGAGAGAAGTTCAAACAATGAAAGAGGGGGTTCAGATTTACGCCGATCTTTTAAAGTTCAGAAAAGCCGACCACGCCCAAAAGTTAAAAGAAGCAAAAGCAATTCAAGATCCCGAAAAGAAACGCAAAGCGCTTGAGGCTCTTGAAGGAAGTCCCTATACAGACCTAGGGGACTATGTGTTCTTCCCGGGCTATCAAAATCGTCAGACGATGATGGAAGCGTGGAGAAAGCTCTTTAAAAAGGGTGTTGAGGAATCTAAGCTAGAGAAGACGACAGGTAAGAACCTTCAGCTCTATAGCCTTCGCCATACCTCCATTATGTTTAGGCTTATATACGGCGATGTGGATACGTTAATTCTTGCTAAGAACGCTAGAACGTCCCAAGCGGTCATTGAACAGCACTACGGAGCCCACCTAACTACTGCTCAAGCTAGAAAACGTCTCCATAGTTTTATATCTAAAGGTTAATTACCACCACCGCCTGTTTGCTATTAGGGCTCTGGGAAATAGTAAATTCCTTGGTATTCGATTGCTTCAGGGTTTCTATCAACTTTTCCTTGCTGATAAACATACCTGACTTCTGCGCTTCCCTGATCAGTTGATTGGACATTCTTATCTTCCTTTTTCTTTTTAGGTTTCTTCGCTTCTTCTTTGATCCATTCTTTAAAGGTAAGCATCAGAACATCTCCTTGCGAGCTTTTTGGAAGTTTTCTGAATTGTTGTAATGCTCATTGAAAAATTTCTTTAAACAGTACCTAACGACCTCCGAGCGGTTATAGCCTAGCCGATCACATAACCCATCAAACTTGTTGATAAAGTCGTTTGTAGTGCGGATTCCTAATATCTGATTCCTAGAGAGACTCTTGTTCACGTAAACACTCCTTTTTAGTGGTTTTTTTATTTAGGAGTTTTTTTACGTAGGTTAAAATTTAGACTACCAACCTTTCACAGATGGAGCTTGAGGAACTTGTCTTGGAGTATTGATCGTTGTATTCGGTATGGTTTGAATAGGGACGGTGCTAGTTCCCTGATATTGACCTTGTGGACTATAGAAGTTTGTTTGTCCATTATCGGTCTGAAATGACTGAGTATTTTGACCTTGAGTGTTATAGACGTTGGTTACTCCGCTAGGACTCGTTTGTGAGTAGCCCCTATATTCACCGCTAGGTCCATAGATCGCCTGAGCCATTACGTTAGTAGTCAGGAAAAGCAAAGCAAAGGCGTATTTCATAAAACCTCCTTGTTTAGTGAATAAAGATATCACTGAATAGGGGGATAACTAAATTGTTTTTCCTTTTAAGAGGTATTTAACCCAGTCAAGGGTGTGATCAGTTTTAACTCGCTCAATTAAGACCGACTGAACCGTCTCTATTGAATAAAGATCCTTTTCAATTCGCTCTTGTAGGTTATTCCTATCAACAGACCAAAATCTATGAACCTGTGACTTCATAATTGGTAATAGAGCGTGGATATGGTGAGGCTTGTGCGACCTAGAGACTCTAAATAATGATGAGTCGTCCTTCTCGTAATAAAAGAACTCCTCATAAGGTATTGCGTTAGTTTGGTTCTTTAGTTTTGGTTCAAGAGCTCGTCTTATCTTTTGAAGTATTCGAGTCTTATATTCAGACTCCCATCGATTGGGTCTAGGAGTTAACCCACCCGATTTAAAGACAACGGTTAGAGTAAAGAGATCCCACTCGTCAGTCTTAGACTCAAACCAATCAGACCAAGCTTCAAGTAGTTCATTCTTAGTAGGGTAGATTCGTTTCCATGGTTCTAGGTATTCAGGTTTCATTCATTAGTCCTTATTAGCTATTTTTAGATAAAGCAAGGTCATACCGTTGACCTAAGACGGGAGCTTTATCCAAGTTGTTCAACCAAACCTAACGGGGACTCAAGGTCATCTATTCGTTAAGTTTGGTTGGTAAAACGTATGTTTAACTATTTATATGAATTAACAACTTTGCTTTTGTTTTAAAGTTGAATCCTCACTTAAACAGAAAAAATCATGAGTTGGAAATCGGTAGTCTTCAACATCATCTTTTAAGACGAGAATTAAGCTTGTGTAACCTGCTTTTTTAAAGATATTAAAACTGCTACCACCCTCTTTGATATGAAATATATTGAACCAATCTGATCCTACGGTTCTGATGGGAATACTTTCATCCAAAAAATCGTAAATTTTCTCTCGTTTTTTAAGTAAGGCTTTTCCACTAGCCAAGTCAAATTTAAAATATACAAATGTGTTCCAGTCATTAGCTCCATAACTAAGAGAAGTGGGTTTTACTCCTATCGATTCAAAAAGGTCTTCAAGGCTTTCAAGTCCATTTTTGAACTCCATAAGCCTTAATTCACCGATCATCGACAGGGGTTTAATAAACGTTAATTTATTTGTTAGGTAATTTTTCATTTCAACCTCTTTAAAAGAATTAGATTCTTGATTTGAGTTAACTATTTCTTTGTTCATTTAGTTTTCCTTTTTATTAAGCTGCTTGTAGGTAGGCGTTAACATGAATTACATGACCCTTACCATCATTGGTTGGCGAGAACCTAATCGAGTTAGGATCAACATGAACCCACTCGTTAGAAGCTGTATCTAAAGCTTCTAAGGTGAAATACTTAAGGGGAATGTCTTTTCCACTCACCCAAAAACTGCGAATGTTATCCCCAACCTTATTCGCAATCTGATCCATATGAAGCATTCCTGGTTTTTCATAAGCCTCATTTCTTGCTTTGGAGAAAAACCATTTCTCACATTTGGGATGTTTTGAGTCAAAACCAAATCTCCAAAATCCTCCAATTAATCTAGAAATAGCTGCGTAATCAGTAGCCATATTCTTAATCTTTCCACGTAGTTTTAGATTTGTAGATGGGATAGACGGAATAAGGGGTAGGGCGGTAACTGGGAAAGTATTTGATTCTGTGAGCCAGACTAAGTCTGTATAAAACGGAATTTCAGGATTGAGATTGCGTTTTTGCTCTGTAGCAATAAAACCATCATTGAAGATTGACTTTAAATTTAAGCCTTTTGTGTAGTGATAAATTTTCATTTTTAATTCCTTTTAAAGTTAGTAAATGTATGGATTTGTTGAGCTTTATTACTCTCGAATCCATACCTATAACTATCCTCCTTTTCACTAAAAATTTGACGTGGGTGTTTAAATTAGTTATTTAAAGTGTTATGAAAATGTGATACATTTCATTCATGACTACTAAAACAAAATCCCCTTCAAGACACTTCCCATACCAACATCCAACCTTTGGTCGTGGAAAGACTAAAAAGCACCCAGATTCATGGAAAAGAACGGTTTATTACTGGTGGTGGTCTTATCTAAAAAGAAACAAGGAATATCTCAGCTGTTGTGAGAAGGGTGGAGCTGGAAACTTGAGATCTTTATATAAAGATTTTGGCGACGTCAGATCAGATGATTTCAAAGCTTGGTGGTCTGATGGTGATCGTGGAGCTATGTTGTTTGCTAACGAAGCAACCATCTCAGCGGTAACCCAATTAACTGGCGGTGATATGGTTGTATCTGATCCAAGGGTATTAACGATTTCATTCCCCCTGAATTTTCCCAAGCGTTTCCTTCAAGCTCAGTTTCGAAGGATATTAGCAAAGCACCACGAAGGAAGACGTGGAACTCAGCAAGCTAAGAGGGATGGTGGGGCTAGATTTAAATTCAAAGGTCAACCTAACATTAAAGGGTTGGAAAGAGCTTTAAAGGTATACGACCATCTAGAGGAATTAAAAGCTCAAGGCGTTAAGAAGCCACAATGGAAGATTGCTATGGATTTGAATATTGTTGATGATGAATTTCGAATTCACAGAACGGATACTCCAAAGACAGCAGAAGATAAGAGAAGGGTATTGACAGCTATTGTGGGAAGACTAAAGAAAAAGGCGACTGATTCAATACAAAACACGGGTAAAGGATTATTTCCGTAACTAATCCATTCCATTAGAATGGATAAACAATTGATAATTAATTGAATAAATGAATCCGATACCAAAAATTATTGATAACCGCAGAAAAAAGCTGCTCGATTGCTTAATCGATGCTAGCGGGGATCACGACGAGCTATCGATAGCAACTGGGTATTGGGACCTTAAGGGTACGAAGCTACTTCTCCCCCATATTAAGAATTACAAAAAGATCCGAATCCTCATTGGTAGGGAGTTATTAATACCAAGACATCAGTTAAATGATATTGAGGCTGATTATCCGGATCGGGATATTTTTGAAGACCTACAAGTTCTAAAGCCGGATAGTGAATTAAAGCCAACGATTATTGAATTAAAAAAATTAATTGAATCCGGCGTTTTAGAAGTAAAGGTATTTAAGAAAACTTTCTTACATGCTAAGTGTTACATTTTTGGTAGCTTTAATTCTAAGCATGCTGTTGGCGTTATTGGCTCATCCAACTTTACAGAGAACGGTTTAACAACAAATTTTGAGTTGAATGCTGGCGAAGGTGATCATCGCATTGTTCAGTTTCATCCTACACATGAAGAGCATGAAAATGGACACTTATCATGGTTCGAGGATGCTTGGAATGACGAGGGCTGCGTCGAATGGACAGGAAAATTTGAAGAATTAATCGATACCTCAGTTCATGGAGAGCTCCTTTTTAGCCCTTACGAGATGTATATCAAAACTCTCGACTATATGTATGGGGACTTATTAAAGAATGACAGAGAAATCACACATTTATCTTCTAAAAAGCTTCAGGACTTCCAGGAGCGTAGCGTTAAGCAAATTATGTGGCGCCTCGAGAAAAATGGGGTAGCTATGTTGGCTGACTCTGTTGGGCTGGGTAAAACTATTACGGCTATTGGTGTTATTAAGCAGTATGCGGGTAAAAGAGTTGTCGTAATCGCTCCAAAATCATTAGTGGGTCAATGGAATACTGAGATTGCTAGAGAAAGATTGCTCGGAATCACCGTCATCTCACTTCAGAATAGGAATGAAATTGAAGAAGAGCAAAAGAAAGACAGATATTTACCGGTAAGTTTGTTTGTTATTGATGAATCACATAATTTAAGATCTCAATCCAGTAAAAGGTTTGATCAAATTAAGGAATGGGTCATTAATAATGAAAATGCTGATACGCTCCTTTTGACAGCCACTCCAGTAAACAATTCTATTGATGACTTAACCAATCAAATATTAATTGGTACTAGAGGTGAGCAAGATCTTCTAAAGGTTAATGTTCGTAATTCTGAGGGTGTAGTTAAATCAAGGTCTTTCTTTGATGCTCTAGCTGAAATTAAAAAGAAGATCAGCCAAAATAGAGCCCAGGGTAATGATATGAAGCCGATATACGAGGAGGCTCGTCAAATCATTGACCCCATTCTTAGAGAGTTTGTTATTAGAAACACGAGACAAAGTATTGAGAAGGAATTGGAAGGTAAAGGCTTGGATATCGATGGGAAAAGCTATAAATTCCCAAAAATAAAAGTTTCAAATATAGACTTCTTTTCTGGAAGTTATGCTGGTATTAACCTCACATCCCCAATAAAGCCAATTGAACGTTGCTCTGTTGATTTCATTCAAAGCACCACGGATAAGCTTGAACACCCCTTACGTCAACTTGAGGAATGGAAGAATCAAGAGCTTGACACAACTGATAAGTCAGCAATTTATAGGCTTTATCAATATATCCTTGCGTTATCTTTTGTTCCCTATCGTACTGCGATGTATGACCATAGAGTTTATGGAAAGACTCTAGAAGAGTTAAGGGGTATTAAGTTTAAGGATGAAACCACAAAACACTTGAGACTTCAGCTAAGTATGTATGGGCTGTTACGCATCGTTTTGTTGAAGCGATTTGAATCATCAGCATTTGCTTTACTGTCATCTGTTAAAAAATATCAAAAGAGATTAAAGGCTTTTGAAGAGATCTTTAATAGCAAGAAAATTTTGTTAAATCTTTCAGAAATTGACAATATTCTTGAAGAATTCGGCGAAGACAGTCTTGATGAATTGGATCTGACTGATGATGATGTTATTCGTAGAGCTGAAGAAAGCGGTACGAAGGTTTCAGATAAGACTTACGATATAAAAGCGATTTCAGAAGATATTGCTTCGGAAAGAAGAATATTAGATAGTATCGTTGAGCTGGCTGAGCTCTTTAATAAGGATGATAAGAAGTTAGAAGCTTTTAAAAATTTAATTACAGAACTATCCCATAACGAGCCCTCTAAAAAAATTCTAGTATTTTCATTCTTTAGTGACACGGTGAGCTATTTGAAAGAATCGCTTCAAGACAAAACAGTTTTTACAAGCACAAATAGTGCTTTTGTATCAGGAAAAGATAGAACTAACGCCCTTGGCTCCGCCGATAGATTTTCACCTATAGCCCGAGATGGACAAGAAAAGGTCTCAAAAGAAGGTGAACTAACTTACCTTTTCAGTACTGACGTATTGGCTGAAGGTCAAAACTTACAGGATTGTGGGCTCTTAATTAATTATGACCTTCATTGGAACCCAGTTCGGATGATTCAACGAAATGGTCGCATTAACAGATTAGGCTCACCCCATTCTGAAATAGAAGTTAAAAATATTGTTCCGCATAAAGAGCTTGAGCAATTTTTAGGTCTTGTTAGTAAGTTACAAGACAAAATAAGCTTGATTCAAGCGACTATAGGTAGCGACTCTTCGGTATTAGGCGAGGAAATAAATCCGATCGACTATAAGGGAATTTATGATCAGGATAGCAGCCTCGCAACTCAGGAATATTTACGACTGGAACAAGAGGCTGACGTGTTTACTGACGATCAGTACATAGCTGATCTTAAAGATTTTTATGACAACGCTGCTGGAAGTGTTTTAACGGCTATTGATAAGATACCTCTAAAAAAATGGGGGATCATTGACCATCAAAAAATACTTAAGTCACCAGAAGCAATCGTATTTACTCGAATTGAATTTACAAACGGTAAGGATCAATTTACTTTTTATCGAAACACATCTACAGCAAATGCGATTGATGTTTTATTGACGGGCGAGGCTCTACAGTTGCTTAGATCGGTTGATAAAAAAAGAGTATTGGATAGGATATCTCTGAATAAGAATCAACAGTTTGAGGTTGTTGAAAAAAATGGACCTCAAATTACAAGATACGAAAGAGACCCTGAACGTTTAACTCCGTCGCAAATTTCATTGATGGAGGAAGCTAGGGTTGCTGGATGGTCAATTGGCGACAGACAAAGGCTAGAGACTTTGCTAACGACTAGGAATGTATTTCAAAGTAGGTTAGCAAGAAAATTAACAAAAGAAATTAGAGAAGTGATTAAAGAGGGTAAGATTTCTAAAGTACCCGACGTGTTGAATAAGATCAAAGAGATCCTTCCACAAGAAGCTAAAGAGCAAGTCAAGGTAAAATCAATCATTCCAATTTTCGGATTTGCTCGAGATAATAGTTAACTGTAATGACTAATTTAGAAATAAGAAGTCAAATTGATCCTCTTTTAAAAAAACTATCCCATGAGAGGTCATTGGATGTAGCAGAAAACCTCATTTCATCTATATTGAACCTTTTAAATATAGATGTGAGTACTAGGGAATTAGCCAACATCCCAAGAGTTGATGCTGAGATATCTAGGTTTGAAAATGCTCCTGGATTTGCTAGACAAGCCGCTGCTTTTGTTATTCCAAACAATAAATCAGAATTATTCGAGCCACATTTATTTTGGGTAAAGAAAACATCCAAAACTAATCTTTCGTGGCTAATTGGCGTAACGCCGAATTTCGAAGATGTTGAAGCAAATGACTATAAACCGATTGGGATAGATTTTGTCATTCCATCTAATTGCGATAGTGTCATTGTGCTTCTCTCAAATCGATACAAAATAAGATCATTAGAGCTCAAAGGACATCTTACCCATACGCAATTTGAAATTTTTTCCGAATGGGTAAACATCAATACTGAAACAGCTGAAGATCCTATTAAGAAAAAACAAGATATTCAATTAAAGCTCTGGGAAAGCTTTAATTTTGAACCGACTAATCGCAAATTTTATCTTGATCTTGTTGAGCATTTTAGTCTGTTAGTAAATCATCTCGAAAAGACTTTCGAAAGAAAGCCTTCTGTAATGTTTACAACAAGATTGCTAGGACGAATCCTATTCATATGGTTCTTGAAAAAAAAGAATCTAATCAATAACGATATCGCTTATTTTCAGGTTAATGACCCATTAAATCAAAGCGACTATTATAAGAATAAACTTCAAGCTTTATTTTTTGATGTTTTAAATAAAGAAATCTCTGATAGAAAGAATTCGGATGTCTTTACCCCTTATCTAAATGGCGGGTTATTTGATGTATCTACAACTGACTTTTATGATGATCAGAGACTAACTTTTCCAAGTGGATACTTTAACAATCTTTTCGACACACTCAACAAATACAACTTTACTGTTGATGAGAGTAGTCCTGAGTTTCAACAGGTTGCTATCGATCCAGAAATGCTTGGGCGAATATTTGAAAGTCTCCTTGCTGAGCAGATTGATGAAAATACAGGCGGTAATAAGAAAAAATCTACAGGAGCTTTTTATACCCCCAGAGAAATTGTTAGTTATATGTGCGAGAAGTCAATTATTGAATTTCTCAAAACAAAAATACCTGATTCAGTAGACAGGGATAGAAGAATCGAAGAGTTGGTGAAGCTACCAGAGACTATTTTTCGAGATCAAGATCAAAATAAGCGTCGTGATTGGAAGCCCTATGCTGAGCAAATAATTAAGACTCTCGACGGGGATGAGGGATCAGAGCCTTTAACTATTCTTGATCCAGCCGTAGGCTCTGGAGCATTTCCAATGGGAATGCTCCAGCTGCTAGTGAAAATCTATACAAGACTTGACTCTAAATATGAAAAAAATGTTTCACTATTAAAGAGAAATATTCTATCGAAGTCACTTTATGGGGTGGATATAGAGCAGACAGCAATTGAAATATGTCGCCTAAGAGCTTGGTTATCAATTATTGTTGACGTTGCTAGCAATGAAAAAATTGAGCCCTTACCAAATTTAGATTTTAAATTTGCGTGTGCTAATACATTGCTTCCGCTTGATGACGATGCTCAGGCTGGGCTATTCGATGATCAACAATTAAAAGAAAAGTTGATGTCTATTAGGGATGATTATTTCATCACGAGCAATAAATCTAAAAAGAAAAAACTTCAAAATGAGTACGAAAAGCTAACTCATCAGGATGACATTTTCGATAATAAGAGAACTAAGCAGCTAAAAAGCTATAAACCCTTCGATGTTGGGTCTTCATCAGAGTTTTATGACCCTGAGATCCATCATGGGATAAAAGACTTCAATATTGTTATAGGTAATCCACCATACATACGAATTCACAAACAGCAGCAAGATGCTGAGGTCAAAAAGACCATTAAAGATCTATACTTTTCAGCCTTTAAAGATTTTGACTACTATGTTTTATTTATGGAAATGGGGCTCAAGGTTCTTAAGAAGGATGGCGTTCTTTCGTTCATCACTCCAGACAAATATCTTGTAAGAGAATATGGATCAAAAATAAGAAAAATAATTTTTGATTATTCATTTATTGAATTGTTCGACCTCTCACGTGCTACTGATATTTTTGACGCCTCAACTTATCCGTTAATAACATTCTTACAGAAAAACTCTGATACTAAGAATATTCGCATAAAAATATCAAAAACTATAGCAAATCTCAATGATCAATTCAAAGAGCTAGAGCTTTCAAAGGTTAAGTGTGTCGAAGAAGACAGAATAGAAATTATTGACTCACAATACGATCAACTAATTAAGAAAATATTCGATAATTCCGAAAGGGTTTCTGACATTCTTAATCCATCTCAGCTATTCTGCGGAACTCCTAGAGCTAAGGACTACCCTGAGTGGAAAAAATATGTAATTGATACGCCAAAAAAATCCGACAATGTTTTACCATTGCTAGTCTGCTCAAATATTAAGCCATACATAATTAATCATAAGAAAAAAGTAAGGACTGTTGGCTTAAACATTACAGCGCCATACTTTGAGAATTCCAATAATATTATTTCGTCTTCACGATGGTCTGATTTCTCATTTCATCCTAAGATTTTAATTAGAGGTAACGACACGAGAATATCCGCGGTCTTAGATTTGACTGGCGCTGTATTTGTGGGGGTTTACGCTATCAAGATAGAGGATAAGATTAAGGATACCTACAAATATCTCTTGGCGTGTTTAAATTCCAAGCTTTATCAGTGGATTTTTATGATTCAGAATCCATCTATAAAGATTGGGGGTGACTTTTTTTCAATTAATTCCCCTCATATTCTCAGACTTCCCTATAAGAAATTATCAGATAGTGAAAATGATGTTATCTCATCCTTGGTCGATTCAGTATTAGCAACTACTACATTGAATCCAGATGCTGATATTACTCACGTAATTAAAGAAATTGATTATTTTCTTTATCGATTATTCGACTTAAGTAATGAAGATATTTTTACAATTGAAAATACCTTCAAAAAATAATCATCATTTTTCCTTTTAGTTAGTTGTGCTCGCTACACCAGAACTTACTTAAGTAAGTTCCTCCTAAAAACGTGTCTTACATATTTTGACCTAACCTCTTGATTTCGCTTTACTTTAATCAACTCAAAAACTAAAATTCCCATATAAATCATGGTCTTAGGAGATTTTTATGGGAATTTATGGTTACGTCCGAGTTTCAACACTTCAACAAGCTAATGAAGGCGAGAGCCTAGATACCCAGCTTAAGCAAATTCAGTCTTATTCCGACCTCAAGGGTTTTGGTATTCCGCCAGAGAACTTTATTACCGAAAGGGGTGTTAGCGGGAGCCTAGAGTTCGAAAGACGCCCAGAGGGCGGTAGGCTCTTTAATCAGCTTGTTTCAGGTGATGTATTGATCTTCTCTAAGCTTGATAGAGCCTTTAGGAATACACGGAACGCCTTAAACACCCTCCACGAGCTTAAACAGCGGGGCGTATCGGTTCACTTCATTGATCTAGGCGGAGACGTAACTAACGACGGTATTGGATCGGTGATCTTCACGATCCTCTCAGCCTTTGCTACGTTTGAGCGGGAGCGTATAGCGACTCGAATTCGTGAGGTTAAACAGGTTCAAAAAGCGGAAGGTAAGTTTCTCGGAGGCTTTACTCGCTTCGGTTACAGGGTGGTTGATGAGAAGCTTGTAAAAGACCTGCGCCAGCAACAGATCATTATGGAAATGAAAGACATGAGACGAAGAGGAATGAGTCTAAGAAGAATTTCGGCGTGGCTAAGCTACGTTCATGACATTCAGATGACTCACACCACTGTAGCTACCTTTGTTTAGCCTCTGAAACGCAAAAACCACCCGAAGGTGGCTTTGCTTTGAAGGTATCAAAGTAATTACTTTGATACTTTTAGGGGTTCTAAAAACCTTGAAACCCTTATAGATACTGGTTGCGGGGGCAGGATTTGAACCTACGACCTTCGGGTTATGAGCCCGACGAGCTGCCAGACTGCTCCACCCCGCGTCT
>Ga0247840_10009461_pt1 | contig 12580 bp, 13 predicted proteins | sample LaCruzMarch2015__FD_192404 | JGI IMG/M metagenome (GOLD analysis project Ga0247840, IMG submission 192404) | Freshwater microbial communities from meromictic Lake La Cruz, Castile-La Mancha, Spain - LaCruzMarch2015_17m | ecosystem: Environmental > Aquatic > Freshwater > Lake | place: Spain...
CGTTCGTTCCGGCCAAAACCAGCCGGCAAAAACGCATCCAGAAAACTCGACTGATCCATCCAGCGATCCTCACCTCGCCGATACTGAATCACAATCAGAACCAACTGTCTTTATGCAGAGGTCTCGCTCGCGGGGGAGGTGCCGGCAGGCGGAGGGGGGAGCAACAATCTCGATGCCCCCACGCCCTCTCGCTGAATCCACGTACAGGGTGGGGCGCGGCTGCTCACGCGGGACAGTCCCCATCCGCTACGATCTCTGGCGACTTGGCCTGCATCGCCGCTTGCATCACCGTAAGCTCGCCGCATATCGTCCACTCCAGCACGACCCAGACACTCCGCCAATCCGCGGCCCAACTTGAGCCAAATGTTCTGACGACGGACAGATGCCTGGATACGGCGAAAAGCCACATCCTGAGCCAGAGATCGACCCAATTCCTCACACAGGAAACCTGCGACATGAAACAATGGGTTCTGATGCTGGCTGTGCTGTTGATCGGCATTCTCCCCACGTTCGCGCAGGATGAAAGGGCGCCCTATTTCGAAGAGAGCGCCTGCATTTTCGCCGAACTGGAGGGGGTGATCTGTGGTTACCTCACTGTGCTGGAAGACCGCGCTGATCCTGACAGTGCCAAGATCTATCTTGCGGTTGCTATCATCGGCGCACGCAACGGCGACCCTCTGCCTGACCCGGTGATTTATCTGGATGGCGGACCCGGTAGCGGAGCCATCTTCGCGATAGAGGATTTCCTGACGCATCCCCTCGCAGAAAACCGGGATCTGATCCTGCTCGATCAGCGCGGGACCGGCTTCAGTGAACCAAGTTTAAATTGTTACGAGGTCGAAGGGGCCGAAAATGCCGACGCGACCACTCAATGTTATGAACGTCTGCTGAAAGATGGCATTAACCTGAACGCCTACACCAGCTCAGATAATGCCGCCGATGTGGCAGATCTGCGGGTGGCGTTGGGCTATGAAAAGGTCAATCTGTATGGTGTGTCTTATGGAACACGCCTCGCGCTGTCAGTCATGCGTGACCACCCCGAAGGTATTCGTTCAACATTCCTAGACTCGGTCTTTCCGCCGGAGGTGAACGCCATTGGGAGTGGTTCTTTGGATACAGTACGAGCCTTTACTTATATGTTCAATGCATGTGCCAATGATCTCGAATGCAACGCCGCCTATCCTGATTTGGAGGCGAATTTTTACGCGATGATTGAGGATTTCAACCTGAGCCCGCCGACGTTTCTCTATGATGAAGGCGAAGCAGAAGCTGATTACGAATTGCGCGGTGATGCCGTGCTGGAGGGCCTCCATAAAGCGCTATACAGCACCGAGGCGATCCCGATGATCCCCTATGGCATAAATCTGATGATGAACGCGAATGATGATGCGGATTATGCCGACGCCTACGATATTCTGCGTGGTCTCTGGACACCGGAAGCATGGAAAAACGGTGACAGCCAGGATACGGATTCGGTGATGGATTCCGCTGAAGTGAAAACCTATCTGGATAGGATTGGCGACATCACCGACAGCGAAGGAATGTATAGCTCGGTGACCTGCGCTGAGGAAGTACCGTTTGAGGATCTGAATATTGCTTACGCCGCCATCGACAGAATGCCCATTGTCCTACAGGATTATCTGTTCCAGAGCATTGAAAGTGCTGTTCTTGATTGTGAGTTGTGGCCAGTTGATGCAGCAGACCGCATCGAAGCGGAGCGTGTCGTCAGCGATATTCCTACTCTGCTGATTTCCGGCGGGTTTGATCCTGTCACACCGCCTGACAATGGTGACAGCGCCCTGGAGGGACTGAGCAAGGGTCAGCATCTGGTATTCGCGAACGGTGGTCACGGAATCAGCGGTTCGCCCGGATGCGCGGCGAATATCGCCCGGGCTTTCGTGGATGACCCGGACGCACCGCTGGATACCGATTGTATGGACACAGAAGCATTCGTGGACTGGTACATCGAAGAGTAGCCAGGGCCGAATTGCGCAGAAGGGGAAGAGAGTGCGGCTCGCCAGCCGCCGGCCTCAGCGCGCGTTCAGCAGCCGCGCCGCCTCGAGCGCAAAATACGTCAGCACCCCGTCGCAGCCGGCGCGCTTGAAGGCCCACAGGCTCTCCATCATCGCCGCTTCGCCGTTGATCGCGCCAGCCGCGCCCGCCAGCTTCAGCATCGTGTACTCGCCCGACACCTGGTAGGCGAACAGCGGCACGTCGAATTCGTCGCGCACCCGCCGCACGATGTCGAGATACGGCATGCCCGGCTTCACCATAACCATGTCGGCGCCCTCGGCGATGTCCTGTTCCACCTCGCGCATCGCCTCGTCGGTATTGGCAAAATCGAGCTGGTAGGTGCGCTTGTCTCCCTTGAGCCGGCTCCCCGAGCCCACTGCATCGCGGAACGGCCCGTAGAAGCTCGAGGCGTACTTGGCCGAATAGGCCATGATCGCCACCTGCTCGAACCCCTCGCCGTCGAGCGCCGCGCGGATCGCCGCCACGCGCCCGTCCATCATATCCGACGGCGCGATGATGTCGGCCCCGGCCCGCGCCTGCATCAGCGCCGCCTTCACCATCACCTCGACGGTCTCGTCGTTGAGGATCTCGCCGTCCCGCACCAGCCCGTCCTGCCCGTCCGACGAGTACTCGTCGAGCGCCACGTCGGTGATGAGCCCGATCGGCACCCCGGCATCCTTGATCGCCTTCAGCGTCCGCGCCGTCAGGTTGTCGGGGTTGTGCGCCTCGCTGCCGTTCTCGTTCCGGCGGTCGTCCTGCGTATTGGGAAAGATCGCCAGCGCCGGAATGCCCTCGGCCGCCGCGGCCTTCGCCACTTCCACCGCGAGGTCCACGGAGACCCGCTCCACCCCCGGCATGGTCCGGATCAGCGTGCGGGTGTTCACCCCGTCCTCGATGAAGATCGGCAGCACGAAGTCGGCCGGCGTCAGCACCGTCTCGCGCAGCATGTCGCGCATCCAGCCGGTACGCCGCAGTCGCCGCTGCCGCCGGCCGTCGAGAAAGCTCATGTCGTGCTTTTTCCAGTTGGGCATGGCGGGGCAAGCTCCTTGCGAACAGACTGGCGTCTTCCTACCCCCCTGCCCGTCCCTAGCCAAGGGACCTGCAGGCGACTTCGTCGTCCCAGCTTGTCGCACCGCCCCGGCGCCTGCTAAGCCCCTCGGCATGGATTTCAAGAGCGAACTCGCTGGCCGCTACCTGCGCATCGTCGCCATCATCGCGCTTCTGCTGGGCCTCAGCGACGCTGCCCGCCTGCTCGGCGTGTCCTCGGGCGCCCAGAGCCCGATCACCGAGCTCGGCGCCGCCGGCTTCGCCTACCTTGCCGTGTTCTGCCTCGCCCGCCTGTTCGCCGCAGTCGGACTGTGGATCAGGGCCAGTTGGGGCGCGGTGCTGCTCGGCATCTCCACCACAATCGAACTGCTGATGTACCTGTTGGGTCACCTGGACGTTACCATTTCGATGGTCGGTTTCGGCATCCGCGTGGTCCTGCTGGTCAGCGTTGCCGTGCTGCTTTTCCTCAGTTTCCGCATGCGCCGCGCCCACGACTGAGCCTGCCTTGTTTTGGCCCGGTAACTTGCGATTCAGGTTACAATTTCCTGACCCTTGGTTACCTCTTGTAAAGCCAATTTCTGCAACTTTTTCCGTAAGATAGTTGTTAAGTCTACGGCTTAAGGCGATCTTATTTGGGCCCCCGTAGTTTGGCCCTACGAGACGCGGAAAACCGCGCAGTGACGACAGGACAGTGAGGCAAGAATGGCAATCAAATCCAACGCCGCAGAGGCGATCGTTCCGGCGGAAACCCTGGCTCTCAAGCCGCTCTACCTCGAGGCCGTCAGCCGCGTGGAGCGTCTTCACCGCCGGCTGCTCGACCTGATCAAGGACGAGTTCGACCGGATGGGGTGGGACGACATCAACCCGGTCCAGGCGCTCCTGATGTTCAACATCGGCGATGCAGAAATGACCGCCGGTGAGCTCCGCAGCCGCGGCTACTACCTGGGCTCCAACGTCTCGTACAACCTCAAGAAGCTGGTCGAGACCGGCTACATCTTCCAGGAACGCTCGCGTGCCGACCGCCGCTCGGTCCGCATCCGCCTCACCCCCAAGGGCGAGGAAGTGGCCGAGGTGATCGACGAACTCTACGATCGCCACCTCAAGTCGATCGAAAAGGTCGGCGGCCTCAACCTCGAGTCCTTCGAGAATCTCAACAAGGCCCTCGGCCGCCTCGAGCGCTTCTGGGTCGATCAGATCCTCTACAAGCTCTGATCGCCTCGGGCCTGTGGCCCAGCCGCCACAATCTGTCCAGCAAACGCCGGCCTTAAGCCGGCGTTTCTTATTTCCGCCCAGAATGTCGCTATTGGATCAACCCAATTGCAGGTGGCTCCCGAACCCCGGCAAGTCCTATGAGTTGCGTTAGGCCAGGCGATGGCGGGTGGTTCAAACCTGCTTGACCGCGTTGGTGGCAACAGGGGCCGGTGGTATGAGGAGCGCTCCTATCGCGGTTCGAATTTTCGGGTGACTAGATGCGGCTCAATCGGCGTAACCTGCTGACTTCCATGGCGACTGTCGGGGCTGGCCTCGCCATGCCATCGATCGTGCGCGCCCAGGACGGCTTCTGGGACGATCTCAATCGCTCCCGGATGATCAAGGGCACCGACACCGAGGGCAACACGGCCACGGCCAAGGCGCTCATCGACACCATCGAGCCGATCCTCAGCTACGACACCGCCTACAACCTGCAGGCGGCCATCGCGAACTACGAGGCGTTCGTCCAGGCCCATGGCAACTGGGACGAACCGACCCGCGAGATGTTCGGGCTGAAGCTCGGCGACAACAAGAAGGCCGTCGCCGGCCTCAAGCGCCGGTTGATGATCAACGGCGACATGCCGCTCGAGCAGAAGCTCACCAACGAGTTCGACGGCAATCTCGATGCTGCCGTGCGCCTGTTCCAGGCCCGCCACGGCGTCGTCATCAACGGCAGGGTGGATGAGGCGACGTTCTACGCCCTCGCCGTTCCGGCCGACTACCGTCTGAACCAGCTCCGCCTCAATGCCATGCGCATCCAGTACTGGGCTGAGGCCCTGTCCGATCGCTACGTGTGCGTCAACATTCCGGCCGCCACCGTCGAGGCGGTCGAGGGCAGCCAGGTCGTGCAGCGCCACAACTCGGTGGTCGGCAAGGTCGATCGCGCCACCCCGATCCTCAATTCGAAGATCTTCCAGGTGAAGTTCAACCCCTACTGGACGGTGCCCAAGAGCATCATCGAGAAGGACCTCATCAAGTACATGAATGAGGATCCGGAGTACCTCACCAAGTTCGCCATCCGCATCTTCGACGGCAAGGGCAACGAGATTCCGCCCACCCAGATCGATTGGTCGACCAATGAGGCGGTAAAGTACACCTTCCGGCAGGACCCGGGCAGTGAGAACTCGATGGGCCACTGCAAGATCGATTTCTACAACAAGCACGACGTTTACATGCATGACACGCCACAGAAGGCGCTGTTCGCGGAGAACGCCCGCTTCCACTCCTCCGGCTGCATGCGCTGCGAGAACATCGAGCAACTCGTCGCCTGGTTGCTGCGCGACAATGGCGGCGGCTGGGATGTTCAGAGCATCCAGGCGGCCTGGACGCAGGGCATGCGCGAGGACATCAAGCTCAACGTGCAGGTGCCGATCCACACCACCTACATCACTGCCTGGGCCAACCGGCAGGGCACCGTGAGCTTCCGCGACGACGTCTACCAGTTCGACGCGCAGGGCATCACCACCTTCTCGGACGCCTGATCGCGATGGCCGGACGAGACAACAACCCGTCCGGCCACCCGCCCTCCGAGCAACGTGTCTTCTTCGAGTTCACGCAGGTGGGCCAGCAGTTCCGAGTCGCCGCCATCGACGAGGCGACCGGCACCGAGGTCGTCATCATCTGCCCGCCCCAGCTCGGTCAGCCGCAGATGCAGCGACTGGCGCTCCAGAAGCTCCGCCACAAGCTCGGCCTCCCCCACGACTCTGCGCCCCCTCCAGCCCGCCCCGGCAAGTACGCCTGAGCGCCAGCCTTCCCGTTCCCCTGCGGCCTGATCACATCAGCAGGCGGGGTCCGCAACATTTCTGCAAATGACTTGCAACAGCACGGCACGCATGCCATGTTGCTGCGACTCATTTGCAAATTGGACCATTCCGCAATGCAGACCGTCTGGCGCAGCCTCCTCGCCGCCGCAGCCACCGCGATCCTGCTGGTGTCCGCCTCCCCCGCACTCGCTCAAGCAAAGTTCAAGGCCGTCACCACCTTCACCGTCATCGCCGACATTGCCCGCAACGTCGCCGGCGATGCGGCCGACGTGGAGTCGATCACCCGGCCCGGCGCCGAGATCCACAACTACCAGCCCACTCCCGGCGACATCCAGCGCGCCCAGGGCGCCAACCTTGTCCTCTGGAACGGCCTGAACCTCGAACTCTGGTTCGAGCGTTTCCTGCGCAACCTGCGCGATGTGCCGAGCGTCGTGGTGTCCGATGGCGTCGAGCCCATCGGCATCTCCGACGGGCCTTACAGCGGCAAGCCGAACCCGCACGCCTGGATGTCCCCCGTCTCCGCCATGATCTACGTCGACAACATCCGCGACGCCTTCATGCAGTACGACCCCGCCAACGCCGAGACCTACCGGGCCAATGCCGAGGCCTACAAGGCGCGCATCCAGTCGACCATCGAGCCCATCAAGGCGCAACTCGCCGCCATCCCGGAGGAGAAGCGCTGGCTCGTCACCTCCGAGGGCGCCTTCTCCTATCTCGCTCGCGATTTCGGCCTCCGCGAACTCTACCTCTGGCCTATCAACGCCGACCAGCAGGGCTCGCCGCAGCAGGTGCGCAACGTCATCGACGCCGTGCGCGCCAACGCCATCGGCGTCATCTTCTCCGAGAGCACCATCTCGCCCGACCCCGCCAACCAGGTCGCCCGCGAAACCGGCATCCGCTACGGCGGCGTCCTCTATGTCGACTCCCTGACCGAGGCCGACGGCCCGGTCCCCACCTATCTCGACCTGCTCCGCGTCACCTCCGAAACCATCGCGGCGGGGCTCGCCCAGTGACCACCGCCACCCAGGATGGCATCGTCGTCAGGCATGCCACCGTCACCTATCGCAACGGCCACACCGCCCTGCGCGACGCGAGCTTCACCAGCCCCACCGGCTCCATCACCGCGCTGGTCGGCGTCAACGGCTCGGGCAAGTCCACCCTGTTCAAGGCCATCATGGGCTTCGTCCGGTTGGCTCACGGCGACATCTCCGTTCTCGGCATGCCGGTCGCCCAGGCGCTGCGGCAGAACGTCGTGGCCTACGTGCCGCAGAGCGAGGAGGTCGACTGGAATTTCCCCGTCCTCGTCGAGGACGTGGTGATGATGGGTCGCTACGGCCACATGAACTGGCTGCGCATGGCCCGCCCGGCCGACCACGCCGCCGTCGCCACCGCGCTCGACCGCGTCGGCATGGCCGAATACCGCAAGCGCCAGATCGGCGAACTCTCCGGCGGCCAGCGCAAGCGCGTCTTCCTCGCCCGCGCCCTCGCGCAGGATGCCCGCGTCATCCTGCTCGACGAGCCCTTCACTGGGGTCGACGTCAAGACCGAGGACGCCATCATCACCCTCCTGCGCGACCTGCGCGACGAGGGCCGCGTGATGCTCGTCTCCACCCACAACCTCGGCAGCGTCCCCGAGTTCTGCGATCGCACCGTGCTGCTCCGCAACACCGTCCTCGCCTACGGCCCCACCCCCGAAACCTTCACCCAGGAAAATCTCACCCTCGCCTTCGGCGGCGTCCTGCGCCACTTCGTGCTCGGCGGCGCGGAACTCCACGACGATGCCGACACCCGCCGGATGACCGTGCTGACCGACGACGAGCGCCCGCTCGTCTTCTACGGCGAGGACAGCGCCATGCAGCGCCGCCCGCACGAGGGTGACAAATAATGGAAGTGCTGCTCGAACCGTTCGGCTACGGTTACATGTTCAACGCCATGTGGGTGTCGGCGCTGGTCGGCGCCGTCTGCGCCTTCCTCTCCTGCTACCTCATGCTGAAAGGCTGGTCGCTGATCGGCGACGCGCTGAGCCACGCCATCGTCCCGGGCGTCGCCGGCGCCTACATGCTCGGCCTGCCCTTCGCGCTCGGCGCCTTCTTCTCGGGCGGCCTCGCCGCCGCCGCCATGCTGTTCCTCAACCAGCGCACCAAGCTGCGCGAGGATGCGATCATCGGCCTGATCTTCTCATCGTTCTTCGGCCTTGGCCTGTTCATGGTGTCGATCTCGCCCACCTCGGTGAACATCCAGACCATCGTGCTCGGCAACATCCTCGCCATCACCCCAGAGGACACGTTGCAGCTCGCCATCATCGGCGTCGTCTCCCTCGTGATCCTGCTCGCCAAGTGGCGCGACCTGATGGTGGTGTTTTTCGACGAGAACCACGCCCGCTCGATCGGCCTCAACCCGACCCTGCTCCGCGCCCTGTTCTTCACCCTCCTCGCCGCCTGCACGGTGGCCGCGCTGCAGACCGTCGGCGCCTTCCTCGTCATCTGCATGGTGGTGACGCCCGGTGCCACGGCGTACCTCCTCACCGACCGCTTCCCGCGCCTCCTCGCGCTCGCCGTCGTGCTCGGCGCCGTCACCAGCTTCCTCGGCGCTTACCTGAGCTATTTCCTCGATGGCGCGACCGGCGGCCTCATCGTCGTGCTGCAGACCCTGCTGTTCCTCGCCGCCTTCATCTTCGCCCCCCGCCACGGCCTGCTCGCCGCCCGCCGCCGGGCCGCCCGCACCATCGCGGAGACCACCGATGGGGTTTGATCCGCTGCTGCCGTTCCAGTTCGAGTTCATGCAGTACGCCTTCGCGGCCGCCATTCTCGTGGCGGTCCCGATGGCGCTGCTCTCGTGCTTCGTGGTGCTGAAAGGCTGGTCGCTGATGGGCGACGCCATCAGCCACGCCGTGTTCCCCGGCGTCGTCATCGCCTACATCGTCGGCTGGCCCTTCGCAATCGGCGCCTTCATCGCCGGCATGATCGCCGCCGTCTCGACCGGCTACCTCGCCGACAACAGCCGCATTAAGCGCGACACCGCCATGGGCGTGGTCTTTTCCGGCATGTTCGGCCTCGGCCTGCTGCTCTACGTACAGATCCAGTCCGATGTGCATCTCGACCACATCCTGTTCGGCGACATCCTCGGCATCGGCCCCGTCGACCTGATCGTTGCCGCCGCCATCGCCGTCTTCACCGCCGCCGTGATCGCGGCAAAGTGGCGCGACCTGCTGCTGCACGCCTTCGATCCCACCCAGGCCCGCGCCGTCGGGCTGAATGTCGGCCTGCTGCACTACGGCCTCCTCTGCCTCATCACGCTGACCATCGTCGGCGCCCTCACCTCTGTCGGCGTCATCCTGTCGGTGGCACTGCTGATCGCCCCCGGCGCCATCGCCCACCTGCTCACCCGCCGCTTCGGCGCCATGCTGATGGTCGCGCTGCTGGCGGCTGTGACGAGCGCCTTCGGCGGCGTCTACCTGTCTTTCTTCCTCGACAGCGCCCCGGCCCCCACCATCGTGCTGCTGCTCTCGGCCGGCTTCATCGCCGCCTTCGCCTGGACCAGCATCGCGTCCCGCACCGAGACACCCGCCGAGGCGTGAGACCATCGTCCCATTTCGCCTCCCGCCTCCTGCTTTATGATCCGCCGCCTCAATCGGAGGAGACCAGCATGACCATGTCCACCCACCTGCCCACCCGCGCTTTCGGCAAGACCGGCATGGAGATCACCCGGCTCGGCATCGGCGCCTGGGCCATGGGCGGCAACGCGTGGGGGCCGCAGGACGATGCTGAATCGGCCGCCGCCATCCGCCACGCCATCGACCTGGGCATCAACTGGATCGACACCGCGGCCGCGTACGGCGTCGGCCACTCCGAGGAAGTGATCGGCCAGACCCTCCGCGACCTGCCGGCCGACAAGCGCCCGCTGGTCTTTACCAAGGGCGGCGTCATCCGTGACTCCAACGGCCAGAACCCGCGCCGCCTCGCCGAGCGCAACAGCCTCCGCACCGAACTGGAAAACTCGCTGCGCCGCCTCGGCGTCGAGGTCATCGACCTCTACCAGATCCACTGGCCCGCCACCGACGTGCCGCTCGAGGATTACTGGGCGACGATGCTGAAGTTCAAGGAGGAGGGCAAGGTCCGCCACGTCGGCATGTCCAACCACGACGCCGAGCAACTGGCCCGCGCCGAGGCCATGGGCCGCGTCGAAACCCTGCAGCCGCCCTTCTCGATGATCAAGCGCGAAGCCGCCGCCGAGATTCTGCCCTGGTGCGCCGCCAACGGCACCGGCACCATCTGCTACAGCCCGATGCAGGCGGGCCTCCTCACCGGCAGCTTCACCCGCGAGCGCGCCGCCGCCCTGACGCAGGACGACTGGCGCCGAACCAGCCCCGAGTTCACCACCAACCTCGATCCCAACCTCGCCCTCGCCGACGCGCTGCGCCCCATCGCCGAAGCCCGCGGCGTCTCGATGGGTACGCTCGCTCTCGCCTGGGTCCTCGCCTGGCCGGGCCTCAACGCCGCCATCGTCGGCGCCCGCTCCCCGGCCCAGGTCGATGGCTGGATCGACGCCGCCACCTTCGAGCTCACCGCGACCGACATGAACGAAATCGCCACCGCCATCGAAGCCACCGGCGCTGGCGAGGGCCCGACAAAGCCGTAACTCGTCGGCTACCCGTCGATCAGCGCGTACTGCCCCGGCTCTCGGTGTGCAGCTTGCGCCAGCGCTCCAGGCGGTCGGCATCGAGCGTGCCGGCCGCGACCGCCGCACGCACCGCGCAGCCCGGCTCGTGATCGTGCGTACAGTTGCGGAACTTGCACATGGGCGCCAGTTCGGTGATCTCTGCGAATAGCGTGTCGATCCCCTGCCCTACATCCTTGAGGTGCAGCGTCCGGATCCCTGGCGTATCGATCACCCAGCCGCCATCCGGCATCGGATGCAGCGACCGCGATGTCGTCGTGTGCCGCCCCTTGGCGTCGCCCTCCCGCACCGCGCCGGTCTGCTGCGGCTGCCGCCAGCCGATCCCGACCAGCGTGTTCACCAGCGTCGATTTTCCCACACCCGACGAGCCGACCAGCGCCACCGTCGCGCCCGGCGCGCACCACGGTCGCAGCGCCTCGGCTGCCTCGGGCACGCGCGCGTTCAGCGTCACCACCGCCAGCCCGCGCTGCAGTTCCGCCGCCTGCCGCTCATATTCGGCCGCATCCTCGGCCTCGTCGGCCTTGGTGAGCACGATCACCGGATCGGTCTCGGCATCGTTTGCAAATGTCAGGTAGCGCTCGAGCCGCGCCAGGTTGAAATCGGCGTTGCACGACGCGACGATGAACAGTGTGTCGACGTTCGCCGCCACCAGTTGCGTCGGCCGCCGGCCCTCGCCCCGCCGCTGCAGCAGCGCCTTGCGCTCGAGCCGCCGGACCAGCCGCTGCAGCCCGTCGGCCAGTACCCAGTCCCCGACCGCGAACTCGGCCGTATCCACCTTGGCCGGCAGCTCGATCTCGATCTGCCCGCCCGTCGTCAGCCCGGTCAACCGCCCGCGATGCACCGCATCGATCCGCGCCGGCGTGTGCTCGCGTTCGTCCGCGCCGAGTTGCTCTTCGAAGAACCCCGACCAGCCAAGCCGCTGCAGCGCTGGCGCAACGCGATCCTCGCTCACGCCAGCCGTCCGGTCAGTGCCGGTGCGCGCATCGCCACTTATTCCTCGGTCGGCGATTTTTCGGAATCGGCGCTCTCCGCCCCGTCTTCCGGCTGCTTCACCTTCGACTCGGCCCGCTCGGCCTTCTTCAGCTTCTTCAGCCGCTCGCGCTCGTTGCGCTCGAAGTCGTAGTTGGGTTTACGCGCCATGGTGCTGGTTTCCTCTCATGCGGGGGTAGCTGAGCCTTAAGTCGTCGAAATGCAAGTCTTGCAGGTCAATGTGGACTCACCGCGTCGATAACCGAGTCGCGCACCGCCGGTGGGTCGAGCTGCCTCGGCCCCCACACATGCATGTCGAGGAAGTGGCCGGTCAGCGCGAACGCATCGCGCACCGCGTCCACATCCGCCTCGCCTTCACCGATCAAAAACCCCGGCAGCCGCAGCAGACGGTTGAGGTACGGCTCCGCAGCAGCCCGGCTCACCGCACGCCCGGTCTTCGGCGAAACATGGCTCAGTCCGATGGTCGTCCCGGTCGCCGCGCAGCTCATCAGGTCGAGCCCGAATCCCAGTTCGTCGAGCAGCACCAGCTCGAACCGGGCCAGCGCCGCCCCCAGCTCCCGCGTCGTCGCCGGCCGGTCGAGCAACCCTATCGCCATCCCCAGCAGCCGGTCATGCGGATCGCGCTCCGGCAGCAGCCGCAGATGCTCGCACACCAGCTGGCTCGCATAGAGCCGCACCCGGTCGGCAATCAGCCCCGCCGCCCGCGAGTCGGTCAGCTCCAGCGTGAACGTCCCCAGGTGCTCCTCGAGCCGCGCCCGCCAGGTCAGCTGTACCGAGTTGCCCGCCTGCAGCGTCGACGCCAGCTTGCTTGAGCGTCCGCCTCGGATCAGCCCCACGCA
>Ga0247840_10009471_pt1 | contig 12574 bp, 16 predicted proteins | sample LaCruzMarch2015__FD_192404 | JGI IMG/M metagenome (GOLD analysis project Ga0247840, IMG submission 192404) | Freshwater microbial communities from meromictic Lake La Cruz, Castile-La Mancha, Spain - LaCruzMarch2015_17m | ecosystem: Environmental > Aquatic > Freshwater > Lake | place: Spain...
AAAGACCTTCTCGAAAAAAACGATACGGTGCTCGATGCGTTGGCCGCGTTGGAGCAAGCCTATTACGGTGGCGAGGCGTTTACAATCGACGTGGTGCGACGCACCTGCCTCAGCATCGGCCCACATACGGGATGGTCCAGGCCTTGAACGAGCTATCGCGCGGGCGCTATCCATCCTTGGACCAGTCCCTGGCGCGTTCTCAAGACGACGTTAGAGGCGCTGGAACCGCCCACTCGGCTTGCGCGAGGCCCCCAGGTGTGGCGTTGTCAGCCATCAACATGGATAGCGCCGCTATGTTGGGACCGGTGGATTCCCTGTACAGCCTGAAACTGCCTTACGCCGGTCGGACCTGGGTCTGGGACATTGCCCCGATTCCAGAGCTCGACCCCGCCTATAGCCGCGAAAATCTGGTCCTTGGCGTACTGGACATCGATGATTCTGCTGCGGCCAAGGGGCTTTACGTTATTTCATGAGTGCGAGAATGTCGGCGTTCGCAGCGGCCACGACAAAGGCCTCGATCCTGTCAGGCGCGGCAAAGACCTGGAAGTAGCCTTCAAAGCCTCCTTTTTCAAAGGAGTAGGCAAGCTCCATTTCCAGCAGCAGATCAATAGACGCGTTGCGGCGTCCTTCGCGGAAATGAAAAATCTGTTCGATTTCTGGCGTCCACTCGCGGCGGTCCTTTTTCCCCTCCATGACGGCCACGACCTGGGGAGAAATGAATTTATGCAGTTCGGTCGGCCAACTGCCCACGCTCTCGTCCCAGACCAGCCGGTTTATGGCCTCGCCGCAGGCCAACAGGCCGGTGCGCGTGTCTACGGCCACGGTGTTGCGCGGATGCGTGAGAAAAATATCCAGCCGCTGCGTCATCAGTTTCAGACGAAACACCGGCGGAGCTCCGTAGAGCGCGACAAAGGCCGCCACGGCGGCCTCGTAGGGTCGGCGGTGATGGATCGACCACAGCACAGCGCGCGTCGATTCCGGCGCGTCCTTGCGCAGAAGGTCGAAGATGCTCCGTTGTTCCACGTTACGTACTCCTTGCTCGTGAGATGCAGACGAAACGGCTGTACATTGTCATCTTTGGGGCGTCCAGAGGCAGCTGAATCTGTAAACAAACCGCCAAAAATGAAAAAACCTTGTTGTGCTTGTGATAACAAGCGGATAGAGTAAAGTTTAGAGCAACACACTATCACCAACGTGGTAGATGAACTATGCCCCAAGTCGTCCTTCCTAGTAAGAAATAAACTACGTAACGTCTTGATTTTACGCTCGGCACTGTCATTCCGGCCGGAGCGGAGATCCGAAATCCAGGCTCATGTTTCATCCATTAGGGTGCTGAGGAATACAGTGCAAATCATTTTTCTGGAGAAAATGAACGAGGAGACCACCCTATGCGTTTGACCTGTTCATACGTGACGCGTAGGGCCTGCCATTCTTTCCATTTTTATGAAATATATTTCAAATTACACCTTGACAATATTTGATTGTGTAATATTTATTGAACATGATTTCACTATAAGGAGTGATGATGGGGCGCAGAAAAAAATGTAGACGTGTGGATGGCTTGCCAGCTGTGACTTTTTTCAAGCCGCAGGGCGTACCGCTTGCGGAGCTGAAGGGCGTCGTCGTTGAGGTCGAAGGGTTGGAGGCCTTGCGGTTGGTTGATGCTGAGGGGTTAAGCCAGGAGGAGGCCGCGGCGCGGATGCGCGTCTCCAGACCGACATTATGCAGAATTCTTGGCGCCGCGCGCGGCGCTGTGGCACGCGCGCTGAGCAAGGGCTGGTCTATCCGCGTCGAAGGGGGGGATTACGCGCTAGAGAGTGAGAGTCCAGAGCGCGCGGACTTAGCTGCTGAAGCTGTGCAAGAAGAGGACGTTACGCTCGGGTCTTGTGAGCCGCAGCGGAGATGCTGCGGTAGAATGCGCGAAAACACATAAAACCTTGGAGGTAGTTATGCCTAGGAAACAACGCGGATGTGGTTACGGACAAGGGATGGGCAGGGGCGCCCAGGGGTGCGCGACGCAAGAAAACGCTGATGAACAAACCTCTGTCGCGGCGTCGACGCCTCAATCAGAAGGCGAGGCGACCGAAAGATGTGGCGGTCGGGGCCAGGGTCAAGGAGGACGCGGGCAGCGGCGGCAGGACGGATCCTGCCAGGGAGGAAATCGCTAACTCTTGGCGCAGTGGGCGGGGAGGGCGCGCGAGGTCTCTCCCTCCCGCCCTCTGTGCGAGTTTATGCAATAATGCGCATAATGCGCAAAGTTGCTTGACAAGAAAATTGCGCAGGAGTAATTCAACATTTGAGCAAAACAAGGGGAGGGGTGGATGCCGCGACCGCGTAAATGTCGAAGGATCGAAAAAGCGCCTCGCGTCACGTATTTTAAGCCGCGAGGGATTCCGCTTTGCGAGCTGGCGGAGGTTTATCTTTCGGTCGAAAGCCTGGAGGCGCTCAGGCTGGTGGATTTGGAGGGCCTGACTATGGAGGCCGCGGCCGCTCGGATGCGAGTCTCGCGGCATACACTGGGGCGGGTCGTCGCGGCCGGTCGCAAGGTTGTGGCCGAGGCCTTGGTCAACGGGCTCGCCCTGCGCATTGAGGGTGGGGATTACACGATTGCCGGACCATCCAGCGCCTGTCTGTCCCTAGCTGCCGAGGTAAGCGATAGAGAAATGCATACTGCGCAGGCGCCAGGCGCCGCGCGAATAAATAAGGAACGAAACATGACGAAGGTAGCGGTCACCAGCGAAGGCCCCGGTTTGGAATCCATGGTTGACCCGCGTTTCGGACGCGCAGCCGGATTCGTGATTGTGGATATTGAGACGATGGCGACGGAATATGTGGACAACGGTGGCTCGCAGGCTTTGGCCCAGGGCGCGGGAATCCAAGCGGCCTCACGCATCGCCGCTACGGGCGCGGATATTGTCTTGACCGGATTCGTGGGGCCCAAGGCGTTCATGGCGCTGTCCGCGGCCGGGGTCAAGGTCGGGCAGGATCTAGACGGTATTTCCGTGGGTGAGGCAGTAGCGCGGTTCAAGGACGGGCAGGTAAAAATCGCGGACAAGCCAAACAAGTAGGCGGACTCATGATTGTAGCAGTCGCTAGCGGAAAGGGTGGTACGGGCAAGACCACGGTCTGCGCGTCGCTTGCATCGGTTTGGAACGGACCGCTCGTTGCCGTGGACCTGGATGTTGAGGAGCCGAACCTGCATCTCTTTTTACGACCGGAAATACGCAGGTATGAGCCCGTAACGCTGGAGGTTCCGGTTTTGTACAGTGATAAATGCACGCTGTGCGGGGTGTGCGCTGAGTTTTGCCAGTTCAAGGCCATCAGCGTGCTGGGCAAGATCGTGATGGTTTTCCCCGAGATGTGTCACGGGTGCGGCGGCTGTCTGGCGCTGTGTCCGGAGCGCGCGCTGTCGCCGGGCGCACGGGAGTTGGGCCAACTCGAGTTTGGACAGGCTGACGCTGCGCGTTTTTTGGCTGGCCGACTGCGCGTAAGCGAAGCCATGAGTCCGCCCCTGATGCGCGTGGTAAAAGCCAGGCTTGCGGACATGCTGGCCGAGTTGCCTGCGGACGTGGTTATCGACGCGCCCCCGGGGGTGAGTTGTCCGGCGGTTAGCGCTGTGCGCGACAGTGACGTGATTCTGTTGGTCACCGAGCCCACGCCCTTTGGCTTTCATGATTTCAAACTGGCCTGGGAGGCCTTCGCACCACTGAGGAAGCCGATGTGCGTGGTCATCAACCGCGCCGGCCTCGGCGACGCAGCGGTCGCGAACTTCTGCCGGGACAAGGGCCTGCCGTTGCTGGCTGAAATTCCGTACGAGCGGGCAATCGCTGAAAGTTACGCGCGCGGCGAGATCATTGCGCATCTGAACGGCCGCATGCGCGGGGTGTTCACGGGGCTGCGGGACAGGTTGCGCGAGTTGGAGGCCGCCCATGCGTGAGATAATTGTTATCAGCGGCAAAGGCGGGACAGGCAAGACGTCACTCACCGCCTGTTTCGCGCAACTCGCGCGCGACGCGGTCATCTGCGACCTGGACGTGGACGCGCCCGATCTGCACCTCCTGCTCGACCCTGCCGTCCAGCGCAAAGAGCCTTTTATTTCTGGGCACGAAGCGGTCATCAACCCGGAAAAATGTGTGAGCTGCGGCGCGTGCGCGAGTATGTGCCGATACGGGGCGGTTATCGAAACTTCGGCGGGGTATCTCATTGACCCCATGCGTTGCGAGGGCTGCAAGGTCTGCGTAGTGTTTTGTCCAGCCGAGGCAATCGCTTTTCCAGATAAGCTATGCGGACACTGGTATTGCAGTGAGACGCGGTTTGGTCCCATGGCGCACGCGCAGCTTTTTCCCGGCGCGGAGAACTCCGGGCGGCTGGTCATGCTGCTTAAGCAGCTGGCGCGGCGGATGGCCGGGGAGCGCGGTTTCGAGTTAATTTTGAGCGACGGCGCGCCGGGGGTCGGCTGCCCAGTCATCAGCTCGCTATCGGGCGCGAATCTGGCCGTGGTCGTGACCGAGCCGACGCCCTCAGGCCGCCACGATATGGAGCGCGTCTGCCGCTTGTGCGAGCATTTTCGCGTGCCCGTTGCTGTGATTATTAACAAGTGCGACTTGAATCTCGACGAAGCTGGCCGTATTGCGGCGCTCTGTAAGGAAAAGAACTTTGCGCTGCTGGCCCTGTTGCCGCACGATTCGGCGGTGACCGAGGCCATGGTCGCGCGCAAAACGGTTACGGAATTGCCGGATTCGCCCATGGGCGCGCAAATTCGTGTCGCGTGGTCCAAGATCGAATTTCTAGCAAGAATTCACACCTCTCAAGGTCCGGCACCTCGGCCGGAAGCATAGGAGAAAAGCATGAGCACGACGTTGATAGCCATTCCCTCGGAAAACCCAGGCGGCCTTGAATCCAAAATCGGTGCGCATTTCGGGCATTGCGACATCTACACGATCGTCCACGTAGCCAACGGAGAGGTCGTGGAAGTCTCGACGCTGCCGAACGTTCCGCACGTCCAAGGCGGGTGCATGGCGCCGGTCAACCATCTGGCCAGCAACGGGGTGAAAGCGCTCATCTCCGGCGGCATGGGCCTGCGCCCGTTGATGGGTTTCAAGCAGGTCGGCATTGAGGTGTATCACGGGGCGAATGCGATCAATGTGTCCGAAGCGGTGCAGGCCTTTCTGCAAGGCGGACTTCAGCCCTTTTCTCCAGAGTTCACCTGCGGCGGCGGGCACTAAGCGCGCCTGCGGCAGATAATGGGAGCGTACGACATGCCCTTGCATGACATCACCTGCCGCGCCTGCGGCTTCACGGGCGAAACGATTTCACTGACCGCTTCGGCGCAGCCCCCTTGCCCGGTTTGCGAGAGCGCGGATATCCACAAACATCTTTCGGCGTCGAGTATGATGAGCCGGAAAACCAGACAACGCACGCCCGGGCCCGGCGATACGGCCTGCTGCGGAGGCGCGCCTGGCGTTATGAGCTGCGCCGGCCCGGGTTCCTGCTGCGGAAAGAACCATGGTTGAACGCGCCGCGCCCGACACCCCGGTCCCTCCAAATGCTAGGAGGAATGCTATGTTGATTTTCGTTGCGAGCAGCAGGCTGGAAGCGCTGCGCTCGTTTCTGAACGTGCTGTCCATGGAGTCCGATGTCTCCATCCAGAGCGCAAGCAGTGGTAAAGAGGCGCTCGACGCGGTGACGCGCAAGGCGCCGGCGGTCATGGTCGTGGACGTCGTGGACGACATGAGCGCGCTGGAGTTGGTCGCCGGCGTACTGACGCGCAACGCGTTTGTGAACATGGCCGTGGTCAGCGACCTTTCCGAGGAGGCGTTTCACGAGCAGAGCGAAGGCCTGGGCGTGCTGATGCGGCTGGACGATCCGCCTGCACCGCTCCAGGCGGCAGAGCTGATCCAGAAAATCAATGCTCTCGCGCCCTGAATTGGGCGTGTAACGAGGAAGAAATGCTTGATCCTTTCGATGCGTTTTTATAAGGCCAGCAAGTCAAAAGGACGCACAGCTGCAATCGGCAAAGAACAGGGTCAAATTGTCCTCAACGCTGGAGGACGCGCCATCCTGGCCGAGATTTACGAACTGGCCGCCCCCGGCCATGAAGTCTAAGGAGATCGCCTATGACGACGCCCAATCCTGTGCCACACGATCCGACCGTTGACTGGGACTGGTCGATCGGCAAGAAAGACATCTTCGACGCCGCAGCACTTCCCGAAGGCGTCGCCTGGCTCGAAGAACTCCAGGCCAGCCCAGACGGCCAAAGCGTAGCCTGCGTCGCCTACCTCAAAGAAGCCGCTGGGTACGGGCTCTGCCGCAACGGCGAACTCCTGGAGCAAACTTTCGAACGCGCCTGGCTGCCGCGTTTCTCTCCAGACGGAAGACTGACCGCCATCGTGCAGCAAGACGGGGTCTGGACCCTGGCGGTGGATGGAGAGCCCTGGGAAGAGTTCTTCGACTACGCTTGGGGGACAAACGCCAATCTGAATGGCGACCTCGCCATCAGCGTACAGCGCGAAGGCCGCTACGGCCTGCTCGTCAACGGGGTCCTCTGGGATTTTCTTTTCGAGAACGCGAACAACTTCGCGCTCTGCCCTACGACCGCCGACACCGCCGCAGTGGTCCAAACTGTGACCATGGGCCAGGCGGATGTCTTCACCTTTCAAAAAGGCTGCTACTCCGTGGCCCGAAACGGTCATGTCTGGGACAAGAATTTTGTCAACGCCTGGTCCCCGGTCCTTGACGCCACAGGCAAGCGCGTAGCCGCTGCAATCCGCAGCACGCTCTACGATTACAGCATCGCCGTAGACGGCGTCGCCTGGTCCAAAAGTTACCAGTGCGTCTGGGAGCCGTGCTTCAACCCGAAGACCGGCGCCGTCGTCGCGCCTGTGCGCATTAAGGGGAAATGGGGGCTGGCCACAGACGGGGACGAACTCTGGTCCGCGCGTTTCATGCAGTGCTGGCGTCAGACCTTCAGCCCCGACGGCGATAAGCTTTTCGCCATTGTCTCCCCCTCTTTTGGCGTCTGGACCATCGCCTGCGATGGAGCGCCTTGGAGCCAAACCTTCGGAGGCCTGCTCGACGAACTCGTGATCAGCCCGGACGGTCGGCGCGCTGCGGCCGTGGGCAAAGAGGACGAACAATGGGCCGTGCTGGTGGACAACTTAATATGGGTCGGCTGGTACGCCATGGCCTGGAAACCGGTCTTCAGCCCGGACTCCAAGCATGTCGCGGTCAAGGTGGAACGTAGCGACAAACGTTATTCTGTCGTGGTCGACGGGCATGTCTATCACCGCGACTTCGATCAGCTCTGGGATCCGACGTTCAGCCCGGACAGTTCGAAAGTGTTGCTGCGTGTTGTGGAAAACGGGACGTATAGTCGCATCGTGTTTCCCGTCGCTGAATTGCTCTGAGCCAAGGGAGGAACGCATATGCACGCAGTCTATATTTTTGTTTCTGGACCTCTAGCCTGGGCCGCCTTTATCGTCTTTTTCGGCGGACTGCTAGGCCGGCTTGGCTGGATGATCTGGCTCGCCAAGACAAAAGATCCCGTCATTGGCGGCTACCTTAGCTTTAAATTTGGGATGCGCTCGATTCTGGCCTGGTCTGTGCCTTTTTTGGCGCGCAGCTGGCAGAAGAATCCGGCCATGACCGTGGCCACTTTCGCCTTTCATATCTGTCTTTTCGTCGCGCCGCTGTTCCTGCTCGGTCATTTGGTGATGTTCGACGGGACCTTGTCCTTGGCCTGGCCCACGCTGCCCGACAGCGCAGCCGACATCATGGCCATGATTGTGGTCGCCTGCTGCGTCTTCTTCATCGCCCGGCGGCTGACCACGCCCGAGGCGCGTTTCGTTAGCCGCTTGCGCGAGTATCTGCTCATCTTCGCGGTGTCGCTGCCTTTTATTACAGGGATCCTGGCCTTTCACCAGATCTTTGATCCTTTGCTCATGCTGACGTTGCACATCGCGTCCGCCGAATTGTTGTTGGTCCTGGTCCCCTTCTCTTGGCTTTCTCACATGCTGCTCGGACCCATGATCCGGGCCTACGCCGGATCGGAATTCGGCTCTGTCCGACACACCAAGGATTGGTAATACACATATGCCCCCAGAAAACAGAACTATTCCCATTATCGAAGACCCAGGTTTGGACCGCGGCGTAGCCAAGCTCACGCCCGAACGCATCCAAACCGTGGTCATGTCCATCCTCGAAACTGAGAACTTGGCCCGGCTCAAGGGCATGGTGCAGGCCTGCGTGCGCTGCGGCTTATGCGGCGAGGCCTGTCACTACTTTCACTCGCACGACCGCGATCCCAAGTATTCGCCTGTGGGTAAAGTGAAGCAGACGCTCTGGCCTTTGATCGAGAACAAAGGCAGAGTCAGCCCGGAGTTCATCCGCGAAGCTGCGCGCGTCGCGTATACCGAGTGCAACCTGTGCCGACGCTGCATCCAGTACTGCCCGCTCGGGATCGACACCGCGCTGCTCATCTCCACGGTGCGCCGCATCTGCAACAAGCTCGGCGTCACGCCACTGTACATGCAGGACACCGCGAACAGCCACGCCTCGACCTACAACCAAATGTGGGTCAAGGACGACGAGTGGATCGACTCGCTGCAGTGGCAGGAGGACGAAGCGCGCGACGAGTATCCCAAGCTGCGTATCCCGCTCGAAAAAGAAGGCGCGGACATCATGTACTCAGTCATCGCGCCCGAGCCCAAATTCCGAACGCAACTCATTTACCAGTCGGCTGCGATCCTCAATCAGTGCGGGGTTGACTGGACCATGCCGGCCACGCCGGGCTGGGACAACAGCGACATGTGCATGTTCGCGGGCGAAAGTGAGATGATGGGCCGACTCAAACGCCAGCATTTCGAAACTGCCGTGCGGCTGAAGGTCAAACGTATCGTCATGGGCGAGTGCGGGCACGCCTACCGCTCTGTTTACGACACAGGCAACCGCTGGTTGAGTTGGAAAGGCATGCCCATCCCGGTGATCCATTCGGTGCAGTTTTACTGGGAGCAGTTCAAGGCAGGCAACATCCGGGTGGCTTCAACCTTTGACGAACTCGTCACCTTCCAAGATCCTTGCAATATCGTTCGTGGTATGGGGTTGGAGGAAAAGGCTCGGGAAGTGGTGCGCGCCTTTTGCCCGAACTTCGTGGAGATGCATCCCAACCGCGGGCATAACTATTGTTGCGCCGCAGGCGGCGGCGTTATCAACTGCGGGCCGCCGCACAAGAAGACGCGCGTGCTGGGCAACCGGGTCAAAGCCGAGCAGCTCGCGGCCACGGGCGCCAAGATTGTGGTCGCACCCTGTCACAACTGTCACGGTGGGATCGAAGACATCATCAAGCATTACAAGCTGGATATGGAGCTCAAATTCATGAGCGACATTATTTCCGAGCATATGGTGAAAGACTATGCAATTTAGACTGTTCCGACCTCATCACGCTCGCGCGGGGAAACGTATGACTAGATTATGGATCATTATGACCTTGGTGGCCGCTGTGCTCTGTCTGCTTCCAGCCTTGAACGGCCGCGCCGCAGACGGCAAAGCGCCGCGCCTAGCGGACAAGGCGCTGGCGCCGCTCACGCGGCCCAGCGCGCTCTTCGATCACGATAAGCACAACCATAAATCCAAGCTCAATGACCGTTGTTACATCTGCCACCACGAGAACGGGAAAAAACCTGCCCCTGACAAATCGACCGAAGGCACGGCTTGCGTCGACTGCCACGCGGTCAAGGCCGTAAAGGGCAAGACTTCGTTGCGCGCGGCTTACCATGGGCAATGCCAGTCCTGCCACGTCACGCTCCGCACCGGCCCACTGGCCTGCGGCGAGTGCCACCGGACGGGCGAGTAGCTTCACAGGCAAGAACTGCGCCTGGACTCTTCCAGTCGCTCGCACAAGGAAAAAGATAAAGATCTTTACATGATCCTGGTCGCCTTGTATCTTGAAACCCCCCGAGGGCATACAAAATCAAGGAGAGCAGTGATGTTCGCAAAGATATTAAGCGGTATCGCCTTAACCGTAGGCTGGCTTTTCCGAGCATGATCCTTTGCGCGCAAGAACCGTCAGACGTGGGTAAGGATAGCCAGCTGATGTGGTCGCTTTCCCTTCCCCAGGGCGCCGCCACGCTGGCTGCCGCTCTGGTCGCTTTCAACGCCTTCAATCAACAAGGGCAGCGGCTCATCGACGAGCCAATCTTGAATACCATCATCGTCCTCATGGTGGTCACCTCAATCCTGGGGCCAGTATTGACCGAGCGCATCTCCGTGCTGATTGTGCAGCGCGATAGAACGGCGAAAGGGGGCTCCAAGGCGTAAATCGGAGTGCGACGATCAGGTGAGCCTCCTCATCGGAGACATCACTCCAAAGCCAGCGCCGGCCAAAACTACTGAAAACACGTTGCTTTTAAACAAATAAAGGCGTAACAATACTCACGGCATGGGAAGCAGACCGCCTTAACCTGAGCCGCGGGGGCAAAAGTATGAAAATAACCACGATCGTCTTGGCCGAAGACGACGCCGCTAACCAACGCTTGTTCAAGATGGTGTTGGAAGATTGTGGCTACAAGGTTTTGACAGCCTCGAACGGACGTGAAGTTTTGCAACACCTAGACACCGCCCCAGACGTCGACCTTGTGCTCATGGACGTCAACATGCCCGGTATGGACGGGATCGAAACCGTCAAACATATTCGCAGTTCGAAAAAACCCTATGCCGGCATCCACGTGGTGGGAGTTACAGCGCACGCAGGACTGCCCGAGCGAAATCACTTCATCGCGGCTGGCATGGACGAATTCGCCCCAAAGCCCGTGGACCTCGGTCAACTCATAGCAATCATCGACCGGCTGCTGGCAAAGGGCTGGCGACCGCACGCACGCAGTGCATAGCCAGGCAACGCACATGGGAGTACCCAGCAGGACGACGTACGCGTTCATTATAAGCTGCGTAATACTGCTCTTTTTATCCGCGCTCTATCCGCCGTGGGTCGCCTACACGCACACCTCGTCCGGGAACGTGATCGAACTGCCTTACGGCTACGACTTCCTCTTTACCCTGCCCGAGCCCAAAACCCCCAACGTCTCCATCAAAATCGACTTTACCGCCCTGTTCCTCGACTGGACCGTGGCCATTGCCGGCCTCGCGGCCTGCTTCGCGCTGCAACGCAAGACAGCGCAGCCCGACCCCGATGAGCGCGACCAGATAACAACGCCCGGAACATCGTAATTCACTACCAAGCAAAATGGATACGGCTTTAAAGCTTCAGCAGAGCCTCGCCTACGGCTAATCGCGCTTCGCGAGCATTACGGACGAGATTCGCTGTAGGTTTCCCCAGGGCAATATCCTGGGGTAGACCTTGTCGCCTCTTGAAGCTCGAACAGCCTGAATTTTATAGGGAATGCCCCCCTAGCCTAAAAATTGTTTGAAAGCTGATTAAAAATGGTATTGGAAAGCTACCCCAGAAGCCGGGACTCCTGCGGGTAAATCATCTCGATTATGTTGTTTGAGATTCAAATGCGTTTTCCTGCCTCCACCAGAAAAAACCTGCCTAGCAGGATTTGATCTTTAGTGGAGATTGTAATAAATTTGCAAAATAAACCTGCCAACCACGAAACCAAGGCGGCCGAGCATGAGAATTTTGATTGTCGACGATGACGAGATGAGCCGGGTTTTACTGCACAAAATGCTATTGCCCTTTGGCGAGTGCATGGCGGAGAACGATGGCAAGAAGGGGCTTGGGGCGTTTGTCAGGGCTCTGTACCAGGGCGTTCCTTTTGACCTGATCCTGCTCGACATCATGATGCCGGAAATCGACGGGCAGGAGCTGCTGAAGATCATTAGGAAAGTGGAGAAACAATGGGGCGTCGAGCCGGGAGAAGAAGCCAAGGTCATCATGGTCACTGCGCTCGATTCGCCGCGCGAGGCTATGCAGGCCTTTTTTGACGGCTGTGCGACCGACTACCTGGTCAAACCCATCGAACGCGAGACCTTGCTGAAAAAAGTTGAATCTATCAGCGCCAAAATCTGCAAGGGAAACGAGGCCTGATCTCCTGTCCGAAGCCTGGCCCTGGCGCTTGGCCTCAGCTCTGGACGCCGGCCAGGTCGAGGAGCGCGCCAGCGCAAGCCGCGGGCTCGGCAACCAGCAGCGCGGCGCCATGCGCCCGAAGTTCCTCCTCCGTGCGGAACCCCCACAGCGCGCCGACCGCGAGCATCGAGGCGCGGCTGGCTGCGGCCATGTCCATGCCAGAATCCCCGACCAACGCGGCCTCTTCTGCCACGACGCCCAATTCCTCACAGATTGCGCGCGCCGCTTCCGGGTCGGGCTTGAGCGCAACCCCAGGCCGGCCGCCGGCGATCGCAGCCCAGCCGATAGTCGGGAAAAAATACCTCACCATGAGCAGCGTGAAGTCGTGCGGCTTATTCGAGAGCACGCCGAGCTTCAAACCGCGAGCGGCCAGCTCGGCCAGCGTCTGCTCGATGCCCGCGTAGGGCTTGGTCTTGTTGCGCCAATTTTGGGCATAGTCCGTGCGCAGCCGCTCGACCAGCGCCGGGATGGCCGCGTCGTCCACCTCTGCGGGCG
>Ga0247840_10009474_pt1 | contig 12573 bp, 10 predicted proteins | sample LaCruzMarch2015__FD_192404 | JGI IMG/M metagenome (GOLD analysis project Ga0247840, IMG submission 192404) | Freshwater microbial communities from meromictic Lake La Cruz, Castile-La Mancha, Spain - LaCruzMarch2015_17m | ecosystem: Environmental > Aquatic > Freshwater > Lake | place: Spain...
GCAAGTCTCTGATCCGCAGTGTCCAAAGGCACTGGGGCTCCCGGTGTTCCGGGAGTCGTAGGAGAGGGTAGATTCTTCCCGGCATTCGCAGCGTCAGCCTGCTTCTGAGCCATGGTTCCATTAACGCCCCACTTGGCCCAGTATTGGTCAAACTCAGCTTGGCTCTTCGCAGCCGCGAGATCCGCAGCGCGAGCCTCAGCTTCAACCTTTGCTGCCTGTTCTGCAGCCATTCTTTCACCCCAAGAGCCTAGTGGTTCCTGAGCAGGATACTGGCTGACGATGGCACCGCTTCCACCACCAGAACCGCCACCGCCTCCTCCACCACCAACTTCTCCAGCCTGAGCGTCATCGGTTCCATAGTTGCGGAAAGGGGCCTCAACGGTTTCCCGCATGACATTGGCCACATCCGTGGTAAGCACTCTCTGCTGATCAAAGAGCTGCGTGAGAAGATTGGATGCACTCGTGATGGCATCCATGCTGGTTTTAAGCCCACTGTTTGCACGCTCAATAAGGGCATCCCGGTAGGCTCCGGCCATAGCAGTTGCACGCGCTTCCTTTGCTTTCTGCAAAGTGACCTGCAGTGCAGGGCCAGACACACCCTTTGACCTAGCGGCTCCAAGAACCTCTTGAACCTGCTGGTCGTAATTCGTATCAAGGATCTCCCCGGTCTTCGACATGATGTTGTTGAATACCTCATCAGTGATGACCTCAGGATTCTCAAGAATTTTCATCAAATTCTCTTTGGTCTTAACGAGAAGGGGATCGTCTCCCATGCTCGCAAGAAGGCGTTGCATGATATCAATCGCGTCCTGCTTCCCAGCGAGTGCTCTCTGCTCAGTGATCAATGCCGCCTGATAAATTGATTCATTGCTTGCTGCCGAATTTCCAGCCATGATTTTAATTCTCCTTTTAGATTTTAATTTTCTTCTTGGTTTTATGTCTTTAGGAATGAAGCATCTTAAAAATAACGACTGAGTTCACGGTGCCATAGGGTGCCGCGTACTCTGTCGAAGTTACCGTTCCTGACCATCCTGCGGCTGACGCTCCAACCGTAGTACGAATTGCATCAATCGTTGTTACTGAATATCCAACAACTAAGACCTTGATAAGACTCCGAATCTGTGAGCCAATGACCTCTTCACCCATCAATGACACCGTAGCAGTAATGCCTGCCCCAGTCAGTGATGCTGTGATCTCAGTCAATAGGACATTGCTCTTCGCAACAATCACGGGGATCGTGATCGTGCTTGCGGCAGTGGCAACACCGGAATCACCAGCAGTCGTCGTGGCAGTGAAATAAATCGTCATTGCGGCTCCGGCTCCAAAGTAGCCTGCATGAATTGTCTTTGACCAATTATTACCACCCACGTTTGGTAATGAGATGGTGATGCCATTGATCGTGGCGAATGCAGCATCGGCGGTCGCAGTACAGCTGATAGTGATCTGTGTGGTATATAAAGAAGGAGCGTAGTTATCCGATGCTTGAGCAGTAATCGGAATGCCAACTGGCAACTTGGTAATATCCCATGTGGCTCCATTGTACTCACATACGCCTGTGATCGTCTGTTCCTCACCAGCTGTAATTGTTACCGTCTTCGTCGTTGTAGGATTGACTTTGAAATTATGAAAAGTGTTTGACCCGGAAATCGTAATCAACCCTACACCACCTTGACATTCCACATCGTACATAGTATGAGATGCAAAGTGAAGACCTTGGGCTGCTGCTGTAAAAACGATAGACGAAGTGCCAGCAGCAAACGTGAGATTCGTTCCTGTAATGACAAAACCCGAAGCCGCAGCAATGGTAATAACAGCACTTCCAAGATCAAGTCCTCGGGCAACGGCACCACTACCTGTAACATAGCCAACGGCAACGGTAATCGCACCAAGCGTAAGCGAACCAGAGGTCACAATAATGGTCGAGGACAAACTTGACATATTGATATTTCCCGTGACCGTAACGGCAGCTCCTACTGCATTGACCGTAAACGTACTTGACGCTTTGGTTGCTGTATATGCATTCATTGACCACTCACCTGCGGCACCAAGAAAAGTAATATCGCCTGTCCACGTCTTGCCTGCCCAGTCAATAGTTCTTCCAGCTGCTGTGGAACGAAATCCCATCAACCCGGTACCAGAGATCGTCATACCAGCGGTCAACTTTAAACTTCCATAGATATTGATGGCCTGAGCAGCACCCGCAAATGTTCCAACAAATGCTCCACCAGTGCCGTCAGCAAAATTAAGAGAGAGACAATTTAAGGCCGCGCCTGCCGTAATGACAGAGGCACCAGAAAAGTTATCAATGAACACGTCATCTGATGACGTGGGCACAGCTTGACCCCCGACACCACCTGACGTTAACGCCCATTTGGTTCCCACTGTTGCATTCCATGTCTCCGTACCACCAACCCAATATCTGTTTGCCATCTTATCCTCCTATTTGAAGTGCTGTTAGACTCAAGTGCTCGACCACAAAATCAGTGGTGTCAGTATGATTTGACACCGCTAAACTCACAAGGTCATTTACAGCCAAAGTAAAAATTCCAGTGCCTGAAACGGTTTCAGGTCGATTACTACCGCCCGGTGATACCTCTGCGTGGGATGAGCCATTCGGCTGTGCTGTTCCATTGATCATAACAGCTCCCTCGCATTCTTTGTTTGCCACGGCTGATGTAAGTGCTGACAGACTCCAGTTGATCAGATAGGTACCTGCCACAAGGCATTTCAATTCTTTTGCATTCTGAAAAGTCATTCGATTCGTCAACCCGCCAGTGATCCCTGATCCCACTTCAACAAAGGTATCAGCCACGGCAATCACAACGGCAATACCAGCATTGTCAGCGTACATTGATCCATAGCACATACCTGCGCCAGAACCCTTCCAGTACGTATCACCGTCTGGTTCAACGACAAGACATGTTGCAGGATCACCAATCTTCGTATCGCCTACGGGAGCGATCTCAAGATCATTACCATTTGGATTGATGCTTTGGATAATGCCAAGGACACCATTCTGAAGATAGATGCACCCAGTGCCTACCAGTGCGCCATCTGTAAATTGTTGGGGCTCAAGCTGCGTAAGAAATACTGGATCTCCGGCCAGAGACGTTTGATAACCTGCGTCATTGGTGAACTGAGAGATCAACCCGGATGCCCCGGTGATCACGCCGTTCTGCACAACGAAAACGCCGTCCGTTAATATCTCTCCTTCGATGGTTCCCGTGGCTGTCACGTCACCTGTAAAAACACTGTTACCGATCACGTGCAGACCCCCGGTCAATTCAATGAGAGGAGAAATCAATGACATTTTTACGTCTGATCCGAGAGTCAGATTGCCATCAACGCTCATGTCAATGAAGATCAGGTTGTCATACCCATACAGTTTCTGGATGGACGAGATGTAATGATCGGACATATCAATGTTCCCGGTGTAGATACCACCAGTCTCGGGGACATATCCAGCAAGTAAGACTGAATCAGGGATGGTGCCCGGCCCAATCTTTGCAGCGGGGAACTTCTGATCCTTGAAGAAGTTGATTATCCCAAGCATGTCACCACCAAGAAGCTGAAGAGAATCAGTTACCTTAACCCCAGATCCGATGGTTCCAGCTTGGATATTCTCAGCGATCACGCTCGTCGCGTTCATTGACTGCCAGTTGGAGTTAGGATCAACGGGCCTGATGTACCAGTTGTTCTTCTTGTAGCTCGTGGTATCATCCCCGGTGTAAAAGTGCATGTCACCGAAGGTAGCGTTCCGTCCGGGGAACTGATCTCCGTAGGAAATCAGAGGCATGGCCTTGGCAAGCTTTGAGAGCTCATTGCCGATGATCGGGTCGATGCTTGGCTTCCGGGAGAAGTTTGTGTTCCCACGAGGTCTGAACATTATTTGATACCCCTTCCTCTAAGACGAAGCCCAAGGCTGACGATCTGGACGTTCTGGCCATGAACGAATCCGCTGATCTGCCACTGGGCCTGCGAGACTCTCTCCCGGACAAGCATAACCTGCTCTTCTCCTTCGGATAAGTCCCTTAACTGGTTCGCGATCTGGGTTGCCCCAAGGTTCTTCAGGATCTGAATACGCATCTTTTGGGAGGCACTAAGGATGTAATTGTTGAGTACGGCATCCATAAGGAGCTTCTTATCCGTGGGACGCATGAGCTCGAACTGCTTGGATTTCCAGTTGATCTCATACCCTCCGACATAATACCGATAGTCTGAGGTGCTGGGGGACTCCGTGAATGCCCCAGTGATCGTGATGGACGTTCCAGTGTTCGACGCGATCTTGTAAACCCATGTCTCCCCGGTGCTCACTTTATACACCAGAAGGGGTATATTTCTAAGCCCACTCCCGGTCGTGTAGAAAGCTGCCCCGGTGTCATTGAGCACAGATCCGGCAACTGAGGTTGCTGTACCCGATAGGGTACCCGCAGAGACACCATCGTACCAGCCAGTGTTCAGCTCATAGGTGAATCCATCATAGTCCCCAATGGTGATGGTGCCAACCCCGGTGGAGGAATAAACGATAGTGCTCGAAGACGCTTCGATACCAGTGAAGTAATACCACGCCCAAGTATCAGGATTATCTCCGCGAGACTTGTCAAGGACGAGGCACACATCGTTTACACTACTGGCTGCAGAAGAGCAGAAAAGGTAGTACAATTTATTCTTGGTATCATAGACGGAATGCGCGAAGGCAAAGCGTCCGACATTGAGGCTCAGCGAATGTCCAGCGGTAAAGATATCTTCGATCTTCTGAGAGATGATGCTGACCACGGAGCCATTGCAATACGCAACTCCCTGTTCCCCAGCAAGCCAGATTGCATTCCCGGCCTCATCTTGACAGATTGTGTCATGGGAAATACATCCGACCGTTGAGCTGACCTTTGCCACAGAGAAAGGAGGGTAGTCCCCTTCAAAAATATGGGTGGACTGGTACTTCGTGACCACCACAAGATTCCCAATGAGGCCAAGCCCACTGATGATATCATTGTCTCCACCGTCCACAATGTCCTGTGCAAATTCAATAGGAAACCCGTGTGGGCGAGGAGTGTCATTATCATCGACGTAGGAAGTGAACACCGTGTTCGAGCTTCCGTCCGTGATGTAATACGCCTTGCCACCACCAGTGACTCCAACATATGCACCTGTTGTCAGGTTATAGATCGGACGTGCAACGCAGGTACACGCGCCAGCATTTACACTGATGATGACGTAATTTGTGGTGTCTCCGATGATCTGGAGATAACGGCCAATAAAGCTGTCATCCAGCTGGGCCGTGGTGAACGTGAAAGTGGCACTTGCATTCGTTGCCGTGACCGTCCCGCGAGTGTACTTGCCAGAGCCAGCCATTAGGAAACGGCTCTTGCTCTGAACCATGTACGGCGCAGCAGGAGGAGGAGCGAATTTACCAGCCCCAGCAGCCAAGCTGGGATGCCGGACTGCAGCAAGCAGAGAGGCATCAGACTTCGTGAGTGATAGAGTTGTCGTGGTGTTGTCATTGATAGTGGAGTCCAGATAAGGAACCGTTCCACCAGCAGCCGATCTGTAGATCCTGCGTCCGTCAACTTGAGCATCAACCGACACAGGAATTGACGTAAGGCTGAGTGTCTGCCCTACGCAATCTGCGACACCAGAGATCGGAGAGAGATCACTCTCCTTGTCGTACTTCGAGTTGTAATAGGACACCCACACATAATAGCGGCCAGTGAGGTTTCCGGGGACTGCCGCTGTGGATCTTTTGAAGTCATCCACCCACAGGGTGCAATCTCCAATGTTTCTGTTGTTCAGCTTGATCCCGTGAGAAATTACTGCCGTAAGATTGGCGGGAGTGGCAAAGGTCAAAGCAATGTTGTGGTACATATCAGCAGCGAGAAGGTCTGGGAAATAGATTGATTCCAGAGGGCTCGCGCAGTCAGCGGTGTTGTCAAGAAGGTACTGAAATGTCTGCGTCCCGGTTTCCTTGCTGCAGCGAACGGAAGCCAACATGGACACATCAGTGTGCATATCAACAGACGTAATGTTCCTATACGCAAGAAGTGTCCCGGAGGGGATGTTCGCGGGGATCTCAAGGCGCACTGCACCAAAACCCTGTGACACATAATCAGGATCGGTTTCGAGGACTGCCCGGCAACGGATGGCTTGGATATCATCAAAGTACAAAGCATTCTGCCCGCTATCCCGGTTCACACTTATACCGATGGATGCTATCGAAGTAAGTAGTGCAGGAGCTGCAAACTGATATGTAATCTCAGTCCAGTTATCAGGCTGAAGAATAGGCATATCGACTTTCTCCATAAGAGCGAGCCCACCAGCGGAGTCATACAATCCAAGAGAAACGTCTGCAACCTGAGGAAGTGCACGAAGTGATTTAACCCAGAACTTTACTCCGTAGTAGCCGGACAAGTCCACTGGGGTAATATCCTTGTATGCAACAAGCCCATAAATACCGAGAGGAGTCGTTGTTGGGGCAGTGAATGATCCGTATGCAACGGGAGGCACAATAAAATTGGAAGTACTCATTGCACTGCCAACATCAAGACGAATTTCATCGAACGAAGCCAGCACAGATTTACTACCCCCAAGAGTTCCACTATAGCGTCCTATATTAAATCCAGTGATTCCACCTGTGATATTAGTTGTGTTGTTAAAAGTAGCACCTTGACGTACTCCATCGATGAAAAAGTAAACAACTCCAGAGGCCCGGACGAGACGAAAATGATACCACACACCAACAGTGGTTGTAAACGATCTATCAAAACTCTGCCCGGCGGCGAACTCGATCGTAAAAGTTGTGTTGCCGGTTTGATTAATAGAAATCCATCCAGTACTATCCCGGTTAAGACTAAAAATAAACGGACTATCACCAGCCACATTCAATGTATCTAAGCGATATCGCCAGTCCAGCGTAAAATCTCCAGTTCCAATATTGAAACCTGACATCGTTGGAATATTAACTCGATCATTTGACCGATCAAGTAATTGTAACGCAGCTGTCCCAAACACAGGGCTAGTCGTAGTAAGTGCTGCGGTTCCAAAGAAAGCTGGAACCTGATGACACTGTGAGTCATCAGCCATTGATACGGCACCATTGGTTCCGTCACAATGAAGCATCACGGCTGTTTTATTTGAGACAGGCTCACTCGCATATCCAAGAAGAATAGTGGAGGAGAGAACCCCTGCTTTTGCGTCAGCACTTGGAATTGAGACTGCATTCGTTATACCACTGTTAATAGTAAATATAGACTCGCAATCGAAAAGAACTACGCCGGATGGTGTCCAAGAGCTCTCGCAATCATCTACAACGGTGGCACCCACTGAAGAAGGAGACACGGATGTTTGAGCTGAAGGCGAAGTGATCCCCCAGTTCATAAGGGATGTTCCATCATACGACTTGGGCTGATGCAGGCCATCGGTCATATAAAGCAGATTATCCATCTGCCCGAACCGCTGGCGCATTCCCATATCCACCGTTTTTAAAGTTGACATTTAGTGAGTCTCCTGTATCGTTCCGTCCGGGGCTACCGGGTCAGCAGTGGTGGTCTTGACGCTAAACACAAGATGCTTCACGTCACTGCGGTCTGTATACGAAATGAGTGAAGTGATTTCATTCGTATATCGGGTGCTGTTAAGACGTACCTTCCCTTGACGCGCCTCAAGGATGCCATCGACGTTCAGGCAGTTCTTGAGGTAGGGGCTATCAGATTCCGGGAAGTCCTCTTTTGTGGCATCGGTGGACGCATTCAGCCCAGCGAATTTAACAACTTCTTTTGTCTCGAAATTATTGCGTCCGTCTCCCATGGTTATCTCCTGTTCCTAGATCTTCCGTAATCATCAGATCCCGGATAATTGGACAGTCTCTGTCCTCTGACTCTGCCACCCTTACCAAGATATTGTAGCATGGGGGAGTAGTCAGACACAACCTTTTTCTTGAGCTCATCTTTCTTGATCTCATATTGCGTGACGAGTACCTGCTTTGAAGACGCAGACTCCTCAGAGAAACGAGCAAGATGAATATCAAGGCCAGCTTCAATCACAACGCTGGGGGCCGCGAGCACCTGCGTGACACCAGTGCGCTCTTCCTCAGTCTGTACGTAATCGAATATAATCTGACGTGATTCGTTCGGATGAGGAAAAAGCTCGATGAAAAAGCTACCTTCCGGCAGAACCTCAACAGTGACAGCCGGAGTGATGTTCGTTGCAATAGCCCGGTCAAGCGTGGCAGACGCGCCACCAGTGACGATGTTCCTGAGGTAATAGATCTCCTCAGTCCCAACAAAGCGCACGGGCATATTGGCCATGGAGTCCGTAAGCGTCCCGGCAGTCATGGTGAGCACATTCCCTGATACCGTACCCGCACCTGTGAAGCCTGCCTGACGCGCAGTGTACTTGATCTGGAAATAGCAAGGGTAGTCTTCGATGTTGTCTTTTCCCACAGCCGCAAAGTCCTGTTCCATGATGTAGTACGGATCTGTGATCGACTGCAAATAAACCATGCGCCTGTTCAGCACCTTCTTGAAGTAAGGAGGAACTGGAAAGCGATTGTATCTGATCGTGAAGGATGCCGTTGTGGTATCCGCATCCATGAACGCAGGCCAAACATTGAACTTGGTGGTGCTCACCATTGACTGAATGATGTATACCTTGTCTGCGATCTGGAGCTCACACCCGACAGCATAAATATCTGACGGAACGCTCAGGGTAACTTCTTGTTCCCCAAGGTTTGCCGTAACAGATCCTGAAGTTGCCGGACGTGTCTTGTACATTCCAAGTTGCTTATTGTAATCCATATCCCCACGCGCTTCCCAGTCCTGAATGACGTTGTGGAGATATTTCTTGAAGAGGCTCAGATGCTTCGTTTCAAGCGAGGAGTACCCGCTAACCCCGAAAGACTGGGCCATATAGTCAAGATAATATCCGACAGTTTTCATGTTATGCCTTCCTTTGTGCGTATTCTCTAAGGTGATCTTTGAGATCTACCTTCAACTCGATGACTGACTTTTTTACTTCTTGAAGTCCAACTGTCTGTGATGCCGCCCACCAGATTGATCCCCCTCCGTAAGTGCAGACGATAGAGAGCACTGTGAGCCAAACTTTCGTGCCATTTAAAATCACTGTTCTGTGGATGACTTTAGGTTTCTTCATAATTATCCCGTAGTAATCATGGTGATAGGGCCACCAGATTTCCCTCCGTAAGCTTTCGCGGGAGGTGTGAAATTAGCGTCCGTGGCATTGAGTGCCACAGTATCAAAGCGAACTTCGTCCACATACCCATTTAGTGAGAAACCACTTCCAAGCTGCGCGGCACCTCCAACAACAAACCCTTCAGTGCTCCCGCTTACATCTTTCGCAGCGTTTACTGCATTGTAGCTACCAGAGTTGGCAATGAAAACTCCGTCACGCCACACGGACATAACTCCTGATTTTCTCTGCACGCGCCAATGGTGCCACGCTCCTGTGTTTGATGCCGAAGCATAACCGTCTACGTTAGATCCGCTGTGCCAAACGCGAAACGCTGAGGAACTACCATAGTCTATCGCAATTCCTTTTCCTGAGCCACCACCAATACCAGCCCCAATAGAGACGATTGTGGAGGTGCCACTGACATAACTGGTCAGATACACTTGGGCATCCAAGGTGTAATCCCCGGTGCCAACGTCCCAGTCAGCACTGTCACCTGTTTTCATGTTGTTGCTTCCCGTGGCAGTCGTACCACAAGATGAAACTCCCCACTTCTCTTGATCCGTTGTGATTTCACCATCACCCGTTCTGGTCATTGCACGGGCACTGGCATCGTCTGTGGTGTAGGTAGTGGCACCGTCAGCACCATCAAAATGGATCAGCACTTTAGTGTCTGCTGTCACAGCCTCAAGAGCAAATGCTGATGGCATGAAAGCTACCAGCATTGCCACGAGGCCAATCAATAATTTTTTCATGCCATTCTCCTTAGTCATCAATCGTGTATTTTACGTAAATGCGAAGCTTCGTAGGTGTGGAAGCGACTGCATCAATGTCCATGCTTAACGGAACGTCTGCCGCGATTGAGGCATTCGCAAGATCAGTGGTGGAAGCCGCATTGTTATCACACTGAAGTGCGGCAGTCAGAACGTCAGTCCCGGCTGTGTTGGGTGTTGCAACGGCACGCTCATCAAACTGAATATCAGCTGTCCCAGTGTCCGTGCTGCAAGCAACAGCAGTGATCGTCACAGCAGAGGGAAAGGTCATCTGAACGAGAGCATCCATCGTATCCGCAGGATCGGCAATCGCAATACTTGCCACCTTGGTATAGATCTCAGCATCAAGATCAATATCATCTGAGGTACGGGTAAGGTGATCTCCGGCAGTTACCGGGGTGTCATAAACTCCGGCCCCGATGATTGCTTGGATCTCCGCGCTCGAATCAACGGTGGGATCAACTTCAGTCTGGATGGCTGTATCAGCAAGCCCGCCCTGAGCTGAGGTTGCATACACACCCGCCCCGATAATCGCTTGGATCTTCGCACTAGAGTCCACAGTAGGATCAGACTCAACAAACACGGTAGCTGGAGCGTCATAGCTTGAAGCAAATGCAGGACTGGCCATCAACGCCAGCACCACAAGAATAGCCAGTAGTTTTTTCATGTTAGTTGAACGCGAGATAATTGATAGTCGTAGCGTCTGCGCCACCGCAGATAGCCGCGATTTTATTGATCTCATCTCCTTCGCTGGAGTCCAGCGTAATTGAAGCACCCGACAAAAGCGGGAAGTCTGCAACGACTGCAGGCGTGCTATTCAGGCGAAGAAAGGCAGTCTTCGCACCGACATTGACGAGAATGACGTGTCTGCGCCCAATGACTGTCACTGCAGATGCAGCGGTCACGGAGATGACACCTTGTACGGACGGTTTATTCATTTTCAGATCCCTCCTCTAAGAGATTTTCTACTTCGGAATTTTCTTGGACAACTGGCTTGTCCTCAACCTTCACGGCCACAGCCTTCGCTTTAAGACGCGCCCTGTATGCGGCAAGTTCTTTCTTGGTGCAAACCTGAAGCTGGGGGCACTGCAAAAGGTTGGACACAAGATCCGGATCATCCGTGAAGTCGATCTCAACCGGGATATTGTAGGGCAACACAACTCGTTTGTTTCTCCAGCTGAAGGTCGTAAAATCATCGAACTTGTTAATCACATAGATCAGATCCCGTTCATTAGTTTCCATTAAATTCCTCCGTTAGATTTATTTTTGATAAGTAAGGGAGGGGTGGTTTCAGCACCCCTCCTCTTACCTTATTTCAACTCAGAATGGATTAGATTCCGAGGTAAGGATTCTTGCAATAGTGGCGCAGAATCACGTGATTCTTCGCTTTCGTTGCGAGATCCTCAATCACTTTGCATCCGTACACCGCTTCAACACCAACACCGTATTGGAAGCCGTAGTCACGAACGTCAGTGATCGGTTTCGGCTGCATGCCCCACACACGGGCGGCAATCTCAGATCCAAACCCAATCGCTGAAGCGAAGTGATTCTCCTGCGTGATGTTCGTCACACCCGTGAACTCAGCGTGAGTATGAGCGACCAAGTGATACTGCTTGGCAATCTCAGTTTCATCGTCGATACGGGAAGTGATCGCACCAGCATCCATCGTAATCGCGTTGTCCGTGCCACCAGCTTCAACAGCCTGATACACAGTCGCGCCATTAGGGAAGTATTGCTGATACGGTCTGCGACCAGTTGCAGCCGCAAACAGAACTTCGGCATTCGCCAAGCTCGTCGCGGAAGTATTAACTTCCGGGCGAAGGAACGAACCCTGTCCAGCTTTGCCTTGCAGGGAATAGATTACGCAGCTATTCCAAGAACCGAAGGCTCCGTTGAAGAGTTTGTTCGTATCACCGCGAAGGCCAGCTTCACGTTGAGCTTGCTGCCACACGGGATCGCTCTTGAGGTAATACTCAGCGGCGATATCGTCCAGCACGATGCCATAATACGAGATGAGCTGCTTACCATCCATCACAGTTTCGATGGGGGTAGACAGTTTGCGGTTCAACGCCGTTTTCATCTTCGAGATTTCGGCAACACCAAACGTATCAGCGTTCGTCAGTGCAGCAACGGACGTGATCGCATTCGGGTACAGAATGGTCTGAGTCGCGGAATCAGCCGCAGCCAAATGACGCTGCGCGGCCAAACCCAGCAACTGAGCCGTAAGATCGTCATCCTTCCGCTTGGCAAGCCAAGTGGAGAGAGTGGCGTTCGCTACGGACAGATCACTCAGGAAAGAGCGTTTCGTCGCACGTTTGTTAAAACCAACCGCATGGCGAATCCAGTCCACTTTCAGCGAATACTGGCTGAAGGTGAGTTTCTCTTCTTTCCCTTTCAATTCAGTCTCACCGCTAACCCCAGCTCCTTCGAGGTTCGAGTGGATGGTGACTTTAACTTCGTCTCCAGCCTTCGATTCAAAGTCATTGCGGGTAACGATTGCGCTGTTGGAACCTTCGGCACCTTCAAACTTGTCCCAGAAGGATTTCCGTTCAGCGTCCCTACGAACCTTCGTATCCCAATGCTCAGGGATCAGAAGGGCAAGAGCTGCAGTGTCGTTGAC
>Ga0247840_10009480_pt1 | contig 12567 bp, 13 predicted proteins | sample LaCruzMarch2015__FD_192404 | JGI IMG/M metagenome (GOLD analysis project Ga0247840, IMG submission 192404) | Freshwater microbial communities from meromictic Lake La Cruz, Castile-La Mancha, Spain - LaCruzMarch2015_17m | ecosystem: Environmental > Aquatic > Freshwater > Lake | place: Spain...
CGCCCAGCCCCATGAGTGCCAGGCTGCCGCAAAGAAAGGGCATGGTCCAGAGGATGAACGGAATCCGGCGGCCCCATTTGCCCCGGTGCCGGTCGCTTTTAAAGCTGATATAGGGGCAGACGGTCATGTTCAGAATCCCCGGAGCGGTCGTCATGATCAGCCCCATCAGCCAGCTCGAACACCCGAGGGATTTTAGCTTCAGCGGCAAGATGCTCGGCACCACCGCCTCCATCATCGTGTAGCAAAAGTCTCCCCACAGCAGCCATGCAAAGAGCGCAAAAAGCCCCATTTTCGTGTAGGTTAACGTCCCGCAATGGTAGGCTTTGCTGCCGGCTGGAGTTGTTTCAGGCATTGGCGTGTCAGCTGGCTTTCTCTTCTTGGTCAAGATGTCTGTAACAAAGCCGGATCGCCGTGAGCGCGTCCTCGGGTGGACACCTCTTCGGATATTGCCCGCTGCCCGCACATTCAAAAAAGTATTCCAGCTCTTTCAGGTATCCGCATTTTTCTCCAGAAAAGTCCTCGATCTCCTCCTGATCCGCGGTGAAGATTTTAACTTTCCCCGGATCACTGGATCGATACAGGATCGCTCCGTTTTCAAAGACCCCGGAGAACCCGCACTCGAACGGGCGTTGCGGCGGAAAGCAATTCCCGCCCTCGACCATGGCGACTGCGCCGGCAGCGGGATATTCCCAGGTGGAGTTGATATAGTTTCCGCGAAACGCCTCCAGCAGCGGGGGAGGATTCCAGATCTTTTCCGGCTGCCCAAGGGCGTCATTCAAAAAATCGATGTCATGGATCAGCAGATCGAACAGCGCCCCGCCGCTCGTCGCCTTGACCTGCTCGTCCTGCCAGCTTCCCCAGGAGGGCGCACCCGAGATGCGCAGCATTTTCAGCAGCTTGAGCTTTCCGAGGCGATTGCTGCAGATCGTCTTTTTCAAGAATTCATATTCCGGAAAAAACCGGATGCAATGCGCCACCATGAAGGTGCGATCTTTGGCCTTTGCCAAGCTGATCATCTCCTCGCCCTGCGCCAGATCCAGGCAGATGGGTTTTTCCAGCAGCACATGGCAGCCATGCTCGAGGCAAAGCTTGGTGGTGGAGTAGTGGAGGAATGTTGGCAAGCAGATGACCACGGCATCCGGCCGGATTTCCTCCAAACACGTGGCCGTGTCATCAAAATGGGGAATCTGGCTGATGAGTTTTGCATCTGCAGAATTCGTGGTGAAATTCCCTCCTTGCGTCTGCAAAAGGTCAGCGGGCGGAGTTTTGTCCACGATGGCGGAAAGCTCCGCCCCCTCCGTCTTCAGGATATTGGCGGCGTGCGTCCTGCCCATGAACCCGAATCCGATGATGGCGGTTTTCATCCGGCCTTGCTCCAGTCAATGAGGATTCCCATGTCGTTCGAGCGGTCCTTCAGGAGGTCCTCGTAAATGTCTGCCGCATGGGTGTAATCAACCTTTCTGCTGATCATCCTCCCGACATCGATTTCCTTATCGGCCACCAGATCGAAAAACATTTCCACATGGCGGCTCATCGTCCAGGGATTGTCCGGAGTCGCCACCGCAGGATGCGAAAAATTATGCGCCCCGATAATCGTGTAGCTCGGGTTGTTGCAGAGGTCGTGGAAGTCGAAGAGCGTCTTTTCCCTCGGGCTGCTCAACAGCACAAACCGGCCTTGCGGGCGCAGTGCCGCAAATTCCGATGGGATCAGAGCGGCATTTCCGGTGACTTCGAATACAACATCCGCAAGGCCGCCGCGATTGTGCGCCCGGATCACCTCCCCGATATCCCCGCAGGTAAGCGTGTTCACTTTCACAATCCCACTGTCTTCCGGCAGCAGGCCGAGTCGGTATTCTGAAATGTCCGCTGCAATCACCGGCCTCGCTCCGCAAAGCCGGGAGAAAATCGCCGTGAACTGTCCCAGAAGCCCCAGACCATAGACGACAACGCATTCGCCCCATTGCACATGGGATCGGCGAATCCCGTTCATCACGATCTCAGCAATCGTAAAAAAGACCGCGTGCTCGTCGGGGATTTCTCTCGTTACAGGATAGAGGTTTTCGACCTTCTGCACCGAATAGGCGGCGTGGCTCCCCCAGGTGGCGAATTTTTTCCCCAGAAGCCCCTTGTCTGTCCCTGAACCGGTTTCAACCACGGTGCCGATGTTGTTGTATCCCGGATAATAGGGATACTTGAAATGCTTCTCCCAAACCGAACCAGGCAGGTATTCCCCAACGAACGCGGTCATTTCCGTGCCGGTGCTCACCATGGAGCAACTGGTCTTGATTAACACTTCGCCTTCGCCAGGGTGCTTGAGTGCCAGCTCTTCAAGAGTGGCAAGCTTCGCTTCAGGAAAGACGAATGATAGGTTTTTTTCCATAGAATATTTTCTATTTTATCAAATCAGATCTGCGAACATCAGATGGGGTATTCATGCGGGCAAAATCTCCTCCCATTCCCTTGGCTCGGGCCTCCGGCCATACTCGGAAAGCTCGAAGCATTCGGCATGTTGGATGATGTCGGCCCGCTTGAGGTGGCGTTTGTCAAGCAGACTGCGGAAGGTGTCTGCCTGCCGGATATTGGACGCAACCTCCGGTGGGCGCATCTGGTGATGCCCGGCATCGCCGTTCGTCAGCGAGACGATCCTCACATCATGCCCCGCCCTCGCAAGCTTCCAGAGGCAGCCACCCATCGCCACCTCCATGTCGTCGGGATGCGCGCTGATCGCCAGATATTTCAGCTTCTTGGGTTTTTCCATGGGTTTTTCTGGATTGGCAGATGATCGTAGAATGGCTCTGTGTCCGTTCATTCTTTGCCCTCAACCGCGATTCTGACCTCGGAGGCGAGGGCAACACAATCCTGCCAATCGGTCACCCTCTTGAACCACTTTCCCAGACACGCCGTCGCAAACACGGTCGGACTTGGATACAGATCTTGCTAGCACTTGTATATCAATATGCCATTTTGTCAGACATATCAAGAACAATTCTTCAAAAGAACGATATCGAGCAAAATTTATTGCCGTGCAGCCGCTTCCACTCCTGATCGGACCTGAAATCAATTTGTTAACCGCCCTCGAACCCTTCGACACCACCGACCACGCGCAATCCGGCGGCGTTTGCCTCTAAACGACACCATGGAAATCATCATCAGCCCTGATCCCGCTGCCGCCTCGCGCGAAGCCCCACGGTTTCTGTGAAAGCGACGTTCCCCATCACGTGATCACGATGGGCATCGGCACGATCATGGAAGCGTTACGGACTGCACCGCCGCCACCGTGGGCGCGACGCTCGGCTTCCTCCTCGGCACGGATGGGATCCCTGCCCGATGGATCGAGCCGATCGGGGAAGGTGTCTTTGTCGGTCCCGGCATCGTGGGCATTTCCGCTCCGCAGACGCTCATGGAACTCACCGAACGCACAGCGACTCTGATCGGCAAGTTGGTGCCCATGGCCTGGGACGGTTCGTTTTGGGAACAATCCCCTTCGCCGGTCGATCTGGCCGACCTGCCGGGAACGCTGCGGCTTCTCCCGGCGGATGGCAGCCAGCCCGTTGCCTGGGCTAACGGAGAACTTCCCGATGAGGATCAAACAGGCGGGCGGAGCGAGTTGGACCTGGCATGTCGAGGGAAACGAAGCGCGGGAAATCATCTGTCTGGCACGGGACGGTGCGCGCCTTTTCATCGACAACAAGGAAGTGATCGAATGCCCGGCTGGCCTCCCCTATGTCCAAGCCACTCACCGCAGCGCTGAGGGATCACGTGTCACAGTGAGTCCCGGAACGGGAACGCACGAAGTTCGCCTGGAGCTGAACAGCCGCGATCCCCGGCAGGACGCCTCCATCATTCTCGCCTACCCGAATTTTCACATCTGCCCGTGGACAAAAGAAGAGATTCCTCACGCGGCGATCCTTCCGGCAGCTTAAAAAGCGGATCTGGACGCCATCAGATCGGGCGCGGTGGCAAGAAGGGCTGGGGCGGAAGAGAAGGGTTTGGGAACAGTGCGTCGGCAACCACATTGGATGGGGGTGCGGACCATTCCGGGATCCGTGTTCTGAAGGTGACCTCGGACGGAAAATTGGGATGCGGGCTCCGCTTTCGGTGCCCGGCGTAAAGTCACTGCCGAGCCGTCGCTACGATAAATCGGTTTTCTGGCTGGGGCAGAATTCCACTTGAGGCTGCCTTTTCTCGCGCTTCCAGAGTGCAGGATGGTGGCATTATCGTTTTCCGTGCCCGATCAAATGGGTCCCGCCTGAAGATCACTGGTTCCGCAGTCGTTCAAAAGCGCTTTTCGCGATCAATCCAACGGCCTGGGACGAGCACTTAATTTGGATGTTCTGAAATGACAGGTTGATTGTGTATGAGTTATAGGCAGCACGACACGATGACGAACCACACACCCGTTTTTTTCAGTTGCGACTGGGGGACAACCCACCTCCGGATCCGCAAAGTCCAGACGCACGACCTGCATGTTCTTCAGGAAGTGAAGACGGCCGAGGGTGCGGCAATGATGCACCGGCAATCCTTGGAAAACGGGGAAGATCTTTCATCGGCTTACGAGCGCACTTTGCGGCAGAGCATGCTGCCCATTTTGGCAAGCGGGCCTTCCGGCCCGGAACAAATCGTCATATCCGGCATGGCCACCTCAACCATCGGGTGGCAGCATGTCGATTACACCACGCTTCCAACCCCCATGGATGGAAGCGCTCTTCCGCTGAAGAAACTGTTGATAAACCTTACCGAACAGCAGCAAGCGGAGGTGCATTTTGTCGGGGGGCTCCGGACCGCGCATGATATCCTGCGCGGAGAGGAGATTGAGGCTATCGGGCTGTTCATGCTGCTCCCGGACCTGTTCGCGGGATCGGCGAGGCTTATTCTGCCGGGCACCCACTGCAAGCACATGACGATCAGTGAAGGGGCCATCACTACTTTCCACACTTTCATGACCGGGGAACTTTTCGAGCATTTGGCCGGAATGCCGACGCTGGCTCCCTGCCTGCAAAAGGGACGATTTACGGGCGATGAGCCCGCCTTCCTGGATGGGGTCCAGGCGGGTGCTGCCCGCGGGATCAACGCGCTCTTTCAGGCGCGCTCAAGAACTGTGCTCAAACAGATCAACCAAAAGGACGCCTCCGCATTCTTGAGCGGTATTTGTATTGGAACCGAGCTGGCCGCACTGGGTGAAACCCGGGCAGAAACACTCATCCTCGCCGCATCGCCGCCATTGAGTGGGCTTTACTTGAGCGCTCTACAAGCAATCGGACGGCCCGATGTGCAAATAGTCGAAAAGGATATCATGGAAAAAGCTGTTCCCGCCGGACACAGAAGGTTGCTTGCCTTTCAGCGTAATCGATTTAGCCGCTGAGCCTGCGTCCAACGGTGCGATCTCCATGTTCTCGTCCGCAAGGTAAGACGTATCGAAATAGGTCACCGCCGGTCCTCTTCCAAAAACCTTCCGGAGTCCGAATCGATGGCTTTCAGACCGTCCACGCCGCCAGATCAGCTTACAGAAACCATCCGCGGAACCGATGTTCGCCCAGCTTGACTGTGGATCCCATCGAGGGATATTGTGAGTCGCAGTGAATGCAACAACGATCAGTTTGGAACAGATCGAAAAGGAGCATCGGCAGGAACGTGCAGAGGATGCCCGTCGCATTGCATTGGGCCTGGCAACGCCGGAGCAAATTCAGGAGGAAAACTCTCTGATTCCCAGGAACGCAGCGATCCGCATTGTCGATCTGCCTGCCTACCTCAAGAGAGTTTATGACCGGGATTGATGGTTCTGAAGCATGGCGGAACCCACTGTTCTTGGCGATTTCGGGGAAATCGTTGGCACGAATCAAAGCGACCGTCAGGACGTCCGTCATGTGCAAATCCTGATACTTTGCACGCGGGAGTTTTTGGTGGATGCACTGTCCGCCGCCGAATCTGGAGAGATTTCGGAACGAGCGGCAATCAACGCACTCGAGGAAGTGCGGACGATATTCTTGAGCTGCGACGCAAGCCGTGCCAGCAAGTCATCCGTGATCGGAATGCGAGATTGCTGGCCCCTCAGAGAACTTGAGCAAAGTTCTCTCCCGAAGGTGGTGCGTTTCCGGAGAAATCGTCTTCTTCCTGTCCTTTGACAGCACGGTTCCGATATGGACCAACCGGGTGTCCGCCTGGCCTGCCCTACGTCCCAGCCACTCTCCGCAGCGCGGAAGGTTCGCGTATCCGGGTTGCGCCAGAAGCCGGCGCACACGAAGTTCGCCTGGAGCTGACTGTGCCGGGGAAGGACTACACACTGACATTCAAGATGCACACCACCGCCCAGACCAGCATCAACGGCCGGGAGAGGAGAATGTTCCTGCCTTCAATCCCAAACGCCCCGCAGGCGGCAAGCATATGGCGGTCATTGGTATAAACCTCGCGAATACCGTTGCGACGGGCGCAAGTGAGGGGGATCGCATCGGCCGCGCGCACGAAAACGGAAGATTGCAGGGAGTGAAACGCCCGGGAGGATTCCGTGAGGAGTTCCTTCGTGACGGAAACCATGTGCTCAATGGGTCACATCTGTTCCGAAACGTAAGATCCATCGTATTTATGACAAGCGGCGGGCCGCTGATGAAATGCCCGTTTTCCGCAGGGTGGATTACGCCAATGGATAGAGCTTCAGGCCGTGCGGCACTCGCTGGGTCGAACGCAACAGTGGTGCGGATGGTCACCTTGGCCATAATTCAAAGTTTTGCGCATAACGCAGTTCGATCAAGTGGCGGATCGACCAGAAGTGAAAAAAATACTGGCGAATCGCGCGGATGGTGGTATCTGGACATCTCAGCACAAAATCACCATGAGCGTTCTTGTTGGAAAACCCGCACCCGATTTCAAAGCCGAATCCGTCCACCTCGGAAAATTCACCGAGACCGTGCTCTCGAGCTACCGGGACTCGAAATACGTCGTCCTGTTTTTCTACCCGCTGGACTTCACGTTTGTCTGCCCGACCGAGCTCCACGCGTTCCAAGAGAAGCTCGGGGAGTTCCACAAGCGCAACGTCGAGGTCATCGGCTGCAGCATCGACAGCAAATTTTCGCATCTTGCCTGGCTGACCACCCCGAAAAAGCAGGGCGGCATCGAGGGGGTCGAGTATCCGCTCGTCTCCGATCTCCAGCGCACGATCTCGCGCGATTACGACGTGCTCTCGCCGGATGGCGTCGCCTTCCGGGGGCTCTTCCTGATCGACCGCGAGGGCATCGTCCGCCACCAGCTCGTCAATGACCTCCCGCTCGGCCGCAGCGTGGACGAGGCGATCCGCATGGTGGACGCCCTCCAGCATTTTGAAAACCACGGCGAGGTTTGCCCGGCAAATTGGGCGAAGGGAAAAGACGCCATGAAGGCGACGAAAGAAGGCACCTCGGAGTATCTCGGCAGCCACTAGCCGGCAGGATGGCTTCCACGGATCTTGTTGCCGAGATTCTCGAACTCAAGCGCGAGAAAAACGCGGTCGTTCTGGCCCACAATTACCAGACGGCCGATATCCAGGAGCTGGCGGATTACGTCGGCGATTCGCTGGGGCTGAGCTACAAGGCGGCCGAGACCAGCGCGGATGTCATCGCGTTTTGCGGGGTTCATTTCATGGGGGAAACGGCGAAGATCGTGAGCCCGTCGAAAACCGTCGTGATCCCGGACCGGGAGGCCGGGTGCTCGCTCTCGGATTCCTGCCCGGCGGACAAGCTGGAAGAGTTCCTCGAGGCGAACCGCGACAAAAACTATTTTGTCATCGCCTACATCAACTGCAGCGCCGGCGTGAAAGCCATCGCGGATGTCATTTGCACGAGCGGCAACGCCGTCAAAATCGTGGAGTCCGCGCCCGCAGGACGGAACATCCTCTTTGTTCCGGACCAGAACCTCGGCGCGTGGGTCATGGAAAAAACCGGGCGCCCCATGGATCTCTGGCAGGGGAATTGTTACGTGCACGTCGAGTTCACCCGCGACAGCATCGGAAGGATCCGTGCGGAATACCCGGATGCCAAAGTCGTCGCCCACCCGGAATGCACCCATGCCGTCCGGTTGCTCGCCGACGAGGTTTGCTCGACGGAAAAAATGGTCGGCTACTGCCGCGACAATCCGGCGCGGGAATTCATCATCGTCACCGAGAGCGGGATGCTCCATCGGCTCCACCGCGAAGTCCCGGACAAAATATTTATCCCGGGCCCGACCGAGCTCTGCTCCTGCGGCGACTGCCGCTACATGAAGCTCAACACCCTGGAAAAGTTGCGCGACTGCCTTGCCTCCCTGCAGCCGGAGATCACCATCACCCAGGATATTCTCGTCAAGGCCGGGCGCTCGGTGCGCCGGATGCTCGACCTCTCGCGCTGAGGGGCGGCGAGTTCAGGACGGCAGGGTTTCCCGGATGCGCCGGTATCTCCGGATCTCGTAGTCCGCGCCGCTTCCGATCACCTCGCCCCCGTCAAATTCGGTTTCGAAAACCGGGAACCACGTGTCGCCCTCGACGACATGGTTCACATGCGTGAGCAGGATCTCGTCGCACCGCGGCAGCAGAGCCGAATAGAGTTCGGCGCCGCCGATCACGAATACCTCGCGCCCGTCTCCCGGCGGAACAATTTCCGAGGGGCATCGGAAAACCCGCGCCCCTTCGAACGAGGCCGTCCGCGAAAGAACCCAGTTCTCCCGCCCCGGCAACGGCCTCCCGAGCGACTCGAACGTCTTCCGGCCCATCACGATCACGTGCCCCAGAGTCGTCCGTTTGAAAAATTTCAGGTCCTCCGAAATGTGCCACGGGATCTTCCCGCCGGCCCCGATCACCCGCTCCCGCGACATCGCAGCAATGGCTACCATAAAAAATTCGAAATTCGAAATGCGGAATGCGGAATGCGGAATGGCTGAAAACTGAAAACTGAAAACTTGCTTTTCATACCGAAATCTCCGCCTTGATCGCCGGGTGCGGGTCGTAACCATCGAGCGTGAAATCCTCGTATCGGAAATCCTCGAGGGCCTTCAACGCCGGGTTGAGGATCATGCGCGGAAGCGGACGACACTCGCGGGAGAGCTGTTCGTGCGCCTGGTCCAGATGGTTGGCATACAGGTGCAGGTCGCCGAACGTGTGAACAAACTCCCCCGGCTTCAGCCCGGTCACCTGCGCGACCATCATGGTGAGGAGCGCATACGACGCGATGTTGAACGGGACGCCGAGAAAGAGGTCCGCGCTCCGCTGGTAGAGCTGGCAGCTGAGCTCCCCGTCCTGCACATAAAACTGGAACAGCGCGTGGCAGGGCGCGAGCGCCATGAGATCGATCTCGCCCGGATTCCATGCCGCGACCACCAGCCGCCGGCTGTCCGGGTTCGAGCGGATCTGCGCGACCACCGCCCCGATCTGGTCGAGCGACGATCCATCCGGCTTCCGCCAGTCCCGCCATTGCGCGCCATACACGCGTCCGAGATCCCCGTTTTCATCCGCCCACTCGTCCCAGATCGTCACCCTGTTCTCCCGCAGGTAGCCGACGTTCGTGTCGCCTTTGAGAAACCAGAGCAACTCGTGAATGATTGAGCGCAGGTGCAGCTTCTTCGTCGTGACCAGCGGAAATCCCTCCCGCAGATCAAACCGTTCCTGCGCCCCGAAAACCGAATGCGTCCCCGTGCCGGTGCGGTCGGATTTGAATTTCCCCTTTTCGAGAACCAGCCGGAGAAGTCGATGGTATTGTTCCATGTCAAACCGTGGAAACTTACCTCAGGCGATGCGGGGCACACGCAGTAAAATATGCCGAACCCGCAGAAAAACTGCACCCCCCCGGGCTCGAACCGGGAACCAATTGATTAAGAGTCAACTGCTCTACCATTGAGCTAGGGATGCATTTACGAGGGAGGCCCCGCTTGCGACGCTTGATTTTTTACGCCTTTTGAAAAAGTCGCAGAAACCCCATGAAAACGCCCGAAAATATCCAGACTTGAAAATCCACAAATGTTCGAGGCCTTCACGTTCACAAGAGCGTAAGCTTCTACTGCCGAACGAAAGTCCGGGCAAGCAAATTTGGGTGCCCCCGCACACAAAGATGAAATCGGTGGCGGAATACCCTTGCGTGAAGATCAAACGTCAGGCTCAGGAGCGCATATTCGAGGAGACCGGTGAGACGACTCCCGGGCAGAGACCCTCATTTCTTCACCGTCACGAAGGCGCTCATCGCTCGACCCGGGGATCAGCGGTTTTTCTCCGCGATAGAAAAAATCACAGTTTCGGGAGCGCCCGCATCGCGGGCTTCCAGAACAACCGAACGCTCAAACCCGGGCACCGGAGGCAGGGAGGCCTGGGCGGCCGGTTTTACCCACCGGATCTGCAAAGGAAATTTCCCCGTCGCTCCTTCCTTCGGAGCGCCCGCTGTTCCCCAGGTGATTTCTCCCTCGGTTTTCTCCGGGTTGAACTCGGGGCTGATCATATACATGGAGAATAACGGGGCCGTGAACTTGTAGTTTCCCGGTTTGCGGATTTCCAGGACGGCCTCTGTGACGACAAACCCTTCCGGGTTGGTGGTCCTGACCAGCTCAAGACCAAACGCATCCCGGTAGCGGAATGCATTGCCGGCGAACGCAGGCACCGCCACAAACGCCAGAATGACGAGCCCTCCGATGACCGGCGGAAGCACCGCGCGCCCAAACGAGTAGGCCGACCCTTCTCTTATCTGGAGCCAGACGGTCCCGAACACGTAAAAGACGAGGACCACAGGCAGGTATCCCAGCATCTCATCGCGGAATCCGGCATCCGGATAGATCGCAAGGCAAAGCCCGCCCACCCCGGAAATGACCCCCACAGGCAGCAGGTAGGCCAGCAGCGCGGAGCCGGGGGATTCCTTGATCCGTGCCCCCCGGACGAGAATGGCCAGGAATCCCAAGCCGAAAGCGGCCCACCAATGGGACACGGACCACATCAGAGGCTCGATCAACGATTCGTGTTTCGGCTGGAAACAGGCGGCGGCAAAAAGCGCGATGGAACCGATGATCCAGCCAAGAACTCCCGTGAGGAAAAGTTGTCGGAACGGTTGGTTCGTGCGAGAGGTTTTCATATCGGGTCAAACTTAGTTTGTGACGCAGGAATATCCAAGGTTTTCCCGATGTGCTGATTGAGGATTCCAGTCCTTTGCTCAATCCCCTCCACCCTTACGTCCGATACGCGGAAGCGGATCCGCAGAAGAGGGATTACATTAGCAACCTTCCCGGCAAGCGCTTGCGTGACAGGATTTTCCCTCTCACAAAAATGCCCGTCACCTATCATTGAAGTTGCGAAATTATGCACGCAGGATTAGTTTTCACACGCGCTTGCGACATGGTGATATTCCCATTAAAACGGCCGCGTGCGGCTGAGATCCGCCCAAGCCTCGAACCACAAGAACGCACCGCGACACAACTCCTATGGAAAACGATCCGGCAGAACCGTCCCCGGCAGCGGCCGCGCACCCCCCAGGTTCCTCCGACCTCGAGGCGGTGGAGCTCTGCCGTTCGGCGGCCCGGCAGTTGGAGGTGGAGATTTCGAAGGTGATTGTCGGGCAGGCCGACGTGGTCGAGCAGATCCTGATTGCCATCCTGACCCGCAGCCACGCATTGCTCGTGGGTGTTCCGGGCCTCGCGAAGACGCTCCTGATTTCCACGCTCGCGAAGACGCTCCAGATGTCTTTCAAGCGGATCCAGTTCACGCCGGATCTGATGCCGAGCGACATCACGGGCACCGAGGTTATCTACACGGACGCGTCGACGGGGATGAAGGAGTTCAAGTTTTTGCCCGGCCCGCTGTTTTCGAACGTGGTGCTCGCGGACGAGATCAACCGGACGCCGCCGAAGACGCAGGCGGCGATGCTCGAGGCGATGCAGGAGCGGTCGGTGACGGTCGGCGGGGTGACCCACAAGCTGCCGGATCCGTTCTTCGTGCTCGCGACGCAGAACCCGCTCGAGCAGGAAGGCACGTATCCGCTGCCGGAGGCGCAGCTCGACCGCTTCCTGTTCCTCATCCACGTCGGCTATCCGAGCGAGGAGGAGGAGACGGCGATCATGAAGCGCGGGACCGGCGGAAACGTGGAGGTCCCGCAGCCGGTGTTAAACGCCGGGCATATCCTCTACATCCAGGAGACCGTGAAAGCGCTTCCCGTGGCCGACCATGTTTACCATTACGCGGGCAGCATCGTCCGCTCGACCCGGCCGAAACAGCCGAAGTCGCTCGATTACTGCAACCGCTTTCTGAGCTTCGGGGCGGGCCCGCGGGCGAGCCTCGGCCTGATCATGGCAGCGAAGGCGCATGCGCTCATCCGCGGCCAGCTCTATGCGGGCTGCGAGGATGTGGCCGCGGTCGCCAAGGCGGTGATGCGGCACCGCATCGCGGTGAACTTCGCCGCGCAAAGCGAGGGGATCACCGCCGACACCGTCATCACGAAGGTGCTGGAGGAAATTCCCGCGAGGTAGCCCGGTCCCTTTCCCGAGCGATGGCCACCCGGAACGCGAACTTTCTCGATCCCGCCGCGATTGCCAAGGGCGAAGCGCTGGGGGTGATCGCACGCGGCATCGTCGAGGGGTATCGCGTCGGGGAACACCGCT
>Ga0247840_10009481_pt1 | contig 12564 bp, 13 predicted proteins | sample LaCruzMarch2015__FD_192404 | JGI IMG/M metagenome (GOLD analysis project Ga0247840, IMG submission 192404) | Freshwater microbial communities from meromictic Lake La Cruz, Castile-La Mancha, Spain - LaCruzMarch2015_17m | ecosystem: Environmental > Aquatic > Freshwater > Lake | place: Spain...
CCACGGCGGCGAAGCCGGCCACGACCACCACGCCCAAGCCGCCAACCACCGCTGCCGCGAAGCCGGCCGCGACCACCACGGCTAAGCCGACGACCACCGCGGCGGCCAAGCCGCCAACGGTCACCGCTGCTCCCAAACCGAAGGTTGCCGCGGTGCCGGCCCCGGCCCCAGCCCCTAAGGTCGCCGCGACACCCGCACCCAAGCCGCCCAAGCCGTCGGCCCCTCCGCCAAGCCCGCCGCCGGTCGCGGCGGCGCCCGCGCCCAAGCCGGCCCCGGCCGCGGCGAATCCGGCACCGGCATCGGGCCTGGCGCCCGCGGCGGATTCGCTGGCGCGCCAGGCCGAACAGCAGCGTCAGACCGGTGACTACGCGGGTGCCGCCGCGACCCTGGAACGCTCGCTGCGGATTGCCCCGCGGGACCCCTATCTGTGGAACCGTCTGGCGCGGGTGCGCATGGAGCAGGGGCAGGTGTCTCAGGCCGGCCAGCTTGCGACACGCTCCAATGACTTTGCCGGCAAGCAGCCGAATGTCAAACAAGACAACTGGCGGATCATCGCCGAGTCCAAGCGCCGCGCCGGCGATACGGCCGGTGCGACCGAGGCCGAGCGCAAGGCCGGCGGCAATTGATGAAGCGCGCGCCCGCATCCTGAGGGCGCGCCGCGCCGATGAACTCACTCGCGCACATCTTCGGACCGGACGGGCTGCTGGCGCAGCGCCTGCCCGGCTTCACCCACCGGGCGCCCCAGCAGGCGATGGCCGAGACCATTGCCGTGGTCATGGAAGCGGGTGAGACACTGATCTGCGAAGCCGGCACCGGCACCGGCAAGACCTTCGCCTACCTGGTGCCGGCGCTCCAGTGCGGACGCAAGGTGCTGATCTCGACCGGCACCCGCAACCTCCAGGATCAGCTCTTTCACCGCGATCTGCCGCAGGTGCGTGATGCCCTGGGGCTGCCGGTGCGAGCGGCGCTGCTCAAAGGGCGCGCCAATTACCTCTGCCGCCACCGCCTCAAGCTCGCCGTCGATGATCCTACCCGGCGTGATGCGGATCTGCGCAGCCAGTTGCGTCAGGTGCAGGACTGGTCCAAGGCCACCCGCCGGGGCGACATCGCCGAACTCGCGCTCCCCGAGGACGCTGCGGTCTGGCCCGCGGTGACCTCCACCGGCGACAACTGTCTGGGTCAGACCTGTCCCGAATGGCAGGACTGTCACCTGGCGGCGGCCCGCCGCGAGGCGCAGGCCGCGGATCTGGTGGTGGTCAATCATCACCTGTTCTGCGCCGATCTCGCGCTCAAGGACGAGGGCTTCGGCGAGATCCTGCCGGGGGCGGATTGCTTCATCCTGGACGAGGCGCATCAGCTCCCCGAGATCGCCGCCGGCTTTTTCGGCGTGCTGGTCAGCGGGCGGCAACTGCTCGACCTGGTCCGCGATACCGACCTCGAATATCAGCGCGAGGCCGGTGATTGTCCGGAATTGCTCGAACTCACCGCGGGCCTGCGCCGGACCACGCAAGACCTGCGCCTGGCCCTGGGTGACGCCGACCGCCGCGGTCCCTGGCACGACCTGACCGCCGATGCGGAGACGGTGCGCGCACTGGAGTCGCTGGCGCGGCGTCTGCACGCGCTGGCCGCGGGGCTGAAGTCGCTCGCCGGGCGGGGCAAGGGGCTGGATGCCTGTCTGGGACGGGCCACGGATCTCGCGACCCGGCTTGGCGTGCTGATGGCGGACCTGAACGACGAACAGGTACGCTGGTTCGAGGTGCAGGGCCGCGGCTTTCGCCTGCACCAGACCCCCCTGGACGTCGCCGCGGTCTTTCGCCAGCAGATCGGCCGCCACCAGGCCGCTTGGATCTTCACCTCGGCAACCCTGGCGGTCGGCGACAGCTTTACGCATTTTTCCCGGCAACTGGGCATCGATCAGGCCCGTACCGCACGGTTGGAGAGCCCTTTCGACTATGCCAGTCAAGCGCTCTGGTTCGTGCCCCGCGGGCTGCCGGAGCCCTCCGATCCGGGCTACAACGCCGCGGTGCTCGAACTGGCCTGTGAACTGGTGGGGTACACCCGGGGCCGGGCCTTCCTGTTGTTCACCAGCCATCGGGCCTTGCGTGAGGTGGCCGACGGACTCGCCGGCCGCATCCCGTACCCGATCCTGGTCCAGGGCAGCGCCCCGCGCGGCGAACTCCTGCGGCGTTTCCGCGAGTTGGGCAACGCGGTCCTGCTCGGCACGGCGAGCTTCTGGGAAGGGGTGGACGTGCCTGGTCAGGCCCTGTCCTGCGTCATCATCGACCGCCTGCCCTTCGCCTCGCCCGGCGATCCGGTCCTGGCCGCGCGGATCGAGGCGCTGCGCCGCGGCGGCGGCAACCCCTTTGCGGAACATCAGCTCCCGCAGGCGGTCATCGCACTCAAGCAGGGCGCCGGGCGTTTGATCCGGGGCAGCAGTGATCGGGGCGTTCTGGTCGTGTGCGATCCGCGCCTCCTGCGCAAATCCTACGGCCACACCTTTCTGGCCAGTCTGCCGCCGATGGCGCGCACGCGCGACATCGGCGAGGTCCGCGCCTTTTTCGCGGAGCCGTCGGTGCCTTGATATACCGTTTGCACCTGATATCCAGAAAGACTTTCGTGTAGGAGCGGGTTTGAAACCCGCCCCTACCTCCGGTAATCACGTCCGCAGGCTATATCCCCCGTGGGAGCGGCGTCCCGCCGCGATGCGGTGCCGCGGTGACCGCGAACGCTGCGGTAGCGCGCGAGGCCCCGTCGCGGCGGGACGCCGCTCCCACAGGGTCGGTGCGCGACTTTCATTGTATGACTTAATTTCCGACGCGCCACTACACCCAATACACCGTACGGGTCATCAGCCGCGAGGTCAGACGCATGGCGGCCCGGATCGGCGCCGGCAGTTCGGCCCCGCCCGCCGCCTTGGCGACCTGGGCGTGGTGAATCTCGTCCGCTTTCATCTGTTCCAGGATCGCGCGCGTCCGCTCATCGTATTCCGGGACCTGGTCCAGGTGTTCATCCAGATGGTCTTCCACCTGGCGCTCGGTCTCGACGACGAATCCCAGGCTCCAGCGATCCCCGGCGAGCCCCGCCGCCGCGCCGATGGCGAATGAACCGGCGTAGAAGAGCGGGTTCAGCAGGCTCTTGCGATCCCCGAGGTCAGTGAGTCTGGACGCGCACCAGTCCAGGTGGTCGTTCTCCTCCTGGGCCGAGCGTTCCATCCGCTTGCGCGTCTCGGGCAGCCGCGCGGTCAGCGCCTGTCCCTGATACAGCGCCTGGGCGCAAACTTCGCCGGTGTGGTTGATGCGCATCAGTCGTGCCACATGCCGGCGCTCGTGCTCGCCGAGATCCGCGTCCGCGAAGGGCGCTGCCGGATTCGGTCGCTCAGTGGTCCGCGGTTGGCCGAAGAGTGTGCGCAGGGCATTGTCGGCGCTCAGGATCAGGCGGTCGATCGGGGTGTAGTCGCGGGTCGTCATAAGATCATCCGGGATTGATGCTGTGAACTGATGCACAAGTTTGGGTGGTCTGGGTGTCGGGTTCAATAGGCATCAGTTGCCGCGCCAACAGCTCGACCGGATGGCAGACCTCGATCGCCAGCTCGGCCTCCCGCATACCGGCGATCAGGTGCAGGGCGCAGCCGGGGTTGGTGGTGACGATCAGGTCCGCTCCCGCCGCGGCGCTCGCCGCCACCTTGTCGGCGAGCAGTGCCGCGGCCATTGCCGGCTGCTGGATCAGGTAGGTGCCGGCGGCACCGCAGCAGGTCTGGTTGTTCGGGAGCGGCTGAACCTCGAGCTCCGGAATACGCTGCAACAGCCGATAGACCGCGGCGTTACCCCCGAGCAGGTAGCGATGGGAGCAGGGTTCGTGGACCAGGACCCGCCGCCGCAGCGGCTGGAACGCCAGGGTCTCCAGCGCCGGCAGCGGCGCGAGCCAGTCGCAGAGTTCCCGCGTGTCGCCGGTGCCCGCCGCCTCCCGCAACTCGGCGACGCAGGCGCTCGCCAGTCCCACCAGCGGCGGGTCCTCCGGATGTCGGGCACAGGCGTCGCGTCGGCGGTCCGCAGCCGCCGGCAGGCCGTTGTGGCGGTGGATGGCGCCGCAGCAGGCGGGGGCGGTCGGGATGCGCACCGCAAGATCGAGCCGGTGCAGCAGGGCGCGGGTGGCGGCGATGGCGCGTCCCTGGGCCAGCCCGCCCATGCAGCCGACGAAGATCTCAAGCTCCGCCGCACCGCGGTCGCCCGCGGTCACCGGTGCGGTCGCCGCCGGAATGGCCCGCGCCAGCCGGTGCAGCGGCCGCAGCGCGGGCCAGTCGGCCAGCCCGGTCCGTTCGACCAGCCGCGCCAACCCGAGCTGCCGGTAGAACCGGGTCACCCGCGCCAGGCGCTCGGTCAGGCGCGATTGCGTCAGCAGCCCCAGCCAGAGCCGCAGCCACCCCCGGCGCAGCGGCGAGCCGGCGGCGGCGCGCGCCGCCTTGGCCCCGTCGGCCAGCCGGCCATACTCCACCAAAGACGGGCAGGCCGACTCGCAGGCGCGGCAGCCCAGGCAGCCATCCAAATGGCCGTTCAGGGTTGGGCTCAGGGCGAGCGCCCCGCCGGCCCAGCCCTGGATCAGCGAAATGCGCCCGCGGGGCGAGTCCGCCTCGTTACCGAGCTTGGCGAAGGTCGGGCAGACGGGCAGGCACTGACCGCACTTCACGCACTGATCGGCGAGGCCAAGAAGTTGGTCTGGAGTCACATCGAGTCCAATGGCAGGTCTGACGCTTGCAGAGCAGAGGATGAGGATCAACAGACATGGTAACCTTCCCGCGCGTCCGTTGCTGCATGAAGGACGCGCTCCGAACCGTCGTATTCAGAGGGGAGGTCCGCCATGTCCTACTACCGGCATCATGTCTTTGTTTGCACCAACCAGCGCGAGGACGGGCGTCAGTGCTGCGCCGAGTGCGGCTCACCGGCGCTGCGCGATCACTTGAAGCGCCGCACCAAGGAACTCGACATCACCGGGCCGGGCGGCGTGCGTATCAACATCGCCGGCTGTCTCGACCGCTGCGCCGAGGGGCCGGTGCTGGTCGTCTACCCGGAGGCCGTCTGGTACACCTATGTGGATCAGGACGACCTGGAAGAGATCCTGACCGAACATCTGGTCAATGGGCGCATCGTCGAGCGGCTGCGGCTGCCTGGCTGAAGCCGCGCCCTGACAGCAATTCCAGATTTGGGCGGCATCGCGCGGCCCCTGGTGGATGCGGCGCGCGCGACCGACGTGCCGGGTTCCTGACATCGAACAGCGCGCCTTATCCACCCTACAGCCGAGCCGGTTTTGTAGGGTGGATAAGCGCAGCGCATCCACCATCAGCCTTGCGGCCGGCACGCTGTTGGTGGCGGCCACCCAAATTCGGAACTGCTGTCGCCAAGAATCAGGGGTTGCGCACCCCCGTTCAGTCCCGTATAGTTGGCGGTCTTTCACGCTTCGGCTCAAAGAATTCACGCCTGCGATGACTGCCGGGATTAACGCCGGGTTGTCGCGGGAGCGCGGTACGGGGAATATCGGATCATGATGACGACTGTGAGCACCAAACCGGCGGAGGTACGCCGCGCCTGGTACCTGGTGGACGCCGAGGGCAAGACGCTTGGCCGTCTGGCCAGCGAAGTGGCATTGCGGCTGCGCGGCAAGCACAAGCCTCAGTACACGCCCCATGTGGATACCGGTGACTTCATCGTCATCGTCAATGCCGGTAAGGTTCGCGTCACGGGCAACAAGCTCGAAGACAAGATGTACTACCGCCATACCGGCTACGTAGGTCATCTCAAGTCGACCAATCTGGGCACGATGCTGGAGCAGGCGCCCGAGCGTGCCATCCAGATCGCCGTCAAGGGCATGTTGCCCCGCGGCCCGCTGGGCCGTGCCATGTTCCGGAAATTGCGCGTCTACGCCGGGGCCGAACACGATCACCAGGCCCAACAGCCGCAGATCCTTGAACTCGATTGCTAGCTATCACAAAGGTTTAGGAACAGGACCATGTCGGAGACTCAATACGCCACCGGACGCCGCAAGACTTCTGCAGCGCGGGTATTCCTGACCACGGGTTCGGGCCAGATCTCGGTCAACGGCCGCCCGCTCGACCAATTCTTCGGTCGCGAGACCGCTCGGATGGTCGTGCGTCAGCCCCTGGACGCCGCTGGTCTGCTCGAACGCGTGGACGTCAACGCCACGGTCGTCGGCGGCGGCAACACCGGACAAGCCGGCGCCATCCGGCACGGCATTGCCCGCGCCTTGGTGCTCTATAACGAAGAACTGCGTTCGCCCATGCGCCGCGCCGGGTTCCTGACCCGCGATGCCCGTGAAGTCGAGCGTAAGAAAGTCGGTCTGCACAAGGCGCGCAAGCGTCCGCAATACTCCAAGCGCTAACCCGCTTGGGCGGCGTGTGACGGGGTCGAGCGGCCCCGGTCACGCGTCACCGGTTACTGGCCGGTTTTTTATTGGGGGATCGTCCAGCGGCAGGACTACGGACTCTGACTCCGTCAACCTAGGTTCGAATCCTAGTCCCCCAGCCAAAATAATGACAAGGGCTTAGCCGCGAGGCTGAGCCCTTTTCGTTTGGGCTGCGGGCGAATGCCGATGCGTAAAATCCAACCCGTAGGAGCCCGCTTGCGGGCGACGGGTGGGGCACAATGACGCATCCAACCCGTAGGAGCCCGCTTGCGGGCGACGGGCGGGGGCACGATGACGCATCCAACCCGTAGGAGCCCGCTTGCGGGCGACGGGTGGGGCACAATGACGCGATTCCGGCAGGTCACGTCGCCCGCAAGCGGGCTCCTACGGAGCTTGATTCTTGATAGCGTCTTATTCGGAAATCGCCTAAAGTCCGACAGGCTGCTAGCCCCGATCAGTACCGGTGAGCAACGCATCGCGGCTTACTACACCCTGGCATCCGCCGGCCTGCTGCTGGCCGACCTTCCGCCCGCCATCGCAAAGAAGCTGCCGCGATACCCCAGCGTGCCGGCCGTGCGCATGGGCCGTTTGGCGGTGGATCGGGGTTTCAAGGGGCAGGGTCTTGGCAGTGCGCTGCTCGGGGACGCGCTTGAGCGCGCTGCCCGCTCGGAAATTGCGGCCTATGCCTTGCTCACGGGTGGAGCGCGACGCGGTTTCGCCTGGCTTGGCTACAAGGTTAAGGTGATTTTCGGAACACCGGATACCTCGTGTGGATGGCTCCCCAATTGTGCGCATAGTTGGTGAATAACGCGGAGTGGCACCGTCGAGGGCGGTGAAGTTCAGTCGTTCGGGCGATCAATGCCCTGGGGGTTTGGCGCGCCGTTCGAGACGATCGGCCAGCGCGGGGCATCCAGACCGAGCACCGCCCGCGAGACTGCGCGCGGTCGACGGGAACGCCGTCATTCGGAGGCCAAGGTCGGGACATCTGTCAGGGACCGGGCCGGCCGGCAGAGAACCGGGTCAGTCGGGGCGTTCGGCCCCATGGAGCCGACAGCGACCTAGTTGGGGTCAGCACCGTCGGCATGGCGTCGCGCCGCGGGTCCGGCAGGGGTGGCTGGTAGGGGCTCGACGGCGACCCGCGGCGCGACGGCCATGGGCTCGGCGAAGCACGCCTGGTGCCGGCCCGCCTTCTTGGCCTGATACATGGCCGTATCGGCACTGTGCATCAGTGCATCGACGTCCTCGCCGTGCTCCGGATAGAGGGCCATGCCGATACTCGCGGTGAGGGTCAGGGTCACGCCCAGCACGTTGTAGGGGCAGGCGATCACCGTCGCCAGCGTTTGGGCCAGATGTTCGAGGTCGGCGGCCTGCTGGCACTCGGGCGCGAGTGTGACGAATTCGTCGCCGCCCTGCCGGCACACTGTATCGGAGGCGCGCAGGTGCTCGCGCAGTCGCGCGGCCACCTGCTGCAGGAGCAGATCGCCGGTCCGATGGCCGTAGCGATCATTGATCACCTTGAAACCATCCAGGTCCAGGAAGAGCAGGCCCAGCCGGCGTCGATAGCGCCTGGCCAAGGTCAAGGCCTGTCCCAGGCGATCGACGAACAGGGCACGGTTGGGCAAACCGGTCAGGTAATCATGATGAGCGAGGTACGCGATCTTCTCTTCGGCCAGCTTGCGCGCGGTGGTATCGGCGATCACTCCCACCAACCCCATCGGGCGGTCATCGGCGTCCCGGATCAGATGCCCACCCAACTGGCCCCAAAATTCGCTCGCGTCCGCGCGCCAATAGCGTCGCTCCAGCCTGACCTCCGCCACCCCCTGGGCCAGCAGTTCCCGCATACGCTGCTGACCGGCCGCGCGCTCGGCGGGATGAATGTGGGTGACGTAGTGGCTGCCGATCAGCGTCTCCAGAGGGCAGCGAAACATCTCGGCCATGCGCGCGTTGGCTTGGGTGATGCGCCCCTCCAAGTCGGTGAGGAAGATGGCCACATCCGAGGCGTCGAAGATGAGCCGCAGCCGCTCCCGACTCTCCAGCAGCTCGCGATGCGCCCGGGCCGTCTCATGCAGCGCCGCGGTCACCCGCCGGTGGGCGCGCAGCAGGGTCCAGGCGAGCAGTGCCAGGCTGACACTCAGGGCGCTGCCGACCCCCAGGACGATCCAGCCCGTGTCGGTAAAACGGGCTTGACGATCGAACGCCGGTAGACTGTGGACGCGCAGCGTCCAGGAATGCCCACCAAGTTCCACGCGAGCGGTCGCCTGGAAGCCCTGCGTGGTGGGTTCGACACCGGGCGCCGAACTGAACATCATCTCCGCCGGGGCGACCAGGGTGCCGTCGTAGATCGTCAGCGCGATCCGATCAGTCAGCTCGGGGAAGTTGCGCGTCAGGAAGCTTTGCATCAGGTCCGTCATACGCAGCGGCGAATAGGCCCACCCCAGGAGATTGGCCCGCCGTTGCTCCAGCGTGTCGTGGGGTAAGCCTGCCTGGTAGATGGGAAGATAGAGCAGAAAACCGGCCTGAACATCCTGCTCGGTCTCCTGAACCAGCCTGACCTGGCTCGAGAGGGCCGGGCGATCCTCGTCCCAGGCCCGCGTCATGGCCTCCCGGCGGACCGCGTCGGAAAACATGTCGTAGCCAAAGGCGCGCTGATTGCGCCAGTCGAAGGGTTCGAGGTAGACGATGGCGGTCGTGATCGCCCGCTCGCCTGGCGGGCGCAGTGCGAAATCGGGAAAGCCCTCCGCGCGGATCGCCTGGACCAGGGCCGCCGTGTCGGCCGCCGCGATCAGGCGTGCGAAACCGACCCCCTGGATGCCCGGATAGTGCGCCGGGATCTGCAGCGACGCCACGTAGGCGCGAAACTGCGCCCGGGTGACTCGCTCATCGGCGGCAAAGAGTCCCGCCACCCCGCGCAGGATTTGCTCGTTGGCCTGCAGGCGGTTCTCCAGGCCGGTCTGCACCTTGTCTACTTGCTGACGGAAGTCCGCACGACGGAGGTCACGCTGTTGGTGCTGCCCATTCACCCACACCAGCACGGTGATGGCCAGCCCGCTGCCGAGGACGAGCCAAGGCCACAGGTAGGGCCACCGGGTCAGTGAGCGGCGCCGCGGTGGGGGCCTGGGCGGCAAGTGGTCACTCCGAGCCGTCGCTGGGTCAGCGTGGTCCATCGTTCAACCGGCAGCAGGTCGGCTCGGGAGATGCGGGGGACAGAGAGGCCAGCAAGATCCTATACAGCGGTTGCGGATCGACCGGTTTGGTGCTGGAATTTCCCGACCGGCTTGTTCTTGCATGACATCACCTGGCCGCTCAGAGTGGCGCCGACCTTGACCTGAGCGTTGGCGAAGGCCGTGGGCATCGAACCGGCAACGAGGGCGGCGGCCAGGCCCAGGATGAGTGATGTCTTCATTGCCCCCCAGGTGAGTGGGAGTGAAGCATCATGCGCTCTGTTGGGTGCGCAGAACCGGACGACTATGTCTTCAGAGTAGTCTAGCGGGTGGCAGACTGTCTATCCGAAGAGCGAAGCAGGTTTTCCGATAAACGAAGTGAGGCACGCTCGGGACCTTGCGGACTCGGGCTGACGGACACGAGTACGATCAGTCTGGAACGGCCTGGATGAGGACGATGATGACCAGCGGGTTGGGCTGGCCCCGTGACTGCGTCGGCTGTTGGCCCCTTGTCCTGATCCAGGTCCAGAACGGCGGCGGCGCCCGGCCGGAAAAAAGGAGGACCGCGACACCCTCGACCCGCGCAATCAGTGCAGGTTGCGCGGGACCGGCAAGTGCAATACTGTCTGTATGCGCCGGCCGCTGGGGCGGTGTGTGCAAGGTGCCAGTGGTCCAGACTGGCGCTACGCGGCATGATCCACATGATCTGGAAGGGGCATCAACATGGGTACGAGGACCGTTCGGCTCGATGATGAGGCAGAAGAGACGCTGGGGCACCTGCGCAGCCTCACCGGGCTGTCGATCTCCGAGGTGCTGAAACGCGGCCTGCATGCCTACGCGGCACAGGCCGCGGAGCAAGCCGACCGCAAGCCCTATGACATCTACCGTGAGCTGGATCTTGGCCCGGGCGGCTATGCCGACGCACCGGCACGTGAGGCCAAGACCTCGGTTGCGAACCTGATCCGCCGGAAGCACCAGCGGTGATCCTGGTGGATACCGGGCCGCTGGTCGCGCTTTTCGATCCCGCCGATGGTGCCTTCGATGTGCTCTCGGGGACGTCCTGATGCCCGATTGGACAATGGCGCCTGAAGCGGTTACAACCATGGATATTCATAACGCCAGTTATCGAATTGCATGGATTACATCCCCCGTCTCGCCGAGCACGCCCTCAAACGCGCCTTGGCCCGCTCCCCCGCGGCCGTCATCCTGGGTCCGCGCCAATGCGGAAAATCGACCCTGGCCAAGCGCTGGATCGGCGACTCGGACGCGGTCTATCTGGACCTCCAGGACCGCGCCGACCGCGCCAAGCTCGCGGAACCCGAACTGTAATTCGAGCACCACCGTGCCCGGCTGGTCTGTCTCGACGAAATCCAACTGGTGCCGGATCTGTTCTCCGCGCTGCGCTCCGAGATCGACCGGGACCGCCGTCCGGAGGCGGACCTGGTGATGGAGCGTGGGCAACGGCGGCTGCTCTTCGAGATCAAGCTCTCCAAGGCACCCCAGCCGTCGCGCGGATTCTACGAATTGATCGACGATCTGCGGCCCGAATCTGCGACCGTGGTTGCGCCGGTCGACGGCCCCTATGAGCAGCGGCGCGGCGTCTGGGCCATGGGACTGACTGTCAAAGAGGTGAAAGATATGCTGAAGAGCTATGAAGCCGTTTATGAGAAAGGACACTTGACGTGGCTGAACGAGCAGCCGAATATCGACTCGGCCCGGGTTATCGTCACGGTATTGGTTGCAAACAGCGATCGGCCGAAACGCCGCTCTGCTCCCTCATCCCTGTCCGGCCAGGTTGAAATCCTTGGCGACATCGTTTCTCCGCTGGTCGATGAGAAGGACTGGGAATGTCTGAAGTAATCGTCCTGGACACCCATGTCTGGCTTTGGTACGTCAATGGCAACACGGGGCAGTATCCCGCGGCATGGGTCGAGCGCATCGCCACGGCGACCCGAGTAGCCATTTCACCTGTTTCTTGTTTTGAAATCGCCTTGGCGGAAAACCGTGGCCGGATCAGTTTGAAGTGTCCTCTTGCAGCGTGGTTCTCAGACGCATTGGAACCTGCCGGAGTCGAGCTATTTCCCCTGACGCCCGCCATAGCGACACGCGCAGTCCACCTGACTCCAGCCCATCGCGATCCCTTTGATCGAATGATTATTGCCACGGCCTTGGAATATGGCGCCATGCTCGCCAGTGTCGACGGGCTCTTTGTTCATTATCCGGAACTCGGCGGCAGCCTGCTCAAATAAGGTCTAGTCCACCAGCCAAAATACTGACAAGGGCTGAGCCGCAAGGCGAGGCCCTTTTTGTTTGGGCTTCGGGTGCATTCTGGGCGAGCCTGCTTCGAGCTCCCACTATCTGATCATTTAACAAGGGCGCCCGAAGGGGAATACAACCATGCATATTCACAACGCTGGCTATCGAATTGCATGGAGCGCGGGCAACGGCGGCTGCTCTTCGAGATCAAGCTCTCCAAGGCACCCCAGCCGTCGCGCGGATTCTACGAATTGATCAACGATCTGCGGCCCGAATCCGCGACCGTGGTGGCGCCGGTCGATGGCCCGTACGAGCAGGGGCGCGGCGTCTGGGCCATGGGACTGAGCGACGCGCCGGCGCGCTGGGGCGAGGGCGCCGCGAGCGGCTGAGCCCGCGGGTGGAGTGCGAAGCGTTTCGCCTTGCTTTCGCGATCAGTGCACGAGCCTGCCGGTAGATGACAGCGTCAGCCCGACCTGTCAGGCCGCCCATTGCGTCGACAGCGCCTCGGCCTGGGCCAGCACCGTCTGTACGGCGGCATCCTGAAGGTCCGGCGGGTAGCCGTACTTGCGCAGAATGCGCTTGACCAGGACGCGCATCCGCGCGCGGGCACTCTCGCGGTGCGACCAGTCCACGGTGATACTCCCCCGCAGGCCGGTCAGCAGCTCGTGGGCGATGACCTTCAGGGCGTCGTTCCCCATGACCTCGATGGCGCTCTGGTTCTCGGCCAGGGCGT
>Ga0247840_10009482_pt1 | contig 12561 bp, 13 predicted proteins | sample LaCruzMarch2015__FD_192404 | JGI IMG/M metagenome (GOLD analysis project Ga0247840, IMG submission 192404) | Freshwater microbial communities from meromictic Lake La Cruz, Castile-La Mancha, Spain - LaCruzMarch2015_17m | ecosystem: Environmental > Aquatic > Freshwater > Lake | place: Spain...
AGAACATAGAACCCGGCGATGATCGCCTCATACTGCACCATGAACTCCGCGGAATATGCGCGCCCCGCAACCAGGCGGAATTGCGGATAGTTGGCGACGATTTGGTCGAGCCATTGCTCCGCGGTGACGACGTCAGCGCCTTTCGCAAGGTTGATCTGGTAGAGAATGTCCTCGCTCTTGTGGAAATCCAGTTTCAAGTTCGCTTGTGAGATGTACGCCGTGTTGATCTTCATACTCAACACATCGCTGCCGATCGCGACGACGCGATAGCTCTGCTGGCCCGTCGGCGTTGCCAGTGGCAGGAGATCGCCGACCTTGAGGCCCAGCGGCGTGGCGAGAATCCCGTTGACGATGACATTGCGTTCCCCGGTAGCGAGCGCGTCAAACGCAGCCTGCGCGTCGCCGCTCTGGAAGTCCATCCCCGATATCTTCGGGTAGGCGATGGGATCAATGCCCAAGACCGAGATCGCCGAATCGCCCGTGCCGGTCTTCAGCGAGGCGGATTGAACGGACGATTGCGCGTACCGCAGCGAATTGACCGTGCTCACGCCAGGGATCGAACTGAGTTTGCCGCGGAGCGTTTCGCTGGCGCCCACATCGCCTTTCCAGATGGCAACCGACGGCGGAATCAGCAAATAGTCACTGCCCAACGTCTTATCAAACATGGTCTTCACGGTGTCGGTCAGGCTGAATATCATGCCGCCCGCGCCGACGACGATCGCCAACCCGATCATCGTCGCGCTCGCCGTGATGGCCGAACGCGACGGTTGGCGCGTGAGATTGCCTTGCGCAAGTTCGCCCGTGCCTTCGCGCGCAAAGATCACCGCCAGCAGCGCGCCAAATAGCTGTGCGATCGGTTTGACCAGCGCGGGCGCCACGAGCACCAGACCGACGAGCACCAGCAGACCGCCCAGCGCGACGAGCGCAAAGCTGCCGGTGAGCAAACCCACGATGGCGACGAAGAGCATCACCGCGCCAACGATCGTCCCCACGCGGCTGATGCGGTGCATGACCTGGCCGAGCGGCGGGCGCAAGGCTTCCATCGGCGTGACGCGACTTGCGCTCAGCGCGGGCGCCAAACCCGAAAAGAGCGTCACGCCAACGCCCAGGGCAATCGAAACACCGAGCAGCGCCGGATCAACCGCGGGCGTGACCAATTCGATGTTCATGAGTTGTTTCATGAATGGACTGAGCAGGGCCGCCATGCTGACGCCCAGCAGATAGCCCAGCGCCACGCCAATCCCCGTACCGATGACGCCCTGCACCAATCCTTCGGTCAGCACGAGACTGACGATGGTCGTGCGATTCGCGCCGATCGCGCGCAACATGCCGATGTCGTGCCGCCGCTCGGCGACAATCGTGCGGAAGGTGTTGAAGATGATAAACCCACCCATCGCCAACGCGAGCACGCCCAGCATGTCGAAGATCACACCCCCCATCTGCATCGCGCTGGCAAATTCCGAGCCGCTCGTCAGCCCGCCGAGGGTGTAGGTGTCGCCCAGTTGCGCTTTGATGTTGTTGACGATGGCTTCGCTCTGCGCTTTGTCTTTGGTCGCCAGATTTGCCTCGATGACGTTGATACGTCCCGGCGCATCGAGCAGCTTCTGCGCCTGGGTCAGCGTGACGAGCACCTGCTCGTTGCCGACAAGCGCGCGGCCCGGCATCAAGCCGACGATCGTCAGCTTGACGACCCCCTCGGTCGTCGGTAGTTTCAGCGTGTCGTTCAACTTGACACCGACGGAATCCGCGAGCCGCTCCGAGATGACCGCGACATTGCCGTCCCCTTGCTTCAGGAAGCGGCCCTGGGTCACGCGATAGTCGTGCAGCTCCGGCGCCACCGCCGGATCAACGCCGATGAGCGACAGCGCGTTGACCGTCGAGTTCTTGCCGTAAAAACCGGGCGGCAGATTGACCGCGCGCTCCAGCGATCCGCCGATGACCGCAATCCCGTCGAGCGCCTTGACTTTGTTCAGCGTCGTCGCGGCGAAAGGCTCGCCGGTCTTGTGCGTAATCATCACGTCGGCTTGACCCGACGCCGCGAGGAGACTCCGGTCGAACGCGTCCATGAACGCGGGCAGGATCGTGCCCATGCCGAAAATCACCATCACACCGATCACGATGGCGAGCGTGGTGAGAAAGGTCCGCAACTTGCGGCCCCGCATGTATTTGGTAGCCAGTGATATCTGAAACTTCATAGATAGAAGCCCTCCTCTACCTGGACCCGATAGAGACTTTGGCCGTCATGTTCCAGCGCAGGCGCGCATCCTGCTGATCGGGCGCGACGATGACCGTGTAGACGATGTCCCCCTGCCGGGTGTCGCCGTAAGGTTTGATCTGACTCACTTGCCCGGATAGCTCCAACCCCGGGATGGCGTCGAGCGTCACGGATGCGGGCAGCCCTTCCTGGATCTGCGCGACACTCAGTTCGGTGAGATCCGTGGTCTCGATCTGCCAGGCCGAGGTGTCCGCCAGGCGCAGGATCGGCGCGCCCGGCATTGCGTACTCGCCGGCCTCGATATTCAGAACCATCACCGTCCCGGCAAAGGGCGCCATGAGCCGGGCGGCCGCAAGCTGCTCCGCGGCGAGATCGCGGGCGACCTGCGCCGCTTTGACGCCGGCCGCGAGCACCGCCCGGTCGCCGGCCGCCGGTTGCAGCTTCGCCAGCGCGGCTTTGGCGGCTTCGAGCGTCGTGAGCTTCGCCTGAACCTCAGCCGCATCGGGCGTCAGCCGGTCGAGCGCGGCCTGGGCCGCCTGCACCTGGGAAAATGCGGCTGCCAGCTCCGCCGCGGTGGGGTGGGCCTGCGCATCCTTGTACGCCGCGGCCGCGATGCTGAGATTGTTGGTCGCCTGCTGGAGTTGCAACCCCTCGGGCCGGGCGCCGACATCGGGCGCGCCCTTGATCTTGTCATAGGCCGCCTGCGCCTGGGCGAGCGCGGCCTGCGCGTTGCTGAACTGCGCCGCCAGGCTGCTGAGCTGCTCCGCCGTCGGGCCGGCGCGCACTGCGGCATAGGCCTGCTGCGCCGCAGTCAACGCGGCCCGCGCCGCGGCTACGTCTGGGGCGGCCGGGCCGGCGCGCACTTTGTCATAGGCGGCCTGCGCCGAGGTGACACTCTGCTGCGCGGCGGTCACGTCCTGGGCCGCCGGGGCCTGGTTGAGCTGATCCAGCCGGGCCTGCGCGATGGCGAGGTTGGCCTCCGCCTGGGCAAGCTGTAGTTCCAATTGCCGGGTATCGAGCTGCGCCAAGAGCTGGCCGGCTGCCACGCGTTGGCCCAACGTCACCGGAACAGAGATGACGACGCCGGCCGACGGCAGGCTGAGGCTGGCGCTGCGCACGGGGATGACGCGCCCCTCGGCGATGATCTGCCGGCCATCTTGCAGCCGCCGCGCCGGCGCCTCAGCCGCGGCCGGTGGCGTGGGGCTTGGCGCCGGCTTCGGCTGATTTGTGCAACCGCCGAGCAGCAGCGCCAGCAACGCCACACCACTGATGAAAATCCGCATCATTCTGGGCCTCGCTCACACGGCAAGCGCCGTCGCTGGACTCACCTTGCGGCCATCCGGTTCCCTGGCGCCGCCGTTCGCCAGATGGGTTTCATTCACGATCTTGCCATCTTTGAGAAAGACGATGCGGTCGGCATACGCCGCGATGCGCGGGTCGTGCGTGACCATCAACACCGAGCGGCCCCAGGTCTTTGCGACCTGCTTGAGCAACGCGGCGATCTCGTCCGCCGACTTGGTGTCGAGGTTGCCGGTCGGCTCATCGGCGAGCACGAGCACGGGATCGGTGACGAGCGCGCGCGCAATCGCCACGCGCTGCTGCTGCCCCGCCGACAACTGATCGGGGCGGCTGGCCAGCCGCTGTTCCAGCCCGACTTTGGTCAACCACTCGATGGCGCGCTGTTTCGTCTTGGCCGAGTTGGCGCCGTCGAGCAAGAGCGGCAGGGACGCGTTTTCGACCGATGAGAGAATCGGGATCAGGTTGAAGAATTGGAACACGTAGCCGATTTTGCGGCGGCGCAATTGCGACAGCGCATCGTCGGACATTTTGGCGAGCGGCTGCCCGTCAATGCTGACGTTCCCTTCCGAGGGCCGGTCGAGGCCGCCGAGCAGGTGCAGCAGCGTGGATTTGCCGCAGCCGCTCGGCCCCATCACCGCGACGAACTCGCCAGGGTTGACGGTGAGGTTCACATGGTCGAGGGCGACGACCGCCGTGTCGCCTGTGCCGTACACTTTGGTGAGGTTTTCCGCTTGAATGAGCGCCATGGTCCACTCCATTGATGATACCGGATTGTCCATCAACCAACTAAGCCCCAAACCTTCTTTGGCCGGCCGCGCGGTTTGGTTTCCGGCTCGGGCAACGGCTGCCGCCGGATTTCATCGAGCCGCGCCTCGATCGTGTCGAGCCAGCGCAAATCGGCTTCCAGATGCATGATGGCTTTGTCGAGCAAAAGCATCCCGGCCAGCTCGCGGCTCGGATCGGCCTGGCTGCGCTGTTCGGTGATGTCGTGTAGCTCTTGAAACAAGTTTGCGCGCTGGGCGTGAATCAGATGATACGGATCGGCGACGCCCGACACCAGGCCGATCATCAATTTGAGGAAAAACTCATCATGCTGATGTTCGGGTTCGATGCTGCCCGCAAACCACGCCTGGAGCGCCTGGCGACCGACCGGCGTGAGCGCATAGATTCGTTTTTCAGGCCCCGCATCCTGCTCGACGCTGTCTTCGATGACGAGACCGCCCTGCGCCAACCGTGCCAACGTCGTGTAAATCTGCGCCGGCTTGATGTCCCAGTTCTCCGCGCCACCAACGAGCGCCTGAAACGCCGCGCGCAATTCGTACCCATGACGCGGACGTTGGGCAAGGAGACCTAAGACGGCGTGGCGAACTGACATAAGCACTCAACCACGAAAACTATACGACAAGTTACTAGATTTGTCAAATCCGAAGAGATGGCGGGATCAGGGGAAATCGGAGCGACCAATGCTTCGCAAGCTATAGGAGGACGACAAACTCCTCGACTGTCAGTCCGGCCTTGCGAATCTGGTCACGCAAGAGTCCGGGCCCAAGTTCATCGTGAAGAGGAATCGAGAGGGTGAAAATCGAGCCGGGCTTGGTCAGCACGACATGACTGCCGCGCTGACGAGCCGCCATCCAACCAGCCTTTTCAAAAGCGCGAACAGCCTCTTGACCCGAAACAGCTGGCGGTTTAGGCATAGATCGGTACCTCAACCTGCCGGCTATCAATGGTCAACGGGAGTCCTTGCTCGCGTCGAACTTCGAGACAGAGTTGGATGGCCTCTCGGATATTGCGAAGCGCCTCCGGCTCGGTCGGACCCTGGCTCATACAGCCAGGGATGACCGGACACTCGACAACGTACCAACCATCTTCGTCTCGGTAGAGAGTTACAGGAAAACTCGTTTGCTGCATAACAGATCTCCGGGTGTACAACTACCTGCTTCATCACGCAGTTTCAGTGTATCGCGAGCAGGCCGGCCTGTCAATTGTCCTCTTCTGCCGGTTCCAGAAACTCGACAATCCGGCGATAGCAAGTGTCCCATTCCCCGGCGCAATCGCTCAGGACAATGCGTGGCAAATGTGACTCGCGCAGCAGCGCATCCGTGAGCTGTTTGTAGTCGCGCATGAAGGCCAGTACGCCGTCGTATCCCGCCAGACGCCTGGCTGTCGCATATGGACAGTGGGTGATCACCATTACAACGTAATCCAGCCAGGCTTTGCCGCGTTGCGCGGCGATTCTGCTGAAGTGCTGGCTGGCGTGCGCCATGTCTCGATGACTCAGATAGATAAGCACCGGTCGCAGGGGCATGACGAGGGTTTCAACTTGGGTCGTATATTCTCGCATGTCGTCGAACGGAGCATCCATCTGCAGCAAGATGCGGACGCTGTTCTGGAACGGATAGCTGTCGAGCACGCTGATCGCATCCCCCCGCACCGCGTCGTCCACGAAAGCCTGCCACCGCGCCAGGCTCTCCTGGATGAAGCTCGCCGGCCCATATCGCTGGAAATATATCTCGCCCGTGACATCGCCGGCGGGATGCAGGTCGCCGCCGACGTTGATCGGGTGCCCCGGCTGGCTCTCCAGGTAGAGGTTCGCCGGCAGGCGCTCGGCCCGCAGACGCGCCGCCAGCCACGACGCGGTCGTCGTCTTGCCCAGCCCCGGCAGCCCTTCGACGAAGATCAATTGCGTATCGCGCATGGTTATCCCCCCCGAAAATCGCCGCGGATGAACACGGATGAACGCGGATAAAGAAAGGGAAACGACCCGCGTTCATCCGCGCCGATCCGCGGCCGCGTGTTCACCCACAGGGACCGTGGCGGCGTGTCCGGCCCGAGACACTGCCCCGGCAGGAGTTCGCTTACAGACCGCGGCGGCGCGGGATCCAGGCGGTCGGGTTGCCCCAGTCATTCGCCTTCCAGCGCAGCTTGTCGGGCCGCACCAGCGGGATGATCTCCTGGAAGAACGCCAGCCGCTCTTCATCCGTCATCGGCGTGAACGATTCGGCGATCGCCAGATTTTGCGCCAACTGCGCCATGGACTCCATCCCGACGATCACCGTGCTGAGAGGCAGGCTGAACGCATAGCGCAGCGCGCGTTCCACCTCGTGCGTCAGGCTCCCCAGGCCGAGCACCTTCATCCCGATCGTCGCGATCCCCCTGGCGTTGGCGACCGGCAGGAACTCCTCGGCGAAGCTGAGGATGAAGTGATCCAACGCGGAGACCGCAATCAACGCGCTGTCGAAGGGGAAGCGGTTGAGCGCCTCGACCAGGATTTGCGGGTCGGTGTGGCAACTGATGCTGATGCGCTGGATCAGCCCCTCGTCCCGCGCCCGGATCGCCGCCTCCAGCGCGCCGCCCTTGCCGGTGAACGCGTCCAGCCGGGCGAAATCAAAGACATTGTGGAACCGCCACTCGTTCACGTGATCGGTTTGCAGCCGCGCCAGGCTCGTCTCCAACTGGCGCCGCGCGCCGTCGCGAGTGGTATCCCACGTCTTGGTCGCGATCCACATCTCGGCCCGGCGGTGCTTGACTACCTTGCCCAGCCGCGTCTCGGCCTGCCCGTCGGAGTAAACGTGGGCGGTGTCGAAGTAGCGGATGCCGCGATCCAGCGCGGTGTTGACGATCTCGACCGCCTGATCTTCGGTGCAGTTGTGCGCGTCCACGATCCGCTGCCCACCGAAGCTGAGGATCGGGAAGGATTGGCCGGTTTTGCCAAAGGGTCGGGTTTGCATGGTGATCTCCTATGGTTGACGGAGTTTCGACAGGATGTACAGGATTTACAGGATGATATTTCAGAACAGCGCCAACTGCTGGCCCGGTTGCGCGGCCGCATAATGCCGCATGCGCGTCGGGATGCCGTGCCGCGCGCACAACTCCCCGCACAATCGCTCCAGCTTCTTGGCGTCGTTGGCCCCCGCGCTATACTTCTCTCCGAACCGCGCCTCGTATTTCTCACGCAGTCCCGGAAAGCGCCGATCCAACTGGTCGTAGTAGTACGCGCGCTGGCGGTCGCGCAACGTCATGCCGAACGCCGGCAGGATGTACCGCGCGCCGGCCGCGGCCGCCTGCGCGATGATGCCCGCGATATTCGCGGCGTTATCTTCGATGAAGGGCAGGATCGGCATCATCGTGACGCCGGTGTAAACCCCGCGGCGGGACAGCTCGGCCAGGGCCGCGAAGCGCCGGGAGGTGGGCGGCGCGGCCGGCTCCACCTCCCGGCTCAGCCCGTCGTCGGCCGCAGTGACGGTGAAGCTGACCGCGGCATAAACCTGGCTGATCTCGGCCAGGAGGTCAGCGTCGCGCAGCACCAGGTCGCTCTTGGTGATGATGTGGACGGGGAAGCGCAAGGCGGCGATGATCGCCAGCGCGCCCCGCGTCAGACCGCGCTGGGCTTCCAGCGGCATGTACGGATCGTTCATCGAGCCGGTGCCGACCGTGCCCTTCACGCGCTTGCGCGGCAGCTCGTCCCGCAGCAGATCGAGCGCGTTGACCTTCACCAGTACGTCGTGGTCGAAACCCGCGATCTGGTAGCACTCACTGCGCGAGTCGCAGTAGATGCACTGGTGCTGGCAGCCCCGGTACAGGTTCATCGTGTATTTGATGCCGAACCACGGATCGGGCTGCCGCGCGCTGGAGAGCAGGGTTTTAGCAGTGATTTCTTGGATCATGGAAGGGATGCGGTTCACCAGGTCGCCGGTTTCGAGAATGCGCCGTTGCTATCGGTCAGCGTGGGCGGAAATTGGCTATTCGCCAGCACGTGAGTGCGGATATGCTTGATGAAAGTGACGTGCGGTTGCAGAACAACGCTGACATGTTTCTGTGGATTGAGCAGACCAACCGGTTTGCCGAGTTCCTCGACCACAAAGCGGATGGGCAGCAGCAAGTCGGAGTCGTTGGAGACGACCACCGCCAGCTCGAAATCGTTGCGAAAACCATCTATCAACAGGTGCGTCGCCAAGTTGACGTCGGAGCCTTTTTCCTCGGTCTTGAGCACCCTGGCGAAGCCGCTGCCGAGTGGCGACAATGGCATCGTCACTTCATGCGTCAGGAAGCTGCCCAGGATGATCTCTAGACTCGGAATGGTCCGCAATGCGCGCCAGTAAAGCGCCTGGCGGAGAGGTTTGCTCGGATCGCCAGGACGGGCGTCAACCAGGGCGGTGAAGTACTTAATCCGGTTGATTCGATCGCTCGGTAAAAGCATCCGGCACATAGCGGTGATGTCCAGCCAGCGGAAAGGCGTACCCTTAATTGCGCCATAGTACAGATTGAATCCGTCAACGTAAATGTTGGTTTTCACCCTTTTGCCTCATAAAACACAGAAGCCGCCCCGCAATACGGGACGGCTTCGCACCCGTTCGCCTTTTCAGACTACCGGGGGGACTAATCATATTATCCCGCAACTGCCTCGATTTGTCAAGATGTCAATTTGGGGGATTCAGGGCTTCATTCGACGGATGATGATCGGCGATTGCGCGCATTGATCTATCACTCAGTTGGATGCTCTCAATCGTCAACAATCTCCGCAGATTTGGCAGCAACGTCGGTTGGGCTTTGGCGTAGTCAAAGTAATCCGCAGTATCGTGCGTGGCCCAGAATGCCCGCTCCTCATCTTCGGATGCAAAGTGTGGAATCTTTTGTGTGCTCATCGCGGATATAGCTTCCTTTCGCGCTTGGTCATCTCGCGAGCAGAAATGACGCGCAGCCGGTCCTGCCGGGTAGTGAAGATCACGGCCAGGCGTCGTCCCTGATCTGTTCGCCCCAAGGTAAGGTATCTCGCCTCGCCATCTGCGTGTTCTTCGTCTGACATCGTCAGCAGCGGTTGATTGAAAAAGACCTGTTCACACTCAGTATCGGACACGTCATGCAACCACCAGTTCTTGCCGCGGTTGCCATCGTCCCAGTCGAAGCCGGTGAATTCGCCGAGGATCAACACATTGGCCTCAAATACTCACGAAGGTAGCCCAACTCATCGCCAGTGTCCTTCGTGCGACAAGCTGAATCCCGTACGCGAGAGATAATAGCACAGATGATGCGGGGCGGCAAACGTTTTGAGTTGTAGGGGCAGGTTTGCCAGCGTCAATCGCGACTCTGTCACGCGCCAAGACGATTGCAGAAACCTGCCCTTACAGCCTCACACCACCGGCCGCGGGTACAACCCCAGCATATTGCACACCTGCGGCACGGCGGCCGGCCAACTGACGGCCATGATGTGCAGGCCGCGCACGCCTTCGATCTCGCGCACCTGGTTGGCGACTTCGCAGCAAATGTCGAGGCCGGCCTTCTGCTGATCTTCCTTCGACAGCCCCGCCATCCGCTTGAGCACCCAGTCGGGCACGTCCATGCCGGCGACTTCGTTCTTCATGTATTCGGCCGCTTTGATCGAGCGGATCGGGCCGACGCCGGCCAGGATGACGATCTTTTCGTGCAGGCCCAGATCCACCACCCGCTTCATGAACTCACGGAAGCGGTCCACGTTGAAGATGAGCTGCGTCTGGATGAATTGTGCGCCCGCCACGATCTTCTTCGCCAGCCGATAGGGCCGGTATTCGTAGGGCGGTGCAAAGGGGTTCTCCACCGCGCCGATGAAGTAGTCGGGTGCGATGCGGGGGATCTGCTTACCGTTCTCGAAGACTTGGTTGTTGCGCATCATGCGCGCCATGCGAATGGTGTTGAGTGAGTCCAGGTCGTAGACCGGCTTACACTGCGGGTGGTCGCCCCAGATCGGATGATCGCCCGACAGGCACAAGATCGTGTTGATCCCGAAGATGGACGCGCCCAGCATGTCGCTCTGTATCCCCAGGCGATTGCGGTCGCGGCAGGTGAACTGGATCACCGGCTCCATGCCGGCCTGCTTGAGCATGATGCTCACCGCCAGGCTGGAGACATGCACCATCGCCGATTGGTTATCGGTGACATTGTAGGCGTCGCCGTAACCCTTCAGCGTCTTGATCTCGCGCTGGATGGCCTCGACATTCGGGCCGACCGGCGGCGAAATCTCGACGCAGACGGGGAAATGGCCGGCCGCGATGATCTTCGCCAGATTGCTGCTGGCGCCGGTCAGGCCGGTCTGAACGGGGGCCGCCGGGGCCGGGGCAGGAGGTGTCGGCGCGTTCATTTGGCCTCCCCTGGCAATACTTCAGTGGCGTAACGGATCGTCGTATCGGTGCCGGTGGGAATCTGATCGGCGCCGAGCGAATAGGTGACCCACGACGCCTGGCCCTTCAGCCGCCAGTCCACCGGCGGGTTCAGGCGCAGGATCTCATGCGCGTACGGCGTCTTCTTGGCTCGCTCAACGCCTTTGACCCACACGCACTCCATCTCCGGCTTGACCTCGCAGTGCCCGTTCAGGCGGACACCGCCGCATGGGCCGTTGCGCAGGCTCTTGGGGCAGTTCATCGGGCAGGTCATGCCATTGTAGTGCAACATACACTGGGCGCAGTCCTGACAGTTGAAAAGGATCCCCTTCACAATTTCTTCGGGCACTTTGACGATCTTAGAAGATCGCTCCATGCCCAGTTTTTGGAACAGCGGCTTGATCAGCCGCAACGTCCAGGCGGTCGCCTCCCAGGCCCAAACCAGCGGGGTCGGCCGGTCTTGCCAAAAATCTCTGATCGCCATGTTGAATGTCCCTTTCCAGGTGATAGTTGCGTGTTGCGTATTGCGTGTTGCGTGTTGCGTGTTCCGTGCTTGCGCACAAACCTGGTTATGAGGCGGAGCTTATGCAATACGCAATACGTACTACGCAATACGTACTACGCAATACGTACTACGCAATCCCGTGCTGCAATTTGAACGCCCGCACCGTATTCGTCAACAACATCGCGATCGTCATCGGGCCGACGCCGCCGGGGACCGGGGTGATGGCGCCCGCCACGGCAGCCGCTTCATCGAACGCGACATCACCGACCAGGCGCGAACCGCTCTTCTTGGTCGGGTCGGCGATGCGGTTGATGCCGACATCAATCACCGCTGCGCCCGGCTTGATCCAATCGCCCTTGACATATTCCGGCCGGCCGATGGCCGCCACCACGATATCGGCGCGGCGCACCTTGTCGGGCAGATCCTTCGTCCGGCTGTGGCAGACGGTCACGGTCGCATCGGCGTTCTGCAGCAGCGCGGCCACGGGGACGCCGACGATGTTGCTGCGGCCGACGACCACCGCGTCCTTGCCTGCGATCTCGATCCCGGAACGCACGAGCAGTGCGATGCAACCGGCCGGCGTGCAGGGGATGAACTGCGGCTTGCGGCCTTTCATCACGAGCTGGCCGATATTCATCGGGTGGAAGCCGTCCACATCCTTGCTCAGACTGATCAGATCGAGCACGGCCTGCTCGTCCAGCCCCTTCGGGAGCGGCAGTTGCACCAGGATGCCGTTCACGACGGGGTCGGCGTTGAGCTGGCGCACCAGATCCTCCAACTCGGCCTGGCCGGTCGTGGCGGGCAGCCGATGGGTGATCGAACCCATGCCGGCCTCTTCGCAGGACTTGCCCTTGGACGTGACATAGGTTTGCGAGGCCGGATTTTCACCCACCAACACGGCCGCCAGGGTAGGCGTCTGGCCGGTCAATGCCTTCAACCGGGCGGTCTCCGCGGCCGCCTCGCGCCGCACGGCCTCAGAAATGACTTTTCCATCTATCAATTTTGCGGTCATGGAGTTGCTCCTTGGGATGAAAAATCGGTGGATTGGTAGCTTGGTAGCTTGGTGGAACGGTCGGGCGACCAATCTACCAATCTACCACCATACCAATTTACCAATCTACTCGTCTACTTCATCAAATACTCATACACATTCAACGCCGCCTTCGCGCCCTCGCCGATGGCGATGAGCACCTGCTCGGCGGGGAGATGCGTCACATCGCCGGCCGCGAAGAGGCCGGCGACGCTCGTCTCGGCCTCGCTGTTGACGATCACGCGCTGCTCGTGATCCAACTCGACCCAGCCCTGGACCAACTCGGAATGGGGCTTGAGGCCAAGCTCCACGAAGATCGCGTCCACCTCCAGGGTGCGCTGCTCGCCGTCGGGCGCCTTGACCACCAGACGCCGGGCGA
>Ga0247840_10009484_pt1 | contig 12559 bp, 12 predicted proteins | sample LaCruzMarch2015__FD_192404 | JGI IMG/M metagenome (GOLD analysis project Ga0247840, IMG submission 192404) | Freshwater microbial communities from meromictic Lake La Cruz, Castile-La Mancha, Spain - LaCruzMarch2015_17m | ecosystem: Environmental > Aquatic > Freshwater > Lake | place: Spain...
TGTAATTAGATGATTCCATGGTTAAACAACCAACAATCAAAGGAAAACTAAAAAAAGAAAATAATAAAGATACAATAAAAAATAGTTTCATAAAAAGGCTTGTATTGCTTCAATTTTACCATATTTTAGTTGTCTCTATCTTGTGTATAACTTGATATATAATAAGGATAAATATAATTATAAGTTAAATTATATTTTGCGACACTTTTTTACATCTTAAATTAGTCTTTTTTATTTTTTGTTTGTATAAAAAAGATAAAATAACTTATTAATTGCTCCACGTGAAACAAAATAATTAAAACAAAACTTATTCACAACCTCGACCTTCATTTTTAAGACTATTTTAAATTTTCATTCACAACTTATCCACCTTTCTCACTAATAGCTTATTGATCTTAACCAACCACAAACCTCTAAATTAAACCAAAATACTCTCAGCTTTGTTCTATTTGTATACACTAGTGTATACAAATAGACTTTACTCTTAAATAGACCTTCTTTTTACCAAACAAAAAATGTATAGACTAGTCTATACATTCATACTTTCTGGTGGACCTAGGCAGAATCGAACTGCCGCCCTCGCAATGCGAATGCGATGTACTACCACTGTACTATAGGCCCTTAATTGCCCCCGGCAGGAATTGAACCCACATCCACCCCTTAGGACGGGGTTGTTCTATCCGTTGAACTACGGGGGCTAGAACTAATAAAAAACCTGATAAGACAAGACCTATTAAAAACAAACCTTCTATAAAATCACCTCTTTAACTTACTGTTTCTCGTGAAACATTCTTATCAAGCAACATTACTCTTTTTACCATTTTTCTCTAATGTAGAATAAAATTAAGTGTCGCCAAATATTATACATTAAACACATTTTAGAAATAGATCTTTTCCGTCAACACTCCCTTGACCGCCAAAATCTTTTCCGTTATACCTTAAGTCAAAAAGAGGAGTATAAGTATAATCACATTTTGCCTTAACACATTTATCAACAAGACTTCCTTCTTTACCTTGATTTGCCCACAGAGAATACTCAGTAAAAGACATATTACCTGAAAACGACCCACAACTATACCCCGGAATAAAAAAGACTACAGATCTAAGGCTTTTGGGAGAAAAGAAATAAAATAAAATTATTAACCCAATCAAACCAAGAAGTAAATAGATTATAATACGTTTTTTTATAAGTAGTATGGTTGCTATTATCCTACCTTAAAAATAGTTTTATTTCAAGTAGCCTTTTAATTGCTTTTTACCTTAAAAACTACTATAATTAACTTAACAAAATTAACTTTTTTATGGAACCAATCTTAATCCTATTATTTTTAGTCCTAATCCTAGCTACCCTGGGTTTACTTTTATTTATTCTACTCAAGCTTAAATCTTGGCAAAAACCCAAAGAAGGGGAGCAATCTGTTTTTCTCTTACTACAAAATCAACTTAATGAATTGGGTAGAGTAGTGGATGCCAAATTATCAGAAACCCATAAATCAGTTCAACAGCAATACGGTATTTCCACCCGTATTATTCAGGATGTCACAGAAAAACTGACTAAACTAGAGGAAACCAACAAAACTGTAATTGGCTTTGCAGAACAACTTCAAAGCTTAGAAAACATTTTAACCAACCCTAAGCAACGTGGGATTTTAGGGGAGTACTACTTAGAAACAGTCTTAAAAAATGTTTTACCGCCCAAAAGCTATACCATGCAGTATAAACTAGGCAAAGATGAAGAGGGGAAGGACTTAATTGTTGATGCTGTAGTCTTTGTCAAAGATAAGATTATCCCCATAGACTCCAAATTCTCTTTAGAGAATTACAATAAAATGGCTGCAGAAAACAATCCAACGGAAAAGAAAAAATTAGAAACCCTGTTTGTTAATGATCTAAAAAACAGAATCATGGAAACGGCCAAATATATTCAACCTGGGAAAGACACCACGGATTTTGCTTTTATGTTTATTCCTCATGAAGCTATTTATTATGATCTTCTCACTAACAAAGTAGGAGCAGGGGATGAAAACGAGAATTTAATCCAACGCGCTGCTGGTAAATATAAGGTCATTATTACTTCACCAACCTCATTTTTAGCTTATTTACAAACAGTTTTACAAGGTTTACGGGCTTTACAAATGGAAGAATCAGTCAAAGAAGTTATTAAAAAAGTAGGGGATTTAAGCAAACATTTAGTAGCTTATGATGATTACTTTAAAAAAGTAGGTAATAATTTAAGCACCACAGTTAATTCTTACAATACGGCTTATAAAGAATTAAATAAGATTGATAAAGACGTGATGCATATTACTGGTAGTGAAAAGGAAATAAAGGTCTTGCAAATTGATAAACCCAACCTTGACAATTAAAGCTAAATTTGCTATTATATAAACAGTCTCAAAAAGACGCTCTCAATTTAAAAACTCAGTTAACAAGTATAATTCATCAGTTCATTTACTTATGCCAAATAAACCATCAGCTATTAAAGCTTTACGCCAAGCTAAAAAAGCCGCGTTAGCCCACCTGACCATTAAAAACTCTTTACGCAACTTGGAAAGAAAAATTAAAAAAACCATCCTTGCTAAAGACAAAAAAGTTGCCCTTACTTTAGCCAAAGAATGGCAAAAAGCCTGTGATAAAGCTAAAAAAGCCAAAGCTTTTAAAGCTAACACAGCCAACAGATTGAAATCCAGACTCATGGCCAAAATCAATACTTTAAAGTAATTTTAATCCCCCCTCCAAAAAGGGGGATTAATGCTATAATTTTATGTCTAGAGAAACAAATCGTCCTATACCCGAGACCCTTACCAAGGACGTTCACCCTACAATTCAACATTATCTTACCCAACACCCAGATTTAGGGAGCCGTGAACAAGATTTTTTAATCAATTACTATCACAATCTTAAATCAGAAATGATTGCTAGATCAGCCACTGTTTTTAGATCAGAAGCCACCAGAGTGAAAGAACAAGCAGGATCCCACGAAGAATACAAAAAAGTTTGGGGTACTAAAAGCCAAGACCCAGAACAGGGGGCCAACGCTACTAAATTGTTTATGGGAGAAGTGAACTCTATTCAAGATGTGGCAGCTAGACAAACCATTGAACTTTTTGAAATGCGTCGCACTGCAGAAATAGACCACCTCACTGGTTTATACAGAGGTGAAGCTTTTGATAGATATGCTGAAGAAACTTTGTTTGCTAATCAAGTAGTCTTACAAGAAGCCAACCAAAATAAATCAGAAAGTGAACGCTTAGTGAGTGCTTATGTTGCTTTTGATATTGATAATTTTAAAACCATCAATGATACAATTGGCCATGTGAGAGCTGATAAGGAGATTTTAACCAAGATGGGACAGATCATCAAAGGGACACCAGAACAACCAGGTATTGTTAGAAGTACTGATTTAGCTAGCCGTATTGGTGGAGATGAGTTTGTTATTTTGTTTACCCAAATCAGAGCTGATGCTGTTCAAGCTACTGTGGATAGACTGTTGAAAGCTTTTCGAAAAATTACTTATACAGACAAAGAAAACAAAGAAACTTCTATTACTGTCAGTGCAGGTGTTAAAATTATTGAAGCCAATGAACTAATTACTTTAAAAAAAGCCCGTCACTTAGCAGACGAGGCTGCTAACTTAGCTAAAGTAGAAAAAAATACTTTTTTAATTTACACACCGGACTTAGAAGAACAGGTTGAACGAATGATTACCGCTGATGTTGATAAACCAGATACAGAGAACAAAGGTTTACAATTTTATGTACGTCAATTAAGACAACACAATAAAAGAGCCTTAGAAAATATTGCTCAATTTAATCCAGAAGAGGAAGCTGAGTTTGAACAAAGTTTATTAGCTCAAGCGCGTATCAATCTCCGTACCAAATTAAAACAATTAAAGACTAAAGAAAAATCCGCTTAAAAGCGGATTTTTTGTTAACAAATTTTATTCACCAGTAAGTCCAACAATAGCTGATAATCTCCTTCACCAGTCTTAACTTTTTTATCTATCTCCAATAATTCACCGTAAATTTTCTTTAAAGCTTCAAAAGGAAAATTTCTTAAAGCTCCAAAGGCTTTTTTAACCACATAAGGTGAAAGGCCTAAATTTTTAGCTGCCATTTCTGAAGAAACTGCAGGATTTAAATTCTGATAATCTTTCACCAATAATAAAGTTTTAAATTGCCACACCAAAGCTCCAAACACTTGTGGCTCAGCTGCACCTGAATCCCATTGATCATGTAAAAGTTTAATGGCTTGTTTACTATTTTTAGAAACTAAAGCATCAATAAAATGAAAAGTATTATCATCCGGAGCATCAGTTAAAAACAAACTAACATCTTTACTGGTAATTTTGGTACCCTGGTTGGCCTGCACATAGGCACAAATTTTTTGTAGCTCATTATACAAAGACCAAAGATTACTAGAGAGGGGATGCGCAATTAAATTATTCAAAGCTAAATTTTCAATCTCCATTTTTTCAGTTTGGACTTCTTTAAGAATCCAATTACTTAATTCCAAGGGAGAAAATTCTTTAAACTCTTTGGAAAATTTTTGTTTCTTTAACCAGGTTGTTAGGGGATGAACTTTTTTTTCTACTAATTCTCCTTCCCAAAAAATTACCACTGCGGTAGCTGGTATTTTATTAGTCTCTACCATTGTCCATAAAGCTTCCATTAAATCTTTACTACCTTTAGATAAAGCTTTTTCTATTACCACCAGGCGTTTTTCCGCCAAAAAAGGGGAAGCAACAATGTTTTCTAAAATTTGATGAATTTCTGCTTTTTCCGCATCAAAAACAACCGTGTTCATGCCACTAGGATCACGTTGTTTTTTAAAATCTTCAATAGATTTTTTTAATTGTTGTCGGCTATAAAAAGTATTAGAGCCGTAAAGCAAGATAAACATAACTTTTATTTGATGTTTTGATTTTACCAGGGTGCTTGACAAAAAGCAAAAATAATACTAGTCTGAAAAGAGAAAATTCAGTTAATGGCTGGATTCAAGAGGTCTTTTCACAGGAGAAAAAAATGGAAAAGGAACAACGAGATGCTTTGATGTGGCGCTGGAGCCTGATTTCCGCTGGAGCTATTGCTCTATTTTGGGCAATTTACTGGATGGTGACAGGTGAAGTGCCTTATGCCTTTACAGTCAAAACATTTTTGACCGAAGAGATAAATCTACCAGTAGGACTGTCTCGTTGGTGGGATATCCTTCTGGGGCCACTTTGGACCTGTTTGGCAATTCTGCTATGGTGGGATAACCCCAACCTTAAAACCGTTATTTATTTCTCCCTCATGGGCATCATCATCTCCGGAGTCTGGATTATTGCAGGATCGGCTCTTGGTTTTGTGGTTACCACCCTCATGAGTATTATATTTGGGATCATTGGCGGTTTTGTGCTTGGTTTTTGTACCCACAACGATAAAGTACTTTGGTTAGCTCTCAGTCTACCCTTTAGTGCTGGTTTGTGGGTAGGACTCATTTACGGGATTATTTGCAGTGTAGCTACTTTCTTTATTTCCATTATCAGCTTTGTTATTGGAGTAATCCTCTATAACATCCTAACCCTTGTAGTGAGCAAAAAAATTTGGCAAACAATTGGACATTTCCTCCTGGCCCAAGACAAGGTCAAGACCAACTAAACAATACACCCCGCCCTGACATAACGTCGGGACGGGGCTTTTTTAAAATCAACTTTTTTTAAACATCTTCCATCTCGCCCCAATTATCACCAAACTCTGCATCCACTTTTACTGGCACACGCAATTTTAAAACATTTTCCATAATCTCCTTAACTTGCTCGGCATATTTTTTTACCTGAGATTCTTTTACTTCAAACACTAATTCATCATGGACCTGCAACAACATCTGAATATCTGTTTGATCTTTTAATTGAGCATAGACTTCGATCATAGCCAACTTAATTAAATCAGCTGCTGTACCTTGAATAGGGGCATTAATGGCCATACGCTCTGCAGCATTACGTAATTGTGGCATACCGCTATTAATATCTAGCAAATACCTACGACGTCCAAACAACGTTTCCACATAACCTGTAGAATGTGCCAAGACCCTGGTATCATCTAAAAACTTTTTAACTTCTTTAAAAACGGAAAAATATCGAGCAATAAATTCTTTGGCCTCCATAAAAGATACGCCAATGCTCTCCGCCAAAGAATGAGGACCCATGCCATAGATAATGCCAAAATTAATTGCCTTGGCTGCTGAACGCATTTGTGGCGTAACTTCTGCCAAGGTCACATTATTAACTCTAGCCGCTGTCATGGCATGAATATCTCGGTCTTCTTGAAAAATTTTAATCATTTCTGGATCATTAGCTAAAGAAGCAATCACGCGCAATTCAATTTGAGAATAATCTAAACCTAATAATTTATAACCTTTTTCCGCTACAAAACATTTACGCATTTCTGTTCCCAAAACACCTTTGATAGGGATATTTTGTAAATTAGGATTAGAAGATGATAGACGACCAGTAGAAGCGACGGCCTGATTATAAGTAGTATGTAAACGATCATTTTTTTCTACTAGGCCGGGTAAAACATCTACATAAGTATTCCGGAGTTTAGCTAGTTCGCGATATTCTACAATTAATTCAATGATAGGATGTAATCCTTTCATTTTTTCTAATTCCGAAGCAGCAGTAGACAAACCAGTTTTCCCTTTTCTAATTCCCATGATAGGAATTTGTAATTTATCAAATAAAATTTCTTTTAATTGCAAAGGGGAAGCCACATTAAATTCTTGTCCTGCCATCTGATGAATTTCTTTAGTCAACTTATCTTCTCTGGTTTTTAAAATTTCTGCAAACTGTTTCATGTAGGGCACATCAATTTTAATTCCATTTTTTTCCATCTCTTCCAAAACCCTCATTAAAGGCATCTCTATCTTTTTATATAAATTTAAAAATCCTTTGGCTTCTAATTCTTTTTCTAAAATTTGAGAGATAGTAAATAAATCCGCACATGTCTGACCAATGGTTTTAGCATCTACTCCAAACAGGCTAGATTGATTATTCACCCCAGCTTCTTTATGTAAATAGCGTAAAATTAAGCTGGAAATTTCGTGAGATCGGCTCCCGGGATCCAACAAATAATCCATTATCATTAAATCTAAAAAATCGTTGTCTAAGTGCCAACCAAGTTTTTCTAAAATTTCATGGACGCGTTTAAAATCATGAGCCACAATAATTTTGTTTTGCAACCAATCACTAGAATTTTTTTCTATAAGAGAAGATGGGAGATAATAAATAGTAGCACCATCAAAAGTTAAAACTAAACCAAATAATTTAGCTTTTAAACCACTGGCCCCATCATCCGATAAATAAATAGTACATTGTTTGGCCTTTTGTCCGGCTTTAAGTAACTCTTTAAATTCTTCTTTAGTTTTGATTTCCAAAACTTTTATTTTAGCCGTTTTAACTGGTTTGGTTTCTTCCACTGCCCCCTCGCCTGTAAAAACATTTAACCGTTTTAATAAAGTACCAAATTCCCACTTGGCCAATAAATCTTTCATGGCCTCATTAATAAAATTTTTATTTTCACATTCTTTTAAAGAATAAGTGACAGGTACATCATAAACTAAAGTCACTAAGTGTTTACTGAACAAAGCATCTTTTTCTCCAGCTATTAGTTTAGCACTGACACCCTCACTGATTTTTTTCTCTTCCCACTGCTTTTTATTTTTATAAATATTTTCGACTGATCCAAATTTTTGAATCAAATCCGTGGCTGTTTTTTCTCCAATGCCTTTGACACCCAAAATATTGTCCGATGGGTCACCTCGCAAAGCTTTATAATCTATCATCTGGTCTGGTTTTAAACCATAACGCTCTACCACTGCTTTAGTATTGTAAACCGCAATATCATTCACCCCTTTTTTCATAGTATAAACTTCAGTGTCCTCATCAACTAACTGCAAGGTATCCATATCACCTGTCACAATCAAAGTTTTCAATTTATCTTTTTTATTATTCAACGCCACAGTAGCAATAATATCGTCCGCTTCAAAACCCTCACATTCCAATACTGGAACTTGCATGGCTTTTAACAAATCTTTCACCAACACCATTTGATCATATAATTCTTGAGGTTGTTTCACGCGACCAGCTTTATATTCTTTATATTCTTTATGACGAAAAGTAGGAGCTTTTAAATCAAAAGCTACGGCCAAATAGTCTGGTTGTAATTCTTTAATAGTGCGCAAAAAAATACTGGTAAAACCATAAACAGCATTTAAAACCAAACCATCCTTATTAGTCATGGGGGGGATGGCGTGAAAAGCACGATGGACAATAGCATTGCCATCTATAATAATGAATTTAGGCATAAGTATTTTAGTCATTCTGAGCGCAGTCGAAGAATCTATTATGCAGTCATTTTACCGTTTTTTAAGGTTATAAGCAAGGTAAAAAAGATTGACAAAAAATTATTTCTGTGATAAAAAATAAAGGTGATTAAGCTCTTTACAATTTGGAGGTATCTATGTTTAGTCAGCAAAAGAAGTTAGGTATTCTTTTGGGTATTATCACGGGAATTCTTTTGGCCACCTTTTTGAACTGGTGGCTGGATTGGAATTTGCTGGCCCTAAGCGCTGGCCTTTTTGTAGGCTTGGAAACAGGTTTGTGGGTTGGAGTAACACAGCTCGCCTGGAACATCCACAAAAATATTTTTTGGACCACAGTGAAAACAATTGTAGCTAAGAAGGTCTGGCAAATTGCCTGGACAGTAGTACAATATACTCTTTTGATGTTGGTTTGCTTTGCCAGTTTAGCCATGATAGCCACCTCGGGTATTTGGCTATCACAATACACCACTCCTCTTGGGGCTAGTTTTGTGGGGTTAGATGGCCTCACACAAACAGCAGAAAGGTTTGCAGTAAATGTTTTCGCGACAATGTATATGATTGCCATGATTGTTTTGATATGCAGTTTACATAAATACGAAGATTTCAAGGAATTAATGGAATCACCCAAGCCCCGCTGGTTGTTTATCACACTAGGGATTCCTCTTGGTGCTGTAGTTGGTGCCTTGAGCTATTACTTCTTGGTCATTGTGATTGGGAGTATTGCTGTTCTGATTGGCTGTCTTCTTCTTTGGATTATGTACAAGCTTCTGCAAATTATTTCCATTTCCCTGCTCAAAACAGCAGCCCATCATGAATCCACCACTATTACAGTGGGAGTGATCAGTGGTGTTTTGTCTGGCCTAGGCTTTGGCCTGTGGTGGACAAAATTGGCTTTTGGCCCCACTCTTCTTTCCTGCTTGGTAGGTTGTGGGGCAGGTTACTTCTTGGCTTATATAACCTACCGCGTTAGCTCTTCTACTTGGTTCCAAAATACATACATGTTAGCCGTCACTCCTCCTGACGACGCCAATCATCTGGCATAACTTTTGATCCCTACCACCTGCTTTAACAGCTGGTGGTTTTTTATTTAACCAAATAAAAAACCTACCCGTTATGGAGTAGGTTGTAAAACGAAAAATTACTTAGAGGAAAGAGGTAGATAGCCCTTTGGTTCCAACCAACCCTTGGTCACTACCACGTAGTTAAGAAGACCAAAGATGGCACCAGCCAAAGAACCCAACACTACAGAACCAAAGTGGTAACCCACACAGGCTCCCAGCAAGGAATCCACGCCACAGAGCAGGCGCATTTCCGAGTGAATACGGAGGAACACTTGCACCACAAAACACTTAATGAAGATACCCAGCCGTACAAAGGACAAAACCATCTTCTTGATCCAACACGGAATAGACACCAAAATATTAACTGCCAAAGCCACCAAAGCACCTACCAGCAGAAAAGCTACATAAGGCGGCCAAAAATTCCAGGCCAAACAGCGAAGACACTCGAACGTACTTGCTTCATTCTTTGAATAACCAACCCTCACATCATTAAAGCTAAAGGCTCCCATAACCAGCCCAATGACCATCACTAACAAACCCATAATCAATGCTGTGGACCACCAAGAACTATGACGAGAGGGAATAATATAATCCATTCCAGCACAAAATAAGAAAGCCCACAGAAAAAAAGAAAATCCTACCAACAAACCCAAACCCATTTCCCTCCAGAAGTAAGCAGGGATAACTACGCCGTGAGCAGCACTATAGGCAGAAAGAACCGCACTACCCACCTTACGCCACTCGTAAGATAGATAGCCTGTGAGCCCACCAACAATAGGTCCTACCCACCAAAAAAGTGGATTAACCTCCAAGGCAATAAAAGTACCCAGGCCAGCCCCAATCAAACAAGACAAACAAACCCCAAAAACTTTCCAGCTCTCTTTCAACATGTTGTCTACCTCTTAAATTGCCAAAGACCAACAGGCTTTAAACCTAAGCCATAGTACTTTCATCCAATCATTTTTTTGGCGACTTGTCAATCCACCAAACAAAAAACCGCCCAAAAGGACGGCTTAAAATGCAATGGAGGTCACGGTGGGACTTGCACCCACGAATAGCGGTTTTGCAGACCGCGGTGTTAGCTACTTCACCACGTGACCTTGAACTTGTTAGATTGTATCTGATTCTGGCTTATTTTTCAAGGGCCGATAAATCCAATACTTGTATAATAAAAAATTCCAGGATACCGCTAACATTATGCCACTGATACGCACTAACAAATAATAATAACCCAATCTTTCATTTAAAAAATACATCCAGGACACTGCAAATACATAATTCCAGATAGTTAAGATAATAAAATTACGCAAGCGTTGCAATGTCCCACCTTGAGCCCTAAAAGTGATTGATTTATTTAAGAAAAAAACATAATTCACAATCAAAATTTGATTCACAATAACTGCGGTAATTGGTTTCCATCCAAACACTTCTTTAAATAAAGCCAGAGTAGCTAAATCCAAAACAGTGGCGCTACCACCAACTAAAAAATAAAAAAAGAATTGCCGACGAATAAATTTATAATAACTAAGAATTTTCTTCCACATATGTTTCCTATTATACTGGTTTTAAGACAAATTTAAAACCCTCCAAACAAAGGAGGGCTTAACGGATGTATTAATACCTTTTTTGCGCTGCAGACTTATCGCTGCGTCTGCAAAAAAGATATTAATACATCCTTAAAAACGTAATGAGTTGCTTTAAAATATTTCCATTTTCAATCTCTTAATACCAAACTGCATTAGTTCAGCACGAGGAGCGTCCCGCCAAATATCTACTCTACCATAGCCATATTTAGCATTCATTCTGTCACCCACAGTAAAGATTTTATCACCGTAGATTTCCGGAAAGCGCACTTGGGTACCCAAAGGCAACCAGTTGGCAGCAACCATTCCATCATGCACTGGACCACTGGCAGCTAAAAAAGGAGTATCATCAGTTTGGTCTACAGTACTAGAATAAACAGACACCACAGTAGTAACTACCTTACGAGGAGCCCGGTCAGGGGACACAGGCAAAGCAGTACCTGGGTTTTCAGGCACAAAAGAAGCTCTGGCTTCAGCTACCACAAACTGGGGTAACCCTAAATCTACAACCAGAGTTAAAGCAATAACCAGGATGGCTATTTTATGAGTTAATTTGAATTTTTGAGTGTAAAATTGGTACATAATTGGCTTATTTTAGCTAAAACACAGACTTAATGAATTAACCGAAGTGCTTAGCCAAACAAAAAATCTCGCATTACGAGATTGTGCCCAATAGTATACCACTTTTTAAGCTTTTTGTCAAGGGTAAGGGCCCAAAAAAAATACCCCGAACTGTTAAGTCCGGGGGGTGTAATTAATTGATTTCCGTGTAGCCAGAGCCTCCACATTTGGGAGGACACGGGGAACAAGGTGGAGATGGGGGCACAGATTGAGTAGGAGTGTCTATCGCCACCATACATTCTTTAAACAGATAACCGGGAAAAAGAGTGGTGGGATTAAAATTAGCCCCACAAGCCAAAAGCCGGAGTTCACAGCCAGCCAGGCTGTAACGCAAAGCCTCAGACCAGTATTGACGGCTGTAAAAACAACCTCCATTTGCAACACTCTGTTCTGGCCAAGAATATTCGGCCCGCAACTTTCTTTCTACCGTCGACACATCAAAGGACAAAATATGAAAGGCTTGTTCTTCAGGTGGTGTGTTTTCAGGTTGAATAATCAAGGTCTCATCACCAGAACTTTGGCTGTGATAACTCAAGTCTTCTCCAGACAAGCAACATGCATTCACCACATGTTCTGCCTGACACAAAAGAGCTTGGCACCACAAACGATGGGTATCAAACCTGGCTTGAGTACAAGGAGAAGAGGTAGTTTTGGCTTCATCTTCTACCGACATTACCACAATCTCATTACCTTCATCCTTTACATAACCCGGACTGGAAGTAGAAAACAACAACGTGACAATCAATAGAACCAAGGCTGCCACAGAGTTTTTTTGCATAAACACCTCCTGTGTTTTTGTCAGAACCCTCAGAGCCGTTCAAGACCTTTCAAAAAGACCAACGCACCAAAGAATGACGACTCTCTTCCAAATCCACCCTATTCACTTTCTTTTTCTTCTTTGGTGATTGAGGTGGACAAAAGTGCCGAGGGCTG
>Ga0247840_10009485_pt1 | contig 12558 bp, 10 predicted proteins | sample LaCruzMarch2015__FD_192404 | JGI IMG/M metagenome (GOLD analysis project Ga0247840, IMG submission 192404) | Freshwater microbial communities from meromictic Lake La Cruz, Castile-La Mancha, Spain - LaCruzMarch2015_17m | ecosystem: Environmental > Aquatic > Freshwater > Lake | place: Spain...
TTTTCATTCATAAGCCGAATATGTCTCGCTCCTAGACACTTTCAAGGAAAAACTCCCTCTTATCGGATCTTTATAATTCTGCCGTCATGCACCCTCGCCAGCCCCCCATGGATGGCCCAAATCCGCGTAACGGAAGGCAAAGGAGAGCGGAGAGCAGCTTCCCATGAGGCTGCGAGCGCGGGTGCATCATCGAGAGACCATTGAGAACGAAATTCTTTCAGAATGGAAAGCCCGGCTTTGGACGCTTCGCGTCCTGCGCTGTAACCGCTACGTGCCCATCGGAGTCAGGCGCAATGTAGAGGAACATGGAACATGTTTCTCCAGATTCGAGCTTACGCGGATTTGGGGATGGGCGGTTTCAGCTGTCCTGCGAAAAATTGATGCGCGGCGGAGCGGCGACTTCAGTCGCCGGATATTTTTGGCGGCAGCTCAAGCAGCCGTTCCCAGTCAGGCTCCGTTTCCGACGTGTGTTCAGGATGTTTCATATTTGATTTGGAAAAGCTCCTCCTCCGTGCTTGGGTTTCCTCCACCCTTCGATCCCGCATGCAAAAGGCTCCTGTCATCCGCCCGCTCTCGTGGCCTGCTCTCGCCGGATGGTCGCTGGCCGGGCTGGCCGTGATATTTTCGCTGGCCGTTCTGGCGCTGTCGCGCGGGGAGCAGGTAAGCGCGCTCTGGATCGTTGTCGCGTCGGTGTGTGTCTTCGCGCTGGCGTGGAGGTTCCACTCCGCCTGGCTGATGGCAAAGGTGCTGACGCTCAACGATGCCCGGGCGACGCCGTCCGTCCAGAGCGAAGACGGGAAAGATTACGTGCCCACGAACCGGTGGGTGGTTTTTGGCCACCACTTTGCGGCGATTGCCGGGCCGGGCCCGCTGGTCGGGCCGGTGCTGGCGGCGCAGTTCGGGTTTTTGCCCGGAATGTTGTGGATCCTCGTCGGGGCCACGCTCGGGGGCGCTGTCCACGACAGCCTCATCCTTTTCTGCTCGGTCCGCCGTGGCGGAAAATCCCTGGCGCGGATGGTCCGCGACGAGGTCGGGCCGTTTGCGGGATTTGTCGCGCTGGTGAGCACCCTGGCCATCCTGGTTATCATTCTTGCCGTGCTGGCGCTCGTCGTGGTGAAGGCGCTGGCCGAAAGTTCGTGGGGGCTTTTCACGATTGCGGCAACGGTCCCGCTCGCGATGGCGATGGGCCTCGGGATGAAACACAAATGGGCTGGAATGAAGGCGATCAGCACGTTCGGCGTGGCGGGCCTCCTCCTCGCCGTCCTGGGCGGGAAATGGATCCAGGGCGGCCCGATCGAAGGGGTTTTCCAGTGCAGCGAAATTTCCCTGGCGTGGCTGGTCATGGGCTACGGCCTGCTGGCCTCGGTGCTGCCGGTCTGGCTCCTGCTCGCGCCGCGCGATTATCTCAGCTCGTTTTTGAAGATCGGGGCCGTGGGGTTTCTGGCGGTTGCGATCCTGGTGATTGCTCCTGTGCTCCAGATGCCGGCGCTGACACAATTCATCGACGGCACCGGCCCGGTGTTTGCCGGGGCGGTCTTCCCGTTCTGCTTCATCACGATCGCCTGCGGGGCGGTCTCGGGATTCCATGCGATCATCTCCTCGGGAACAACGCCCAAATTGCTGGCGCGCGAGAAGGATATCCGCCTCGTCGCCTACGGGGCGATGATCACGGAAATGCTCGTCGGCATCATGGCCCTGATCGCCGCCTGCACGATGGTGCCCGGCGAATATTTTGCGATCAACATGAAAGGCGAGCCGGCGGCCGTGGTCAAAAAGATCACCGACCTCGGGTTCCCGGTGACCGAGGCCCAGATGTCCGAGCTTGCCACCGAAGTCGGCGAAAAATCCCTCATCGGGCGCACCGGCGGGGCGCCCACGTTCGCCGTGGGCATGGCGCAGATGTTTTCCCGGCTGGTGCGAAACCCGGCCGCCATCGCGATCTGGTATCACTTCGCGATCATGTTCGAGGCGCTGTTCATCCTGACGACGATCGACGCCGGGACCCGCGTCGGGCGGTTCCTGGTGCAGGACCTTCTCGGCCATGTGTGGAAGCCGCTCGGCCACACTAAATCCACGGCGGGCAACCTGATTGCCAGCACCTCCTTCGTCGCCGCGTGGGGGTATTTTCTCTACCAGGGCGTGGTCGATCCGCTCGGCGGCATCAATTCGTTCTGGCCGATTTTCGGCGTGGCCAACCAACTTCTCGCCGTCATCGCGCTTTCGCTCGGAACAACCGTCCTGCTGAAAATGGGAAAGCTCCGCCACATCTGGGTTTCCGTGCTCCCGCTCGCCTGGCTGCTGGTCGTCACGATGACCGCCGGGCTCGAAAAAATCTTCGCCGCCGACCCTCGCCTCGGGTTTCTCAGCGCCGCCCGCGACCTCGCCGCCAAAGCGGCCGCCGGCGGGACGGCCGCGCAGGTCGCGGCCTGGCAGCACCAGATATTCAACAGCTACGTCAACTGCGTGGTCACCGGAACATTTCTCGTGCTCGTCATTCTGATCCTGGCCGCCAACGCGCGCGTCTGGTGGCAGTTGCTCGTCCACAAGAAGCACCTTCCTCTGCAGGAATCTCCTTTTGTCGCCCTCGCGGCGGCGCAGCCGCTGCGTGAGGGCTAGCCCGCCTCATTGCGTGAGGAAGGACGTTTTTGGCGAAGGCAGATTGATCGTGCTCCCCGGAACCGCGAACACGCCTTCTCCCCGGTGATGGATCGTCCTCGGCCGCTTCCGGCGCGGATCAATCCACGCCTTCACCACCTCGAGGATGAAAAAGTTGTATTGCTCGACCAGCTTTCGATCCACCACCCGGCATTCCAGATTGGCGTAACACTCGGCGATGAGCGGGGCCGCGACGACCGACGCGGGCACGGGCGTGAGACCGAACTTCTTGAATTTGTTCACCGTCCGCCCACATGAATTCCCGCAGGCGACCACCTGTTTCGCGAGGTCGGCGGTAGGAATATTGATCGCGCATTTCCCGGTCGCCCGAAGCATTTCAAACGTGTGGTTCCGGTTGCTGACCACGCAACCCACGAGCGGCGGCTCGAACTCCATCATTGTATGCCACGACATCGGCATGATGTTCGTTTTTCCCTTGTGGGCCGTCGTCACCAGCACGACCGGGCCGGGTTCGAGCAACCCATAGACCTGCGCCAGCGGAAGCTCGCGTTTTTTCGTGGTGCCAGCAGGCTTCATGTCAGTGGATTCGCGCTCGTCTCGTCCGCGATGGGAATCTGGTGCGCCTCGGCCCAATCCCGGACAAACTCCTCCAGGGCGCTGTCCCGATACTGGTACCACCTTTCCAACAAACCCAGCCGTCTGGCCGTGTCCTTGAAATAGCGGAACGCGCCCTTGCCCTTGATCGCCCGCCACAACTGCTCGGCAGCAGCGCTGTCTTCCACTGTCCCGATGAACCGTTCCATCTGCCGGTATTCGTGGAAATCAAACTTGCCCGGCGCATCCACGAACCGCCCGCCCGAATCCGCCACCAACGCCTTCGCGATCTCCACCTCCTCGTTTTCCCATTCCCCCAGACTCTCAGCATCCTCGTCCCCCTCCTCGATGGCGCTGATTAAATGATTCTCCACATGCACCACGCTGCCCGTCTCGAGATCCACCCAACTCCCATGCTCGTCGGAACTAAATTCCAGCGCGTCGATCAAATCAGAAAGCTTCACCGGTTTCATAATTCTCCTTTGAATAATTTGTCCAAGAACGAAGGCAGCAACGCGTCCAGTTCGGCCGACGTCTCCGCCTGCATCCGGTTCAGAGCGTCCACCTCCGCCAGCAATGCGTCAAGCTCGGCCACGATGCGGCGCTGCTCGGAGAGGGGCGGGACGGCGGAAGGAACAGGGCTTGCTCTTTCACGTCCATTTGAGGACTTTTTAGCAAATGAGCCACGCCCCGTCACCCACTCGTTACGATCAAATGTCCTACCGTCGCTGCGGGAGGAGCGGGGTGCTGCTGCCGGCGGTATCGCTCGGGCTCTGGCACAATTTCGGCGGCGTGGACTCGCGGGACACCGCCCGGGACATGGTGCTGCGGGCGTTCGATCTCGGGATCACTCACTTCGACCTCGCGAACAACTACGGCCCGCCGCCGGGGAGCGCGGAGGAAACCTTCGGGCGGATCCTCGGCTCCGATCTGTCCGCCTACCGCGACGAGATGATCGTTTCAACGAAGGCCGGCTACCGCATGTGGCCCGGCCCCTACGGCGAATGGGGCTCGCGCAAATATCTGCTCTCGAGCCTGGATCAGAGCCTCAAGCGGATGGGCCTCGACTACGTGGATGTTTTTTACAGCCACCGCCCGGACCCGGAAACCCCTCTCGAGGAAACGGTCGGCGCCCTGGTGCAGGCGGTGCGCTCGGGCCGGGCGCTCTATGCCGGGGTTTCCAACTATCCGCCCGAACTGACGAAGCGCGCGGCGGATTTGCTTTCGTCGGCCGGCGTGCCGCTGCTGATCCACCAGCCGCGCTACAATCTCTTTGATCGCTGGGTCGAAAACGGCCTCTCGGACGTTCTTTTGGAGCAGGGGGTTGGCTGCATCGCCTTCTGTCCGCTGGCTCAGGGCCTTCTCACAAACCGCTACCTGCACGGGATCGAGCCCGGATCGCGAGCAAGCAAGCCTCACGGGTTCCTGAAGGCGGATCAGATTTCCGGGGAAAAACTCCGCCGCATCCGCGCGCTGTCAACGATCGCCGAAGCCCGCGGCCAGTCGCTCGCCCAGCTCTCGCTCGCCTGGGTTCTCTCGCGGCCCCCCGTCACCTCGGTCCTCATCGGTGCCAGCAAGCCCGCGCAGATCGAGGAGAACATCGCCGCGCTGGCAAATGTCGCCTTTTCGCCGGACGAAATCACCGCCATTGACGCCGCTTGTTTGCTCTAGCTCAAGAAATCGAGCGATTGTTCATTGACGCTTCGCGTGGGGGATTCTTTAATACCGGCCCCTTCGGACAGAAACCAACACTACACACACATCATGATCAAAATCGGTATCAACGGCTTCGGACGCATCGGACGCATGGTCTTCCGCGCGGCCGTCAAAAACTTCAGCAAAGACATCCAGGTGGTCGGCATCAACGACCTGCTCGAACCCGAGTATCTCGCCTACATGCTCAAATACGACTCCGTCCACGGTCGCTTCGACGGGGAAGTCTCGGTCAAAGACGGAAGCCTGATCGTCAACGGCAACAAAATCCGCCTCACCGCAGTCAAGGATCCCTCCACCCTCAAGTGGGATGAGGTCGGAGCCGAAATCGTGGTCGAGTCCACCGGGCTCTTCCTGGACAAGGCAACAGCAGAAGCTCACCTCAAGGCCGGAGCCAAGAAAGTCATCCTCTCCGCCCCTTCCAAGGATGAGACCCCGATGTTCGTCTATGGCGTGAACGACAAGAGCTACGCCGGAGAAGCGATCATCTCGAACGCGAGCTGCACGACAAACTGCCTGGCCCCGCTGGCCAAGGTCATCCACGACACGTTCGGCATCAAGCGCGGTCTCATGACGACCGTCCATGCCGCCACCGCCACGCAGAAGACTGTGGACGGACCGAGCAATAAGGACTGGCGCGGCGGACGCGGCATCCTTGAAAACATCATCCCTTCCTCGACCGGCGCTGCGAAGGCCGTGGGCAAGGTGATTCCCGCTCTGAACAAGAAGCTCACCGGCATGGCGTTCCGCGTGCCCACCTCCGACGTGTCGGTTGTGGATCTCACGGTCGAGCTCGAGAAGCCAGCCTCCTACGAGGAAATCTGCGCCGTCATCAAGGCCGCTGCAGAAGGCCCGATGAAGGGCGTCCTCGGCTACACCGACCAGAAAGTCGTCAGCACGGACTTCCGCGGCGAGACCACGACCTCGGTGTTCGACGCCGAAGCCGGCATCGCGCTGGATCCCACGTTCGTCAAACTCGTCTCCTGGTATGACAACGAATGGGGCTATTCCAACAAAGTCCTCGAAATGGCCCGCGTCATCTCGAAGTAAACAAATTTGGAATTTGTAATGTGAAATGAGGAATGGATCCGAGGGGAACGTGTCGCTCGAAAAGAGCTATGCGTTTGCCCTCGGGGCCGTTCGCCTCGGAAGTTTCCTGCAAAGGCAGGAGCGCGAGTTTAATCTCTATCGCCAGCTTGTCCGCTCGGGAACAAGCGTTGGGGCTAGTCTCGAAGAGGCTCAGGCCGCTCAGTCCCGACCGGACTTCCACACGAAAATATGCAACGCCGCCAAAGAGGCGCGCGAGTCGCATTACTGGCTGAGACTCATCCGGGACAGCTTTCCGAACGCGAGCGACGAGGCTTCCTCCCTTCTTGAATCCGCCGAGGAACTCGTCAAAATCCTCACCTCCATCACAAAGAAAACCAAAGCGCAGTAATTCCTAACTCCAAATTTCCAATTCCTAATTCTCCTATGAAAAAGTCCATCAAAGACATCTCTCTCGCCGGCAAGCGCGTCCTCATGCGCGTCGATTTCAACGTCCCGCAGGACAAGGCCACCGGCGCGATCACGAACCCGCAGCGGATCGCCGCCGCGATCCCCACGATCCAATACGCGCTCGACCAGGGCGCCTCGGTCATCCTCATGAGCCACCTCGGCCGCCCGGACGGCGAGCGCGTGGAAAAGTTTTCTCTCAAGCCGGTCGCTGACAAGCTCGCCGAACTTCTCGGCAAGCCGGTGAAGTTTCTCAATGACTGCGTCGGCCCCGATGTCGAGGCCGCCTGCTCCGCGATTAAGCCGGGCGAAGTCATCCTGCTCGAGAACCTGCGCTTCCACCTCGAGGAGGAGGGCAAGCGGAAGAACAAGGACGGCACGTCCACGAAGGCCGATCCCGCCAAGGTGGCCGAGTTCCGCGCGAGCCTCACGAAGCTCGGAGACGTCTTTGTCAGCGACGCGTTCGGGACCGCGCACCGTGCGCACTCGTCGGTCGTCGGCGTCTCGCTGCCGGACAAGGTCGCCGGCTTCCTCATGCAGAAGGAACTCGATGCGTTCGCGGCGGTCCTCGACCATCCGAAGCGCCCGCTCCTCGCCATCCTCGGCGGCGCGAAAGTCGCGGACAAAATCCCGCTCATCAGCAACCTGCTCGACAAGGCGGATGAGATCATCATCGGCGGCGGCATGGCGTTCACGTTCAAAAATGTCCTCAGCAACATGCCGATCGGCAGCAGCCTCTTCGATCCCGAAGGCGCGAAGATCGTCGTCGAACTGATGGCCAAGGCGAAGGAGAAAGGCGTCAAGATCCACCTGCCAATCGATTTTGTTTGCGCGGACAAATTTGCCGCGGACGCCGAGATCGGCGAATCCGACGACACCGCCGGAATCCCGGACGGCTGGATGGGTCTGGATGTCGGCCCGAAGAGCCGCGCGCTGTTTGCCGAAGTGATCGGGCGCGCGAAGACGATTATCTGGAACGGCCCTCCCGGGGTGTTTGAATTCGACCGCTTTGCCGAAGGCACGAAGAGCATGGCCGCCGCCGTCGCGGCCGCCACAGCAGCTGGCGCGATTAGCGTCGTGGGCGGAGGGGACACCGCGACCGCCGCGAAAAAATTCAAGGTCGCCGACAAGGTCAGCCATTGCTCGACCGGCGGCGGCGCCTCGCTCGAGCTGCTCGAAGGTAAATCGCTCCCTGGGGTTGCGGCGCTCGACGAGAAGTAAAGGCGGAAGGACGACCTCCGTGTCGGCCACAGACCATCACGGGCCGGACGGCGCTGGCCCCTCCTTGAGTGTGCCAGCCAAAGGGATCAAATGATGTCCCGACGCCTCCCGATATTCCGGATTTTGTCCGGCGCTAATCCTCGCGGCGCTCCTCGGCGCGGTCTTCGAACCGCGTATAATCCTCGAGAAATGTCAGCGGAACATCGCCGGTCGGGCCGTTGCGTTGCTTGGCGATGATGAGCGTCGCCTTGCCTTCGGCTTCTTTGCGGGCTTCCTCGTCCTCGGCGTAGTATTTTTCGCGGACGAGGAGGGCGACGACGTCGGCATCCTGCTCGATGCTTCCCGATTCGCGCAGGTCGCTGAGCCGCGGGCGGCCCTTGCTGTCGCCGGTGCGGGATTCGGGATTCCGGTTGAGTTGCGCGAGCACGATCACCGGGATTTTCAGCTCTTTGGCGAGGGCTTTGACGCCGGAGGAAATTTCCGCGATTTCGATCTGGCGGTTTTCCTGGGCGCGGCGGGTATTCGAGCGCAGCAGCTGGAGGTAATCGATCACGACCAGTTGGATATTTTCGCGGTTGTGCAGGCGGCGGGCCTTGGCGCGCAGCTCGAGGATGCTGAGCCCCGGGGTGTCGTCCACAAACATCTTTGCTTTCGAGAGCAGTCCGGCTGCCGAGCTGATGCTGCCGAGCTCCTGCTTGCCGATGAACCCGTCGCGGAGTTTTTTGGAATCCACCCGGGCGCGGGAGCAAAGCAGGCGCTGCACGAGTTGGGGAGAGCTCATTTCCAGGCTGAACACGGCGACCGGCTTTCCGGCGTCCAGCGCCACATGCTCGGCGATGTTCATGGCGAGCGCGGTTTTGCCCATGGACGGGCGCGCGGCGATGACGAACATTTCCCCCGCGTGCAGGCCGCTCGTCATGTTGTCGAGCACATGAAACCCGGTGGACAGCCCGGTGATGCCGCCCTTGTTGGCGACGAGCTGCTCGATGCTGGTGATCGCGTCGTTCACCATTTCCTTCATCGTCGGGATGCTCGAGCTGACCCGCTCCTCGCCGATCTCAAGAATTTTCTGCTCGACCTCATCGACCAGCAATTTTACATCCCCCTGCTCGTCGTAGGACCGCGCGGCATATTCCGTGCAGACGGTGATGACTTTTCGCAGAAGATATTTTTCGCAAAGGATCTCGCGGTAGTAGTCGGCGTTCGCCGCCGTGGGAACGAAGGTCAGAAGATCGGTGACGACCGAGGCGCCGCCCACCTCGTCGAGAAGCTTCCGGTCTTCGAGGTGCTGGGTGACGGAGATCAGGTCGATCGGCTTGCCGGCATTCCGCATCTCGACCAGAAGCTCGAAAATTTTCTGGTGGGCCGGCAGGTGAAAATGCCCGGCCTCGATCTGGGAAATCGAGTCGTCGAGGACGGTTGACGAAAGAAGAACAGAACCCAGCAGGCCCTTCTCGGCATCGAGGCTCTGCGGGAGCGCCCTGTGAACATCCGGCAAATAACTCGCCGGCTTTCGCGGATAATCGCCTCTTTTTCCCCGGCCCTTTTCAGCGGGAGCCCCGTTTCCAAAAACGGGATTCTCCTCAGGACGACCAGGAGATCCGGCGGGCATTCAGATCAGGATTTTGCGGTGACCCGGCGGCGGGGCTTTCTATCGCCATCGGGATCTGCTTCCTCAACCTTCGGCGCAACCGCCGGGGCGGTGACTTTGAGATGCAGGATCGCCGTGACATCCGGGTGCAGCTTCACGCTCACCTCGTGCTCGCCGGTTTCCTTGATCGCCTTTTCGAGTGCGACCGCGTGCTTCGGCAGGTCTTCGAGCTTCAGCTCCGAGGCAATCCGGTCGTGGATGTCTTTGGCCGTGACAGAACCGAACGCCTTGCCGGTCTCGCCGGTTTCCAAAACGAAGGAAATTTTGAGCTTGTTGATCTTGCCCGCCAGCTCCTCGGCGGCAGTCACCTCGCGCCCCTCGCGCTCGGCGCGCTTCGCTTTCAGGTGGTTGATTTGACGCAAGGAGTTCTTCGTGACTTCGAGGCCCTTGCCCTGCGGAAGAAGAAAATTCCGGGCATATCCGCGGCGGACTTTGACAATATCGGCTTCGGCGCCGAGCGACGGGATGTTGGCTGTGAGAATGATTTCGGTGTGGGCCATAGAATTAGAGAATTGGCGGGAGGGAGAAACTACCAGCTTGCCGGACGGTGTCAACCTTGCTCACGCAAAAAACGCGCGCTCATTTTTTTGCCCCGGAAAACCCTGCCGGCAGCGCCTCAATAAGGGGCATAGTCGGGCACAAACATCCTTTCAGCGATATGCTGCTCCAGATCGTCCGGACGCGGGATTTTCGCGTAGCCCACGGCGTAGGCCCGCTCGGCGACCGCTTTGGCGATTTTCAGCGAGACGGAACGGATGCGCGACAGCGAAGGATAAACGCTGCCTCGCGCCAGGTCTTCCGGCGTCACCTCACCGGCCAGCGTTCGCGCTGCAGCCAGAAACATCGAGTCGTCCACTCTCTCCGCCCCGCAGCACAGCGTGCCAAGGCCCACCCCTGGGAAAATGTAAACATTGTTGCCCTGTCCGGGATGGATCGCGCGGCCTTGGTAATCGACCGGTTTGAACGGGCTTCCGCTGGCGAAAATCCCCCGGCCCTCCGTATGCTGATACGCCTCCTCGGCCGTGCATTCGGCTTTCGAGGTGGGGTTGGAGAGCGCGAAAATCACAGGCTTCTTGTTGATCGCAGCCATGGAACGAAGCACCTCGGGCGTGAACGTGCGGCCCTGTCCGGAGACGCCGATCAGGGCGGTCGGGCGGATTTTTTCGATCGCGGCGGCTAGCGAGGTGACGTGTTCCGCCTCGTGTGCAAACGGGATTTTGTGCTTCGGCATGTCGTCCCCGCGGTTCTTGACCAGCAGCCCCCGCGAATCCACAAACCAGCAGCGCAGCCTGGCTTCCGCCTCGCCAACGCCTTCCTCGCCCAAAGCGCTGACAAAAAGCTCCCCGATTCCCGTGCCCGCTTCACCCGCCCCCAGGAAAAGGATCTTCTGCTCGCGAAGCGGCACCCCGGTCTCCTTCGTGGTGGCGATCAGTCCCGCCAGTGCGACGGCCGCAGTGCCCTGAATATCGTCGTTGAAACAGCAGATCCGATGCCGCCATTTGCCGAGGAGGTCGAACGCGTTGTGGTTCCCGAAATCCTCAAACTGGATCAGGCTTCCCGGGAAAACTTTCTGGGATGCCAGAACGAATTCATTCAGGAACCCGTCGTATTCCTCCCCTTTCGCCCTCTTGCGGGACAGGCCGATGTAAAACGGATCCTCCAGTAGGCTCTCGTTGTTGGTTCCCACATCGAGCGTGATCGGAAGGCAGTAATACGGATGCAGGCCCGCGCAGGCGGTGTAGAGGGCGAGCTTTCCGATGGGAATCCCCATTCCGAGCGCACCCAGATCCCCGAGGCCGAGAATCCGCTCCCCGTCGGTCACGACGATGAGTTTGACCCCCTGGTTCGGCCAGTGACGAAGAGTGCTCTCCACGCTGCCGCGATCCTCGATGCTGATCCACAGCCCCCGGGGACTCCGGAAAATTCCGCCGTATTCCAGGCAGGCCTGCCCGACGGTCGGGGTGTAAATGATCGGCATCGTCTCCTCGAGATTGTCCAGAAGCACACGAAAAAAAAGGGTTTCGTTCCTCTGCTGGAGCGCCGTCAAAAAAATATACCGCTCGAGGTCGGATTCCTTCCTGCGCAACTGCCCCAGCGCCCGCTCCACCTGCTGGGACATGGAAAAGATCCGCGGTGGCAACAGTCCCCTCAACCCGAGCGCGTCCCGCTCCTCCACGCTGAATGCCGTGCCTTTGTTCCGCAGGGAATCCCGCAGAAGCGGGAGCCCGGTGGGAAAATTCATGCCGCCATGGGGATGGATATCAGAGAATTTGGATGCCATACCCAGCTATCAAGCCACCGCGACGGCGACATGTAAACAGAGTTTGCCGGAAATGTGATGGAACTCTTGACGCGGAGCATGAATGCCAACCCCTGCGCCGCATGCGCGGCGCAAAGCGGTGCGCGGGTTCGAAAAAAACCGCGTCCCGGATACCTGTTTTTAACGCCTTTTTACCCGCTTCTTCACGGCTGAGAAAAAGAATTTTCGCCGCCTGCATTTTTTCCAACTTTCTTGTTGACGTCCTGGAATGCTGATAACAAGCGGGTTCCAAGACGTGGGCCACGAATATCCGGCCCCTGCTCCAGGGGGCGAAAAAAATATTTTCGAAAAACCATTGACGTTTTCGCGAGCTGTTGTATTCTGACAATCCCGCTAGCCAATAGGTTGGCAGGGAATTGATCTCCCGAGGGTGGCCTCGACACGTCGAACCAGCGGTTAAATCCGCTGCGGGACGCGCCACCAACCGGGTTTGTTTTTTGATAGTCTGATTCGAATTTTCGCCGGTCTCGGCAAAATTCAGAACGCAAACACAAATAGACAATCAGCAATTATGCTGAATTGTGCGTTTCCGTCGGTTTTGTAATTTTAATTTGACGGCCCAAATAGTAGCCGAGTCTCACTCGGCAATATATGGATAGTCAGAAAACTTTCCTCCGCCTAGCGGCGGAGGGCAAACTTTTCACGGAGAGTTTGATTCTGGCTCAGAACGAACGCTGGCGGCGTGGATAAGACATGCAAGTCGAACGGGATTACATTTGTAGCAATACAGATGTGGTCCAGTGGCAAACGGGTGCGTAACACGTGAGCAATCTGCCGGGAAGTGGGGGACAGCTCGCCGAAAGGCGAATTAATACCGCATATGGCCAGGGAGGACATCCTCCCGCAGCCAAAGTCGCAAGACGCTTCCTGATGAGCTCGCGGCCTATCAGCTAGTTGGTGAGGTAACGGCTCACCAAGGCTATGACGGGTAGCTGGTCTGAGAGGACGA
>Ga0247840_10009489_pt1 | contig 12552 bp, 9 predicted proteins | sample LaCruzMarch2015__FD_192404 | JGI IMG/M metagenome (GOLD analysis project Ga0247840, IMG submission 192404) | Freshwater microbial communities from meromictic Lake La Cruz, Castile-La Mancha, Spain - LaCruzMarch2015_17m | ecosystem: Environmental > Aquatic > Freshwater > Lake | place: Spain...
CAGCGGTGTGATGAGCACATCCAGCCAGATGATCCCGTTCCGGCTGGTAGGATACAGGTTCAGCGTTTTTACTTTTTCGAAATCAAAAGGTCCCTGGTAGTGTACGGGCTCTTTCTGGTGCAGCTTCTCCTTATGCTCATCGTCGATATTAGGGTTGGCAAAAAGAGAGAAATTCTGGATTGCCTGTATATCCACTATGCCAAACAGGTTCAGACATGCAGGATTGGCGTGTACCAGTATGCCAGCAGAATCAAAGAGTTCAATGGCAATAGGTGACTGATCAAAAATTGTACGGTAGCGTTCCTCACTCTCCCGCAACGCTTCAATCTGCCAGATATCGGTGATGTCACTGAACGCAATACGTACCGTGATCGCCCCACCGCTGCCGGGAATCCGGACCCCTTCCAGCCGTGCTGGGAATACAGAGCCGTCACCCCGCTTGAGCGTAAGGGTGCAGATCTGTTTTTCCCCGTGGTTCAGCACGTTAATGAAATACCGGTCCCACTGTTCCAAAAATTCAGGAGCAATGAATTTCCTGAACCGTTTATTGACTAATTTGCTCCGCTCAACCCCAAGCAGAGTTGCTCCAGCAAGGTTCACCTCAGCAATCAGCACCTTGTCGGTGAGCGTGAGATAGCCGGTCGGGGCAAAGTCATACAGGTCTAAAAACTTGTCCCGCGACTCTTCGAGCGCAAGGTGAGCTCTCCTGAGTTCTTCTGCCTGAGTCACAAGCTCGATCTGGTGTACTTGGAGTTCGTGGATGAATTGTTCCGAAGTCTTTCCCTTTAACTCGGGAGAATGCTTCGGGACGCGGGCAAGCTGCTCCTCTGCACCCTCCCGCAACGAACGTTCGCCGGGCGGAGTATCCGGTCTATTCTTTCCTGCTGCCATCAGACACCCTTCCCGTCTCGCTTGTCAGGATTGCCCTTCTCTTCCTTATTGCCGACAGGTGCGATCACTTCCATAGCCAGAAGAATGAGATGGGGGACACCCTCCTGCCCGATAATCTCACGGGCGTTGAGGAGCATCTTCTTCTGCCCGATGCCGGGGAAATTGTGCTCAACAAGGAAATTATCAAACGAACGGTTCTTCGGCAGCACATTCTCCAGCAGCTCGTGAAGCCGGGGAATTTCCCACTGGTTGTTGCCGAGCGTAAACAGTGTTTTTCCCTGCGTATCTTCCGGCTTCACTTCAAAGGACTGGTAAAACGCCTTGCTTGCCGAGACCACCTCAAACTTACCGTTGAGGACAATGAGTGGTTCCCTCACGGTATCCACAATGCTCTGGGCATAGTCGCGGGCAATCCGGGCCTCCTCGCTTTGCCTGAGCAGCGCCTGCCCTTTCCTGCGCAGTTCATCGATTGTCTGCTGCAGCATATCTTCGGTTGCAGTCAGCTTCTCATTGGATGCCTGGAGTTCTTCGGTTTTTTTGTGCAGCACCTCTTCAACCATTTTCAATGCAGTGATATCGGAGAATGTCAGGACCACGCCATCGATCACATTATCCAGCGTGCGGTACGGCATGATGCGGACTAAGAACCACTCATTATTCGTAGTCCGGACCTGTATCTCCCGGGGGATGAGCGAATCCAGAACTCCCTGGGCATCGGGGATCAGATCCACATCCGGAATCAGCGACCGGATATCGGCGAGCGGGCGTCCCGCATCCGATGGCGCAAGCCGGAACACCCGCAGGGTATCGCGGGTGAACCGCTTGATGGCGAGGTGGATATCTAAAAATATCGTGCCCATGTTGACATTCTCGAGCAGGTTCTTCATGTCATTCTGGATGTCCGTGAGGATCTCGATCTTTGCCTGCAGTTCCGCATTCACCGTTACGATCTCTTCATTGACCGACTGGAGTTCCTCTTGTGACGTATCGAGTTCCTCATTCGATGACTGGAGTTCTTCATTGGTGGACTGGTGCTCCTCATTGGTGGACTTGAGTTCCTCGTTGGTCGCCTGCATCTCCTCAATGGTCGCGTTCAGGTTCTCTTTGGTGTATGCAAGTTCCTGCTCCAGTTCTGCCACCCGCGTTAACTCGCCTTTTCTGGTTACACGCTTTGCGGCTTTTTTCTTCTCTTTTGGCTGCAATTCGGTATCCTGGAAACTGATGAGCAGCAGTTCCCGGGTTGTCTCGGGGTTGGCAAGCGGCCGGACCGTCAGGTCAACGCCGTGAATACCGCCGTTCGTCCTGACCGGCAGATTTTTTACTACTGCCGGTTTCTTCTGTGCAGCAGCATTCTGGATGGCAGTGCGTACATCCATCTGGAGTCCCTCGCGAGCCATAGCGATTACATTGTGGCTGGGTTGTCCCTGTACCGTTTGGAGGTACTTCCCGGTATCGCCGTGCACGTACATGATATCCCCCTTCTTATCGGTGATCACGGATGGCGGGACAACCGACTGGAGGAGCATGCGTTTGGCAAGTTCGACAAAATTTGTTGTATCCCTCCTGGCGGTAACCCCGGCCACTTCCTTTACGAGTTGTTCACCGGTCCATGCAAAGCGCTGGGTGACTAACGCGTTGGCTGACACAAGGGAGGGTTTGACCCCATAGACCTTCCACTTCTTATCGAGCGGGCCGAAGAGATCGGTGAAATTCCCGATACCTTCTGACGGGCTTAAAAAGAGCACTCCTCCCGGCTTAAGGGCGTAATGGAAAGCAGGAATCATCCGGTTCTGGAGCTCGCCATCAAGGTAGATTAACAGGTTCCGGCAGCTGATCAGGTCCATTTTTGTAAATGGCGGGTCTTTGATTACGTTCTGGATGGCAAAGACGACATTCTCCCGGATATCTTTTTTGATCCGGTAGCCGGTCCCCTCTTTTACAAAGAACCGCCGGAGCCGGTCCGGGGAAACATCGATGGCGATGTTTGCCGGGTACGTGCCTGCCCGGGCAAAGGCGATTGCATCGTCATCGATATCGGTCGCATAGATCTGGAGTCTGAAATCCTGTTTGATCTGGTCCATGTATTCGTGGAAGAGCATGACCAGCGAGTAGGCTTCTTCACCGGAGGCGCACCCTGGTACCCAGATCCGGAAGACATAGTTCTCGGGTTTATCCGCAAACAGCCGGGGCAGGGCCTCTTTATTTAGCGCTTCGAACGCTTCTTTATCCCGGAAGAAGCTGGTCACGTTGATGAGCAGTTCCTTAAAAAGGATTTGGCCCTCGGCAGGGTTTTCATGCAGGTACCGGGCATACCCGTCCATATCGGCAATATTGTGCACCGCCATCCGCCGTTCAATCCTTCGTCTTATGGTGCTCTGCTTGTACTGGGAGAAGTCGTTACCGGTCTTTGTCCGCAGGCGCATCATAATACGCCGCATGGCACTCAATGCAGCCGGAGCCGGAGGGGCCGGGGGAACGCCGGTATCTGCAATGGTCTTTACGTAGGTGACCAGCTGTTCGGTGATCTTTTCGACCGGCAGCACATAGGTGGCAAGACCGCTGTGCACGGCACTTGACGGCATGCCGTCATATTTTGCCGTAGAGGGTTCCTGCACGAACGAAACCCCGCCCACACCATGGATTGCCCGGAGCCCGAGCGTGCCATCCGATCCACTGCCCGAGAGGATCACGCAGATCGCCCGTACACCCTGGTCCTCGGCAAGCGACCGGAAGAACGCGTCGATGGGCAAGCGCAGTCCCCGGGCCAGTTCCGGGACACTCAGGTTGATTACGCCATGGAAGATCGCCATGTCCTTGTTGGGCGGGATGATATAGACGTGATTGGGCTCGATTATTTTCTGGTCCTCTGCCTCATGGACCGGCATCGTGGTGTTGCGCTGGAGGATCTCGGACAGCATACTTTCATGGCCCGGGTCAAGGTGAGGGACGAGAACAAAGGCCATGCCGCTCTCGACCGGCATTGTTTTGAAGAAAAGTTCAAACGCTTCGAGTCCCCCGGCAGAGGCGCCGATCCCGATGATGGGGAAGTTCACTTTGGAGTTGGTACTGTTGCGGTCTTTGTTAGAAATGGGTTTTTTTTTAGAGGAGTCCTGACTTGACTTGACTTGACTTGACTTGACTTGACTTGACTTGACTTGACTTGTCATTCATGTGGGGGCTCGGTTTAATTTTTTCCATAGTTCCACCTGAAGTAGGTACTTGGGATGTGGCATGTGCCAATTCAGATGTCCTGCACAATAATCCTGTCAAACGGTAATGACGCACGCGATGATGCGTTCGTTGTCGTAGACATGTTCACCGGCTGAAACGTCACGGGTCATCACAAGCATCTGCGGGATCCCGTTACATTTCGTCTGGTGCGTCTGTAAGTGATGATGGTATTACGCAGGTTTAATAGTTGTGATGTGGGGGCGTGAAGAGATGTCATGAGTACCGGTAATTTGCAAAACCGTTCTGTAGAAATATACTTTACTGACGGTCTAAATCCATGTTCAAAAATTATTTGAATTCAACAGGCAGAGCGGTCAGCACTTAACAGGTAATCGTCGGTGCCCCGTAACCATGGCTGACCTCATGTACCGCAGACGCCCGGTCATGTTCGCTCGTCCTCGCCTCGGCTCCGGCTCGCATCACATCACCGTGCTGATCTTCTCGCGGTGTACTGTTGAGCCGGTGACGCCCATGGCTTATCGCTCCACTTCCGTTCCGCGCTGTCGCCATCGGCTGCTCTCGCACGCTCCTCACACCATGCTTCGCATCGTGTTTGTCGCTGTTGATCGAGCAAAGGCATAACGCTTGAGTGACTCACTCGCGCGACGCAGGTGGGGCTCGGACTCGCCGCTGATGCGCCTCGTTACCTTCGCACCCCGTCGCGGCGCTCGTTCGGGGCGCTGGCCCCGGTAAGTTACGAGTTACAATTTATTCACTATTACGTCACGACTGCTTTGTTGAACCGCCACCATGCGAATGCGTACATTAGTACTGCAAATACCAGAAGCCCGGCAAACGAGAGGATGATATCCGTTGACGTGTATGCATAGTATTTGCCAAGCGCAAGGAAATCGGGACCGATCGCAAAGTAGCGGATCCCGTTGATCAACAGCGTCATCGGATTGTACATCGAGATCACCCGCAAAAATTCAGGAAACGCGTCGATTGGATAGAGCGCGTTCGATGCAAAAAAGATCGGCATGGTCATCAGCATCATTATTCCCTGCATCCCTTCCGGCGTTTCCATGGATATGGCAATTCCGGCAGACAAAAAGAGAAAGCCGAGGGAAAATACGCCGACGAACAGGAGGATCCCGAGGACTGCCAGTGCAATCTGGAACACCCAGTACCCGACAAAGAAACCGGCACCGATCGCAATCCCGAACACCATGATGATGAGCGCCTGGATGAACGATTTCGTCATACCCGAAAGTCCTATCCCGATGATCACGTGATCGCGTGGCATGGGACTTGCCATGATCTCCCGCATAAGCCCCCAGTTCTTGTCAAACAGGATGATCATCCCTCCAAAGAGGCTGGTAAAAAGCGTGGTCATCGCGATGATCCCGGCAGCCATGAACGTGAGGTACCCTACCGCATGAACACCCGTGGGCACCGGAACGCCCGCCATCAGCTGGTCAAAACTCGACGACATGGCAATACCGAAGAATGCAAGCCAGAGCGCAGGTTGGAGCAGTGATGAAATAAGCATCGTCCTGAACCGGACGAACCGGATCATGTCGCGCCAGTAAATGTTGAGAAATCCGTAATTCATCCTAATTACCTCCCGGGCGCAGGGAGATGATCGAACTTTTTCCCACCGGCTCGTCGCGGATCTCTTTACCCGTGTAGTATATGAACACATCATCCATCGAGGGTTTCTTTAAGTTCACGGTGGAGATCGTGATGCCTGCTTCCCGCAGTATGTCCATCATGACCGGAAGCACTTTTGTTCCGTCATCGTTGACCATGACAAGAATCCCCTTTGTTTTCTCTTTGATGTCTTTTACCGAAGGGAGGTTTGTGAGTGCTTCAATTGCATTGGAATTATTGCTGGTCTCAAGATAGATCAGATCCTGTCCCAGTGTGTTCTTGAGTTCCCAGTTAGTGCCGGTGATTATGATCTTTCCATGGTCGATGATGCTTATCCGGTCGGAAAGCTGGTCAGCTTCATCCATGTAATGGGTGGTAAGAAAGATGGTCGTCCCTGATTTATTGACATTTTTAATGTATTCCCACATCCGCATTCGTGTCTGGGGGTCAAGTCCGATCGTCGGCTCATCTAAAAAGAGCACTTTAGGGCGTGTCATTAAGCCCCGGGCTATTTCGAGCCGACGCTTCATTCCGCCGGAGAGATGCTTGATCCGTATGTTCCGTTTCCCTTCCAGCTGGACAAGGGGGATAAGTTCTTCAATCCGGGCATGTCGTTCAGCGTGGGGCATGGAGTACAGCTTACCATGGAATTCGAGGATCTCCCAGACCGTCATATCCCGGTCGAGCGTGATCTCCTGGAAAACAATTCCGATCGATTCGCGGACTTTCTGCGGTTCCCGTGTAACATCAAAACCGGCGACACTTGCTTCACCCTTCTGGAGGGCAAGCAGCGTGATCAGCACGTTGATCACGGTGCTCTTACCGGCACCGTTCGGACCCAGAAATGAAAAGATCTCTCCCTTTTTTACCGAGAAACTTATCCCTTCAACTGCTTTCGCATCGCCATAGGTATACTCAAGGTTTTTTACGATGATGATCTCCCGGTCCTGTTCCCCTGAGATTTCTGCCATCACATTCCTCCGGTTACGGTGGACCGGATGGTTTGTTTCCTGTCCCTGTTTTGTCTTTCTTTCATTCTCTTCTTTCCACCGTTGTTGTGCAATTCCGTGATGAATCCTGCCACCCATTCCCGTTCGGTTCTTAAGTGAGCAAGCGATCGGTCAAAAAGTGCAATGACATAATACGGTCGTGCCTCACCAGACTTCTTTTCACGCATCGATTCAACATGGAGGATAAATTCGTCAATCATCTCGAGCCTTTTATCCAGGCACATGGTGATTTCATCCCGGGAAAGCAGCGTTACGTTTGCGATGCCGAGACTGAATGGCGAGATCATTTTCGTGTACCGCGAGAGGAAGGTACTGACTGCTTCCTTCATCGTGCTCCTGCCGGTGGCGGTGATCGTGTACACGTTCCGCGATGGACCAGTCTCCTGCTGCTCGCTGGAACTCGTGATCAGGTTCTGTTGTTCGAGCCGTTTGAGTACATAATAGATAGACGAGAAGCCGATGTCCGTCCAGTGGCGCATGCCTCGCTCCTCAATGATCTTTTCTATCATATACCCGTAGAGCGGGCGCTCACAGAGCAGTCCCAGCACCGCAGCTTCCCGTTCGCTGATGCCCGGTTTACGGTATTTCATACATATAATATTCTCATATTAGAACATATGAAGGAGGGGGTGATGCTATTATCCACCCAACAGTGACGCATCCTGACCTGAATGCAAAAAATCATTTGACCGTATTTTAGGAATTTTCCTGAGTAACCTGATATTGTCCGGTTCTATCCAGAAGCCGGTTTCACAAAATTGTTTTTAAAACGGGCTTGGGGGGATTCGAACCCCCGACATCCGGGTTAGAAGCCCGGCGCTATGTCCGAGCTAAGCCACAAGCCCACATGAACGTCTATTAGGTTCGTGTTTTGGGCTAATTAATCTGTGTCATGAGAGATAGAGTGCGGCGCAAAGGTGATGTAAAGATCAAACTGTAAAAAATCGGGATACTGATGCTACTCTTTGCACACTCGAAATTCGGCACGGATTTTCTCTGGTGATTGGTGTACATTGATGTTTGATATTGCAGAAGAAATGAGGGGTTATGCACTCCGGACGATCCCGGCTAAAAACACGGGACATTTTTTTTGCCTGTCAACATACACTGATGACCCTCTTTGTCTGGAAAAGAGTGGAAATTTTAAAAAACAGATATATCTCCGCGTGCCAGCAGCACTTTCATAAAAAAACCCTGATGACCCATGCCAGTTCGAGTAAGCCGAGATGAAAGTCGGCTTGCCGACTTTCATGTCAAAAATACCGGGATAACCGGGGCAGGTTATCCCGCGTGGTAGCATGATGACTTGAGTACTTCGACGAATGTTGGTGTGCAAAGGGCTTCATGATAGACATCCTTTACGACGGATGCCGAGCAATATTTTACCTGAATTCGGGCAGACATCCGCTCCCGCTCTTCGTAATACATCCCATGTGAGAATTCTGTCATCCGTTTCATCGAGATGGTCGATGCAAGTAAAAAGACGCAGATACCGGCATCACCCGGTGATAAATCTTCAATATCTATGGAGGTCATGAAGATGTGGGTATTGGGTCCCGGCTCGACTCCGGCGACAGTCACAATATTGTGTGTACTCTGCAACTCGATTGTGCGGGGTCTTCCTGCTTTTAAATCCGTGAGAATATTTGGGGATATTCCCGTTAACGCAGCACACTTCATTTGCATCACCCGTACATCGGAAGGTCTTTTTTCGGTGCGGTCTCGCTTGACTGAACTTCTTCAGAGAGCTTATGCATGCTCTGCTCGATCTCCACTGCCTGGTCAAGAAGCGGCTGGACATCGAGAGCGAGATTATACATCTTGTTAAGCACTTCTATTGTCGCCGCTGATGACCGGGGGTCCGGGGCATTCACCGTTTCTCCCAATAAACCGTATGCCGTGATACCCCGGATCTTACATTCAGTGAGGATGCTCGATGCAATGCCGGAGATGCTCCCGACTGGCAGGATCTGGGTGTATTCCTGTATCCGCGCGAGCGCTTCCGCCGTTGTCGCGACACCGAACACCCGCTTTTCCGGTTCGTTTGTGATGATGCCTGCTATTGTCACCACCTCTTTGGGTTTGAATGGTTCCAGCCAATCCAGAATGCCGTTGGAGATCTCATAGCAGATCATCGGGTGGATCGGGATGTCGGCAACGATTGCGGCGATGTGATCTTTTTTATATATCCGTATGGGTTCGTTGATCACTCCTTTGTTCATCATCGCTAATGGGGGAAAGAACTTGGACGTCATCGTGCCGATCTGCTCGAACTCCAGCTGGTCGACCATGTATTGAAGTGCGATGGTTCCGACAAGCCCGCTGCCCGGAAAGCCCATCAGCACTGCAGCGCCCTCCTCAGTAAGCGGTTTTGAAAAAATCTTGAGGTCATTAAAAGAATCTTCCGTCATTAGATTAACATACACGCACTACCTAAAAAATAGTATGCAGGAATATCCAATCAAACGGGGATTGACAAAAGATCTCGGAACACGACTGCCCGCCGAATTAAAAAACTGTTTTGGACTCGAACCGGTAAAAACCGCGAAAGGGTATACGATCAAATTCGGCGCGTTAAAACGTCTTGAAGTGACCGTTGGCACCGGAGAAAAATCCATTATCATTGATACCGAATCGGATGTTTCGGCTGCCGATGAGGTGATCATTGATACAAATAAACGATTCCGGAAATTTCTGGATGCAGCAACGGGTTTTTCGACAAAGGAACGGGTGAAGCGGGCAAAAACACCCCCATAGTAACGTAACCGTTCTCATGAAATACTGCACAGCATGCGGAGAGGAAATTCGCGGGACGACCGGTATACCACCCTCCTCAAAATTGCCTATGGGTATCGGGCACACATGCCATTCGGGTACTTCTCAAAAGCTGGCGTGCGTATCAGATTTTATTGATTTTAAAAAAAAATTATTCGATTATAATCGCCGGTTTGAACGGCAGTGCTGTTGCCGCTTTTACATGCCCGCTTGTTTCGGCATCAGTGATATGAACCGTAACTCCAAACTCTTTTTCAAGGAATGCCTGTGCCGATAGAAAGACCTCACGCTCGTTGACCGGCTCCCTTGCAAGCGGTTCCACAACCTGCGGGGGCAGGCGGTGGATGAGAGTAGTACACTGCTTTATCGCATCGGTTGCTACCCGTCCCCGCTTCTTCATCGCATCATCTTTCATGATCTCCCTTGTGACCGTGTTGCGATCGGTCGACTGCGCGATCGTGGCAAAGATCTCGTGCTTCCAATCCGGTGCAAGGGAGATCGTGATCGACTTCGGGGTGATCTTGATCAGTTTTATAATCGACTCGATATCCTCTACTGTGCGGGAGAGAAGTTCCTCGGCAAGTTCGATTTTTAAGTTTATGAGTTTTTTATCTGCCACCGGCCATGGAGCAAACGATACCAGTCCTTCACCTCCAATCTCGTGCCAGAGATGTTCTCCCGTGAACGGGATAAACGGTGCCAGGAGCCGGGTCCATACCGAGCAGAGCGTGGCAAGTTCCCTGCTGCCGTCACACCCTTCCGGGAGCCGGCGCCGGTACCACTTGAGATCTGCCTCGATCCCGAAGTACGACTCCTGCAGCGCCTGGCGGGTCTGGAAGTTATCGAGTGCCGCAGTGGTCCGCCCGATGTGCTCCTGGAGACGGCTGACAAGCCAGCGGTCGATATCATGCGGTTCTCCCTGTGCATTCTTTGCCTCGAGAACCGTGTTGTAGAATCTCTCAATCTGCTTCTTTGTCGAGATTACAAGTTCGTTTCTCCAGTCAAAGTCCTGCCAGGGTTCGGCACTGCCCATCAAAAACATCCTCACCGTGTCGGCACCGAACTCGGTTACCGCATCCTCCAAAAGGAACACATTACCTTTCGATGAAGACATTTTAGCGCCATTCAACAGTCCCATACCAAAGACGACCATACCCTTGGGGAGTTTGTCTTTCGGGAAGATGGTCACATGGTGGAAGATCTGGAACGTGAGATGGTTTGAGATCAGGTCTTTTGCCGAGAACCGGAAGTCGTACGGGTACCAGTACAGGAATTCTTCCCGCATTGCATCCAGTTTCTTCTTCTCCGGTAAATCCGGGGATTTTTTGCCAAGGAAAATATAGTCGAAAACTTCCGGGGTGAGATACTTTGGCTCGATCTCCCGGATCCGGTGGGCGATTGTGTAATACGCCATGTAAACTGTCGAGTCCGAGAGTGGCTCAATCAGCTGTGTTGTGTCCCACGGGAACCGGGTGCCCAGCCCGACGCGCCGGGTGCATGCCCAGTCTTTTAACCAGTCGACCGTCCGGTCAAACTCAACCCGGACCTCGGGCGGCACGAGCGCCATGTCCTTTAAGTGGTCAGAGACCTCTTTTTTCCATACCGGGTCGCTGTATTTTAAAAACCACTGGTCGTGCAGTATTTTGACCTTCACCTTGTTGCCGCAACGGCAGACGACCGGGCGGGTGTCAAACTCGTACATGACTACCGAGTTGTACTTCTCGATCATGGTCTGACCAACGTCGTCCCGTGCGAATCTTACCGGTTTGCCGCCATATTGTGCATAGAGTTTGCCTTTAGAGAACTCAGCAGAGTAAATCTCCTGCGTGAGCGTTTCCATACGGCTGTCCATCTGGTGAGTGATGCCTGCCCTCTCAACCGCGTCCCGTGCGGGGACTTCTCCATATCCTTCGACTTTGATGAGCGGTATGGGTTTGATCTGCGTGTACCTGCCCTGCTGCTGGAGGTCACGGAGTGCAATGTAGTCAAATGGGGCATGTGCGGGAACACTCATCACCATACCGGTCGCCATATCCGGGTCCACAAAGTCCGCAGGGAGGATTGGCACTTCGCCGCAAAGGGTGTGCCTGACGGTCTGGTCGATAAGGGCAGTGCCGGCGATCTCTTCTGTAATCTCAACCGTGTGATCCTGCAGCCCGAGTTTCTCTGCCGCCTCTTTTGAAATGATCCAGGGAGTGCCGTCAACAAGTGCCTTCACGTAGGTCACGCCCGGGTTTGCCCACAGGTTCGTAACGCCGTAAATGGTCTCTGGTCGGAGCGTTGCCGTCGGGATGAACGCATCGCCGTACTGGAACATGACGAGCGTGAACCTGATCACTTCCGCCTTATCCCCTTCGAGGAGATCGTGGTCGCCAACCGGATTGTCATCCACCGTGCAGTACCGTACCGGGTGCACACCTTTTATCACGTGTCCGGCTTCGTAAAGATGCTTCCACTGCCACTCGATAAATTTGCTGTAGGTTGGATCTATCGTGATAAATCGTCGGCGCCAGTCAATAGACAAGCCGCACGCGGTCATCACGTGCTGGTACTCGCGTGCGAAGTGACGGACAATCGAGAGCGGGTCGACAAACTCATCGAGCACGTTCTGCGGAACTTTGTAGAGATCACGGTAGAGGTGGACCGTCTGGGGATCTTTTCGTGCGATCCTTTTCGAGATACCGATCACCGGAGCTCCTGTGACATGAAACGCCATCGGGTAGAGCACCTGGAAACCCCGCATTCGCGCGTACCGTGCAATGACATCGGGGACGATGTAGGTTCGCCCGTGACCGACGTGCATTGCACCGCTCGGGTAGGGAAATGCGACATTTAAGTAATATTTTTTTAGTTTTGACGGGTTGGATTCAAATGCGTGTTCCCATTGTTCCTTTGCTTCTTCTTCAAATTTGCGCAGATCAAATTCGCTCAATCGATTTCACCTTCCGGGAAAAATAGTAAAATTTCTGGCTTATACTGGTCTCAGTTTAATGATCTCATTATTCTGGTAGCGCCGGATCATCTCCTGCGCAATGCTCGAGTTCTTTCCTAA
>Ga0247840_10009491_pt1 | contig 12551 bp, 9 predicted proteins | sample LaCruzMarch2015__FD_192404 | JGI IMG/M metagenome (GOLD analysis project Ga0247840, IMG submission 192404) | Freshwater microbial communities from meromictic Lake La Cruz, Castile-La Mancha, Spain - LaCruzMarch2015_17m | ecosystem: Environmental > Aquatic > Freshwater > Lake | place: Spain...
CGACCGGATTTTCCATATCGGTTCGGATTCGGCATGTTTCGCCGGCGAGACTCTTGATGTGAATCCATGTGGTTTTACCATCTTTGCGCACGGCGCTGACCAAAAACGCACCCTCGGCCCTCAGGTCGGCAAAACAGGCTTCACGCCAGAGGACAGGCATTGCAGGGAAGATTCTGATGACGCCCTGTGCAGCGGCGGTTGAGAACCCCCAGCTTTGAATGAGCATATCCTGTAGCGCCCGAGCCGCCGCGAACGGTGTTTCCAACGTCGGGCACCATGGGATCTCCATGTAAAAGGTGTTCGGCCCGATGCGGGTCTCCAGACAACGTTGCAAATAGGCGTGAGCCTCTTCGCCTAGCCCGAGGGTGGCGAACAACGAGGCAAGACCGGCGAACTTAAAACCGCAATTGTCGCCCTCGAGGGAAGCAAAATGCCGGACGGATTTTTCCGCCAGAGCATGCTCTGTCGAGTTATCCAGATCGTATGCGTGCAAGGGGAAGATGCCTAAGAGATGGCTGTAATGACGGTGTGGCAGCGAAAACGGCATGTCTTTCCCAACCATCAGCCCGTTCTCGTTGACGGGACGATCCGCCAAGTGATCAAGAACTTCCTCCCACCGGGGCAGGAGCGGATCATCGATCCCGAGCCGACGGCAGGCCGCGATGAGCGTGCCGCAGCCCCAGCGCAGAAGCGCATGATCTTGATTGGTATCCTCGGCGCTCCCGTATTCGGCCGAGCGGCTGCGTGGAGTATGCAGCCGGCCATGCTCGTCTTCCCGCAGCAGGTGCAGCAAAAAACAGACCGACCGGCGCAGGAGAGGGAACAGCCGCGTGCGCAGCATCTCGTCATCCATCGAATGGCGATATTGGACCCAGTAATTATGCACAAGCCAAGGCAGACACATGATGTGGAGCGATGGACCACGGTCTTCGAGGTGGAGGCGCGAGCTGCGCAGTGACAAATTGCAGGGGCCGCCGAGATGCGCCGAGTCGTCGCGGTATTCGACGGGTGCATTCCCGACCAAATTTTCAAAGTTCCGGTCGAGCAGGCGGCACAGACTCTCGCCAAGTTCAAGGTGGTTGGCGGCGTAATGTGGATAGTAGGAGAGTTGGGCGTTGAGGTCGGGCCAGAAACAGGGCCAACGGGTCGTTTCAAACCAAGGTCCAAGCAGATCGAGCGCGGGCCGGTCAGCGCGCGTGGCCGACGCCATTTTGTAGAGCTGAATCCAGTAGAAGCCTTCAAGGCGCGAGTCGGGGATCGAAAGAAAACTCGCCGGGTAGAACCTGTGCCACCAGTCGCGATGGGCGGCTTCGAGGCGCTCGACGCCGATTTCAGCGGCGCGGTTGACCACCCGCACCGCATCCTCCAGCGAGCCGCTGGACGGCGTGCGGTTGGCGACGCTCAGATAGAACACCTGCCAGGTCGGCGAAAGCCGCACCTCCCGCCAAGCCGTGGCGTAATCGCCCCCGGCGAGCAACGGCTGGATGCACGCATCCACTCCGTCCGCCATCAACCGCACGAACGGCGGGTTCGGAATGTAATTCGGCTTTTCGTCGATCGCCCCCACATAGGCCAGGCGCGGGCTGTTGCCCTGCTCCGGACGGTAAAGCAAACGGGCGGCGATGCCAGGTGCCGTGCTCGTCACCTCCAGCACCATGACCTCTTCTTCGCTGGGGAAGAAGCAGCGCCAGTGCAGTTCGCGTTTCTCATCGGCATTGACCCCGTCGCCCAGCTTGATGAATCCGGTGATCTCCGCATTCCACAAATCCAGGCGGATGCCGGAATCCGCTGGCATGCTCGGTGGAACAAGCAGCACTTGGCCGATGGGCAACCGGCAGTGACCAAAAGTGCCGCCCTCTTCATCGCGATGGTCGTAAACATCGGTCCGGCCAATCTCGAAGCGCAGCGCGGTCCGCTCCTGTCGATCCGCATAAACAATGCTCCCGAGAAGCCCGTTGCCAGCAAATGCCCCCTGCTCATAATGGGCCGGAAACCGGTCCCACAACGGGTCATGCTTGGCAAGAAAGGATGCCCAATCCAACGCCCCTCTTTTCTTGTGAGCATCAGTTTTCATTGAATCTCTCCTGCGGCGTTTGAAAACACATAGGTAACTGTTTACCCAGTCTATTGCGAATTACTCGGCTGTCAATTGCCGATATTTTTTATGCACGTCGCCTGAATGTTACCGAAAAATAAACCCGCAACCGCTTCGGCACAAGCACGGGCGAAGAGGGGGTGCTGACGCTTCAGGGGCCGATTGAGATGCTGGCACCCCGTATTGCTGATGGCGAAACCCCGAAGCGCTTGCGAAACGCTCGGGAAAAGTAAAAGGGGTTTTCATATCCGCTCGCTGCGGCGACCTCTTTGACATTCAGACGACCTTCGGCAAGGATGCCTCGCGCCTTATCCAGGCGGCGCGTCTCCATGTAATGGAACGGCGTGACCCCGGTGGCCCGGTGGAAAAGCCGATGGAAGTAGTTCGGGGAAAGGCCGGCCCGTGCTGCAGCCTCCGCGAGCCCCGGATTGTTGGCGAACTCCGAGTCCATATAATCAATGGCGGGCTTGAGTCGTGCGAGGGTATCGAGATGGAAGTCTTTTTCAGTGAGGCTCACGACATTTTCGAGCAAATCCGCGATCAGGAGCATGAGGATGCCCTCGATTCGGCACACGAGCGCGGGCGGGGAATCGCCGCGCGGTTGGTTTTCCGCCTGATCGGGCTCGTCGAAGAGTTCCTTCATACGACGGAATGAAGGCGCGATCCAGCCATGGAGGGAAAGCGGCCACGAATGGATGGATGTCACCCGGAGCAAGATGCGGTGCAGGAAATAGGAATCAGGCACGAAGTGGAGCCAGTGAACATTCATGGCGCGAGGGCATTCCTGGCGCACCAGATCGTAGCCCGGAATAAAATAGAGCCGGCCGGGCGCGAGGCGTGCCGGCCCGCTTTTCAACACGACACTTGCCGCTCCGGAGACGGGAAGATAACATTTGAAGCACCGGTCAAGTGATCCGGAAACGCGTGTCCATGCGGGCGTGCAAAGATGTTGCCCTCCGGAAATCAGGCTGAGATGGAAGTTGTCGAGCATGCCGACCTCGCGCTGCGTGTGATGCGAGGATAAGATCGTGCATGGATTTGTCAAGAATGTGCATTTACGCGCAGGCCTGCGCGCTGCCAGAATCATTCGACATGCTCCCCGGTCGCCGGAATTCCGTTCGGCGATGGGGAAAATGAAGGCGACACAATCGATCCTATGAAAAGCAAAGAACGCATGATGCGAGCGCTGGCACTAGAGAAACCCGACCGGCTGCCGGTCAGCGTCCACCAGTGGCAGAAATTCCACCTCGACACATACATGAACGGGGTGGACGCGCTCGAGGCCTTCCGGATCACCGGAATGGACGCCCAGATCCAATACTTCGAGGCCATGGGCCAGTTCTGGATTCCCGACGCAGAGAAATATGTCGTCTCGACGCCGGAGTGGCGTGAGGAGATCACGGTTCTCAAGGACGATCCCAACGACAAGCTCCTTGACCACGTCATTCATACACCGAGCGGCACGCTGACCTACAAGACCGGCGGCAACCGGACGACCACATGGATCCTGGAATATCTCATCAAGAAGCACGAGGATGTTGCCCTCATCGCAAAATACATGCCGGTGGCACGCCTCAACAAACAGGCGATCGCCGCCGAGTATGAGCGGATTGGCGATGCCGGAATCCTTCGCGGGTTTGTCTGGGGCGACCAGGCCGGATGCTGGCAGCACGCATGCTGCCTGATGAGCGAGGAAGAACTCATTCTGGAGGCTCTGGACAACCCGGATTGGGTCCACTCGTTGTTGAAGGCTCTGCTCGAAAAGAAGCTGCAGTTTGTCGAGGAGTCCCTTGTCGGCGCGAAGTTCGACCTCATCGAGACCGGAGGCGGAGCCGGGAGCGACACGGTGATCTCGCCGACGATGCACGCGGAGTTTTGCCTGCCCTACGACCGTCAGATCCACGACGCCCTGCACGCGGCCGGCCACCGCTCGACCTACCACACCTGCGGAGGCATGATGCACATCCTCGACCTGATTATCCAAAATGGCACCGACGCCTCCGAGACGCTTTCTCCTCCAGGGACGGGGGGGAATATCACTGGCCCGGAAAAAGTCCGCGAGAAGTTTTCCGGGAAACTCGCGATGATCGGCGGCATGGACCAGTTCAACGTGCTCACGTCCGGCAGCCCGGAAAAAATCCTTGCCGAGACCCGGCGGCTATTCGAGGGGTTTGGAAAAAACGGCGGCTATATCTGCTCGGCCAGCGACCACTTTTTCGAGACCCCGGTCGAAAACCTCAAAGTCTTCGCCCAGGCGGCAAGGGAATGCGCCTATTGAGCCGGAGCGACTGTCAATCCGGGTGAACACGCCACTAGCGTCCATCAACAAATAGACACAGGAAGAAAAGCACGTCATGAACTCCCGCGAACGCCTCCTCTCCGCCATTTCCCACAAAGAGACCGCCTTGAGCGCGTCGTCCGCGTTGAGTATGATCTTCTTTTGGGAAACGCTTGCAGGCACTTCCAAATCCTCGCCGTAGCGGCGATCAGAGTTCCTTGACGAAAGATTCCAGATCCGCGCACCGGATCGCCTGCTTCTGAGCGAGCAGCTGCCCTTCTTGTCTCAAAATGTCTTCGGTGCTTATCGCGTCCATAATCACTGAGCCGAATGCATCTGATAAAAGAGAGCCAGTGCAGCCAGAACACCATCCACCTGAATATCGGAAATGCTCCCTGAAGCGATCCAGTCCGTTTACCATGACACGCCCCTCAAGAGTTCATCGCCATGCCGCCCGCCCCACATCCAAGAATGGTAATCGTGTTCATGTGCTCAAATGGAATCAGAGTTCCGATGAATGCGTAATCGAAAGTGCGATAATCGCATGAAAGTGCGGCAATCGCATTTTGTATTGACGGCAGCCCGTTGCATTGTGATCGTGGAGTTGCTTATGAAACGTCTGCTCCCCGCTCTTTTCGCTCTCTGTGTCATGCCGGCCTTTGCGGACTATTTTTCGGATCGGACGGCGGGGATGGAGCTGTTCAATGCGGGCAAGTTTCAGGAGGCGGCAGACGGTTTTCTCAAGCTGGGCGAGAGCAAGAACGACATTCAGCAGGCCGATGCGCTAACGAATGCGGCCATCTGTCTCCAGCGGATGCAGCGGGCGGACGAGGCGATGGCGCTGGCCGGGAAGATCCGTTCTGAGCCGATGGCGATGGCCTGCCGGATCGACCTCCTGCGGAAGGGTCGCCAGTGGGCGGAGTTGCTAAAGCTCGCGGAGGCCCAGGATTTCACGGTTTGGCCGGAGAAGCTGATCTATCCGGCGTTTCTGGCGCGGGGCCAGGCGCACGCGGCGCTCCGCCAGTCCGATGCGGCCGAAGCGGATTTTCTTCGTGCGGAGGCGAGCACGTTGTCCCCGGATCTCAAGGCCCAGGCTTGGGTGTGCATCGCGGAAAATGCGGGAGAACCGCAGAAGGCGCTGGACGCCTACGCCAAGGTTTGCCAGCTCGCGCCCGGGGGGGGCACCTTGCAGCGGGCGCTTTATGCGAGGGCGAAGCTGCTGGCCGATCAGAAGGCGTGGGATCAGGCGCTGGCTGAGGTTGCGCTGCTCGAGAAGGCTCAAAACAAAGACCCGTATTGGATTTGCACGACCCACTTGGCCTACGGGTATATTTACGAGAAGCAGGGGAAGCCGGCGATCGAGAGCTATCGCAACGCGGCCGCTGTCCCCAAGGCCCCCGATGACCTCGTCAAAGCGGCCAACGCGAAGATCGCCGCGCTGGAGGGCGCAGCCCCCGGCGGAACATCTGCCGAAAAGAAATAAAACATTATGAAAATTGCCTTGCTGGGAGCCGGAAGCCACTTCTTTGAATCCGTATTTTTGGAGCTCGGTCAGACGCCGGAACTGCACGGGGCCGAGGTTGTTCTTTTCGACATCGACGCCGAACGCATGCGGCTCATCGACCAGGTCGGACGGCGGATCTCCGACCATTACAAATCCGATTTCCGGATCTCCGTGGTTCCGGACCTTCCCCGCGCCCTGGATGGAGCGGACATCGCCATCGCCTCGATCGGGGTGCATGGTCCGGCGGCGGCCTGGCACAAGGCGGATGTCGAGGCGGTCGCCCCTTTCGGCGTCATGCAGACGACCGGGGACACGGTCGGGCCGTCTGGATTTTCCCAGGGGCTGCGGATCATTCCGATCTTCCTCAACCTCGCGCGGGAGATGGAAAAATACTGCCCGGACTGCATCCTGCTCAACCACTCGAACCCGATGGGCGCGATCTGCCGGGCGGTCAGCAAGTATTCGAAGATCAAAGTCATCGGCTACTGCCATAATGTCATCCAGTCGCTGCCGATTTTTGCCGGGCTGCTCGGGGTGCCGGCGAGCGAGCTCGATTTCCTGGTGGGCGGGGTCAACCACATGGACTGGCTGCTCTCGCTGCGCCATCAAGGCCGCGATGTTTATCCGGAGCTCAAGCGGAAAATCCTGGAGTCCGATGCGCCGCAGGGCCAGCAGTTCACAAAAGATCTGCTCGAAGCCATGGACCTTTTCATGATGGGTGGCGACCGTCATATCATCGAGTTTTTCCCTCATGCCCGCCGGGCCACCGATCCGAAGGCGATCCCCTACGGGCTGAAATGGCGCTCGGACATGATTTCCGAGAACCTGCTTTCCGAGGAGCTCACCCGCGGAGCCGCCGAGCTGAAGGCGCGGGCGGAGGGCTCGAAGCCGCTCTACATCCCGAAGCACCTCACGCCGGAGGCCATGGGCCAGCAGATCAAGGCCCTGAAGATGGGGCCGGACATCGTGCATGTCGTCAATATCCCGAATGAGGGAGCCATCCCGAACCTTCCGCCCTGGGCGCTCGTCGAACTCAAGGCCGTGATCGGCCAGCACGGTGCCCGGCCGGTCTATGTCGGCGACCTCCCGCCGCAGGCCGCCCGCTGGACGCTCGCACAGATCTATGCCCATGAACTGACCATCGACGCCGCCGCCGAGGGCAGCCGCCAGAAGGCGATCCAGGCGCTCGCCTGCGACCCCATGGTCCGCGATCTCCACGAGGCCCGCGACATCCTCGACGCCCTCGTCGAGGCCCAGGGCGACCGCCTCGCGCCGTTCCGCTAAATCCGGAAACGCATTTTGGACAGAATGAACAGAATGGACAAAATTCAGCGGGAGAGGCTTACAACCGGAATAAAAGCAACATTTCACTTCTTCTGCTTCCCCGTCATCAAACGCCTGCCAGCTCTGAACATTGCACTGGAGCGGCGCTGCCGCGCCAAAAGCCGGGCACCCCGGCGGTGCGCCCCGGCGGTGCGCCCCCGATTGTTGATAGGTAGGGACGGATCGCCGAGCCGTCCGTTGCTTGATCGGGTGCGCTGCCGCGCCAAAAGCCGGGCACCCCGGCGGTGCGCCCCTACCGATGCGGGCACGCTGGCGTCTCAGCGGTGAATACGCAACAAAACCAGTGGCTCGCCCAGGCGGAACTTTTCAAGCCGGAGTTGAATGTCAGCCGGGTGCTTCCCGCAGAATATGACAGGACAAAATTGCTCGGGCGCGGCGATGTGGTGGAGCTGGACTTTGGCAGGCATCTCGTGGGCCACGTCACCGTGCACCTGGGACTGGATGGAGTGCCGGATTCGCCGACGCGGATCAGATTTGTTTTTGGGGAACGTCGCGAAGATCTGGTTTTGCCCCCCGAGCCATACGTCGGACGCCTGAGCCGGGCCTGGGTGCAGGATGAGGTGGTGACGGCGGATCATCTGCCCGCGACAATTTCCCTTCCGCGCCGCTATGCGTTCCGATACCTGAAGCTGGAAATTATTGATACGTCCGCCTCGTTCCAGGCCAGGCTGGAAGATGTCTATTGCCTCGCAGGTTCGAGCGCGGACGACTCGGCGGTTCCCCAGCTGCCGCAAGGCACTCCCGAAGATCTGGTGCTTCTTGATGCGGTGGGCCTGGCGACGTTGCGGTCCTGCATGCAGACCGTATTTGAAGACGGTCCCAAAAGAGACAGGAGGCTGTGGACAGGAGACTTAAGATTGCAGGTGCAAGCCAATGCCCTGAGCTTCCGCAATTTTGATCTCGTGCGGCGTTGCCTCTATCTGCTGAGCGCATTTGAAAAGAAAGACGGCTGGTTCGCATCGGATGTGTATGAGGGCCCAACGCCCAGGCCAGGCAGGGCCTTAATTCTCGACTACGCCGTGCTCTTGGGAGCCATACTGCTGGACCATCTGCAGTCTTCCGGCGATGAGCGGACAGTGAGGGAACTGTTCCCCCTGGCGAGGCTTCAGCTCTCGCTGGCGAGACGTTTCCTGCGGGACGGACTGCTGGAAGTCCCGGAGGGATTCTGGCTGTTCAGCGACTGGCGCAAAGGTTTGGACAAGCAGGCCCCCACGCACGCCACGATTCTTTTCTCTGCCCGTCAAGTGGTGTGGCTGGCCGATCTTCTGGGTGAAGATCCGGGTGAGGCGGCGGAAATGCTGGAACCGATGACTGCCGCGGCACGCACATTGCTCGATACGCGGCAAAATCTTTTTGTCTCGGGGAAGGGTGGCCAGGTCTCATGGGCATCGGCCGCATGGATGGTGTTGGCAGGGGTAGTCGAAGGAGCGGAGGCGCGTCGGGTCTTGCAGTCCACGCTGTCGTGTCCGCACGCGGTGAAGCCCGCAACCCCCTATTTGTATCATCACGTGGTGGAGGCGCTGCTCACCGCTGATATGGACTTGGAAGCGGGAGCGATGCTCCGGGGATACTGGGGGGCGATGATTGCACGGGGAGCGGATACTTATGACGAGGTTTTCGATCCGGATGAGCCGGATCTGGCACCATACGGCCACCCGAGTTTAAATAGTCACTGCCATGCTTGGAGTTGCACCCCGGTTTACTTTGTCAGGCGTTACGGTCGCCGCTTGTGGTGAGAAGAAAGCCTCCTGACACAGCAGTCTTTTTACAGCGGAAAATCTCCTATCGGATTTCGAGAATCGTGGAGACCGCCCTGCTAATCGCCGCCAGATCATTGGCCGCCATGTCTTCAATTCTTGACTTGAGCCGATGCTTGGCCACAGCGCGAATCTGATCGATCACCGCAACCGCCGCCCGTCCCTGACAAGTCACAGGGACAGTGATCGGTGGATGCGGCTTGGCAGCGGTTGAGAGAGGCATCACCACAACTGTCTTGCGAAGCCTGTTCAGTGTGTCGTGTGTGAGCACCACGCAAGGCCGCGTTTTCTTGATTTCCGAGCCCTGCGCCGGATCGAGCGACACCCACCAGACTTCCCCGCGTGTCATATCACCGCTTCCCCGTCATCAAACGCCTGCCAGTCCTCAATCTCGCGTTCAAGCGCCTTGTCCCGGTTGGCCGCCACACAGGCTGCGGCAAGAGCGTCTTCGTGGCTCGACAAGGTGGCCTCCAAAAGACGGGTGACGAGACGCGACCGCTGCCGGGGCGGAACGGCCGCTTGGAACCGATAGGCAACGGCGTCAGGTATGGATAGAGTGATCCTCATGACAGCGTATTATGCGTTATGACTTACGACTGTCAACTGCTGCCGACGGCCGCCCCTCGACTTTTCCGCCCTCCGTTTCCCCAATTTCAGACATCCTGATGTCATTCAGAGAAATGATGGAGCGGGGAAAAAGTTGACAACACCAGGCAACCAGGCCAAGTTGGCCATGTGATTTGCTCAACCATTTCCGACACCAAAAATCGTTTGAGTGAGCTTTTGGCAAGGGTTCAATCCGGCGAGACTTTGATCATCGTTGACAGAAAAACCCCGGTGGCACGGGTCGAGAGGATCCGCGTGGACAATCCGCACATCCTGCCTGCCAAAAAAGCGTGGAATCCGCAGGAAATTTTGGAGCTGCCCATCCTGGGTGCCTCTGCGGGATCAGCCAGCCTTGTGGATGCGGTTTGTGAGGAAAGGGCGGCCGGATGGTGAATTTTTGGGATACTTCCGCAATCGTTCCACTTCTTGCTCGTGAAGCGGAGACCGCCGCACGCGAGGCGCAACTCCGGGAAGCCTCCGGCATGGTTACTTGGTGGGCGACCAGGGTCGAATGCGTGTCCGCAATCTGCCGCCGCGAGCGGGAAGGTCTGCTTTCCGGCGCTGCCGTCAATGCGGCACTCCGCCGCCTCGAATCCTTCTGCAACCAATGGAGGGTTGTCTCCCCGTCGGAGGCGATCCTGCCCCGCGCAGAGCGGTTGCTGAGAGTTCATTCCCTTCGCGCGGCGGATGCCCTCCAGCTCGCCGCCGCCTTGTTGGCGACAAGAGAAGAAACTCAAAACTCCCGCTTCTTCACCGCCGACAAAAATCTCGCCGCCGCAGCCGGGAAAGAAGGATTTGCCGTGCTCTGATTCTCCCTGCTTGGAAATTTCTTGCGCCCCTTCGCGAACGCCTCCGCCCTTCCGGAAAAGATGGGCCGATTTCTGCATGTTTGCCCCGCCGCCTGACACGGAAAATTTCCCATGGTTTTTCAAACTTCCCGTGACATCCTGCATGCTTCTGGGTATCTACTGTTCGAATAACGAACGCGCGTGCGAATAACGAAGAGCGAGTGGCGAAACAAGTGGGAGGGCGAATTGATGGCCGTCTGCGTCGAGTGGCTATGAAAACCTGTCATTCAGTGGCGGAAACGGTCGAGAGGAGCCTTCAGTCGGTATGAACTCTGGCGCGGATGCCGGGGACGCGGCATTGCACACGGTGCGCAGCACGATCGACGGCACCGAACAAAAGGCGCTTTTTTACGTTCCGCCCGGGACGTCCTCCGATCCCGGCAGCGTCCCCCTTCTCGTGGCGCTGCACACCTGGAGCGGGAATTACTCTCAATGCACCGCGTGCCCCGCCGCGGAGAAATGGGCGATGATCGCGCCGGATTTCCGCGGGCCCAACATCTGCCCGGAGGCCTGCGCATCCGCGCTGGCGGTTCAAGATGTCCTTGATGCGGTGGCTTATGCCCGGGCAAATGCCAATATTGATGCGTCGCGGATTTACCTGGTCGGCGCGTCGGGTGGCGGACACATGGCGCTAATGATGGCGGCAAAAGCTCCGCAGCTCTGGGCTGGAGTTTCAGCCTGGGTGCCGATCTCCGATCTGGCGGCATGGCGGATTGCGGGCTTCTACAGCAAGCAGATGGACGCGGTCTGCGGCGGGCCGCCGGGAACTCCTGGAACGGATGTGGAATACGCTGCGCGCTCACCCATTCATTTTTTGGCGGCAGCCCGGGGCGTGCCGATCGATATCAGCGCCGGGATCCATGACGGTCATAAAGGCAGCGTTCCCATCAGCCAGTCGCTCGCGGCCTTCAACGTTCTGGCGGAAGCTAACGGATTTCCCGGCGCCCGGATCCCTTCCGCCGATATCGAGGCCATGACGCGGGACGAGAAAGTGCCGGCATCGCTTGCCGGCGAGGTGCAGGCCGACCCGGAACGAAACCGGGCGATCCTGTTCCGCCGCGTGGCCGGCCCCGTGCGCATCACACTGTTTGAGGGCGGTCACGAAGCGGAGATCCCCGCCGCCTGGAAATGGCTCGGCCGGCAAAGGAAGGGCTCGCCCGCTTGCTTTGATGTCACGAAATCGCCGGATGGAAAACAGAGCGGGCCGGGCGTCGTCCAAGATGTGGCGCGCTAGGCCCGATACAGGTCATGAAATATAACCTGTTCAATTGCTTTGACCGGAACCTGCCGACGGCCGCTTAATTTGTTAAAAATGAAAAAGACGCTGCTCTTATACCATTTTGACACCGAAACGGGTGGAACCGACGGACGGCTCGGCGAGCCATCCCCACCAAAAATTGGTAGGGGCACATCGCCGAGGTGCCCGACTTTTTATACCTATCCCGCTGTGCGTTTGGTCTTAGGAATTCTTTTTTTCGCATGCGGGACCGTTTCCGCGGACGTCGCGCTGGTCGCCGACGGGCGGCCCGTGTCCGAGATTGTCATTCCGGGCGATGCGGTGCCAAGCGTCAAGGCGGCGGCGGCGGAGCTCCAGCGCCACATCGAATCCATGTCGGGGGCCAGGCTCCCCATCGTCAGCGCGGCATCGCCGGACGTGAAGAACCAGATCTACGTGGGGGGAAGCGAAACCACAGAAAAGCTGGGGGTGTCCACCGGGGATCTCAAATACGACGGCTTCAAGATCGTCGCGGAGAAAAACCGCGTCATTCTTGCAGGCAAGGACGTGAGCCATTTCGCAAATTCGTTCTCCAAATTTAAGGACGTCGCCAGGGCTGGTCGCCAGAACGCCTGGGAGACTTATACCGGCCACAAGTGGCGGTTCCCGCCGATTGTCGAGTTCCGGGACTTCAATGAAGAGTGCGGGTTCCATGTGGGCGACGCCACCGGCACGCTGTATGCCGCCTACGAATTGCTCGGGCAGCTCGGGATGCGGTGGTATATGCCGGTCGCCGATATCGGGGCCGTCATCCCGAAGCTCAAGGACATCACCATCAGGGACCAGTCGATCACGCGCGAGCCCCAGTTTCCCGTCAGGCTTATGGGGGATTCCGGCATCGGC
>Ga0247840_10009493_pt1 | contig 12549 bp, 12 predicted proteins | sample LaCruzMarch2015__FD_192404 | JGI IMG/M metagenome (GOLD analysis project Ga0247840, IMG submission 192404) | Freshwater microbial communities from meromictic Lake La Cruz, Castile-La Mancha, Spain - LaCruzMarch2015_17m | ecosystem: Environmental > Aquatic > Freshwater > Lake | place: Spain...
TAGGTGAACGACTTGCTACAGGCACTTTTTTTATTAACCGTTGTGATTACCTTGACCCAGCCCTTGCCTGGACTGGGGTTAAAAAATCTGGCCGCGGCTGCACACTGTCGACAATAGGTTACGAATCACTCACTCGCCCTAAATCTTTCCACATTAAAAAAATCGTCTAAAAGGACATTGTTAACCATGAGCACACCATCATTGATCGCAAATTGGAACTACCCCACCTCTATTAAAGTAGGTGCAGGACGTGCAGATGAGCTTCCAGCCGCATGCAGCACCCTTGGCATGAGCGCACCTTTATTGGTAACTGATCCCGGTTTAGCTGAGTTACCCATGCTTGAGAACGTCTTACAACGCTGTAAAAATGCAGGGCTTCGTGTAAAGGTGTTTAAAGCCATCAAGGCAAACCCAACGGGTGAAAACATCATCGATGGCATCTCAGCCTTTCATGCAGGTAAACATGACGGTGTTATTGCCATCGGCGGGGGCTCGGCCCTCGATGCTGGAAAAGCCATTGCCTTGATGATTGGCCAAGATAGACCTTTATGGGATTTTGAAGATGTGGGTGATAACTGGACGAGAGTGAACGTCAGCGGTATGGCCCCTGTTGTGGCGTTACCAACAACCGCAGGCACAGGCTCTGAAGTGGGTCGGGCGTCTGTTATTACAGACCATGCGAATCACATTAAAAAAATTATTTTCCACCCACAAATGCTGCCCAAAATAGTCATCTTAGACCCTCTGCTGACGTTGAGTTTACCCCCACATATTACTGCAGCCACGGGCATTGATGCGCTTTCTCATAATCTAGAAGCCTATTGCACCACGGGTTACCATCCGCTAGCAGAAGGTATTGCTATTGAGGGGATAAGGCTTATCAAGGACTATTTACCTAAAGCTGTACACAATGGCCAATGCATCGAGGCACGCACGCAGATGCTCGTCGCCTCTGCCATGGGAGCCACTGCATTTCAACGCGGGCTGGGCGCCATGCATGCGCTAGCACACCCGTTGGGCGCCATCTACGATGCCCATCACGGCCGCTTAAACGCGGTACTAATGCCTTATGTGTTGCAGAGAAATCGCCACGCGATAGAACCTAAAATTGAACGGCTCGCAGCTTTTTTACAAATCAAGAACGGTTTTGAAGGGTTTATTGATTGGATACTTCAATTACGCTTAGAGCTTGGTATTGAACACACGCTCAGAGAAATGGGCATTGATGAGCAACATTTAGTCCGTATTGCCAAAATGGCGACGGAAGATGCCTCTGCAAGTGGAAATCCCATTCTTTTTAGTGCCAGTGAATATGAAGATATTTTAAAAACCGCCATCAATGGGGCATGACAGGAATTATCTAATGAACATTGGCATTTTACAGTGTGATAACGTCCAAGAGAAATTTGTATCGCAGCATGGCGACTACCCAGCAATGTTTAGTGCCTTCTTAAAACAAGTCGACCCGAGCTTAACATTTACCCTTTACAATGCCAAAGCCTCGGAGTTGCCAGAACATATAGATGCCTGTGATGCGTATTTGATTACCGGTAGCCGTCATGGGGTTAATGATCCTTTACCTTGGATAAGCACACTCGAAACATTTGTAAAAAAACTTCATGCAGCGCAAAAAAAGGTGCTAGGTATTTGCTTTGGCCATCAATTAATCGCTAAAGCACTGGGCGGCAAGGTTATAAAATCCCCTAAAGGCTGGGGTGTTGGAATGTCCCAAAATAACCTTCTGCAAACAAAACCATGGATGACGCCAAACCAAGAGCATTTTAATCTATTGGTCAGCCACCAAGACCAAGTGGTGAAATTACCAGATGGCGCTGAAGCTCTTGCAGGAAGCGATTTCTGCCCGTTTTATATGATGCAAATTGAAAACACCCTCACCATTCAAGGCCACCCTGAATTCAGTAAAGCTTATTCTGAGGCACTGCTTAGGGAGCGCCAAACTATGTTGACATCGCACTGTTATGAAGAAGGATTAAAATCCCTAGAACAGACAAAAGATGATGCGCTGATTGCACAATGGTTCATGAATTTCCTCCATTACCCAATACAGAATAAATAATTTTAAAACAATATGGTAGTCTAATGTATCTCCTCAGCACGTCATCCTGAAAGCGGCATAGCCGTTTGAAGGATCTCCTGACGATGGCACAATCTTTTTATGACTCAGCATAAGGATTGATACAGATCATCCCATTTTGGATTTAAAATATTAATCAAGGCATCCTTTCTTTTTCGAGACCATCCTTTGAGTTGTTTTCGCATTGTGCTTATTGGTTAATAAGATAACCGTATGATTCTGTGTGCATAATCACTTCCTTGCTGATTTTGCTAAACGGTGACTTGGGGCTATTGCTGCTATTTTTATTCATGCGTCTTTCTAACTCCTCGATCCTTGCGGCCTGTTGTTTGACGATTTTTTCTAATTCAACAATCTTGCCTAAAAGTGTTGATATGATTTATTCGTAGTCTCGCATGCCTGTGTTTGATCATAACCAAATAATTTTGCTGGGTTTTTTAAAAAATTTAGTGAAGTACCACAGTCAGGAGATCCTTCAAGCAGCTATGCCGCTTTCAGGATGACGTGCTGGGGAGATACGGTCTAATTTGTAAATATGCAAATCTTGTTGTATGATAAATATACATGACTTGCGCAAGGACGCTACCATGAAAAAAATACTGTTCTCATTTATTCTTTTTGGATCAACCCTTTGTTTATCGAGCTGTGCTTGTAACGGCGGTTGTGATTCTGGTTTCAGTAATTATTCTTTGTTTAGCACAACAACCTGCTCAGGCTGCAGCAGTTGCGATAGTTGTGGATCTTGGTAACAGATATTTGCTAGAACGTTCATGCATCATGCATGAATAGACGCCTAAACCCTGCGGACAAGAGCCGCAGGACATCAAGCATGGGCTGATAGCGCCATCTTAACAACATTAACCACGTAACTGCTCTGGCAAGCGTGATTTAATGCGGTGTGTGGCCTGGCTATGAATTTGAGACACGCGCGACTCGCTAACGCCAAGCACATCGCCTATTTCTTTTAAATTCAAATCTTGTTCGTAGTACAATGAAAGCACCAAGCGCTCGGTTTTAGGCAGGCCATCAATAATTTGAGATAGATGCGTTCGCATGTCCGCACGAAGCGCATGCACATGGGGCTCTGTCGAAACACTTAAACTTTCATCTTTTAAAAGATCATCGGTAACACCTAAATCGTCAAACCCGTACAAATGAGCACCGGCTGAATCATTTAACATCTCATGATACTCAGTAAGATTAATGCCCAACTCCTCTGCAACCTCTTGATCTTTTGCATCACGTCCTAAACGATTTTCAACAATTTTTACCGCAGCAGAGACCATGCGTGCATTTCGATAAACAGACCGCGGCACCCAATCATTACGTCTAACTTCATCAAGCATGTGACCACGAATACGAATACCTGCATACGTTTCAAAAGAGGCGCCTTTCGTGTCGTCATAATGCCGTACGGCCTCTAATAACCCTAACATGCCTGCTTGTATTAAATCATCAAGCTGAATGGAATGCGGCAAACGCCCCAACAAATGATGGGCAATACGTTTCACTAAAAGCGCATGAGTTTTGACTAACGCTTCCTGCGTTTGTTGATTCACTTTGCCATGCAAAGCCAAAGCATCCAAGACTATCTCCTTGTTTGTCGTCACTTTAAAGAAGGGAATAAATGTACTTATACAGTATCAGATATTCCCGTCCCTGAATCAATGGCTCTTTAAGGCTATCATAAGGGACAAGTGTATCGCCGAGCGACGAATAAGAAGGATACAGTTAGAGCAGTGTATAAATAAGAGAGATGACTCATGCGTACAGGCAAAAGAACGCTTACTCTTCCGACAATTCTTGACATTTATTTTGAGCGTCGGCTTGGCAATTATCTGAGCAATTTATATCCGATGAATTGGGACATACGGTACTAATACAATCATTTGCCGCGCGCGTGACACACATCAATTGGTTATCTTTATTATCATCAATAACCACCTCAGGAATATCAGCTGCATTAAGAAACAAGGGAAGGCAGGCGAATATAGAGAAGAGAACTGTTCGTTTCATGTCACACCTCCGGGCCATTTAAAACGGTTATATACTGGCGCTCATCCTAGCGAACACATCTTTGCTATGTTTAAACGCCCAGTCATATAATACCCTTCAATATTGCACCACCTACCGTGTTCCCTATTAAAAACAATTGCCTTATCGAAGAATTCGATACATGGGAACAACCGTATGGATAATACCGAAAAACTGTAATACATATAATATTAAAACAATGATAACCAAAATATTCAACAAGCTCTTAATGGCCATGGGCAGTGGAATAAACATGGTGACCAACCACAACACTAGTCCAAAAACAATAATGTTGGCAAACAAATTCAGTAAGTCGTGCATAAATATCCTTATCTGTGATCACTTTATAATTATAGCATTTATATTGCAGAAATTTGGGTATCTATATTGAGCCTAAACGAATCTAATGTTCAAGCACAAACGACTTCGTACTCGCCTACGTACCGCTCTTTGTGCACGATCTCCCTACGATCTCACGTAAATACCGTACTGGTTTCCGCGCATAAAACAAGAAAAGCGGGCTTTGTGGCCTTATCATGATCATTTAAATGCATTTAGCCGGATCCGTATTGATAGACTTTTCTCCGGACAATTCTGGGTTTACTAGCATTTCTAATTTTTTATCAAAGTAACTAAATTGTCCAACCATCGTATACTCGTCACTACTGTTCATGGCTTTATAAAGAAAGTTAGGCGTTACATAACGTTGGTCTACAGCAAAGGCTTTCGTAAACAAAGGTACGTAGTCCCCATCCGTTCTAGCCTGCAGAAGTTTTTTTCCAATCTCAGTATCTCTCCACCCTTCAATAAGCACGTCATTTGCATATTCTTCAAAAGCTTTACCTTTATATTGTTTAAAAGGATGCGTTATTTTGCCACCTAATTTAACAATGGGCGCCAAAATAGCCGCTTGATAAGCAGCCACTAATGTTGCTGTGCAGCGCTGCCCTTTACTAAAAGACTCAGGACTCATGGTATTTCTGCGACTTGCAAATTTAATTGCCCGCCGTAACCCTTCATCACCCATCACTAATCGTGTGGGATCTCTTGCTAAGTCCATTAAATCATAGGTAGCTCTTGGCTCTAAATAAGGAGTAGAAGGCCCGGATACTATAGCTTTTTCATTTGAAAAGAAATTAAGCAGATCTCTTTTATTTCTGTCTAACCAAAATGTAGGTGGGTACGTTGCTAGATAGTCTTCTTTTGAATAGTACCGTGTCGTTAACGCCCAGTTTCTAAGAATATTAGCGGCTTCCATCATTAATGATGAATCTTTATACCTAAAAACCTGACCATTTCCAGAGGGTAATTTTGTAAGACGAACGCCAGGTAAATTAAATCCTGCTCTCACTGAATGAGCTACGGGATGAGCATTTCCCTTTATCCAAAGCATTGTATGGATTGGTTGAATTTGTTTTATCTTAACGGGGAAATACTCATCTTCAGAAGAATCAACACAAGGCATCTCAAGAATCAAAATATCACCACTTTGAAGTTTTAGCCCCCGCTCTAGCTCTTTTTCAATTGACATTTTTTTATCCCAAATAGTTAGCATTTTTATTATACACTAACGAATGATATAAAAAAGATCAAAATGGATAATTGTGGTCTACAAAGGCCTTTTTAAGGTAGAGCGAAAAAATAGGGTTTTCAACTAAAGCAAAAAACACCGAGGATCGGGATCATGATAACTCGGTGTTTTAAATTAATATTACTATTTAACTTATACGCCATCAGCACCAAACAACGCTGGATAGTTGCCACCAATTAGACGCCAGAGATGTTCATCAAAACCAAGGGCGGTCCAAAATGTTTTTTTCTTTAATGTCTTGGTTGTTTTACTCTCACCAGCAGCACTTTGAGTAACACCTGAAACTTGACGATCCCAGAAGACATTCTCAGTGATGGAACCTGCAATTGCACCCACAGCACCGCCTTTATCTTGAGCACCTTGTACAACAATTTTCCCTGCATAATACGCATTTGTTAATAGACTGCTGTTCATGGCACCCACTAGCCCACCCACACCAGCTACACCTGAAGCATCCAGGGCACCATAGTCAATATCCCCTTGTGAGTAGACATTACTGACTCGACTACCTACTAACGTACCAGCCACCCCGCCAATGGCAGAAGCACCAAAAGGAAGGTTAGAGACCATGACTTGTTTAACATTGCTTGAGCAGCTAGAAATATCAGCGTCTTTTGCATTCCCTACTATCCCACCACTTCCATCTGTTCCAAAATGTTGGGACATGGTGCCTTCAGTAGAGCAATTGATTACAAAACCACCCTCTAACTCACCCACCAAACCACCTGAGTGATTAGGTGCATCCATGTTTATACCTGTAATGTGGATATTAACCAAACTGCTATTTTCAGCCCGACCAACTAGACCCCCAGCAATGTTGCTGATATTAGTAACTTGAGACATCCCATTAATGGTTAAATTCTCAATTTTACCATTTTTTACATACGCAAATGGAGCGACGTGAGTCGTGTTTGCCGTTAGTAAAGAAATAGATGATATTGTGTAGCCATTACCATCAAACGTTCCGGTAAAAGGCGTTGTAGCAGAACCTATAATACGAAAGGGAAAATTTTGATAATCAAGATCTGTACCTAACCGATAATGTTTCTCTAATAATGGCAATTCTTGAGCCAAACGTTGTAATTGTAAGTTAGTGCACACAAGGTATGGATTGGTTTTACTGCCATCGCCAGTTAAAAAATCACTGACAACGTCACCTGAACATAGTGGATTGGGCGCCTTAGCAAAAACAGAAAAACTTAAAGATACTAATAAAACACATTGAGCGGTCCTTGTCATCATAGCGTACACCTTGGTTAATTAAATCAATTACACATTACCAAAAAAGCCGCATGTTGCAAAGGAAGTTCCAACGAAAAAAATTGAAATAATGGTTTTATACACCTCGCTTATGCTAATACTAATTGACAGGGACTGAATGCATATTTTGCCCACGCTTTGTCCCTGACAGTTCCTCAGAATAAAATATTCTAACATATTGAAAACATTCGAAAATAAAGAAATTGAATGTGCATGACGTATGTGATCAAATAGTGTTTACGAAGCATTATGAGATCACCGTCATGCAACTAGTAAGATTATTACATAACCTATTCAAAAAAGAATTACCTTTTGTGCATAAAACACGTCTTCAAAATCTATTGGACGCTTGTAAAACTGCTATTCAGAGCAATAAATTATATTTAACAGGTTTAGGAAGAGAGCTCTCTAATAAAAATAAAACGTGCAGCAATATTCAAAAGATAGACCGATTATTAGGTAATCTTCACCTCCAGAAGGAGCAAAATGACTTCTATAAAGTGATGTTTTCTTATTTGATTCAGGATAATTCTACGCCATGGCTTCACGTTGACTGGACCTGCATTAGCTCTGTTACTAACCTGTATGTTCTAAGGGCTAGTTTGTCTATGTCGGGCCGCTCCATTGTTATTTATGAGGAATGCCATCCTAAAAAGAAAGAAAACAATCATGCCACTCACAAAGCGTTCTTAAATCAATTAAAAAAATTATTACCGCCCTCAGTTCAGCCAATCATTGTTACGGACGCAGGGTTTCGGGGACCTTGGTTTCAACATATATTAGATCTTGGCTGGAATTTTGTTGGACGGTTACGTAATAAAAATCTCGTGCTCTTAGACGGCTCATCTGCTTGGGAATTAAGTCATACCTTTTTTGCAAAAGCGACGGCAACGCCCAGCTACTTAGGGCATGGTGTTTTAACCAAAGAAGGAAAGGTACCTGCGCACTTTGTAGCGTACAGGGGAAAAAATAAGAAGAGGCACAAAATAAATAATAATAAAAAACCAAGCCGCTCCGGGAAAAGCAAATTGTACTCTAAATCAAATACAGAGCCCTGGATTCTTGTCTCGTCTCTTCCGCTAACGACCAAAAATGCAAATCTAGCCGTTAATATCTATCGCCAAAGAATGAGAATAGAGGAAAATATTAGAGACACCAAATGTCCGCATTATGGGTTAGGACTTAAATGCAGCCGTTCTAAGTCTTCTGCACGATTAGGTATTTTGTTGCTTATTGCCGCCATAGCTACTTTTGCTGCTTGGCTTGCAGGAATAGAAACAAAACGTCGAGGATTGGCTGCTGATTTTCAAGCCCATTCGGCTAAATTTAAGTCCTCTTTATCTATCGTCTTTTTAGGCAGACAAGCCTTGAAAAAAGGATTTAAAATCAGTGAAATACAACTTTTTCGAGCTCTGAAAATGTTACTTCAGATAAATAAGGAGACTCAACTGGAGGCTCCTATATAAAAAGTGAGGATCGTTCAGGAACAAGCCGCGGTACTTAGGACTTATAGAATATTTAAAACCAAATTATCAAAATGCCCTAATAAAACCGCAAATTATAGTATCAATTAAAATCTTTTAGATTAAAAATAATTCATAAAGGGTTTCTTCTGTTTGATTTTTTTAGTAGACTGCACAGCCTATGTTAAACAACGGGTCATTATTTTGAAGTTTAAATCACTAAAAATATACCTCATCTCTTTTATTCTAGTGAGCCTTTGTGGCTTTACCACACCTGTAACCGCTCAATCAGCGCCCAATGTATGGGATGTTTTACGTGGACAATTTTCTCTTAACCATGAAGCGACACAACCTGCCGTACAACATCAAATCCGTTGGATTGTGGCACATCCAAGCTACCTACAAAAAGTAGCCCGCCAGTCTGAACCTTATATTTATCATATCGTTACTGAAATTAAAAAACGTAAACTCCCCGGTGAACTGGCTTTAATTCCGATGATTGAAAGCTCTTACGACCCCTTTGCATACTCAGGTGCAGGTGCTGCAGGTCTTTGGCAACTCATGCCGGGAACGGGAACAGATTTAGGCTTAAAACAAGACTGGTGGTTTGATGGTCGTCGAAGTATTGGCCCATCAACTAACGCGGCACTCAATTATTTAGCGTATTTACACCATTTTTTTAACGGTGATTGGGTGTTGGCCTTTGCCGCCTATGACTCTGGTGAAGGCACCCTGGCAAGGATCATTAAAAACAGCCATCAAACGAAAGGAAAAATTAATTTTTGGTCCCTCAATGTTCCGCAAGAAACAAGAGCTTATATTCCTAGGCTTCTTGCTCTTGCGGAAGTGATTCAAAACCCAAAGCGCTATCGAGTTGAGTTGCCTGATATTCCACATGCACCTTATTTTGAAGAAGTTAACATTGGTAGCCAAATTGATCTTAACCATGCTGCAAAATTAGCGGGGATTTCGTATAAAGATTTGATAAAGTTAAATCCTGGGTTTAACCGATGGGCAACCGCTCCATATCGTCCCTATAAATTATTGATCCCTGCAGACAAGGTGCTTAATTTCAACCGAAATTTAGCCCATGTACCTCTAGATGAACGGGTCAGCTGGACAAGACATCACGTCAGTGCGGGTGATAATTTAGTCTTGATTGCACAAAAATATCACACAACGGTTAATTTAATCAAAGAGTTGAACCAGCTTAAATCCAATGCTGTTAAAAAGGGACAGTTTGTTCTTATTCCCAGTGGGGAAAAACCTGTGGTCGCTACAAAAGCAAGTGCGCCAGCACCCATTACGCCCCCTCACTTTATGGCACATAAACAATACAAAGTTATTCATATTGTACAAAAAAATGAAACCTACGCTCAGGTGCAGTCAAAATACGGCGTAACCACAAAAAACATTCAAACATGGAATCATTTGGATGGAAAAAAACCGCTCCGACAGGGCCTGCAACTGATTATATGGAAACAAGCCAATACAATAGGCACTTATATAGTGAAAAGAGGCGATACCCTAAGCGCTATAGCCAAACAAAACAATACAAAAACCAGTAGGCTCGTCCAATTAAACCCACAATTAAAAAGCGCGCATCTTCGTATCGGGCAAAAAATCACATTGGGCTGAATCTTTATTTAAGCACCATGAATGAGCTTCAGAGGAGATATTGCAAAACCATCACTTGATCTCATATTTTTTCTCAATGAACAACTTAACACACGCATCCACGACGCTTTCATCATAAAGCGTCCCCTTATGTTCCATTACTTCTTGCAATGCAGTGAGCAGACTAAAAGCAGGTCGATAGGGGCGATGAGTGGACATAGCATCTATAACGTCTGCCACCATGAGAATCCGTGATTCTAGGAGTATTTCATCTCCTTTAAGACCGCGTGGATACCCAGAGCCATCTAGCCGCTCGTGATGTTGATAGACCATTTCAGCGACAGGCCAGGGAAAATCAATCTTTTTAAGTACTTCCCAACCAGCTTTTGGGTGGGTTTTAATGATTTCATATTCTGCACTCGAAAGTGGGCTTGGTGTAGAAAGAATTTCTGCCGGTATATGTATTTTTCCTATATCATGAACCACAGCAGCCATGTGAAGTCCTTTTATTTTCTCAAGCGACAACCCCATGTCCGTTGCAATAGCAATAGCTAATGCTGCAACACGACGCTGATGCCCTGCTGTGTATGGGTCACGTTTCTCTACCATGGAAGCAAGAGCCATGATGGTATTATTAAGGCTCCCCTCAACTTTATTCACGAGCTTTAACATATCTGCCCGAGTTTCCAAGTTATCTATGCCATAAATAATATCGCTCGCTAAATTTTTTAATATCATGAAAAATTGTCATTCAAATCCTGGGTGGCATGCCCATAAACAACCAATATATAAGGTGTTAGCTTCTGAGATCTCATTGGGATGACTGCTACCGAATGAAATCCATGTTTTACCGCAAAATCACGCTCAAGCTCATCTCGCTCATCCTGCTGTAAGTCTTGGCATACTAATAATTGATGCGCATAGATTGCCTTTGAAACCAGACCGTTATGCTCATTTTTGCCAGCATCTAAGCCCATCATTCGAAAATAATCGTTATCTATACCTTCGGTCGCAATAGGAGTAATGATATTGTCCGGTTTAACTGGCGCATACCCCACCCAAGCGGCTAGGAAGCCGCCTGATGAAACAAGAACCTTGCACATCTGACCAATCAAAGCGCTCACTGACATTTCATGAAGGAGCACTTGATTGCAACGAAGAACAACTTGGTACATTCTACCAAGATCTCTGTTTGTTTTTTCAAGACTGACTCGGCTAGTAATATCACGGATATTGCATTGAATAACCTTAGTACTACCTACCACATAACTGTTACTAATGAATTCAACATAATGCATCTCCCCCTCTTTCGTCTTAATGGGAAGATTTTCATAACGTACATATCCCTTTTTTTGTAGCTCTATGAATTTATCTTTATTTTCTTCAATGCTTTTAATGAAACCTAAATCCCAAATGTATTTATCCAAGAGTTCTTCTTTAGAATAACCCGACAATTCGGAAATAAAGGGATTAGCATCTAAAATTTTACCAGTGCTTGCGTCCAAGATAAAAATGCCATCTTGAGCTGTCTCAAACAAACGTTTATAGCGCTCTTCCGAGTCAGTATGTTTATAAAGATCCGCTTTTGGTTTCATTATTACCCCAATGGACACCATAACGTGGTAAAGCCAAACTTATAATGGTTTTAAATAAAACAACCTTCCTGAATTTAAGTATAGTTGAGTATTTAAGGGGCATTTGATGCTTAAGGGGAGTACCCTGTGAGAAGAATTAAATCCTGTGTTATACTTAACCTATTGTCCCATCAACATATTGGCGTGATGAAACTACTATTTGATTTCTTCCCTATCGTACTTTTTTTTGTGTGCTATAAATTTTTCGGCATCTATCCTGCTACAGCAACAGCTATGGTTGCTTCACTTTTACAAGTCATTCTCTATCGAATTAAACACCAACGTTATGAAAAAATGCATTTGATCAGCATGACACTCATTATTGTATTAGGTGGTGCCACTTTATTTTTTCACAACCCCTGGTTTATTAAATGGAAACCCACAGGTATTTATTGGCTATCCGCTCTCGTCTTTTTAGGTTCATCTTTCATCGGTAAAAAAACTGTCATTCAAAAAATGATGGAAGCGAACGTCAACCTACCTCAAAACATATGGGGTCGCTTAAATTCAGCATGGGCTGTATTTTTTCTAGTAATGGGGGCATTAAATATATACGTTGCCTACAACTACGACACCGATTTTTGGGTCAATTTTAAATTATTTGGCGGCGCTGGCTTTACCCTGCTCTTTGTTTTTTTCCAAGCCCTCTATTTATCGAAACATGTTGTAGAGAAAAGCATTGGAAAACAACCCACTGGAAATACTCACCCCTAAAAGGACATTTTAAAACCCTATTGAGGAGCAAACATGCGATTGCTACTGGTGGAAGATGATGAGTTGTTGGGCGATGCCGTTAAAACAGGACTGATGCAGTTTGGCTACATTGTTGACTGGCTTAAAGATGGTGAAGCTGCA
>Ga0247840_10009500_pt1 | contig 12541 bp, 8 predicted proteins | sample LaCruzMarch2015__FD_192404 | JGI IMG/M metagenome (GOLD analysis project Ga0247840, IMG submission 192404) | Freshwater microbial communities from meromictic Lake La Cruz, Castile-La Mancha, Spain - LaCruzMarch2015_17m | ecosystem: Environmental > Aquatic > Freshwater > Lake | place: Spain...
TGGCGGAGGTCGCAGCGCGACTTACCGCGCTGGGCTCGCCCGCCGTGGTTGCGGCCGCCGGCGGCATCAATGCCCGCAATGCCGAGGACTATGTCCGGGCGGGCGCCCGCTTGCTGGTCACCACGGCCCCGCATCTGGCGTCGCCGCGGGATGTACAGGTGCGGTTTCTGTCGCGATAACGGCCGGTCGTCACCGCGGCATCCGCTCGTCCAGAGTGAAGCCGGCGACGAGTTCCCCTTCATCCCCATAGGGCTGTACGCGGCGATAGACGAGCCAACGTCCGCCCAAGAGACGCCAGGCGTAGAGCGACTCTACGTAGGTCAGCGCCAGATAGAGGTCATCATCGTTCGAGCGCAGTTCGATCAGCCGGTAGTCGCAGGCGCAGAAACAGGGCTCGCCCAATCGGTCGCGGCCGATAACCCGCAGTGCGCGGGCCTCGTATTCCCGATAGACCCGGAAGGACAGCGGCACAATGGTCTTGCCCGCCATTCGGCCGGCAGATGCGATTGCCAGCGGGGGCGGCAGATCTGGTCGGGCTGCTGTCGAAGTCCTTGCGGTACCTGACCGAAGATACAGGGCGTGCCTGTCATGATGATTGCTCTGGTGGTTCGGATCGAACAGAAAGAGCGCGCTGCCGTCGGGCAGCCGTCGCCAGCGATTGGGCGCCGAACAGCTGGCCGATTCCGACGCCGACCAGCATGGCCGCGAACCCGCCGCCGATGGCTAGGCGTTGCACCAACCACCACCCCTGCGACATCAAACTGATGCTGGACCCAGACACATCCGTCAGCTTTCCGCGCGGCCTTGATCGTCGTTCCGGCCGTAGGGTGGACAAGCGCTAGCGCAGTCCACCGAATCCCGCGCCGCCGCTGGTGGACTGCGCTGCGCTTGTCCACCCTACGAGACCCGCGCTGTCGGAACCGTGATCAAAGCCTTCCACGCTATCACCGAACAAGGCCCGCATCACCGCCGGACCTTGAACATCTGGAACATAACATCGCAACGCTGTCCCGGCCGCCGCCAATGCCATGTCCGGATAACGTTCCAACTGATCGATCGCGCGATCAAAGGCCTCTCGCCAACATTGAGCAGGCGCAAGAAATCCCGTTTCTCCATCCCGGATAACACGACCTAGCGTGAACGTCGGAGAGGCAATGCTAATGGTACCGACCGCCGACGCTTCGAACACCTTTAATTCGGACTTGCAGTTTGTAAACACATTATCCTGCAGGGGTACAACATTGATTTCCACCTCTGCAATCGCACGTTGGAGATTGAGTATATTCTGCATCGGAAAGACCTCAACACGGTCACCGAAGCGAGCGAATCTGTGGGGCTCAAGGAAGCCAACGATGACAAGCACGACCCGCAAATCCGTGTCCATGAGACTCAACAAAGAGTCTTCGATAATCGAAAAATCGCGGCGGTGAGTTGGGGAACCGCTGAAGTACCCCACATGAATGTGCCCGTCACGAGCGAAACCAGACGAACACTTATCATAAAGAATGCGTGCTGAGTGGCTGAGTTGTATCCGATTCATGAAGTTTGGGACAACCTCGGTAGGAAGTCCGGAAAACTCCCGGGCACGTTCCGCCAGAAATTCATTAGTCAGAATCACACCATCACACAACCTCATCAAAGCGCCGTAACGCCCGACATCGGCGAACCAATAATCCATGTCGACATCAGTGGTTGGGTGATCGAGATAATTGAGAATCAAATGGACAAACCTGTCATCAAAAACCAGATCGTCAATATCGTACAATACCCGCTTACCCTTAGCGCGAGCCTTTGCGACCAATTGCCCAAATTCACGAGAGTACTTTGCATGGCAGACGACGACGACATCGGTACGCTCAATAATCTGATCGAGATAGACCAGCTCTCCACTGGAAAACCAACTCGCACCAACCGACACACCGGTCGCCGCGAGTGCTTCAATCATGTTTAGAACACGATAACGGAATGTCCCGGTATTCGGGTGAGGATAAAAATATGCAACGTGCCGAGAGCCTTGCTCCAGTCGCATCAAACGGGCAGCGAATGACTCTGCCGCAGGATCTGGAGCGTTGAGAGTGGGAGCCTTCGTCAGAAACATGTCTTAGCCACATTAATCAGAGTGTAGCGCCGGTAGAAAAGACGCATCGGACTCGCCGCAGAGACTGAGACAATAGCACCGCTTGAGTCAAGTTCTAAACAGGATACTTCGGGCTTCAGCTCCGTCATGATCGTCGGCCGCGTCACCGAACAACACACCGAAGATAGCCTGGCCTTGCGCTTCAGGAACATAATGCCGCAACGCCGTACCTGCGGCTGCGGTCGCCATTTCGGAGTAGCGCTCCAACTGACTGATCCCGCGGCCAAGCGTCTGCCGCCAACAGTGAGCGAACGCAATAAATCCGGTCTCCCCATCGTGGATGGCTCGACGCAGCGTAAAAACCGGTGAGACAACACTAATCGTCCCAACGGCCGATGCCTCGAACACCTTCAACTCCGATTTACAATTTGTAAAAAGATTGTCCTGCAAAGGTACCACATTGATTTCGACCTCACCGATCAAACGCTGAAGATTGAGAATATTCTGAAAAGGAAAGACCTCAATACGATCAGCGAAGCGCGCAAAACGACTATTAAGCTCCAATACTCCGACGATCCTCAGCACAACCCTCGAATCGGAGTCCATGAGATCCAATATCGCGTCCTCAATGATGGCAAAATCGCGACGATGTGTTGGCGACCCACTGAAATAGCCAACATGAATTCGCCCATCGCGGGCGAACCCAAGCGCCCGCTTATTGTCAAGGATCTTAGCGGAGTGATTCAGTTGCGCAAAATTCATGAAATTTGGGATAATCGCTATTGGCAAGCCGCAGAACTGGCGAACCCGCTCCGCAAGATAATCGTTTGTCAGGATCACACCGTCACACAGCCTCATCAGCGCGCCATTGCGTCCTGAATACGCGTGCCAAAAATTTAACTCGACCTCTCCCGTTGGCTGATCAAGTGTATTAAGAAGCAACTGAACGTACTGACCATCGAACACCAGGTCATCGATATCATACAGCACGCGCTTGCCCCGAGCGCGCACCCTCGCAACCAGATTCGCAAACGCGACAGAATACCCGGAACGGCATATCACGACGACATCAGCCCGTTCGACTATCGCCTCAAGATGCGAAAGGTCTGCAACGGAAAACCAACTCGCACCAACCGATCCGCGAGTAGCGGCGAGCGCTTCAATCATGTTGAGAACACGATAACGAAAGGTACTGGTATCCGGTCTTGGATAAAAATATGCGACGTGGTAAGACCCCTGGCCTAGTCGTATCAGGCGATCAGAAAACGACTCCGACCAGGGCTCCGGATAATCGACAACAGGGATATCAATAGAAAACATACGACACTATCGCGGTAACGCCGCGAACGCCGGCGCGAAAACGGCATCCCAATCGCGCGCAATCCGCGCGCTCTCGTAGTTCGCTTGTCGCAACGGTTCATTACCTGCCAGCTCGGCAGCCCTAGCCAAAGCGCTGACCAGGTCGCCCAGCGACGGATCGACGCGAAGGATATTTGCACAACATGCTTCACTCGATGAACTCGAACCGACACGATTAGTCACCACGACGGCCCCGGACGCGGCGAGCATCAATGCTGGATAGCCGAGCTGAGGCGTACACATCAATGAGAGCCCAACGTCCACGTGGCGGATCATTTCATCGAAATCTTGCCTTGATAAATTCTCAGCGACTGTCGGTTTAACCCCTCGGGGGAGTTCCACTGGGGGAATCTGCTTTCCCACAAAGAGGAAGTCCCAGTCGCTCGCAGGCAAGGAGCCATTCTCTATCGCGTCTCCTACCGCTTCCAGACCCCGTAAAAAGGAGTTGCGCGGTGTGTTTGGTCGCGCGTCAAAAAGAAAACGACGCTTGGCACCTGAAGCTCTAGCGACACGGTAATAGAGCGCGCCGGGAAAGGCAGGTCCAATCGCGATCCCGCTGGCGGCTATTCCTGTCAACTCTTTCGCAACCAAATAATCTAGAAGTTCCGAAGAGGTGACAACGAAACGCAAGCGTGGGTCGCATAATATCTCGCGGCAACGAAGCTGCTGATCGCCCGCGGGATAAAACAAGCTTTCGTCATCCTGCACCAGGTAAATGATGCGTGACGGATCGAAACTCTTCCGTGCCGCCCAGGTCGTCGACCAAGATGTCGTCAATACCAACTCGCTACCTGTATCAGCGAGCGCTCGTGCATCCGCACGAGCGGGAGCGTATTCGAACTCGATATTCTCGGAGTAGGAAAAATTGTGCGCAGCAAGGACGGCCCCGACATACGCCGGTTCGGGCGGTGAATCACGAGTCACAAAGCGCAGACGAAGGCCACGGTGCCGCGCGAGTGCGACAGCCAGCAGAATCCGAAAGTCCATACTACCGAAAGCCGCTTCGGCGCCAAGCGAATCACTCACAACCGTCAGCCTTTGGCCGGAGCTGGGGCTAAGGTCAGGGTAGGTAGCGAAGGGCATTAGTTCCGGTAAAGCAGCTTCCACAAGGCCGCGCACCGAAACATCGGGGAGAGTATCGTCTCTGGCGTCATGCGACGGCTGTGAACTCCCCGATATTTTTCTATTTTCAACGTGAAGGCGGCCAACAAGCTCGTTCAAGCGGGTCAGGTAAGCCGGCTCACCACTGAGTACTCCAACGGCTAGGCGGAACGGCTTTGTCATTCGCCAGGAAATCGAATTCGCCATTGCATCACGTTCAGCTGCGGCAATACGAAGTTCGCTGATTATCCCATCGCGCTCGGCCAATTGGCGATGGAAATTTGCAATCTCTGCGATTGCCCTATCTCGTTTCGCCAACGCGTGTCGAAGCGTCGCTATCTCAGCGATCTCCTTTCCTGGTTCACCCGTGGCTGAATAATGCGGTCCGGAATCAAGTATGCAGCGACTGTCAAACTGTTGCTCAAGTTCGACTCCCCGCATTCCGAAATACTCGCGTATCACCCGCACTTCCGCCGAGTCCGGAAGGAGCCAATCCAGGAGAAGGCTACCCTCACCTGGCAAGAGTTGCAAAACACCCAGACCTTGGGAATGAAGAAACTCGATATTCAAAGGGTAGCGCCGCGTCAGCTCTTCCCAAAAATGCCGAACCCCAAAGTCGCCTTCCTTAACGTTCGTGTGATGAAAGAGGACTACCGCAGAGTATGCGAGCTTCGGTAGCCAGGCATCAAAAGCCCTTTTTGTTGTCTCGTAATTGAAGACGCCATTGATATGTAAGAGGTCGATCGAGCCATCTGTAAAGTAGCCTGCAGCTTCGTCAGGTCGCATACGCAGTAGCCGAGAGATATCCGCATACATACAGTCGTTATACCGATACGCATCAGCAAAGCCATCATGGTCTAAAGGCTCGGCCTGCTCGTCCCTTTTCCAGGCATCTACGCCATAGCACGTGGTGCGGAGACCAGCAGTTCGCACCGCACGGCAGAAATTGAAGTATGAACCGCAGCGATGTATGCCGAGATCGACAATGATTTTTGGCTTGAGTGACTGCACTAGCCAGATTGCAAATGGCACATGACCACGCCAAATGCTTGGATTACCAAACCAGTCAGGTCTAACTAACGAGGAGTGGATTAAAGTGGAATATTCCATAAGTTGCTTCAAACCCAGATCATCGAGGTTCACCAAAGCCCTAGAACGCTCACTCACCCGGGCGGGATCAGGCTCGCGACCGCCAGGACCCCCACCGACGAGCAACAGATTCATCGGAAGACCCACGAGTCGCCCGGACCACAAGACAGAATCAAACCTGATGCCGTGACCTAGATCTAACCGGCATGGCGCGCGACGCACACATTGAGCAACATACTTTTCAAGGATCGGTGCCGATTGGGCTGCGGCGCTGCACTGTACGATATTAGCAATGGTCAAAGATCTGGATCTTTCGATTATCGGAATGCGTATAGTCTATAGATGCCGTTTTCCCTATAGATGCTACGACTCAGAAAACCGCAGGAAATGGATTTTTCCAGGTCCAAAGAAACTTGCCGATATCAACCTTTCCTAGAACCCTGCCAGCTTTGCCATATCCGCCCCAGGACCCTCATCGGTGCCATTACATCCCAGCTTATCGAACTGTAGAGTCGCACGAGCCGATGGAATTCATCCACCGAAGTTGCCGCCGGTACGAAGCGGTCGGGCTCCAACGGCTTTTTTAGAATCCGCGCCCAGAGGTTACGTACTAGCCGGGTCCGGCGAAGGGACGAACTCGAATACGCAGAAACCGTTGCTTCCCGGACACAACGCTCCAGGTCGCTTGGGTCGACAACGTATTTATCTGCTTTAGCGGCGAGCGCGCTTTGCACGAGTGACAATGACTCCTTGGTCACCAATAGCTGCAATTCGGCACTTAAGGCACGAAGAAGTATTGGTCGCAGGCTCGGCGGCAAAGTACTGAGATACGGCCGCGCGCTCCTCAAATAGTCCGCGTCAGGCGTTGAACGCGACCGTAACATAGAATCTCCTGAGACCCGATACCAAAAAAGTGGCGTCGGCACAGCGAGGAGGGTGTAGCCATTCAAACAAGCGCGCGCAAAAAACTCCCAATCTTCGTGCCCCACACCGTAGTCTTCCGAAACCCCGCCGAGCGCAACCAGCAAGTCACGACGAATCAACGCATGTGCGTCACCGTAGCAGTTCTCGAAAGCACCAAGGCTCAGCGCACCGCCTATCGGGACCCAAATTTTCCGCCGGCTTCCCCCTGGCGCGTTAATGGGCGAGGTGGGACCAAAAAACACCTCCATCGCCGAAGTCACGACGTCCGCTTGGCTATATTCAGCGGCATCGACCATAACCTGAAGCAGATGCTCCATGGAGACATTATCATCGTCGTGAAATAAGACGTAACGTCCCCGTGCGGCTCGCCAGCCCGTGTTTCTCGCCGCCCCGAGATAGCCATTCTCCCGCCGAATTATACGCCACTGACCCGACACGAACTTTGGATTGGTCGTCTCTATTTCTCGGAGAAACGCAATTGCTTCCGCCTGGTCACTACCATCGTCGACCAGAATCAACTCGAAGTCCTTAAAAGTTTGAGCCAGCAGACCTTGCAGAGCTTGGGCGAGTGTGTCTGGCCGGTTGTAGTGAATCACAACGACGCTAACCTTAGGAGTAATAATCGCGGCCGTACGCCCAGAATTGTGTGGAACTTGGCGGACCTGACCCAATGCGTCGATCCACGCCGCGTCAATATCAAATAGATCCCACCTCGGCGCAGCAGGCCATAAACCCGTTGACAGCGCACGAACAAGCGCATGTGCGAGTTCGGGTGGAGTCGGCCTAAACAAATGCGACGCATGATCCGATTCACAAAGCAAATCTGGTATACCGCCAACGTCGGACGCAAGAAACGGAATCCCTCGAGCAAGGCACTCGACGACCGTCATCGGCGAGTTTTCCATTAAAGACGGCATGACGGCGAGACGTCCTGACTCCGAGAACAAATACTCTACGGCCTGTGTGGCGTCGAAATCATTTAGCACCGCCACGCTTAAGCTGTCAGGCAAGGAACGCGCAATGTATTGACGCGTATCGGACTCGCTCGATTCAGAAGGGAACTTGCCAAGGAAGGTGACCCGAACTCGCGCTAGCAACTCTGGCGAGACGAGCTCGAGCGCGCGCACGAAGACGCGCAACCCCTTGCGAGACTCAAGTCGACCAAAGAAAACGATCTCTGAAATCGGCCTCCGCCCCAAGTGATCATGCGAGATCGTCTTCAGAGCAGCAGGAACCGGATTCGGAATCACCCGAGTGTCCGCTGGTAGACGCCAACCGCTTTCCGTCATCCAGTCCAGAAGATGTTGGCTTGGGGTGATCACGCAGTCCGCAAAAGCGACGGTCATCTGCTCAAGGTGATCGCGCGCAAGCGCGTAGCGATCGACCACCAGGCTTCTTTGCCCCTCGATGTGCCAGAGCGTAGGAGAGTGTGTCCCCGCGACCAGCACCGTATCAAGGAAACCAAGACCCGCTCTCCGAGCAAGCGCTACCAGCCCTGCTGTGCCACCCCACTCGACGGCGTACAGTAAATCGAAATGTCGTGTCTCTAACCACCGAAGAACCCGCCATGCAACCGCAACATCAGGATAAGGTTCGATCGCATCTAGCGTATCCGGACAAGCAACCAGCTCTATGCCTTCTTCGGAATAACGGTGTTGCCAGACCGCAATGGTTTCTGTTTCCGTATAATCACCAAGTGCATAAAGCACCGTCACGTCTTGTCCATTCTGTTTGAGTAGACGTGCGATCGCCCCGCAAGCAGTGCCGATGCCTCCATTGCGGATCGGCCCGACGATATCCGGTGTAATGATGCAGATCTTCATGTCATATTTAGCTCGATATTGATTCCGAATCTGTCGGCGCTTTATTATACGACAAGTAACACGATGTTGCCGGATTAAGCCGCTATTGTGACTCGATGCGTCGGCGCTGACAAAGGAAAAGAAGCTAGCACCAATAGGCTGGCCTTGTATCATCTTTCGGCATGGCGGTCATTGAAGTCTCTCAGTAAGTATGGATATCTAACCGTCGCAGATCACACAAACTGAGCACATCTGATCGCAGGATTTCTTACCGTAGAGCAAATCTTGAAAGTTGCTTCTCTGTGTCAAAGCATCGTGTTTAAAAAAATTCGCATTCATTACGAACGCCCCGGTCATTTCCTGCTTCGGTTGGAGCTAAGTCGCCCATTTGTCGGGAACGGTTTGATAAGAGCAGATATTAGCCAGTCACCAGAACCGGCGCACGGTATTCGTCTACCTATTTGCCATCTCCCCGATCAGGTTAGGCCACCACTTTTTTACATGAATCCGAATGCTTGTAACTCGCGTAGATCATCCCTCCGATCAGGCCCCAAAATAGATAGGCAACAAAAAAAAGCATGGAAAATAAGACAGCTAAAACATATCCCGCATCGTCAGAGGCTTCTTGCGGAATGACTCCAAGCAACAAAAACAATAGGATGAACGAACCCTCTCGCAACCCATGACCGCCAACGCTGATAGGTAGGGTCACAATGACCGTTACAATAGAAATTGATAGAATCATTTGAAAATATGTCGCGTCTAAGTGTATGGCGCGACTCAAGCTATATCCTACTAGAAAGACAAGTAGGCAACTCACGATGGTTAAGCAGGCAGCCGCGCCACTGAGTTTTTTAGCCTTCGCGTAGGCTCGAAGGGCTGACAACATGTTCTGAAAAATGTGCCGCTTTGGGATCTTCGACCAATATCTATGGGCAACACCCGGAAAGCGAGAGAACGGCGTAACCAAAAGCAGCGCTATCAACAGAAGTGACATCACAAGAATCACAAGAAGTGAAATCGCAATTGTCTTTCCATCTTCTTGCTGAAGAAGTCCACGCATCTCCCACGGCAATGCGCTGAGTCCGCATACAATGAATCCAAGCAGACCGAAGCCGCGGTCTACGACAATCGATAACATGGCTCGGCTCTTCTGGCTCGGTGCAATGCGCATCACATACACGGCCTTCATTGCGTCGCCGCCCACAGAGCCAAACAGAAATGTGTTGAAGAACTGACCGATCAGAGTGAGCGATAGTGCGGTGGCTGTCGATAACCCGATGCCTTGGACTCGAAGTAGTACCTGCCAGCGAATGCTGACGACTAAGAGACTAAATCCAGCGATAACTATCGCCGCAATAATCCAGGCCCACTCTGCCGACGCGAGTTGAAGCCATAAATTTGGCCAATTTACTCGGGTCAGCAAGTAGCCTAACACCGTAACTGTGACGACTGCTTTTGCGATTGAATGCCACCCAACAAGCGGCGACGACCTGAGCAACCTATGGAAAAAGTATTTCATCAACGTAAAGAGTCGTTTGCCCGTGGCATTATGGTGATATCAGTTGCCTTACGATCCGATGGTAACAAACTGATCAACTATTGCCACATCATTTGAGCTGCTGGCAGCTATAGCCCTTGGAGTTTCCGATTCTCCCAAGGGGGTCGACAGTGGGTTAAGGTATAGAGTAATCAGATTTACGCAGATCAGCGCAAATCCTACAGGATGCTGTGAAAACATGGTGCTTACATTGTTATTGAACCGTAATGATTCGCCGCGCCAGATGCCATTTGCGCAATTAAAGCAATTGAGCCGATTCTTCCTCCAGCGACCGAAGAGGCACTCAAACTCTGCTCGCCATCGGCGGAGAAATCGTCCGTTCAGCAGCCGCGAGGAATTCGCCCGTGCAGTTGATGCGGGATCGCGTTTCAATCCGAATCTTACCGGTAAACAATCTGCGCCTGGGTCGGCAGGCGCTGCTTGGTCGGCTTTTGCAGATCAAATTCATCGATTTCGATCGTGATGGCTGTCGGTAGATTGATGGCCGGGAAGAGATGAAGCAGCAGACCGTCGCTGGCTAAGTTTGACATTGGCACAAAATGAGCCATTCCGAATCTCTCCTTTGTTTCGGTGTCAGGCTCTAGAACCGGGGCGTGTTTGTAAACTTTCTGGATTGAATACCGCTCCTGACTTTTAAATAAAACAATCCCATGCTTTGAGTCGAAAGGAAGAACTTTAAAATTCGGGTCTTCACCGATTTTCGTTAAAACTGGAAGCGATAGAATATTTAGGAAATCCGGCTTCGGCTGTTGAGACGCCTCGACGCTGATATAGTATCTTATTCGAAGGTCAGTGAGTCGCTGCCAAGCCTTTGCAAAGTCAGTTTCCGCATATCCAAGTGAAGTGTACTGCGCCCGGTACCCGTTCCGCGTACCCTCCTGCGCCGCGAAAAACGAAAGAGTGTTCGCGTTAAGCCAAGGTAGCTCCATCCCGCAAATATTATACCGATGACTGTCTTCCGAAGTACTGGTCATTATTGCGAGAGTGATGATCTCCGTCCTTCTTTGAGAATCGGAATTGTAAGCCTTGACCCACTGATTCACCGCTGACGTAGCTGGAAATAGGCCGTGCGCTAGCCCGTGCACGAACCCCCACTGCATAGCAAGAGCAATGAATACAAGAGATCTAACCGTGGGGGAAGAGAGTGGGGGTTGGGCGAGAGACCAAAGAAGCAGGATAACAATGGATGGTAGCAAGGGCAGTAGATAACGCGTCTCTTCGTTGACCTGAAAGGAGAACGTGAGAATCACCAATACGATTTCCGCTAGTGCGGCGAGCGCCAGGAAATCTCGATCACGCGCGTCGTCCGCAATGTTTTCGCGACGATGAATTCGTACTCCGACTCCCGCAATGACGATTATTAGTATCATCCAGGAAATCCATTGCACGGACAGAGATACGGAAGTTCTTCCGATCCAGAAATCCAACTTGTGAAAAAGCGTATCTTGCGATCCGTAGTACAAAGCAACGTCGCTAGACGAAGCCACCTTGACAAAGTCGAATACCGCATGCAAGTTCAAAAAGTACCAGGTCGAGATGGACAGCAGAACTATCGCACCGCACCCGGCAATTATCGCAGCCGTATTCAATAGCCCGGACTTTCGTAATTTAGATTCATTAGTAAATGTGGCATGCAGTAAGTTAACAAGTGCTAACATTGCAGGGAAAATGCAATAAAGCGGCGATGTGGTTTTCGCAGCGATAGCCAGTCCGGAAGCGAGTATCAGATGTGCCAGAGTATCGAATGGCGGACGCTGACGCGATCGAGCAGCAATCCAATAAAAGTAAGTAACCGAGAAACATTGAAATGCCTCTGTCATGAATTGATGCGACATCGCAACAAACAAAGGTGCAGAAGCCATGGCAGCAATCCCCATCAGAGGAAGCCAGGTAATCCCAGGCGCCATAGCGCGCGCCACGCCTCCAATCATCGCTAACGACAAAAACTGAAATGATAGAATCAATATCAAGAAGCCAATTTCGATCGATCCGAAAATCTCCCCGATGGGCACGAAGAACTGAGCCAACCAAGCCAACCCTGGCGCTTTTGGACTTTGCGCATGCAGCATTTCCCCCAGCCAGTTCTCCGGATGCCAGGTTAGAGTCGTCCACAAGTCAGCCGAGACCTGACCATACCAGGCTTGGTCCCACGGCCAAACCGCCTGATCGTTAAAAACCCATACAATACTTGGAGAAAGCGCGAGTAGCGCGACCACAAGGGTTACACGAAGCGCGTTGTTTTGGGACATAGTTTCTTTAGGAAAAGATATAGCCACGGGTAAAATGTTCATCGCGAAAAGCGTTGACGCAAAAATTAGTCATATAGCGTGCTTATACGCATCACGGCCTTGATTACGGTTCCGGCCACGCGGCCTCGTAGGGTGGACAAGCACTGCGCAGTCCACCAGTGACGGCGGGGGATTCGGTGGACTGCACTATCGCTTGTCCACCCCACGGCCGGAACGATGATCGAGGCCCGCGTCACCTAAGCATGCTCGAGGACAACAATGATTCGGAACCCCATGAGTGAGCGGAGCCAACCCCAAGCCCTCGCTTCGAATCGCAGCAACGTATTGACGCCGCACGCGGGGATCAGGCACCAGGGTCGTAGTCCGCCAGACAGCGGAT
>Ga0247840_10009502_pt1 | contig 12540 bp, 8 predicted proteins | sample LaCruzMarch2015__FD_192404 | JGI IMG/M metagenome (GOLD analysis project Ga0247840, IMG submission 192404) | Freshwater microbial communities from meromictic Lake La Cruz, Castile-La Mancha, Spain - LaCruzMarch2015_17m | ecosystem: Environmental > Aquatic > Freshwater > Lake | place: Spain...
GACCAGCGCTTCGATGCGATCGCCGCATTCGCCGACATTGGCGAGTTCATTGAACAGCCGGTGAAATCGTACTCGAGTGGAATGGTGGTGCGGCTCGGCTTTGCTGTTGCGATCAACGTCGATCCGGAGATTTTGATTGTGGATGAGGCATTGGCCGTCGGCGATGAGATTTTTCAGCGGAAGTGTTTTTCCCGCATTGAGACCATTAAGAGCAACGGCGCCACCATTCTATTCGTCTCGCATGCGGGTGCAACGATCGTTGAACTCTGTGATCGCGCGATTCTGCTGGATGGCGGCGAGCGTCTAGCGACCGGATTACCCAAACAGATCGTTGGGCGGTATCAGAAACTGCTTTATGCCTCAGTGGAACGGCGATCCGCGATCCGTCAGGAGATCATTGATCGTGATCGGCTGATGAGTGGAGGGGCGGCTGATACAGCGGGAGAGATCCATTCGCCGGCTGAACAGCCGCAGCCTGGTATCGACGACGAGTTGCAGGAGAGCTTCGATCCCGCCCTGCGGCCAGCGGCTACCATCGCCTATGAATCTCACAATGTCGTGATTGAAGAGCCCACTATTTTTACGGTCGGCGGGGATCGAGTGAATAAACTGATCCGGGGCCGCAGCTATGAGTATCGCTATAAAGCGGCGTTTACCGCTGCTGCCAGTTCGGTCCGTTTTGGAATGTTGATCAAGACGGTCAGCGGCATTGAACTGGGCGGCGCTACGTCAGCGGCATCGCCTGGCGAAGCAATTCCGGTAATCTCGGCCGGTTCCGTTTATGAGGCGGTATTCCATTTCACCTGCAGCCTCAATCCCGGCGTGTATTTTCTGAATGCCGGGGTTGTCGGTTTGCTGGGCGACGTCGACGTCTATCTGCACCGACTACTTGATGCAGCCATGTTTCACGTCCTTCCGGAAGCCGGGAGTCTTGCTACCGGTTTGATCGACTTCAATTGCATTCCTGAAGTTGTCCTGATGCGCGACGCTCCCGCTTGAATATTCGCAAGGGTTTAAAATGACTTCCGAAAAGATCAAATGCGTCGCTGTGGTGTTAGGTATGCATCGCAGCGGCACAAGCGCGATGACGCGGGCTCTGAGCGTTTTTGGTGTTTACCTTGGGGACCAACTGTTACCGGCGCAAAAAGATAATGAAAAGGGCTTTTGGGAGGATAAGGACGTCAATGCTCTCAATGAGGAGTTGCTCAAGCATCTTGGCAGCACTTGGGATAGCCTGGGATCGGATTTCGAAAAACGACTCGCTGAGGAGTCCGTGGTCCCGTTCCGGCAACGCGCGATTGAGTTGTTACGGAAAAAGACGAGTGGTATCGATTGGTTTGGCATTAAAGATCCGCGCCTGTCTCGGCTAATGCCGTTCTGGAAACCGGTATTTGCCGAGCTCGACCTCGATGTCCGCTGCATCTTGATGATCAGGAACCCGCTGAGCGTGGCAGCATCGCTTGTCAAGCGGGATGGGATATCAAAGGAAAAAGCACTCTATCTTTGGCTGCTGCACACCCTCTCGGCGGTTGTGGAAACTATCGGATTTCCCCGAACGGTGGTTGAATTCGACCGGTTAATGGCAGAACCGGAATCCGAGCTTCATCGGGTCGCTTCGGATCTCGGTATTTCCGAACGACTGGACGACTCCAAGCTTGCCAGTTTCTGCAGTAGTTTCCTGGATGACAGTCTGCGCCATACCCATTACACATTACAGGATCTGAATGACGATCCAATAGTTCCAAAGTTTGTAACGGAAACATTCAGAATATTGTCTCTCGTCGCTGGAGATAAGCTGTCGATCGACTCCGCCGAGGTATCCACTGTCCTAAGGCGATACACGAACGAGTTCGATCTATTATATCCGGCCATGCGGTTAATGGCCGAAGCCGATACAGTTATTCCACAGTTGCGACAAAAAACGTCGGAACTGACAAGGCAAGTAGACTACTTCACAAGGGAGATGGCCGAGCGCAATCGACAAATAGCCGAGCGCGATGGACAAATAGCAACCCTTATCGGAAAGGTCAGTCTTCAGAACAAGACACTGGCCGAATGCAACATTGAGATCTCCAGCCTCCGTGCGGAGGTCGTGGATCTGGCGCCGCTCGCTGCTGAGCGCGCGGCAATGGTTTCCTCGACCTCATGGCGGATCACTTGGCCGCTACGTGCGGTGGTAGGACTACTGCGCGGCGATCCGAACTACACGGCAAGGTTAGGTCAAATTTTGGAACCCCTGCGTAGCGCGACCAAGCGACCGCAGAATGCCGCGGTTCCGTCCGTTCCGGCGGCCGCAGAGGCTCAGACAGACGCTCAGTATCGAATCGTCTACGTTAGCGGTGAGGCTCACACGCCTGGTCATTACTACCGCGTTGAGTGTTACGCTGAGGCGGCGCGAGCGTTAGGAGCGCTCTGTTCGATCATGCGTATCGAGGACAGCGAAAATCGGCTGGCCGAGATTGCCTCAGCCCACGTCTTGGTGATCTGGCGCGCGGTCTGGTCGGATCAGGTTGCGGCGGTGATCGGAGCCGCGCGCGCCGCGGGTGCGCGCGTTGTCTTCGATGTCGACGATCTTATGATCGATCCGGTCTTTGCCAGGGCCAAAGTGATCGACGGCATTCGTAGTCAAGGATTGACCGAAGCTGCGGTGACGGAGTTCTACGCGCGCGTCCGGCACACCATGCTGGAAGCGGATCTTTGTACGGTGCCGACGGAGGAGCTTGCGCATCATGTTCGAAGGGCTGGCTTGCCCGTGTTGGTCCTGCCAAATGGCTTTGACGAAGCAACGTTCGTTGCCTCACGCAGCGCTGCGCGGAAACGTGCGTCAACTCCTTCCGACGGGTTGCTTCGAGTCGGATATGCCAGCGGATCCCGTACGCATCAGCGTGATTTCGCTTGTTGCGCCGATGCGCTGGCGGACGTCTTGGGTGAGCGCCCGAACGTGAGGCTGGTGCTCTTCCGCGAGAGCCAGTCAGGAATGCCTCTTGTCGACTTGGAGGAGTTTCCGGCCCTGGCCAGACTGGAGGCGCGTGTGGAATGGCGTGATCTTGTTCCGATAGCGCGGCTCCCGGAGGAGGTTGCGCGCTTCGACATTAACCTCGCTCCACTCGAGGTCGGCAACCCCTTCTGCGAGGCGAAGAGCGAGTTGAAATACTTCGAGGCCGCGCTCGCTGGCGTCTGCACCATTGCCTCGCCGACCGGTCCTTTTCGCCGAGCTATTCGCCATGGTCGAACAGGCTTCCTTGCGACCACTCCGAATGAGTGGCGTGCTGCCCTTACGCAGCTTCTTGATGATCCGGCGCTACGAGACAGCATGGCTCGCGCGGCACGGCACGAAGTACTCTGGACCTTTGGGGCGGAGCGGCGGGCGGAGTTGATGGCATTTGCGCTCGACTATCTCAAGGGTGGACGCAGCGCCGCTCGCGCCTTCGCGAGCGAGCTTCAATTGCGAGGGCAGACGGTTGCCGCTCCCCCTGCACTGCCGGAGTATGAGACTGTTTTCGCGAGTGACCGGCTAGGCCAAGCCGAGGTTTCCGTAGTCGTACCCGTCCATAATTATGCGCAGTTCGTCGTCGAGGCGCTCGACTCCGTCGCACAGCAGACGGTGGAAGACTTGGACCTGATTATTGTCGACGATGCGTCGACCGATGAAAGTCTTGATGTTGTGCGCGTCTGGGCGGAGCAGAACGCGTCAAGATTCAATCGGGTGCTGGTGCTTCATAACCTGGTAAACGCCCATCTCGGGCCAACGCGGAATGTCGGTTTTAGTGTAGCGGAGACGCTCTATGTTCTACCGCTTGATGCAGACAATCGGCTGCTACCGGATTGTCTTGCACGCTGTCTCCGAGTGATCCGCAGTTCTCGCGCGGCCTATGCATACCCGGTGATCCAGAAGTTCGGCGCTGGCGAAGGCCTGATGGGTGAAGCAACCTATGACGTCGCGAAGCTCGTTGGTGGCAATTACATCGACGCCATGGCCGTGGTCTCAAAGGCAGCTTGGGCGTTGGTCGGCGGCTACAACGATGTTCGGTTTGGCTGGGAGGACTATGATCTTTGGTGCCGACTGGCTGAGCGCGGCATGTTGGGGGTCAGCGTCGGCGGAGACCCACTCGCGCAGTATCGAGTCCACAGCCGATCGATGCTGCGCATGACGACGGATGTCATCGAGAATAAGCAGCGACTCGTCGAAGATATTGAACAAAGGCATTCCTGGTTGGCCATCGTCGATCCTGCCGTGCGGCCCGTCGAAGTCGAACCCTGTGCGAGCTTAGCGAATGATGATGAGCGACTGAACCGGCTCCTTGCTATAGTGCGCTGTCCGCAGACAGGCCAATCGCTTGAATGCACTTCGGACGGTGATTTGCGCACTCAAGATGGGTCGCTGCGCTGGCCGATCGTTGCTAACCGCCCAGTGCTATTTCGCGGGTTCACGACACCCAAGATTTATGCTTCCAATCACATCAGCAACCCGCTTCCCGCGCATGTGATCGACCGCATTCGAGCAACAGCTGGTCTTGTGCTGAACCTCTCGGCCGGCGGTACAGCCGAGCGCCTTCCGAATGTGATCGAGGTCGAAGCGGCGATTTTTCGCCATACCGATCTCGTTGCTGATGCCCACTGCTTGCCCTTCGCCGACCGGGTTTTCGACGGAGTCGTTGCGTTGAATGCATTTGAACACTATGCGGAGCCAATACGTGCCGCAGCGGAGATTCATCGATTGCTTAAACCGGGTGGGTGGGTGCTGATCCAAACCGCGTTCCTTCAGCCCGAGCACGAGGCCCCCTGGCACTTCTATAATTGTACGAAGCAGGGGCTGCTGCGCTGGTTTGAGCACTTCACGGTCGAGCAAGTCCACGTCTCGGAGAATTTCAATCCCTATCATGCGATTGCCTGGTTAGCATCGGAATGCGAGACTGCCCTGCGGCGGGATGTAAACCCGGTCGCCGCGGACGACTTTCAGACGGTGCAGATGGGCGTCCTGATTGCCGCTTGGCGTGACCCCGGGGAACGACGAGGGCCGCTCTGGGAGAATTTCAAAAGTTTGGCGCAGTCGAGCCAAGAGGCCATCGCGGCTGGCTTTGAGTTGATCGGACGGAAGCCCGACGAATGAATGAGCGTAACCAGCAACTTCTGGCCGGACTAACAAAAGCCGATCGGATCATCGAGATCGGACCACTTCACGCACCGATCGCGCCTAAGGCAGCGGGTTGGACAACGACCGTCGTGGATCACGCGCCCCGTGATGAGTTGATCGCGAAGTACGCTTTGGATAAAAGTATAGATCCTGACTTGATTCAGGATGTCGACGTTATTTGGCGCGGAGGGTCACTGTGCGACGCCTTCCCGACTGGAGCGCAGGGAGGCTACAAGGCGCTTATCGCCAGTCATGTCATTGAGCACGTTCCTGACTTTGTCGGTTTTCTTAACTCTGCCGCAATGTTGTTGCAACCGTCAGACTGCATTCTGGCGCTCGCTGTTCCCGATAAACGTTGGTGCTTCGATCTCTTCAAGCCTATCAGCACCACAGGGCAGATATTGGCAGCACATCGCGCCAGATTGGCACGGCACTCGCCCGACAAGCTGTTCGATCACAACGCTTACTCTGCCTCCGATCGTGGCAGAACCTGTTGGGGGCGGGAGAAGCTATCCGACCTTCATTTTTATGTGCGGTTAGAGAATGCCAAGGTGGCCTTTGATGCTTGGCGTGATGAGTCTGACGCACCCTATGTTGACTGCCATGCCTGGCAGTTCACCCCGTCGAGTTTTGAACTATTGATACTCGAATTAGGCGAAATCGGAGCGGTCGATTGGCAGATCGACTGGGTGGTGCCGCAGCCAACAACGGAATTTACGGTACATCTACGTCGTGGGCGCCGACAGTTCGCTTCTTCAGGTGAGGTTGAGGCTCAGCGGATCCACCTTCTCAAGGGTATAGCGGCTGAGTTGCGGGAACAGGCCAATTGGTTGCTTGACGACTCTGCCGTGCAGAATCTCGACTCGCCTATCATCTTGGAAGGCTCGGCCAGACTCGACCGACTGGAGGCCAGTCTTGCCGCTGGTGAAGCACGATCGGCCGGGTTGGAAACGAGTCTGGTCGCGTTGCAAGAGGGATTGCGACCGGTGCAGTCCCTGCTTGCGGCACTGTTGCCCATGCGACGTATGATTGCACGATTGCGTGGCCGTATCTAAACGGAAGTATGGAATACTCCACTGTTGTCCGTTCCTCAATTGTTCGACCTGATTGGTTCGGGAATCCAAGCGGTTGGCGCGGCCATGTCCCTTTCGGAATCTGGTTAGTGCAGTCACTGAAACCGAATATCATTCTCGATCTTGGTGCTCATCATAGCAGTTCGTATTTTAACTTCTGCAGGGCAGTGAAAGTCGCTCGCATCCGAACCAAGTGCTATGCGGTCGATGCCTGGCTGAACGACCAGCAGAGCGAGCATGGCAAGGTATGCGATTTCGCCGATGCACAGAAGTATAATGACTGCGAATACGCAGATATTTCTTGCCTATTACCTATGCGATTTGACGAAGCAGTGGACCACTTTTCCGACGCTTCGATCGACCTTTTGCATATCAACGGTTTCTACACTTATGAAGCAGTAAAGAGAGTTTTTGATATCTGGCTCCCGAAGCTTACACATTCCGGGGTGGTCCTCTTTCATCACACGAACGTTAAGAAGAACTATTTCGGGGTTTGGCGTCTTTGGGAAGAGCTGACTCGGCTCTACTCTTTAAATCTTGAGTTTGGCCATTCTCAAGGACTTGGTGTGATGCAACTCTCGCAAGGCGAGGGTAGCTTTCTACTCGATTGGCTCCTTCCGGACTCGGCTGACAAGCAGGTGTTGCGCGAGTATTTCGGAGATCGGGGAGTCGAAATAGAGCAGCAATGCGACCGTCGTTGCGCAACACCCTCCGGGCCTTATTATCCAGCGTCGGCCGAACGAGACAAGGTAGCTGCAGAGGTAGCGACGCTGCGGCACGCGTTGGCGAAACGCGATCAGGCCATTTCAGAGATCGAGATGCTCCATCGCCAATTGGCCGAGCGCGACAGGGTCATCGCTGAACTGGGCGTTGCTTCAGATGAACGTGATGTCATGGCGAATTCGATGTCCTGGCGAATGACCAAGCCGTTCCGCCTAGCGCGGGGTGTGTTTCTTGGTGAGCCTGCTTACCTGGCTCGATTAAAAGAGTTGGTTGGCCACGTCGAGGTTGAAGCGAAGGAATCAGCGACGACCGTGAAGTCTTCTCCCGACTCCAGCAGTGATGCTCTGCCGGACACCTCGGTGCGCGGTCATGTAGCCGCTGCTTTGCCGGAACTGATTTCCCTCGCTACCTACCCTGATCCAAGCCCCGGTAAGCCCCAAAGGCTGACGGTTGTGACTGACTCGCTCGGCGCCGAAGCGGCTTTTGGTGGTATGGATATTCCGATCCTGTTGGCTGTCGCACTCGCACGGCACCGTGGTCTTTGTCTTCGCTTTGTAACACGCGATTCACCGCCCGAGCCGGCGTATGTCGGAGCAGTCCTGGCTGCGCATGCCCTGTCTTACTCCGACAATATGGAATTTGAATTTGCTCCAACCCGGGCGGATGCACGGGCGCTCGCGGCTGCAAGTAACGAGCTGATATTGACGACGACCTGGTCGACGACCTGGGCGGCGCGGAAGAGCTTCGATCCGTCGCGAATCATCTACCTCGTGCAGAATGACGAGCGCATGTTTTATCCCGCGGGTGATCAGCAGCTTCGCTGTCGTGAGATATTATGTGACTCACGCTTGCGTTTCGTGGTCACCTCGTCGCAGCTCTTCAATTATCTGATCGCGCAGGGCATGACAGGGGTCTCCAGCAGCGGAATCGTGTTGGACCCGGCCTATCCCAGAACTTTTTATTTCCGAGCGCCTACACCTGTAAACAGCAAACGACGATTTCTTTTCGACGCTCGGCCAAACAGCCCCCGCAATCTTTTCTTGCGTGGACTTGAGGTAGTAGCGAGCGGGATTGAGAATAACTCCGTGAATCCTGCCGACTGGGACTTTTTCTTTGTTGGGAAGAACATTCCCATAGTGGAACTGCCGCGAGGCGTCAGACCAAAGGTCGTTGAGAATCCCTCGATGAATGACCTTGGTGAATTGATTAGGCAGGTAGACGTCGGACTTTCGCTGGCGTATGCGCCTCAGCTCGGCAGCTCCGTACTGACTCTCGCTGCATCTGGCGCCGTCGTAGTGACCAACCGCTTCGGTTCGGGTCCACCGCCTGAAAGTTATTGTTCTAATATTCTCTGTGCCGATTCGTCGTTGGACGAACTTGTCGCAACTCTGGCGAAGGCTGCGGAACTTGCAGCGAACGAACCGTCGCGTCAAGCGAATTACGAGAGCGCACGTATTACGCGTGATTGGGATACGGTCTTCGCGCCCGTGGTCGAGGCGCTGCTGCGCTAGTATCGCATGTTCGCGATAGATGTCCCTGTTGTCGATTATCCGGATCCCTGGACGGAGTCGTTTGCTGATCGCTTGTCAAGACTGGGCCAAAGCTCACATAGCGTCGCCTACTTTTATCCAAGACCGGATAGCAGTACCTTTCGTTATCGTGTTTTGAACATGATTGAGACCCTCGCCATGACTTCCGGATCGATCGCTGCGAGTTGGTTCTCCGCCGCAGAACTGTCGTACGCGGAGGAGATACTTGAACGGACTGATGTCGTCGTCATTTGCCGCTCCGGGTACTCTGTCGAGTTTGCGAGATTGGTTGCGAGAGTCCGCGCTCAAGGGAAACGCGTCTTGTACGACATCGATGACTTGGTATTCGATGCTCAGTATGTGCCAGTGCTTCTGAATACACTTGATCAATCAATGGGAGAAGCAGAACTGGATTTCTGGCATGCGTATTGTGGGCGCAATGGCGCTTTGATGAGGCTGTGTGACGGTGTGATTCTCACCAACGAATACCTCGCGGAGCGGGTTCAACAGTTCTGCAGTCTGCCGATTGCGATTATTCCTAATTTTATGAATGGTGCACAGCTTGCGCACTCTGCGAAGATTCTTGACAACAAGCGGACGTCGGGGTTTGCCCGCGACGGGCGCATTCATGTGGGTTACTTTAGTGGTTCGCCAACACACCGCCGTGATTTTGCCATCATTGAGGATGGGATCGTGGATCTCATGGACTCCGACCCACGGATTGTACTGAGGGTCGTCGGAGTACTGGATCTCAGCGATTGTTTTGCGCGGTTCGGTGATCGGGTTGAAGTCTTTCCTTTTCAGAACATACTCAATCTTCAGCGTTTGATCGGTGAAGTCGAAATTAATGTAGTACCTCTGCAAGACAATGTCTTTACCAACTGTAAGTCCGAGTTAAAGGTATTCGAGGCGTCAGCCGTAGGTACGATCAGTATCGGCTCACCGATTTTTTCACTGGCTCGAGCTATTCAGGATCAGGGAACCGGGTTCATCGCGCCGGCTCATCGTTGGCGGACGACGCTCGCCCGCGGGATTCGTCAGTTGAAGAACTATCCTGAAATGGCGAACGCGGCTGCGGGTATGGCTTTGCGTAATTATGTTCCGGAAGCGCGGAGGCAGGATGTCGTCCGTGCGCTGTTCGGTGACACAGCCGACGATCACGGCTGAGGCGCAGCCCGAATTGCCGCGATTAGAGTATGAAGCAAAAAGTGTATTCTTGTCGGTCGCCGCGGCTAGGTCGAGGCGTTTCACTACAAGCGGTGCACGCTGATCAATGCGGCTAACGTATGTTTTTAACGAAGGCTCCTACTCGCGATGCGCCAGAACCTGAGGCAGACTCGTTCGTTACCCGTCTCAGTCGACTGGAGCAGGGGTCTCTTCACGTTGCATATTTCTATCCTCGTCCGAATACAGGAACCTTCCGTTATCGCGCTCTTAACATGATAGAAGCACTAATGACGACAGGTGTCGCGGTTGGTGCGAGTTGGTTCTCGGGTGGTGAGTTGGCCTATCTCGATACGATTATCGAGCGCGCAGATATCATCGTCATCTGCCATGCCAAGTATTCTCGTGAATTTGCGCAATTGGTCGCAAGAGGTCGCGCTAAAGGCAAGCGGGTATTGTACGATATTGATGATCTTGTTTTCGATGACAGGTATGTCCATCTGGTCCTCAATTATTTAGATCACTCAACCAATGACGCTGATATGGATTATTGGTTCGCGGATTTCGGGCGCTATGGTGCGTTGATGAGGTTGTGTGATGGCGTAATCTTGACAAATGAATTTCTGGCGGAGCGTGCCCGTGAATTTTCCGGATTGCCTACCGAGGTGGTCCCAAATTTCATGAATCGGGCGCAACTCAGGCACTCTGCAAGCATACTTGAGGACAAGATGTCGTCCGGTTTCGCTCGTGATGGGCAAATACATCTGGGGTACTTCAGCGGTTCGCCGACTCACCGTCGCGATTTCGCGATTATTGAAGATGCCTTGTGGAGTCTCATGGACTCCGACCCGCGAATCGTGCTTGTAATCGTGGGGTTCTTGGATCCGCATAGCCGATTCGCCCGCTTCGGGGAGCGTGTTGAGGTCTTTCCGCTGCAGAATATACTCAATCTCCAGCGGTCGATTGCAGAGGTTGAAATTAACGTCGTTCCGCTCCAGGATAATGTGTTTACAAACTGCAAGTCAGAATTAAAGGTGTTTGAAGCATCGGCAGTGGGAACCATTAGTATCGCTTCTCCGACGTTTACACTGCGTCGTGCGATACGGGATGGAGAGACGGGGTTTCTGGCGCCAGCACACGGCTGGCGTCAGGCATTTGACCGAGCCATTGATCACTTGGATCGTTATCCGGACATGGCAACCGCGGCTGCCGGGGCTGCATTGCGGTGCTATGTTCCCGAAATACAAGGTCCAAGGGTGCTGCGGGCGTTGTTTGGCGATCCAGTTAAGAGTGGCGTGTAGGATATTGCGCGATCTGGCGACCTCGGGTCGCTGTGGCCCGACGGGGTCGTTCATCAAGGGCGCGGCATAGAAGTCGGCAGTGCCTCAAAAGGATGGGGCGCGTATCTAGCGAGCAAAGGGGTAAAACTTCTTGCTCAGTCGTTTGTGATTCGTGTTCTTTCGGTAGGCCCGCTTGATCTCGCGAAAACCGGCTTCGATACTGAGTGCGCGCAAGAATATTCAATGCCGCGCCGGGAAGGACACGTGGATGCCTGGGTAGGGACGGCGTTCTGTGTATTTGTTATGCTGTAACCGAATAGCACGAGATATCGCTTTCGTACTTGATGTCCTGACAGACCCTCGGTGTAGGGGCGGGTTTCAGCCCGACCCGATCGTCCGGTGGTCTCCTGCGATGGCTGCTGCGTCTCCGTCTTAGGCGCTCCGGCCCTGGCGCCACCCCCCTTCCGCCCGCTGCGCGCTCAGCGCTCAAGGCCCGCACCGCGCTTGTCGGCGCGGTAATGCCGGTGCGGGGCTGCGCTGATCAGGTCGCCCGCCCGATTTTTTTCGGGGTCTGCACTCCGGCCAGCGCATCGACCACGCAGACCGCCAAGACCCCGTTGATATGGGGCGAACAGCGGTTGCACAGCCCCGCGCTCTCGCTGATCAGCAGATCGAACCCCTGGCGCAGTCCCCAGGCCAGGCAGTCCGCCACGTTCGAGACGAAATAGTGATCTGGACACAGACCTCCGGCCAGGCCCACGGCGACCGGGATGCCATGACCTGTATAGCGCTCGTCGTCTGAGGTGGACCATGGCGGACCCTACCGGCGGAGTCAGCAGCGAGTCGCTTCAGGCTCGCTATGCGTCAATCAGCGGCTGTGCCATGCTCTTCTGCAAGGGGCTGACGGACCTGCATGCGGTCACGGTGAACGCTCTGGGGGTCTATCCGGTGAAGCTGGAGAGGAGCCGAGAGAGTCCGGAGGTCATCAGTCACGTCCAACGCCTGATCGCCAGGCCACCCCTGTGGCTGCGTCGGGCGCTGGGCACCGCCGCCCCGACGGGGGCGCCGCTGGCAGCCTGAGGGGGCCAAGTCGTCACCTGGAAGGAAGCGCGGGGGTCCTGACGCGGTTTAGCGCAGCAGAAACCGCACCTGTACATCCCGTGGCGGCGCCAGATGCGGGGCCGTGGTGACCAGCAGGCGGGCGCCCGCCCGGGCATAGTCCTCGGCATTACGCGCATTGATGCCGCCGGCAGCGGCAACCACGGCGGGCGAACCCAGCGCGGCAAGTTCCGCTGCGACCTCCGCCACTGCCGCGGGCGTGAATTTCTCCAGTTGCAGCACGTCGGCGGCGGCCCAGACCAGCGCCTCCTCCGGGGTGGCGACCTCGACCACCACGCGCTTTTCCGGACAGTGGCGGCGCAGCCGGGCGATGGTCTCGGCGGGCGGCTCCTGACTCAGGAACAGGCGGTGCTCGGCGAACACCAGCAGGGTCTCGGAAAGCCCCGTGCGATGCATCACGGCACCGCCGCTGCGGAACGCCTTGACCGACAGCCGACGAGTGCCGGGGACATTCTTGCGGGTGCCCGCCACCACGGCATCCGGGTGACCGCGCCGCGCGGCGGCGACGATGCCGGCCG
>Ga0247840_10009503_pt1 | contig 12539 bp, 14 predicted proteins | sample LaCruzMarch2015__FD_192404 | JGI IMG/M metagenome (GOLD analysis project Ga0247840, IMG submission 192404) | Freshwater microbial communities from meromictic Lake La Cruz, Castile-La Mancha, Spain - LaCruzMarch2015_17m | ecosystem: Environmental > Aquatic > Freshwater > Lake | place: Spain...
ACCTCCAAACCCATTCCCTTTTGACCAATACGCACCTCCGCATTTGGCCCCATCCCATCCAGCAGCAACTGCACCGCACCAGCAGTGCGCAACACCCTTAAATCAGCCGCTGGTGCCGCCCAGGCCACCATCTGCATCGGTTCCGGTGCCAGCAGCAGCCCCAGGCTTACCGCCATAAAGGCGCGCGCGGCATTCATTGAATAATTATCAGCCCGCGGATAATATCGATTTGATCAGGGTTGCACCAGTGGCTGATAGGCCGTGAGCGTGAATTTCAACGTGGTTGTGGCAGCAGCTTTTGGATCTGCTTTTTGCCCCTCCAATGATAAGTCACTGATCACAAGCAGCGGCGTTAACCATTCCAGCCTTCTTAAAAAGCTCAATAAATTTGGATAGCTGCCCTGCACCACCAGCAGCTGCTGATCTTTCTTAATGCCCTCACCAAGCAATGGATCAGCAGCAGATTTTGCTGCCGTTGCTTGTGGTTCGTAGCTCTCTAAACTCACATTTGCCTTTGCTGCTTCTACTCCTAATTGGCTCAATAGTGTTGCCAATGAACGGTTGCCAGCAACCAATTCCACCAGCTTTTTTTGTTGCCCCTTAGAGCGGGCTTCCTGTTGCAACAGCCTGCCCTTTCCCCGCACCAGCCCTGGCAGGGCAGCTCGTTTCTTTAGGTTTTCCTTTTCTAATTTTTCTAATTCCTGCAATTTATTTACCGCCGGCACTAGGGCAAAGCCCGCAATAGCACCCGATAAAACAATGCCGGCCAACACCGGCAGCAGCAGTAATGCCCGTTCAGGGGTAATAAAACTCAACCCCTTGCTGGCTTGATCCGGTTGAAAATTTGTCATGGCAATAACCCCAGCTGCTTGATTGCTTCCACCCGCGCCGCCATCCCCAAAGCACCCAACTGCTGCAATGGAAAACCTTTCTGCGCTTTGCTGTTATCAAAATCTGCTATTAATTCAAAACCCACCACCTCCATTTGTTCTTTCGCACTGCTTGCCTGTTCCTGTTGCGCTTTTTTTAAACGCACTGGTTTTTTAAAAAATAATGATTCCGCCATTGCTAATTGCAAAATATTGATCCGCTCAAATGCCGCTGGCGCCTGCGCCTGGCCCTTAAGGCTAAAAGTGCCGCTATCAGCCCGGGCGGTTTGCAGTTGCACCCCCTGCGGCGTTAATGCAGCTAATGCTGTTAAAAATGCCGAGGAAGATCGCACCGCAAGTAACCCATCCACCAAGCTTTTATTGGCTTGGTTCAACTTCAACACCTGGCCCTGCAATTTGATATTTCCCTGCAACAGTGAATCGTGCAAATTTGCATCCGGTTGCAGCTCCAGCACAGAAGCCTGCAATTGCTGTTGCCGCCAAACCATGCCCGCCCCCACCAGCAACACCACAGCCAATGGCACCAGCCCATAGGCAGCACCTTTAGTGAGCAATTGCTTTGGCGACACCAGCGGTTTAGGGCTAAGCCCCAACTCCTCCCGCCGTTGCCGCAGCAGATCTACCTGTAGGTGTTCAGCCATCTGCGATGCGTTGCGCCGTGCCTATGAGGCCGGCGAATGCTGCATCTGTCAATGGATCAGCGCTAAAAGCCCTTGCTAACGGCGCTAATTGCAACTCCTTTTTGCTGCTTTTTTGCAATCCCTCTAGCAAGCCCGGCTCCAATAATTCGCTACCCACCAGCCACAGGGGCTGCTGCTGCAACCGCTTTTGCCCATCCTCCAAGCGCTGCAGCAAGCCATTCAGTTCCTCCATAAAACCAGCCCCCAGCGCTGGCCCCATGCAATGGCGATAAACAGGCTGCCCCCCCTGCCAAAACGTAAATAGCGATGCACTGGCCTGGAGATCAAGCAAAAGGCAATCAGCTGCTTTTGGATCACCCAATTCGATGCCAAGGGCCCGCAGCTGCGCTAATTCGGCCACCTCGAGGAAATCCAGCTCCAAATCAGCAATCGCAAATAGCTCAATCCAGCAATCAATCGTTTCGCTTTTGTTCAACAATGCCAACCACTCCCCAGGCCCAGCCATGGGCAGCTGCTGCAGCAACCGCCATTCCGTTTGGCCACTGGGTAATAACGCCGCGGCCGAGCGCAAATTCAAACCCGCCTGCAACACCAAATCACCTAATAAATCACCTAGCGCCGCTGCTTTTTGCGGCACACCAGCCACCACTAACCCCGCCGGCAGGGGCGCCAGCTCAGCGGCACTGGCCCCCGGCTGCCACAGGGCGATATGGCGATCATTTATTTCCACCGCTGCCGTGCCCCAACGGTTCAAACGCCTCCAGATCGGTGCAATCGCAAAAGCTGAATCACTTAACAGGCTTCCAAACACAACATTGCGGCAAACACCCCTTCAACATTCCCCAGCCAGCCAAGGCAATTCACAACCCACCGCCGCTTGGATTGATGCCAACCCATGGCGATCCAACTGTTGCTGCAACCCAGCCAAAATCCATGGCACCAATTCAGGGCCCCGATAAATCCAACCCGTATAAAGCTGCACCAAGCTGGCCCCTGCTGCAATCCGTTCCCAGGCGGTTTCAGCGCTATCGATGCCACCCACTCCGATCAAGGGCAGTTGCGGCCCTGCATTAGCCCTTAAACAACGCAATACCTCCAGCGCCCGTTTACGCAATGGCGCACCGCTTAAGCCACCGGCTTCCTCCGCCAGGGTGCGGCCCGTTTGCGGCAGCAGCCTTTCGCCAAGGCCAAAGCGATCCAGGCTGGTGTTAGTAGCAATCAGCGCTGCTAGGCCTTCGTCGTAGGCCAAGCGCGCCACCGCTGCAATTGCTTCATCCGTTAAATCCGGGGCGATCTTCACCAGCAATGGCGGGCAGGCAGGTTGGCGCCTTAGCTGCTCCACCAATTGCCGCAACAGGTTTTCATCCTGCAATTGCCTTAGGCCTGGGGTATTTGGCGACGACACATTGATCACCACATAATCGGCAAATGGTGCAAGCAGCGCCAGGGAATCGGCGTAGTCGTGGGCTGCTCGCTCAAGGGGCACCAGCTTTGATTTACCCAGGTTCAAACCCAACACCGCTGGCCGCTGGCCCACAGCCGCCAGCTGTTGCCGCTCCAAAAGCTTGGCTACCGCTGCCGCACCTTGGTTGTTGAAACCCATGCGATTTAAGGCTGCCTGCTCCTTTGCCAAGCGAAATAGGCGTGGCTTTGGATTGCCGGCCTGGGCCAGGGCCGTAACGGTGCCTAATTCAGCAAAACCAAAGCCAAAGTGATGCCAAATGCCAGCTGCCTCGGCGTTTTTATCAAAACCAGCAGCTAAACCCACTGGATTTTTAAAACAACAACCAAATAGGTTTTGCTCAAAACGTGGATCATGCAGTTGCAGGCTGCGTTCCATCGCCCCCAAGGCCGCAGCCATGGGCGGCAGCTGCCGCCAACGGCTGGCCTGGGCCAAGGCCTTCAGCGTTAAACCACTAAGCCATTCAGCATCAGCGCCTTCATCAACTGCTAACAAGGGGCCAAAAAACCTTTGCCAGGGATCGAGCTGCGGTTTAGCCATTTTTTATTTCTGCTCCTGGCGCTCAAGCCGCCAGCCGCCTTCCTGTTGGGGTGCCACGCGCCAATCACGCCAGGTAATCGGCGCTTCCCTATTTTCAACGGCCGCCAATGGTTGTTCCAGCAATTGGGCTATTTCCACCGTTTTTAATAAATAACCACCCTGGGCAAGGCGATCCGCCAGCTCCAGGCGCGTTAGCAATTCTTTTAATGGCGCAGGGGCCAGATCTTGATCTTTATCTGTTGTTTCTAGCTGTTCTTTATCCGGTATTGCTTCACCGCGGGAATAGGCCACTGCAATTGCATCGCAGCGGTCGTTGTCGGGGTCGCCGCTGTGGCCCTTCACATATGCCAACTCCACATCAGCAAGGCGCGCGCCATCAAGGGCCTCCCATAGGTCGCGATTTAATACGGCTCCACCGGCTGCGGTGCGCCAACCTTTGCGTTTCCAGCCCGGCAGCCATTTGCTAAAGCCATCGATCACATATTTGCTATCGGTGCGGATTGTTAAAGCTGGATCCCTTGGTAATTCCTTGAGGCGCTGCAGTAGGGCATGGCAGGCGGTGAGTTCCATGCGGTTGTTGGTGGTGTGGGCTTCAAAACCACCCATTTCCTCCACCGTGCCATCGCTATAGCGCAGCAAACAACCCCAACCACCGGGCCCTGGATTACCCCTGCAGGCACCATCACAGGCAGCAGCCACCACCTTTCGGTACAAAGGGGTGCTGGTTGAACTTGAAATTGTGTTCTGCATAGGCCGAACCTACCGGGGGCTGGATCTCTTCAGCAGCGGTGTGGTGCTGCTGGCCCAGTTGTTTAGCAGCAGCCCCCTGGATCAACAACGCTTTCAAGTGTTGGCCCAACCATTGCGGGAAGGGGGCTGGAAATTATTGGTGTTGGAACAGCTCAAACCAAGCCCCGCCTGCTGGCGAGTGCGCAGTGATGGGTTGGTGAGCCCAAGTTTGGTGCGCTTTGATTTTTCTGGCATCTGCAACCGCTACATCGATAGCAATGGCTATTCCCTACGCATAAATCAAAAAGATTTAGCTACTTCCCACAGCCTGCAATTAGTCCAGGAGGGCAAGAATTTGTTACTGCTCGGCGTACCGCAAGCCACGGGCAGCGCCCTGGTGGTGGCCAGTGCAGCGATCAATAACAGGGTGGGGAATGATGGCTTTTTAGCCCTGCAACTGGCGCCTGGCTGGCAATTAAGCCGCCGCACCTACAACGGCCAAGGGCTAAGCCATATTTATTTTTCAACCACTAAAACCAGCAGCAGCCCGCCACCGCCGCCAATCACACCCCGTGTAGATACGCCAAGGGGAGTGGTGCCAATCCGGGTTATCCCCTACAGGCCAATGCAATAACCGTCCAGCTGGGCAGTGCATTATTCATTCGCGGGGTAATTTATGCAGGTGTGAGGAGTGAGGACTCCACCAGGGTCGAAACAAGGCCAGACTCCTGGGAAAGTCCACACCCGAAGGTCCTGCTTAGCAGGGCCTTTTTTTTGTCAATAAAAAACCCCTGCAATGCAGGGGTTTGCTGGCCTGAAATCAGGGCAAGATCACTTGATCGTAACCTTGGCACCCACTTCTTCCAGGGCCTTTTTAAGGGTTTCAGCGGCATCTTTAGCGATGCCTTCCTTAACGGGTGTTGGAGCTGCTTCCACCAAAGTTTTAGCTTCAGACAAGCCAAGGCCAGTGGCCTCACGCACAGCCTTCAGCACTTTGATCTTGGCGGCCGCGTCGAAGCCATCAAGGATGACATCGAATTCGGTTTTCTCTTCAACAGCTTCAGCGGCGGCAGCCGGTGCAGCCATCATCACGGCGCCAGCAGATGCGGCGGCGGATACGCCAAAGGCCTCTTCAATCTGCTTAACCAGCTCGGAAGCTTCAAGCAGTGAAAGGGTCTTTAACGACTCAAGGATTTGGTCGGTTTTTGTAGACATGGTTAGGAGAGCAACAGAACGGGTGATCGGCGGATCTCAGCTGGCTTCGCCATCGGCGTGCTGTTTGAGCGCCCGGGCAAGGCCGGAAGGTACCTCGTTGATGCCCACTGCCAACTGGGTGGCAACGGCATTGATAGCCCCTGCAATCTGGGCGATAAGCACCTCCTTAGAGGGCAGGTCGCCGATTGCCTTGATGTCGTTTTGACTAAGCAGGCGGCCTTCATATAGGCCACCCTTCAATTCCGACTTCTTGCGGTCTTTTTGGAAAGACTGCACAGCTTTAACAGCACTACCAACATCGCCCTTAACAAGAACGAAGGCGTTGGTGCCGTTAAGCAGGGATTCGAGGTGACTCCAAGTGCTGTCGCCATCGATGGCGCGGCGCATCAAGGTGTTTTTAGTTACCTTGCAAACGCTGTTTGCTGCAGCTAAACGACCGCGAAGGTCGCCCAACTCCTTGATGGAGAGGCCGCAATAATCGAGCACTAGAGCCATTTCCGACTCACCGAGCAACTGCTTGAGTTCCTCGACGATCTGTTGCTTGTCCTCCAGCGTGCGGCCCATAGGTTGGAACGGATCAGGGGGAACAAGCTGGGCATTGCACACCGTTGGGAGGTAGCAACACCGATCCACTCCCTGATAGGGGGAAAACCGCTGAGCAAACCTCGGCAGGACTTATGGAATCCGCAAGGAAACCACCTGCTGTCTTCGGTTGCGGCAGGAACCAGGGAAATCCCCCAGAACCCCACGCTGGGCGCAAAGCCCTATTCCGGAAAACCGGAATTTAATAATTTAGCAGAGCAGCTAAGGCTCATTCACCAAATTTGAGGTCTTGCAGGGCAGACACATCCACTTCCACCGATGGGCCCATGGTGGATGTTATGTAGAGGCTTTTCCAATAACGGCCCTTAGCGCCACTTGGTTTGTTGCGATCTACGGTTTCTTGCACCGCCTTGAGATTCTCAAGCAGATCCTCAGGGGTAAAGCTTGCTTTACCGAATTGCACGTGCACGATGCCGCTGCGATCGGCCCGGAATTCCAACTTACCGGCCTTGAATTCAGCGATGGCACCCGCTAAATCGGTGGTAACGGTGCCGGTTTTGGGATTTGGCATCAAACCCCTGGGGCCAAGCACCCGGCCCAATTTGGCCACTTTCGGCATCATGTCTGGGGTGGCGATCAACAGATCGAAATCCATGGCCCCACCAGCGATCGTATCCACCAATTCCTCATCACCCACCAGGTGGGCGCCGGCTGCTTTTGCTTCCGCCACCTTTTCACCCCTGGTGATCACAGCGATGCGGATATTGCGACCAGTGCCCTTTGGCAAAGCAACGGTGGTGCGCAACTGCTGATCGGTGTATTTGGGGTCGATGCCGAGGCGCACATGGGCCTCGAGGGTTTCATCAAATTTTGCGGTGGCGTTGGTTTTTACCAGGGCCACGGCCTCCAGCGGTGCATAGGGGCGGGGCTCGATGGCGGCCGCTGCAACGCGAAGGCGTTTTGAGAGGGTTTTCATGGATTTAATGGGGTGCAGGCGAAACCAATGGCTTCTCCCCCAGCGAGGGTGAATGGGTGATTAAGGAGCTCAGTCGGTAACGGCAACGCCCATGTTGCGGGCGGTGCCGGCGATGATCCGCATGGCGGATTCAACGCTGCTGCAATTGAGATCAGGCAACTTTGTGGTGGCGATCTCTTGGAGTTGGGCCTTGGAGATGGAACCCACCTTTCCCTTGGAAGATTGGGGTGCACCCTTTTCAATGCCGGCAGCTTTGCTGATCAGCACGGAAGCGGGAGGGGTTTTAGTGATGAAGGTGAAACTGCGGTCTTCAAAAACCGAAATTTCAACCGGGATCACATAACCAACCTTGTCTTGGGTACGGGCGTTGTACTCCTTGCAAAAGGCCATGATGTTTACCCCGTGCTGACCGAGGGCAGGACCCACGGGCGGTGCAGGGTTGGCCTTGCCGGCCTGAAGGGCCAGCTTGATGACGGCAGTGACTTTTTTAGCCATCGGCTACGAAACGCGGAACATTGCTGCGGTGCACCTTCGACGGCGCTATGGCGGTGGTAACCCACCGCCGATGGCCGCCCCCCGCAGCGGGGCGGCCCGGAGGATCAGTTGTCTTTACTGATCTGACCAAACTCCAATTCCACCGGGGTTTCCCGGCCAAAAATCGAAAGCAACGCCTTCAATTTGCTGCGGTCGCCTGAAATCTCGATCACTTCACCTTGGAAATCCTTAAACGGCCCAGCGGTAACGGTGATCCGATCGCCCTCGCTGAGATCTACCTTCACCACTGCCTTCTTCTCTTGGGCCCGCTTAAAGATCCGGTTCACCTCAGTGAGGCTTAGGGGCCGTGGCTTGATCCTGCCCCTGGCGCGGCCGGTGGTGCGGCGCTCCTCATGGCCCACAAAGTTGATCACGTTTGGGGTGCTGCGCACCGCCTGCTCCGTGTCTTCATCCATCACCATGCGGATCAACACATAGCCGGGGAAAACCTTTTCCTCCGTGCTTTGGCGAGAGCCGTCTTTTTTGATTTTTATCGCCGGTGTTTGCGGTATTTCGATCTCCAAAATTCGATTTGAAACGCCAAGGGTGAGGGCCCGTTGCTCAAGGGTGGCCTTCACTTTTTTCTCGCAACTGGAGGCCACCTGCACCGCATACCAACGGGCTACCGCAGGGCGGGCACTCGCCTCTTCCTCTTCAGCCGTTTCAACGGGCAAATCGCTGGCTTCCAGCTCGGGCAGCGCCTCAAGGCTGGTATCCAGATCAGTGATGGTTTCGGTGAGCTCAGACAAGGGTGCAGTCAACGGAAGAGCAGCTGGGACAGCCAATGGAAGAAACGATCAAGGGAGGCGATGGCAGCCGCTGAGATGGTCACCATCAACAAAACAGCAACGGATTCACTGATCAGTTGCTGGCGGCTGGGCCACACCACCCGACGCAGTTCAGCAATGGTGGATTCAATCCAACCACCGGGGCCTGAACCCTGGGGGCTAGGGGGCTCTGGCACCACTGCCTTAGCAGGCAAACCAGCAGCATCCACCACCATGCCCTCAGGGGCGGTGGGGTTACCAGGTTGATTGGGCTGGCTAAAAACCACAATCCTCCAACCTGCAAACAGCCACCCTACATAACAGGGCGAAAACTTGGCAGATCCGCTTCCATTTCCACCAATACGGCGCGGGCAGCGCTGAACTTTTCCTCCAGCATCGCCGTTGCCAAAGGGTTCTCCAATTGGCGCCGCAGCAGCCGCCGCAGGGGGCGGGCCCCATATTCAGGGTCGTAGCTTTCCCGCGCCAGCCAGGCCACCACCGCTTCCTGCACCTGCAATTCCAAGCCCTGTTCCTGGAGCAGTGCCTGCAATTCCCGCAACTGCAGGCGCACGATCGGTTCCAGGTCTTCTGGTTGCAGCGGCCTAAAGCGGATTAATTCATCGATGCGATTAAGAAATTCAGGCCGGAAATGGGCCGCCAAGCTTTTATCAACTTCCGCATCCAAGGCATCGCTATTGCCATCGCGGGCATGGCTGAGGATCGCCCGGCTAGCCAAATTGCTGGTCATCACCACAACGGTGTGGCGGAAATCAACGCTGCGGCCCTGGGAATCGCTCAGCCTTCCATCATCAAGCACCTGCAGCAAAAGATTGAACACATCTGGATGGGCTTTTTCCACCTCATCCAGCAACACCACCGCATAGGGCCGTTGCCGCACGGCTTCTGTGAGTTGGCCGCCCTCCTCGTAGCCCACATAGCCGGGGGGCGCACCGATTAAACGGGCCACGGCATTGCGTTCCATAAATTCGCTCATATCAAGCCGCACCAGCGCATCTTCTTGATCAAACAAACAGGCGGCCAAGCTGCGGGCCAGCTCCGTTTTGCCCACGCCCGTGGGGCCCATAAACAAAAAGGAACCCACCGGCCGGCGCGGATCCTTCATGCCTGCCCTAGCCCGGCGGATTGCAGCCGCCACCGCCGCCACCGCCTCTGCTTGCCCCAACACCTTTTCGCCTAGCCGTTGCTCCAACTCCAATAACTTCTGCCTTTCACCGGCTAGCAAGCGCTGGATCGGAATGCCGGTGGTGCGGGCCACCACATCGGCGATATCACCCTCCTGCACCTGATCGCGCAGCAGGCGCCCCCCCTGTTGGATCACCTGTTCAAGGGCCTGGCGGCGCTTTTGCACATCGTGCTCAAGCTCCACCTGCAAGCGGGCCATCTCCTCCCAATTGGTGAGCCGTTCCGCTTCATTGATGCCGTGGCGTAGTTCCTCCTCCCGCTGTTGCAACTGGCGTAGTTCCTGCAGCTGTTCCCTTTCCTGCTGCCATTGGTCTTGCAAGGCTTCAAGCCGATCTAAGGCTTCATTGCGCCGTTGTTGGTGCTGAATGGCTTCTGGATTTGGGCCCTGTTCAGCCGCCAGAAGGGCCCGCTCCACCCGCCGCAGTTCAGCTTCCGCCTGTTCCACCAGGGCTGGTTTAGAGGTGGCCTCCATCTTTAATTCCGCCGCCGCTTCATCGATTAGATCGATCGCCTTATCGGGTAAGCAACGGTCGCTGATGTAGCGATCGGCAAGCCGCACCGCCGCCTCCAGGGCGCCATCGCTGAGGCTCACCCCATGGTGCAACTCATAGCGCTCCCGCACCCCCCGCAAGATTTCAAGCGACACCTCAAGGCTTGGTTCCTTAATCAGCAATTGCTGGAAGCGGCGATTTAAAACCGGATCCTTTTCCAAGGTGCGGCGATATTCCTCAATGGTGGTGGCGCCAATGCAGCGCAATTCGCCGCGGGCTAGGGCTGGTTTCAGCACACTGCCGGCATCGGCGCCAGCGCGATCGCCATTAACGAGCGTGTGCAATTCATCGATAAATAACACCACCCCCTCTGGCCCCTCATCGGCGGCGGCAATGTCGTTGAGCACCTGCCGCAACCGTTCCTCAAATTGACCGCGGTATTTAGCGCCGGCGATCAAGGCACCGAGATCCAAAGAAATCAAACGGCGACCCTTAAGCGAATCGGGCACCTCACCGGCCACGATGCGCTGGGCTAACAATTCAGCGATGGCAGTTTTACCAACCCCCGCTTCACCGATCAAAACCGGATTGTTTTTACTGCGCCTTGAAAGCACCTGAATTAAGCGGCGAATCTCGCTATCGCGGCCGATTACCGGATCTAATTCACCCTTACGGGCAAGGGCCGTGAGGTCGCGGCCGTATTGATCAAGGGCTGATGGTTCCGGTTGTAGTTGTTCTAGTTTTGCTTGATCTAATTTTGATTGTTCAAATTGTTGTTGATTAACGGGCAATTGTTCGGCTGGTTTGTTTTCAACCGGCTGCTGCAACTGGCCAAATAGGTCGGCGCCAATGCGCGGTTCCGTTTGCAATACCTGCCAAAGGTGGGAGCCATCAATGCGGCGCAATCCCTGCCGCTCCCGGGCCTGATCAGCGCCATCAAGCAATAGCTCAAGGGCTTCCCCCACATAAAGCGTATTGCTGCTGCGGGTGGGCTGCTGGGCGCAAAAATCATCAACGGCATCCAGCAGGTTGGCCTGGTTGAAGCCATAGGGCGCCATCAATTCAGCGCAGCGGGGTTCCTCCAGAAATGCCTGCAGCAAATGCTCCACATCCAGCTCCCCATGGCGCCAGCGGCGGGCCTGGTCCTGGGCTGCCAAAAGCAAATCCCAGGCCAGATCAGTGAACTGATCCGGAGCTGTGGTGAGGCTGAAGGAAGCGTTTGAGGAACCCATCAATTCAACTTTTCTGCTGAATCAGTTCAATCTTGTAGCCATCGGGATCTTCCACAAAAGCGATCACCGTGGTGCCGTGTTTCATCGCACCGGGTTCCCTCACTATTTTGCCGCCCTTGGTGCGGATCATTTCACAGGTTTCGTTGATGTTGCTAACGCCAAGGGCGATATGGCCATAGCCGGCACCAAGGTTGTAGCTGCTGGTGTCCCAGTTGTGGGTGAGTTCCAACACAGTGTTGTTCTCTTCAGGGCCGTAACCCAAAAACGCCAAGGTGAAGCGACCGCTGGGATATTCCTTGCGGCGCAATAGATCCATCCCTAAAACCTCGGTGTAGAAAGCGATAGATCGCTCCAAATCACCAACCCGCAACATCATGTGAAGCAAACGCATTTACTTATGTGCCTGTGGTTGCGGCCATTGTGGCGCTCTTACTTGCATAATGACCCCGCTTGGCTTGAACCCTGTGTTCGATTCTCTCGACCTTGTGATCGACACGGTGGTGGCACGGGAGGTTCTTGATTCCCGCGGCACCCCAACGGTGGAGGCAGAGGTTTTGTTGGAAGGTGGCGCCAGCGGCAGGGCCATGGTTCCCAGTGGCGCCAGCACCGGCGCCCATGAGGCCCATGAATTGCGCGATGGCAACAGCCAGCGTTATTTCGGCAAAGGCGTAACCCAAGCGGTTGCCAACGTGGAGGAGCGGATCGCCCCGGCCCTTTGCGGTTTGATGGCCCTCGACCAAAGCGCTGTGGATGCAGCCATGGCCGAACTCGATGGCAGCGACAACAAATCATCCCTAGGGGCAAATGCGGTGTTGGCGGTGAGCCTCGCCGTGGCCCGCGCCGCCGCCAATGGCGTTGGCTTGCCCCTCTATCGCTACCTGGGGGGCCCGTCAGCCACGCTGCTGCCGGTGCCCTTGATGAATGTGATCAACGGTGGTGCCCATGCCACCAATAACCTCGATTTCCAGGAATTCATGGTGGTGCCCCACGGGGCAGATAGCTTCCGTGAAGCCCTGCGCATGGGCGCCGAGGTGTTCCACACCCTCAAGGGTTTATTGAACGAAAAGGGACTATCAACAGCTGTTGGTGATGAGGGTGGATTTGCACCTGATTTAGATAACAATGATGCAGCTGCTGCACTATTAATTCAGGCGATTGAAAAAGCTGGATATAAAGCTGGCGATCAAATTTCCCTAGCCCTTGATGTGGCTAGCACCGAATTTTTTAGCAATGGCAGCTATAGCTTTGGCGGCAATAGCTACAGCAGCGCTGAAATGGTCGACCAGTTAGCGCAACTGGTTAGCCGCTATCCAATC